>JAABUT010002799.1_pt1 | contig 16004 bp, 18 predicted proteins | sample 5559281 | NCBI WGS metagenome assembly JAABUT01 (sample SAMN10711880, study PRJNA513359) | rock metagenome | isolation source: Antarctica rocks | place: Antarctica: Victoria Land, Ricker Hills nord | collected 2016-01-04 | reverse complement strand
AAGACGGCAACGACGGATCGACCACAAAACACCTGCCTGCGGGGGAAGTCGCAGAACCGACAAGCGAAGCCTCCCGCGACTCAGGCCAAGATCAGCGAGCCACGCCGTGAGAGACCTGAACAGTTACCTCCGCCCTGGTATATCGGGTCGCGATACCGCGTGGACCTAACCCCCATGTACGCGTCCGCAGGATCAATAAAGCGCATCAACACACGGGGCATCCGCACGAGCGGAGGGTAGAGCCTCTACCGGGGCCTGATAGGTGCCACGCCGCGTATGGCATCTCACTCCTCCCCGCGCTGCGCCGGAGCGACCTCCGGTTGCTGCGCCCTTCTGAACTCCTGAGTACGCCGACGCCCACTGGCCTGGACCGTCCATCATCGGCCATGAGCATCTTCCAGCGCTTGAGCCGACTGGACGACCGCGTCGGCCTCCCCTCTACACGGCCGCGGCCTGGGGAGAGCCGCAGGGACTACCTCGCCTCCATCGCCCGCTCGCGTTGGCTGGGCGGGAACGTCCCGAACCAGGTGTACCTCGAGCTGGTGGAGCTGCACGACAAGGTTGCAAGTCTGCAGGCCAGGGTGGAGCTCCTGGAGCAGCAATAGTTGCGCCGCAACGCATCCTGATACAGCTGGACCCGAGCAACGCGGTCTCGATTGCCGCCACCGGCGAACACTCGAGAACGCCGAACACCGTGACGCCCGGCCCTTGAGGAACTCAGCCCGGGACACAGCCGGCGCTGCCGCTCCCGCAACGCCCCTGATCATGCAATCCAACGGCATCGTCGGCCTCTACTGAAAGAGCGAGGCTAGCCTGTCAGCATCCGCGCGCCACCCCTGCGGCTCACCTGTGAGAGGACCTGCTGTGACCGCAGCTGCGGGTCGACCCGCCAGCCCGGGCAGTGCTCCACCTCGGTTGTCGCACGAGGAGCTCGTCGAGGCGCAGGCCGAGACGTTGGCGTCGCCGCGGCGCAGCTACGGGCTCGCGGCGCGGGCGCTGTTCGCCACGCTGGACGCGTTTTACGGCAAGCCCCGTACCTTGTCGAAGTTCAAGGTGCTCGAGCTGGTGGCCCGTGTTCCCTACCAGGCGTGGGAGCAGGCCGCGTACATCGCGATCACCCACGTGCACGAGCAGACCGGGATGGCCCGGCGGATCTACGACCGGATCGCAGAGTCCCGTGCCCAGCAGGACAACGAGCAGTGGCACCTGCTGATCCTGGACGAGCTGATCACCCGGACCGGAACGCGGGAGGGCCGGCTCAGGTTCTTCGTGCTGCCCCAGGCGATTGCGTTCGTCTACTACCAGGTCTCGTGGTTGACGTTCGTGCTGCGTCCGGCCTGGTCCTACCGGCTCAACGCCGACTTCGAGGACCATGCCGAGCACGAGTACGCCACCTTGGTCAGTGAGCACCCCGAGTGGGAAACCGAGCCGTTCGTGTCACAATTCACCGCCGACTACGGCGAGTACGCCTCGGTCGCCGATGTGTTCCGACAGATCGGGCACGACGAACGGGTGCACAAGCAGGAGAGCGAAGCCCAGCTCGGCCAACCCCGCTTCCACTGACGCCCGCGCCGCTTCTGGTACAGCCCGCGTCCAGCCCCCTCACCCACGCGACAGGTCTCGACAGACCGCGGTCAGCTGGGCGGTCACGGCGGTGGCCCGGGCTGCACGACGCCCCGCCCGGCGCGGCTGTTCCACACCAGCCGGGACCTGACCTGCTCGACGGCCCGGACCTGCAGCACCGCCTCCTCCCCCGCATCCGGCACTGCCCGCCCGGCCCGGCCCAGCGCGGCTCGAGGGCGGCGGCGAGCTCGGCGGCGGTGGGGAGGCCGCCGCGCTCCTGCACCGGCAGGGTGTCGTAGGTGTAGTCCGCGACCGCCAGCGGGGCGGGAGCACCGGCCAGGGCGTAGCGGACCAGCGTGTCGTTGCGGCCCTTGCACAGCAGGATCCCGACCGTGGGGGTGTGCCGGTCGATGCGCCGCAGCCGGTCGTCCACGACCGCGACGTAGGTCCCGTGCTGACCAACGTAGGCCGGGTCGAACCGGCCGATCTTGAGCTCGATGACGACGTAGCGCAGCTGCTCGACGTTGAACAGCAGCAAGTCCAACACCAGCTCGTCACCGTCGACGTCGAACCGCACCTGCCGGCCGACGAACGCCATGCCGTGCCCGAACGCCAGCAGCGTGTCCTGCAGCCGGTCCATCAGGGCCTGCTCGAGCTCGCGCTCCATGACCCGCTCGGACAGCGCCAGGTGATCGAACACGTACGGGTAGCGCCAGCTGCTGCGCCAGCTCCGAGTCCGGCGCGGGCAGAGCGGCCGCGAAGTTCGAGGCACCGACCCGACCCGACCCGCTCAGCCAGCCGGGTCTCGACCTGGTGGACCAGCACGTCCCGGGACCACCCGTACTCGCCCGCGGCCGCGGCGTACCAGTCCCGCTCCTGACGGGTGCTGAGCTTGTCGAGCAGAACCCGGACATGGCCCCACGGCAGCTGTGCCACGGCCTGTGGCACAAAGCTCTCTGCGGTTGGCCAAGCCCGGCGAAGGACCGCATGTAGTGCAGGTTCCGCCGCGACCAACCGAGCTGGTCCGGGAACTCCGCTCAGCCCGGCCACCGTCCGGTCCCGGATGATCTCCCGCTCGAACTGGGCCAGCGCCCCGAACAGATGGAACACCAGCCGGCCCCCGGCAGTCGTGGTGTCGATGCTCTCCCGCAGAGACCGGAACCCCACCCCCCGCTCGTCCAGCCCGGTCATCACCTCGATCAGGTGCCGCAACTACCGGCCCAGCCGGTCCAGCCGCCTTACCACCAGGGTGTCCCCCGGCCGCAGCTGCTCCAGCACCTCATCGAGCTGCGGCCGACGGTCCAACGCCCCTGACGCATGGTCGGTCCACACCTTCCAGCACCCGGCTGCGGTCAGCTCGTCGACCTGAAGGTCCGGGTTCTGCTCGATCGTCGAGACCCGCGTAGCCGAGCAGGTGCGCCATGCCCCGGACCGTACCGCAAACCCCGAACACGGTATGCTCACGGTACGTAGCTTCCGGACACGAGTTGCGTGACACAGCCGGTCCCTGCAGCAGGCTCACCAGAGGGAGCCATCAGACCGACCGCCTGCGCGGGCCCGGACCGGCCCACAAACGAGCGATTGCGGGACGTCTTCGAGAGCGGTGGGAGCGCCCGCTCAAGTAGCCGATGTGCGGAAGCGCAAGTGGCACGGAAAGGCGAACGCTGCGCCTACTCCTCCGGTAGCCCGAGCGGTGACTCCGCGAGCTGAGCGAGGGTCGAGGTGCGCGAGAGCCGCGTGACGATGTTCTGGTTCGCGTACATGCCCTTGTGCCACACCGCTTGCGCGAGCGGCACGGTCCTGTCCCAGCGCATGGGTACGAGCCACTCGGCGTCGTCACCGGCATCAGCAGAGTGCTTATACGTGCCGCTCAGGGACAGCGTGGAGACCGACCGCGGCACGCCGTCGACATCGAGGACCGCTTCGCTCATCGGGACGGCGGGGCCGTCGACGGCGCCGACTCCGACGTAGCCACGGCCGGGAACAGCTACCCACAGCCGCTGGCCGACGGACAGGTTGCGGACGGGGCGGGTGTAGCGCTTGCCGCCGCCGGCGGAGAAGAAGCCGAATTGTCGGGCGTCGTCCCAGCTGCGGTCGTCGTCGCTGACGCCGAACGCGGCGTAGTGGTCTTGGCCGTTCCAGACCTCGATCTTGCCGGCGCGACCGCGGGACCCCCCAGCGTCCTCTGCTGCGGCGCTCTCGGGAAGGAGCCAGGTGCGGGCGAGGTAGCGGCGACCGTCATCCTCGAAGTACCGGAAGTACACCATGTTGATCGTGACGCCGTACGTCTCCGCGAGGAAGCGCACGATGCGCTCCGTGACGCTGTCCGGTGACGACGCCATGATCGTCATCTGATGGCCGGCGTTCACCTGGTCGGGAAGCGGGATGCCGAACGCGTCCTCGAACGCGGCCTCCAGCGCCGTGTCCGAGAGCTGGTACTTGACCGCGAAGTGGCTGTAGCTCGGTCAGGTCGGCGTGGCCAAGAAGCGAGGCCCAGCTGGTGTAGTCCAGGGTCTGCGCGACAACGTCGCGGGGGGTCTGGTCGCGCTTGAGCTCCAGGACGTGCAAGTTCGCGGTCTCATCGAGGCCGAGCAAGTCGATGCGCCCACCGTGAGCGGTATGAACCTGCCTGCCGATAATCAGCAGCGGTTCGCCAAGCACAGACGGGTCTCGCATGACGAGTCCTTCGAGTTCGTCTTCGGCGGCCAACTTCGCGACTGCGACGCGCGCCGGGCCGTCATCGGCCAGCCGCCATAGCCCAACTTCCATGCTCATGCGCCGACCGTAGTTGGCGGCATGCTGGCTATGCGACGGCCCTGGCCGGCGAGCCGGCACAGCGTCCGGTGCCGTCGACCGGCCAGCCTGCTCGAGGGCGCCGTCGGGACGGCGTCCGCTCATGCTTGATATGTGGGTGAGCGACACTTCCAGGTGCTCTTACCGGTTGCGCCTCGGCAACCGGGTAGACGTGGCGCTGTCTGTACGCGGTTTCCGTCAAGGGCGCCGTCGTGGTGTGGCCGGTCAGGTCACGAAGGCCGTCGCCCGTCCGGTGGCCTGACCATCGGCTGTTCCTGGGCGGCGTGCCGCTGCTCGGGTGGTCGCTCTGACGCCGGGTGGCGCTCGGCCCGGAGCAGCACGGCGAGCAGGGTTAAGGCGGCCGCGCCGGCGGTGCCAAGCAGCGCCGGGGGGTAGCCGACGTGGGGGGCGATGAGGGCGAGTAGGTACGGGACGGCGAGGCCGCTGTAGGCGAGGCTGTAGAACACCGCGACGACGGCTCCGAGCTCATCGGGCGCGGCGAGTTGCTCGACCTCGCGCAGGCCGACGATGAGGCACAGCCCGTACCCAGCGCCGAGCAGCAGTGCCGCGACGGTGACGGCGAGCAGGCCGGGGCGGGCGGTGGCTTCGGCCGCTGCCAGACATCCCGCTGTCACGACGGCGAGGGCGATGGCCGCTGCGCCGGGACCGCTGTGGTCGGCGGGGCGGGCATGGAGCCGCCGTCCCCATGGCTGGACTGCGAAGCCGGCGGCAAGTGATGCTGCCGCCAGCAGTCCGGGGAGGGCGACACCCAGAGCAGCGACCGGCCGGACACCGTGCGCGGGGAGGGTCGTGAACACGAGCGTCACGCTGCCGAAGACCCAGGGGCCGAGTGGCAGGACCAGCCCCCGGAACCGGGCCGAGGAGACGGACGCCGGCAGCAGGCGCGGCCGGCGCCTGGGTACGGGGCTCGACGGGCGCGTCTCGGGAGCCCCGGGCAGCACGGCGAGGGCTGCGGCGGCGAGGACGAGGTGCACGATGTAGGGAAGGACCTCGGGGGCGGGTGCCCACTGCGCGAGCGGCCCGGCGACGAGCGGCCCGATGCCGAAGCCCGCGGTCAGCGCAACGGCGGCCCGGCGCGCACCGGTGCCGGGCGCCGCGCCGGTGGAAAGCTCCTTGACCCAGGCCGTGCCGACCGTGAAGACGGTGCCCGACACGACTCCGGTCAGCAGCCGCCCGGCGTACAGCCCGCCCGGCCCCCATCGCCCGGTGATGAGCACGGCAGTGGCGACGAGGGACAGTGCGGCGAAGGCCAGCATCAGGGGACGCCTGCCGTAGCGGTCGCTGGCCCGCCCGCCGAGCAGCAGCCCGGGAATCAGCCCGAGGGCGTACACCCCGAAGACGGCCGTCGCCTGCGCGTCGGACAGGTGTAGGGCCTCGCGGTAGACGCTGAGTAGGGGTACGAACTGGTTCGCCCCGTAGCCGACCGCGAACATCGCCAGCGCCGGCCGCCACCACAGCCGGTTGCCGTGTCCGCCCGTCGAGCTGGGCTGAGGACTCACGGGCCCTGCAGCCCAGCTTTGACGGGCGGTCCTCACGTGGCCCGGTCAAGCGCGGGGTCGTCGATGTAGCCAGTGGTGCCGCCACCAAATAGGGACGTGGTCATGTGGCGCTGCTCCTGCGAGGGGACTACAGGCTGGAGTGGCCGGCGACGGCCTGCTCGAGCTCGCGCTTTCGGCCGTTGAGGAGTTGGTCGACGGCGGCGGGGTCGTTGCGGTTGAGCGCGATCATCTGGGCGCGTGGCTCGCCGCCCCGGATCACGGTGAGGCTACCGTCGGTGATGCCGACGATGGTTGCGGCCGCGACATCCTCGGGGCTCTCGTAGTCGAAGCCGTGCTCCGCGCCGGCCTTCGAGGTCTCCATCATCGGGGTGCTGGTGGCTCCGGGGAAGACGTTGAGGACGTGCACGCCTTCGCCGTACAACTCACGGCGCAGGGCCTCTCCAAAGTGCGCGATGCCCGCCTTCGTAGCGGCGTAGGTGGTGTAGAAGGGCATTCCGATCAGGGCTATGCCCGAGGAGATGTTGACGACGAGCCCGTCACCCGAGGCGCGCAGCGCGGGCAGTGCGGCGTGGGTTAGCAGGATCGGGGCGGTCAGGTTCAGAGCGACCTGGGCGAGCACCTGGGACTCCTCCACGGCCTCGAGGCGCCCGGCGCGGACGTTCCCGGCGTTGTTGACCAGGACGTCGATCCCGCCGAACTGCTCCTGCGCGGTGGCGACGACGACGGCGGGGGCGCCGGGGGCGGTCAGGTCGGACGGCACCACCAGGGCCTGTCCACCGCGCTCACGTACTTGCGCGGCGACCTCCTCCAGCGGCTCGGTTCGTCGGCCGACCAGGGTCAGCCGGGGCGCATGCTCGGCGAGCTGCAGCGCGAGGGCGCGACCGATGCCGCTGCCGGCGCCGGTGAGCAGGATCGAGCGGTCGTGCAGGTCCATCAGGTCTCCTTGAAGGGTCGGTGGGATGTACGTCGGATCGTCAGGCGGTCAGGAGTGAGCCTTGAGGTAGGTCACGAGCCCGACGACGTCCTCCGGCATCAGCCGTCCGATCGCGCCGGAGGAGTAGACCGCGGTAACCACGGTGGCGTCGGGATCCAGCACGAAGCCCGTGGACTGCAGGTAGTGCGGCTCGTCGTTGACGTAGCAACCGAGCTGGTCGGCGATCTGGTCGGCGTCCGCGCTGTGCCCGACGGGGAAGGGCAGGCGCAACTTGTCCACGAGGCCGGCCGAGGTCTGCTCGTCGTCAACGGACACCGCTACGACCTTCACCCCGGCCTCGGTCAGGCTGTCGGTCGCCCGGTGATAGGCCGACAGCTGTGCGTTGCAGTACGGGCACCAGGCCCCGCGGTAGACCAGGACGACGCCGAAGGCCCCGGCCAGGCCATCGGGCAGCGACAGTGTCCCGCCACCGACCTGCGGCAGCTGCAGGGAGGGGAAGGTCTGGCCGTTCTCCAGGCGAGGCATGAGCTCTCCAAGGGTTGCAGGAAATGGACCGGCGAGTCCAGGACTACCCGCACAAGACGTGGACTGTCAAGTCCACTAACCGTAGGGTGGGAGGTGTGCTTGCCACTGCGACCGCGCTGACTGCGAGGGGACGCGCGACGCGGGATCGGATCGTCGCGGCCGCGGCGACGCTGATCCACGAGCGCGGGGTGGCCGGGACCAGCCTGGACGACGTCCGGGCGGCGACGGCCACGAGCAAGTCGCAGCTTTACCACTACTTCGCCGACAAGTCGGCGTTGGTGCGGGCCGTGATTGAGCTGCAGGTGGAGCAGGTGCTGACGGCGCAGCAGCCCGAACTCGACGGCGCCGACTCGATGGCGGGCCTGCGCCAGTGGGGCGACCGGGTGATTGTCCTCAACGAGCAGGACGCCCGCGGCTGCCCGCTCGGTCGGCTGGCCAGCGAGCTCGCGGACAGCGACCCGGTCGCTCGGGCGGCCTTGACGGCCGGGTTCGCGCGCTGGCAGGGCCGGCTGGCCGCATGCCTCGAGGTCATGCGCGTGCAGGGCGCACTCGACCCGGACGCCGACCCGCAGGCGCTGGCCCTGGGGCTGCTGGCGGCTGTGCAGGGTGGTCTGCTGCTCGCGCAGGCCGCCCGTTCAAATGCGCCTGTTCGGATGGCCCTAGACCTGGCCCTGGACTCCATCAAGGCGAGGACCGCTTCGGCTGCTGCGACCGGCGCCCCGAACGTGGACGCCTGAAGCTGGACCGTTCTACTCGCCTAAATACCCGCTCGTCAGAAGCGTGACCTCTGTCGAGGTGTGACCGCTCCCTGACGTCCAGGTCGACGCTGGCCCCCGACGAAACCCCCAGTCGGAGACGACCTTCGCCCGCGTAGGGCCTCAGATTCCCGTCAAAGGCCAACCCGCCAGGGTTGGCAGCGCTCGCACCGGCCCCGACCCCGTCAGGTCACGGAGCGGGGCCGGCGCACCTACATCGGACACAGAGTTCCCGAGCATCCGTTCTGGAAGTCGGTGCAAAACACCTGCCCACGCGGATCTGCGCTGGGCCGGCGTCCTGCAACTGGCCTGGCGCCCGCCACTCAGAGCATCGCTCCCAGATCTGAGCCGACTGTTGGGTAGGCCGCCGTGGCGGACTTGAGCTGTCGGGTGGTCAGTCCGAGCTTGATCGCCAGCCCGATCGTGTTGATCAGCTCGCCGTACTCAGGTCCGAGCAGGTGTGCGCCGACGATCTGGTCGGTGGACCTGTCGATGAGGACCTTGGCGGCGGCGGTGGTCTCTCCGGTGCGGTAGTTGGAGTACCAGCCGCTAGTGTCCTGGTAGCGGACGTCGAGGTCGAGGCCGGCCTCGTGCGCCTCGTGTTCGAGCATGCCGACGCGGGTGAGCTCGGGGATGGTGAACACCGCGGTCGGGATGCCGGCGTAGTCGGGCACGGTAGTGGTGTCCTTAAGCATGTTCGAGGCGGCGACCTTGCCCTCGGAGGCGGCGACGGGGGTCAGGGGCATGCCGGGGGTATCGGCGGCGTCACCGGCGGCGTAGACTGCGGGGTTGGTAGTGCTCTGGAGGTGCCCGGCCACGTTCACCCCGTGCCCGCCCCACGCTACGTCTGCTGCGTCGAGGTCCAGCTTCGAGAGTTCGGGGGTGCGGCCCGCGCCGTGGACGACGAGGTCGAACTCCCTCGTCGTTGTCTGGCCCAAGTGGTCGAGACTGACGTGGTAGCCGCTGCCGGTCTTGGTGATACCTGTGATCGCTGTGGAGCGCTGTACCTCGATGCCGGAGTCGGCGCCTTGGGCCACCAGGAGCTCGACGAGGTCGGGATCGAAGGCCTTGAGGGGGCGCGGCCCGCGGTCGACGATGACCGGGCGGGCACCGGCGCGTGCAGCGATGTGGGCGAACTCGAAGGAGATGAACCCGCCGCCGACAAGGAGGATGCGGGGCGGCAGGGCCTCCAGGTTCAGGAAATCGGTGCTGTCGATGAGGTGCTCGTGGCCGGGGACGTCCAGGGGTCGCGGACGTGCGCCCGTGGCGATCAGGAAGTGCGTCGCCTGATAGGGCCTGTCGTCGATCTCCAGCCGGTTGCTGCCGGTGAACCGGGCCTGCCCGTGCAGGGTGTGCACGCCGTGGCGGGCGAGGTTGTCCTCCATGCTGCGCGGGACCGGGTCGGTGAAGCCATGCTTGTGCTTGATCAGGTCGGCCCAGTTGATCGACAGGCCGCCCTCGTCGATGCCCTTTCCGCGCATCAATCGTGCGCTGTTGATGATCTCGGCGCCACGGCGAAGAATCTTCTTGGGGTCACACCCGCGCAGGGCACACGTGCCGCCGTAGGGCAGGGCGTCGACGATCGCGACGTCCCATCCCTGCGCGGCGCACTTGGTCGCGGCCGACACGCCGGCCGTCCCGGCCCCGATCACGATCAGGTCATAGTTCTTGGCCATGTCAGGAGTCCTTTCCCGGTTCCCCGACTGCGGCAGGGTGGAGGTCTTGGTGGTGTGGCGCGCGCATGAAGCGGTACGGCGCTGATCTGGGCCCACGTGCGTGGCATCGCCGGATCCCGACGGCGAGGGTCACCAGCCCCACCCCGATCAGTAGCCAGCTGCCCCACGTGATGCCGGCGAGAGCACCCAGGGAGCCCAGGGCGAGCAACACCGGCAGCCCGCAGCACAGCCCGAGAGCACCCACGAGCGCCCCGGTGACTCCGACCGTCGAGATCCGCTCACGCATCGGGGATCACGGCCCTGAGCTGCTCCACGCTCGGGGCCCCGGCCGGGCCGTCCGGCGTCTGGTAGAGCCGGCAGGACAAGCCCACCCCGACGCCGGCGCCGGCGCCGGCGCCGGCGAACACGTCCACGCCGTCCACGAGGATGCTCGGCGACCCGTGGAAGCCCACCCGATCGGCCTCCTCGACCGTGTCGACCGGGTGGTGTCTCACGGTGATGTCGGGGCGGTCGGCCGCGATCGTGCGCAGGCGCTCGTCGGCGACCTTCCAGCTCGGGCAACCGGCGAAGTACAGCAAGGCGACGTCCATGGCCCAGACCGTAAACCTTTATCCGAGGTACAAGGTCAAGCGATAGGCTGGGCGCATGCGGATCGGTGAACTCGCCGACGCGGTTGGTCTGCCCAGCCCGACCATTCGCTTCTACGAGCGCAAAGGTCTGCTGCCCGCACCTGCGCGAGGCGTCAACGGATACCGCGTCTACACGGCATCGACCATCATCAGGGTGACGTTCATCCGCACCGCCCAAGCCGCCGGCCTCACCCTGGTCGAGATCGCCAGCATCGTCGATCTCCGCGACGCCGGACAGGTCCCGTGCAGCCACGTGGCCACCCTGCTCGAGAACAAGCTCGCCGACGTCCGCACACGCCGCCGCGAGCTTGCTGAGGTCGAAGCAGAACTCGGCCACCTCATCGAGCACGGCCACAACCTGAACCCCGCAGAGTGCACGGACACCGACATCTGCCACATCCTCTCCGCGCCCAGACTCCAAGAACCAGCACGCCACACGGGGGTGCCCGCGACCAGACCGTCGTAGCTTGCAGCAATGAGGCGAGGCATCGCCATCGCCGCCGCCTGTACCTGTGCCCGGCACTAGAAGCTCGTACAGCCGAGACGGCCGCCATGCAGCGCTGCGAACGCCACCTTCCCGCTGGTGCCGACGCCCGATCCCGAGCGCCTTCGGGTTGGGCCGGAAGTCGGCGATCAGTAGACCGAGATGTGGACGTGGTCGTAGTGGCCGCCGGTGATGCCGTCCGGGGTGGTTGGGGTGGTGTTGTAGACGCCGGCACCCTGGTAGGGCCGCCAGCCGTCGTGGGTGCGGTCGGCGTTCCAGATCCGGCCGTAGCAGATCAGGTAGTGCACGCCGGTGCGGCCGGCGGTGGCCTGCAAGGAGGCGGCGAGGGCGTCGCCGGCGGCTTTCTGGGCCGGGGTCGGGAGCCTTCCGTAGGTGCCGGGCAGTGCGTCGCAGGCCTTGCCGAGGGGGTGGTCGCTGTGCGCGGACCGGGTCGCTGGGCCGGTAGCAGGACGGGTGCCAGCCGCGGGGGACGAGCTCGGTGTACAGCGCGGCCATCCGCGGGGTCAGGCAGCCGATGCCGGTGGACGGGTCCGGCACCACACTGCACCCCAGGGCTCCCAAGGCGCCGCCGCCGGAGCCGGTGAAGCTGGCCGCGGTGGCCCCGCTGGCGCAGCTCAACGCCCCGCCGGTGTGGTCCCACAACGCCCCGGCGACCGCGGTGCCGAGGGCGGCCCACTGGGCGTAGGCGCCGTCGGCGCTGCGCTGCACAGCTTGGGCGGCCTGCCACGTGACAGCGGAGGTGGGCGTGCTCGGCTGATGCTCAGGGACCGGCGCCGCCGTGGGACTTCTACTGCTGGGCTGGGTTGGCGCGCAGTCGGCTGATGCGGTCTAGCAGGCTGGTGAGCGCGGACTGGAACTCCTGCCGGGCGTGGTCTTGGCCGAGTCGGTCGGCGAGGCGGGTCAGGACGGGGTAGTCGTGCAGGTTCTGCGCCCGGCTTCGCGTCGGGGTTTCCGTCGGGGCTGCGCCGGTCGGGGTGGGCGAGGCTGCCTGCGCTGTCAGGGTCGCTGCGTCCGACCGCTGGTCGGCAGGTGCACCCGGTTCCGCCCCGGCGGGGGTCAAGGCGCTGAGTTCCAGCAGGAGATGGCCGAGCAGGAAGGAGGTGAAGGCGCGGTAGGCCTCGGCGGCCCCGTCGTCGGCGAACCCGCGCTGGAGTAGCCCGGTGAGGAACTGCTCGACCCACCGCAGGGAACGCAGCGGGGGCCGCAGCCACGGTGCCGCCGGCGGGTGCGTGGCCAGCAACGGAAAGACCGCCGGCTGGGCCAGAGCGAGTTCACGGATCCCGACCGCAAGGTGGGTCAAGAACGCCCGCCAGTCATGGTCGTGGTGCGGGAGCAGCAGCGGGTCGTCAAACATCCGGTCGACGTAGCGGTTGACCAGGGCGTCCAGCAGCTGGGCGCGGTCCCCGACGTAGCGGTACAGCGCCATCGGTTCCACCCCGAGCTCCCGGCCCACCCGGCGCATCGACAGCGCCTGCAGACCTTCCCGTTCCACCAGCACGTGCGCCGCATCCAGCACCTTGGCCAGTGACAGGTCCAAGCGGCGGCGATCCGGGCGCGTGCCGCTGCTTCCCCTGGCCACCTGACTCCCTCCGCTGCGAGCTCATCGTGCCTGTACCCCCGGCACTGGTGCTACCCCGCCGTCGGCCGGTCCGCTCCAGTCGAACGCGGGCCGCTCGACAGGTTCCGGCACTACGGTGTAGGGGTAGCAGGGTGAAGCCGCAGCCTGCGGCTTGTTGGTGGCCTCTGAGGTGAGAGTGAGCGACTGATGACGGCCAGCGCTGAGCAACAGGAACCCGGGCTGGCAGAACCCGCCGCCGCCGGCAACCACCGGGTGGACAACGATGCTGGCCGCCCCGGCCGAGAGCTGCCCAGTGAGCAGACCGACGGCCGGGTGGGGCGGGCGCGGGCCGCTCGCGCGCAGCAGCAGGCGCACACCCTGGCTGCGCAGACCGATGTGCTGCTGCTGCAGGAGGGCGCCCGGCGCATCGCCGCGCAGGTCAGCGACGAGCAGCCGTTCGGGGTGCCGGCGCAGCCCAGCTCCCGGCGCTCACCGCTGCGGCACGGCTTCACCTGGACGATCGGGGCGCTGTTGGCGTTGACGGTGGGGTTGGCGGCGCGCACCGTGGAACACCAGCTGCTGCTGATCGTGCTGGCGGCGTTCATCGCCATCGGTCTGGACCCGGCGGTTGCGTTCCTGGTCGGCAAAGGCCTACGCCGGGCCGTCGCGGTCACCGTGATCGCGTTGCTCGCGTTGGCGTGCGTCGCGGGGTTCGTGGCCGCTGCGGCGCCCCCGCTGGCCAAACAAGCCAGCCAGCTGGCCAGTCAGGCACCGACCTACCTGCAGCAACTCAACGACCACAGCACCGTGCTGGGCCGGCTCAACAGCCAGTTCCACCTGGTGGACAAGCTCAAAGCCCAGGCCTCCGGGGGCGCCTCGCTGGCCGCCGGTGGGGTGCTGCACGCCGGGACGGTACTGATCAGCGCCACGTTCGAAACGGTCATCGTCCTGGTGCTGGTGATCGACTTCCTGGCCGACCTGGCGAAGATCAAACACGCGTGCTACCGGCTGTTTCCCCGGCACCGCCGGCCCCGCGTCGGTCTGCTCGGCGACGCGATCCTGGCCCGGGTCGGCGGCTACGTCCTGGGTAACGTCCTGACCTCGATCGTGGCGATCATCGGGAACTACATCGTGCTGCTGGCCCTGCACGTCCCCTACGCGCTGGCCCTGTCGATCCTGGTCGGGGTCCTGGACCTCACCCCCCTGGTGGGGTCCACCATCGGCGGCGTCATCGTCGCCCTGGTCGCCCTGGCCGCCGTCTCCACCACCGCAGCGCTAATCACCGTGGCCTACCACGTGCTGTACCGGGTGTTCGAGGACTACCTACTCAACCCCCGAGTGCTCCGCAAAACCGTCGACGTCAGCCCGCTGGTCACCGTCATCGCCGTCCTGCTCGGCGGCGCACTGCTCGGCGTCACCGGCGCCCTGATCGCCGTGCCGGCCGCCGCCGCCTTCCAGCTCCTGCTCACCGAAGTGCTCTACCCGCAACGCGACACCGCCCACGCACCCACCTGAGGTCGCCCACCAACCCGACACACCCCCACCCGGCGCCTGGCCTGACCCAGGCCCGGCGCACCAGCCACACTTGCCACCACCAGCCAGCTAAGGCCAACCAGTCCGCAGCGGCACCACTCGAGCCACCCGGCTCGGAAGGAGAAGCACATGAGCGGTATCGACAAGGCCAAGGACAAAGGCCAAGAACTAGGCGGGAAAGCCAAGGAGAGCGCCGGGGACGCCACCGGCAACGACGACCTCAAAGCCGAAGGCCAAAGCGACCAGGCCCAAGGCAACATCAAGCAAGCCGGCGAGAAAGTCAAAGACGTCTTCAAGTAGACCCGGCACACCCAGCACCTGACCTGCAGCCCGGTCCCGATCGGGCTGCAGGTCAGCTGGTGTCAAGTACCGGGTTTGATGGAGGCTTCCAACTCCCGCTGAGCAGGTTGCTCGGGGAGGGTGTTGCTTCGGTGCTGGATCTCGAACTCGACCGGGGGGACGAGGCCGATCTCGCCGTGTAGGCGGCGAAAGTTGAACCAGTCGATGTACTCGGCGACGGCGATCTCCAGCTCGTCGATGTTCTTCCAGGGTCCGTGGTTGCGGACGAGCTCGGCTTTGAACAGGCTGTTGAACGCCTCGGCCATGGCATTGTCGTAGCTGTCGCCCTTGCTTCCGACCGAGGCGACGGCACCGGCCTCGGCGAGGCGTTTGGTGTAGCGGACGGCGAGGTGCAGCTTAGGTTCAAGGGGTCGTCGCAACACCGGCCTGTGCGTATAACAGTAGGTGCTCATCCAGGGCCTCGGCGGGTGTCTTCCAGTTGAGGGTCTTGCGGGGTCTGGCGTTCAGGGTGTCGGCGATGGCCTCAAGGTCGTTTCGGCTGTGCCGGGCGAGGTCGGTGCCCTTCGGGAAGTACTGCCGCAGCAGACCGTTCGTGTTCTCGTTCGAGCCCCGCTGCCACGGGCTGTGCGGGTCGCAGAAGTAGATCGGCAGAGCTGCCTGGACGGTTAGCTTGGCGTGCTGGGCCAGCTCCGCGCCCTGGTCCCAGGTCAGCGAGCGACGCAGCTGCTCGGGCAGGCCAGCCATCTGCGTGGCGATGGCGTCACGGACGGCTTCGGCGCCATGCCCGGCCGTCGCCGGCCCGTTGTGGACCCGCACCACCTGACCGTGCCCGGCCATGTGCGGCAGGTGCAGCAGCAGCGTGAAACGGGTCGTGCGCTCCACCAGAGTGCCGATCGCCGACCCGTTCAGCCCGATGATCAGGTCTCCCTCCCAGTGCCCGGGCACGGCCCGGTCAGCCACCTCAGCGGGACGCTCGCTGATCATGATCTCGGGGGTGATGAACTTCCTGCCGCGCCCGCGGGTGCGAGCGCGCGGGACCCGCAGCGCCCGCCCGGTGCGCAGACACGCGCTCAGGTCGCGGCGCAGCGCCCCGCGTCCCTGGACATAGACCGCCTGGTAGATGGCCTCGTGGCTGATCCTCATCCCAGCATCGTCAGGGAACTCGACCTGCAACCGGGCGCTGATCTGCTCTGGGCTCCAGGCCGTGCCCCAGCGCCGGTCCGCGCGCCGGCCGTGCCGTCGTCCCTTCCACGGCACGTTCGGCCCAGGGATCGGCCGCCCGTCACCGTCGTGCACCGCCCCGGCCAGCCGGTCCTGCACGTACTCCCGCAACCGCTCGTCACGGGACAGCTTCGCCACCTTCGGACGGCACGCCCGCCGCTCGGCATGCCACTGCGCGACCGAGGCCCGGTAGGCGAGCTGCCCACTGCGCGTCGCCGCGTTGCGACGCAGCTCCCGCGAGATCGTCGACGGGCTGCGCCCGAGCCTGAGGGCGATCTGGCGGACCCCGACGTCCAGGACCCGCAGCAGCGCGACCTCCTCCCGCTCCTCCAAAGACAGGTACCGGCTCGAGGGCTCATCCAGCGACAGAGGCGGCATCCCGCCACCGTGCCTGAACCAACGCGACCCGACCGGCCCCGACACGCCGCACGCAAGCGCCACCTCCTCGCTGGTACGCCCGTCCGCGACCAGCCGCCAAAACGCACGCTGCAC
>JAABUT010002796.1_pt1 | contig 16025 bp, 19 predicted proteins | sample 5559281 | NCBI WGS metagenome assembly JAABUT01 (sample SAMN10711880, study PRJNA513359) | rock metagenome | isolation source: Antarctica rocks | place: Antarctica: Victoria Land, Ricker Hills nord | collected 2016-01-04 | reverse complement strand
CTACCGCACCGACCACGACCCCAACGCCGCCGTCCTGCGCGCACTGTTCGAACTCCGCGACACCTGGCTCAACCAACCCCAGGACCGCCCCGACCTCGACCAGGCGATGACCGACCACGCGACCTCAATCCTCGGCGACCACCCCGAGGACCCCCTCACCGTCACCGTCTGAACAGTCCAAACACCGACACCGCCGGCCACACCGGCCGCGCACCGGGCACCCGCGGCCCTGCGGCACCGACACACGCGGGCCTGCTGGTGGGGATGGGTGGTCCGGGTCGCCGGCGCCCCCGGCCCCCCACCGCCCCGACGGGACCAGCCCGCGGCAGTGGCCGCAAGGGCCCGCTACGCCGCTACGCGCCCCTGCCCCCACCACCACGACCCGGTCAACACCCCGCCGCGCCCAGGGACGGGGACACCAGCTCCACCCCCGCTGTGACCACCCACCCGGCTACCGGCCGGCCCTGACGGGCCGGCCCCACAAGCCGCGGGGCTCCGCCCCACACCCCGACCTCGGTCAGGAGACACCCGGCGGAACCCGGACACCGCCGCCGGCGGTCAGCCGTCAAGGACTCCCCCATCCGGGCCCGGGACCGGGGAGCGCCGCGCCACCTCACACAACCCGGCGATGTACCGCTCCAACTCCGCGCGCTCCACCCGCCACGGCCCCCGGCCACCGATCTTCACCGCCACCACCGACCGGTCCCGGACCAGTGCGTACACCTGTGACCGGGACACGTTCAGCTCCTCCGCCACCTGCTCCAACGTCAGGAACCGGGCCGGGTTCGCCGCCGCCGCGGACGGGTCGGAATCGGGCACGGCCGCACCGTAGGCACCGCAGCCGCCCACACCCCGGCCCTACACACCCCGGCCACCGACACGGCCGGCGGGATGGCCGCCGTCCACAGAACCCCGCCGGTCTCGGTCAGCACCGGTCGCCACCGGGGTAGGCACAACCGCCGCGACCGACCACGGGCACTGGGCGCCCGATCACCCCGGACCCGGCCCCGACCCGCCGGCCGCCCGGCCCAGCGCCACCCACACCCACCCCAACCCCGGCACCCAGTCGCACACGTAGACCACCCCGTACTCGTCGAGGTGCAGCACCCCCGCCGCGGCGGGCCCACACACCGGGAACAGGTCATCGTCGGAATCAGAGAAAGCAGGCTCGTCCACGGCAGGCTCCTGAGCTCGCGCCGCGGGATGCGGCGGTTCAGGGACCGGGACAGACAGGGCGAGGGTGGACTGTCAGGGCTCGGCGCAGCCGACCGCGCAGCGGCGCGCAGCGGCCTTGACCGGACGGGCCCCCGCCCTGTCAGGCTCGGACAACCACCGGCCCCACCACCCCAGCCGGGCGCGGCAGCACCGACCGCAGGTCGGTTGGTCTCTGGCGCCGCGAGGGACGCCCGAACAGGTCGCAGCTGCGGTCGATGCGCCTGACGGCCGCTCGACCCGTCAGGTCGTGCTCCCCAACCACCGCCCCCGGTTGACGGGTTGACGGGATGACGGTGGAGGGCGATGGTGGACGGATGGGTTCCTCCGCGGACGGCGTCACCCCTGACCGGGACCTCTACCAGCGACACCGGGACGCGCTCTGGCCGGCCGCCGAAGCCGCTGGGAGAGCGGCCGAGGTGCTGCAACTGGCCGTCAAGAACGAGCGGTTCGACGACGTCACCGTGCACCAGACCCAGGCAGGGCTGGTGATCGCGGACCCGGCGGGCGGCGTCGAGGTGTCGGTGATCGACGGCGCCGACGTCATCGTCGTGTCCGCACCCCCGGCCGGTCCCGACCCGGGAACACCGGGCCAGGCGGCTGCGGCGGCGCTGCTCTACGGCCAGCTCGCCGCCGCCGTCCGCGACCAGGCCGCCGGAGCGGACCTCGCCCAGCTCGACGGGGACGCAGCGGCGCAACTGGTCCGGGACGCCGTCAGCTACGCCCTCGGGGCGGCGCGGAGCCGCCGACTGCTCGGAGAGGACCGGTTGGACACCAGCGACACCGCGCTCCTGCTCGGGGTGACCCGCCAAGCCCTGCACAAGCGGGTCCGGGCCGGGACCATCCTCGGGGTCCCCGGTCGCGGCACGACCTGGTTCCCGGCCTGGCAGTTCGGTCCCGACCGCACCACCCGCCCCGTCATCGCCCGCGTCCTCTCGGCGTTCGCGACCGCCGACCCCGACCGCCGAGCCGACCCGTGGAACGTCCTGAGCTGGGCCGACACCGCCCAACCCGAACTGAACGGCGCCCGGCCCGCCGATGCGATCGCCGACGGCGACCGCGACGACCACGTCCTCGACGCCGCCGTGGCGGCCGCCCACGACCTCGCCCAGTGACCCAGGCCGGCAGCGATCTCCCCCTGCCCCCGCAGGACCCCCGGGACCTGGCGGGGTTCCCGGTCCGGACCTGGCGCGCCCAGCAGCCGCTCGCCAGGATCCACCAGGAGATCCACGCACCGCTGTTCTTCGCCCAAGACATCGGCGGCCGGTTCAACCCCCCCGACCCGGACGCGGCCTGGGGGACCTGCTCACTGTCCACCCACCCGATGGGCGCGTTCCTCGAGGTCTTCGCCCGACTCCGCCGGCTGACCCCGGAGGACCTCGACCGGCGGGTCCTCACCGAGTTCTACCCGGAATCGGACCTGCTACTGGCCGACCTCACCTCACCGGTCATCACCGGCCGCTACCGGGTGACCAACGAGATCAGCGCCGGCCCGCGCTCCGGCTACCCCCGCACCCAGGCCTGGGCCGCCGCCCTGCACGACGCCGGGTTCGCCGGCCTCTACTACCTGCCCCGCCACGACACGTCCCTGCAGTACCGGTCCGTCGCCCTGTTCGGGAAAGCCGGCATCGACGAACACATCGGCCTGCAACCCACCCCGATCCCCGACCGCCTGGTCCACGACGCAGTCCACGACCACGGGTTCACCCTCATCAACCGCCGACCCCTGTAACCGCCGGTCGCCGCACCGCACCGCCATACTCAACGCGGTCCCGGACACCATCAACCAGGCGGTCCTGCACACCCAGCTCATCGACCACACCCGCGACGAACACCACCCCAACCGGGTCCGCATCGCCCAGGGCACCGGCATGGTCAACGGCGTCGCTGCACCCCGGCTCCGACGACGCACCCGCCCGCCTCCGCGGCGCCGCCCACCCCGAGGACCGGTGGCGCACCGGCGTCGCCGGCGACATCGTCACCGGCCAACGGCCGGCCGACCTCGACGACCCCCACACCGCGCCCACCACCGCAACCTGACCGTCCACCCGGGACGGCACCGACGGGGCGCGGCGGTACCGCGAGCCGTCCACCAGCCCCGGGCCGACCCGTCCCGGCCGGGTCAGCCCTGGCGCCCCGGACCCGCAGGTACCGGTAGGCGCTCGACGGACTCACCCCGACCGTCGCGGCCGCGCCCGCGACCGTCGCACCGCCGGCGACCAGCCCGTGGACCCGGTCCGCGCGGGCGTCCCGCCGCACCCGGGCAGCCCGACGGGACTCGACCCGCTGCGCCGCCCACCACCCCGGCAGCGACGGGCCGTGCCACAACCGGGTCCACCCGACCATCACCACGACCCCGTCCGCCTCCGCCCGCGCGGTGGGCGCCAGCAGCCGGTCCACCGACACCCCGAGCACCGCTCTCGCCGCGGTCGCGGTGTCCACCCACCCCGCATCCGCGAGCGGGTCCCCCACCGCGGCCGGATCCGGGCCGTGGTCCCGGCACAGCACCCGCAACCGGCTCTCCCCCACCCCGACCACCGCGCTCAGCGCGGCCACCGGGACCCCCCACGCCCGCAGCCGCACCAACCGGTCCGCCAACGGGCCCCAGTCGTGCGACCGGCGCGCAGCCGCCGCCAGCTCGACCAGCTCTGCGCGACCCGCGTCGCCGAGGTGCCCCAACCGGACCGGCCGCAGCGCACCACTCACCGCCGGTCGAGGGCCCGGTTGTGGAGGGCCGCGCCGCCCGCGCTCGAGAGCAGGAACACCGCGAAGAACACCAAGATGTTGACCAGGCTGGTCACCAGGCCGTCCCCGGCCGTGCCGAGCAGCAGTCCGCCGGCGAACACCGCGGAGACAGCGACTCCCACCCAGGTCAACCGGCCCGGAAGACTGCGGGCGACGAGAAAGCTCATCGGCACGTTGCGGTCGAGCCGGGACACCAGGCGACGTAGACCGCTCCTAGGACGAGAAGACCGGCATCGACGGCGACGAGACGGGTCACCAGGGCAGTGTCCCCGTTACCGGGCCGGCCGAGGGGATGTCCACGACGTCTACCGGTGGGTGTGCTGGGACTCGGTGAACACCTGCAGGGGCAGGCAGTCCACAATCCGCCCGCGGTGCCCCGCGCGGGCGGCGTCCCGTCGCAGCACCACGGCGTCCGCGCGTGCAGTGCTCTCCTCGGCATACACCCCGACCAGGTCGTCCCCATCCCACACCGCCCACACCGCCACCGGCACCCGCGTCGGCACCCCCGGCCCGTGGCCGGTGTGCCGGGTGGGCAGCAGCCGCGGCACCGGACCCACCCCGCCGGCGGCAGTCCCGGGCTCGCCGGGCACCGGACGCGCCCGCCGCGAGGCAGGCGCGGGCAGCTCGGCCGGCAGGGGGAGACCGGGCAGGTCCAGGGTCAGTTGCCCGGGCAGCGGCGGGACCGCGCGCAGCCGACGTGTCGGGTCGGTCACCGCCTTCTCCTTTCGGCCGGGCCCGGATCGTCCGCTGACATTGAAGATGGGGCAGTGAGAGTGCGGGCGACCGTGGACCTGGCCAGCCCAAGCTCGACCGCGACCTGGCTAAGGCTGACCGGGCGGCTGTGACGGGGCGCACCGGTGACGACCGGCGGTGTCAAGTCGTAGGTACGTCTGGGCCGATACGCCAAGGGCACGTCGTGCGCCGACCAGGTGGTGGCGAGCGACTGCGTCCTGTCAGTCGGACCTACGCATGGCCGACTCGATCGCGGCGCACACCGCCAGATCCTCGAGGGCGTCGTGTGGGGGGTTCAGCACGTCCCGCCGGGACAGGCCATCATCCGTGCCACTGCCACTGCCACTGCCGGCCAGCACAGCCTCGCAGAAGGCCGTCACCTGGTTCGTGAACCCGTCGGGCACACCGTCGTAGCGCTGTGGCTCGCCGTCGAGGTGGTGGTGGACGAGGTGGCCACCGTCGAGATCGCCGGGCCCGATCTCGAGCGCTCCTCGCGTGCCGACGACGGTGACGCGCCAGTCCTCCATCGTGGCCGGCGCGACGTAAGAGGCGTACAGCGACCCGGCGATGTCCCCGGGGAACTCCACCGCCGCGACGCAGGTCTCGGGCCAGACCGACCCCGCTCGCACGACTCGCCTCGCGTTGCCGACCGCGCCGGCCACGCGAGGGGTGCCGAGAAGCCAGCGCAAGGGGGTTGAGGAACGCGTACGTCAGGTGCGTGACGAGCATCCCTCCGCTGGCTTCCTGCTCGTAGTACCAGCTCTCGGGGGTCTGCTCGAAGGCCGCTGAGGACCGGACGCTGACCGGCGTACCGATGCCCCCCTCCTCTAGAATCCGTCGGGCGGTGCTCCACACCGCCTTGTACCGGGCCTCGTAGCCGGCCTCGACGACCAGACCGCTGTGGCCCGCCCGACCCGCGACGCGCCGTGCGGCCGTCAGGTCGGAGGCCAGGGGGCCACCGATGAGCACGTGCAGGCGGTGGTCGAGCGCCCAGGCCACGATCTCGTCCTGTCTGCGGTGCGGCACGGCGACCAGGACGGCGTCCAGCCCCTCGTCGGCCATCGCCTCGTACGAGTCCAGGGCGCGGGCTCCGTAGCGCCCCGTCAGCCTGCGGGCATTTGCGAGATGGCGCGAAGCCACCACGACGACCTCGGCCCGGTGCGACGCCGCGAAGGCGTCAGCGCGCACCGCCGCCAGCGCTCCGCTGCCGACGACTCCCACGCGCACGTTCGTGCCCCTCTCCTCCCCGGCGACGATCACGACCTGCTCCCAGCGCTGCTCACAGCCCTGCCCGTCCCGGTCTCGTCCGCCGGCCGCACGAAGTAGCCGAAGTCGAGTCGCCGCACGACCGGGTTCGCCATGACGAAAGCGTCCCATTCCACCTCTTACGGGACACTGTGGCAATGAGGATGGGCGCCGCGCCCTGGCACCGGTGCGGTGTCGGGGCGCGGGCCCGGCCGCCCGCTGCCTAGAACGGCTGGGAGCGGGCGGGGCCGTTACCACTTGGCGACGTCGTGGGCCTGCTGCTCCCAGGGGACGTCGGGGCGGCCGGCGACGATCTGCTGCCAGACCTCGAGGGCGCTGGTGCCGGGGGGCGGCATCTGGACCTGGGGTGCGGGGGTGCCGTGCTCGGTGATGCCGTGGTCGAACCCGCCGGGCACCAGGGTATTGTAGACCCGGCCGACGACGGAGTCGTTGCGGAACGAGTGCCGGGTGCCCGGCGGGATGTACACGTAGGTGCCGGGCGGGGCGGTGATCTCGGCGTCGTCGTCGCCGAGGGTGAAGACCAGGTCGCCCTCGAGCACGAAGAAAGCCTCCTCGGCGTCGTCGTGGACGTGCGGCGGCGCGACCAGGCCTTGCGGGAACAGCTCGTCGAAGGTGGTGGAGCGGCCCTGGGTGGTGTCGCCGGTGGACAGCAGCCGCCAGTAGGTGCCGAAGTTCCAGTAGGCGGGCGCGTCGCCGGGGGCGTAGGCGTAGCCGGCCTTCAGGTCCGCGGGCGCCTCGCTGCTCTGCGCAGGGGTCGGGTCGGTCATGGTCGTCCTCCCTCGTTGAGGTGGTGTGGGCGTACCGGTGGGTGGTGGTGGGTCGGGCCCGGCGCTCTTCTCAGGCAGCTGCGGCCAGCGCCTGGTGGGCCTGGGTGAGGTAGTCGCGCAGGCCGGTGGGGCGGGCGTCGGTGTAGCGGTCGTTGTCGTTGGTCGCGAACGGCGCGACGGTGAGCATGGCCAGGAAGTACCACTGCGGGACGACCGACCAGGGGTCGTCGGCGCTGGCGGTGATGTGCCGCAGGTCGTCGGCGCTGCCCAGCACGGTGCGGGTGAGCGGGGTGCCGGTGAGCCGCTCGGTCTCGGCGATGATGGTGTTGAAGCTGGCGCGGGCGCCGGACAGGTAGCGCACGCCGGACACGTCGGCGGGGTCGGTGGCCAGGCGGGCGGTGAAGCGCGCGGTGTCCTCGACGGTAGTGAGGTCGAACTGCTCGTCGCCGGTGCCGTAGAGCATGACGGTGCCGGCGGACACGTCGATCAGCCCGGGGGTGGCGGGGTCGAGCATCATGTCCATGAACGCGCCGTTGAGCACGTGCACGACCTGCATGGGCAGCGCGTCGACGGTGCGGTCGGCCTGCCGGCGGGCGTCGAACTGCGGCGCTCCCTCGGGGGCGGCGAACAGGTCGATCGCAAAGTCCGACGGCAGGAAGCGGCGGGCGCCGTTGCGGGCAGCGGCCTGGGCCAGCGCGACCTGCCCGTCGACGATGATGTCGCGCCCGCCCTGCAGCGCGGACAACACGACGTCGACGCCGGCGGTGGCGGCGTCCAGCGACGCCGGGTCGGTGACGTCGCCGATGGCGACGGTGGCGCCCGCGGCGATCAGGGTGTCCAGCGCCTGCGCCTTGGCCGGGTCGGCCGCGCGCGTGGCCCGGAGCAGCAGCCGAACCTGGACGTCGGCCTGGTCGAGCAGGTGCGCCGCGATCCGGTTGCCGAGCATGCCGGTCGCTCCGGCCAGCAGCACTGTGGTCGTCGCTGCGGGCGTTCCTGCAGTGGTTCTGGTGGTCAGGGTGGCTCCCTGTGTCCAGAGCCTGAGCGACTCCGCTGTTTGAGTACCTTATCGTATCGATACGGACCTGTCCAGTACTGCTATGCTTTTGGCATGGAGACCACGGCCCGACGTCCAGGACGCCCCTCGGACCCGAGGATCGACGAGCAGCTGCTGCGGGGGACACAGGACCTGCTGGTCGAGCAGGGCTACGAGCGCCTGACCATGGACGCGGTGGCCCAGCGCTGCGGAGCCAGCAAGGCGACGATCTACCGTCGCTGGCCCAGCAAGGCCGCGCTGGTCGTCGCCGCGGCGGCGGCGGCGCTACAGGCTCCCGACGTGCCCGACACCGGGGACCTGCGTACCGACCTGCTCGAGTGCGGCCGCGCGTACCTGCAGCGCGAGGGGCGCGACTCCCAGATCCTGGCCGCCGTGATGAGCGCGTCCCGGTACGACCCGGCCCTGCGGGACGCCGCCCAGCACGCGTTGGGAGCGCCCTTCGGGAACCTGTTCGAGCAGGTCCTGTCCCGAGCGGTAGACCGGGAAGGAGTCTCGGCGGTTGTGGACGTGCCGACGCTCGCCCAGGTGTTCCCGGCCATCGCCTACCAGCAGGTCGCGGCTCATGGACGCCTGATCACCGAGCAGGACGTCGTCCGGGTGGTTGACGGCGTCCTGCTGCCGGCCCTGGCCGCCCAGGCCACATTTGCCGCCGGAGCTCGGCCGCTGACCGCCCCGCAGCCTGACCGCTGTCTCACCGTTTCCGCGCCTGTACGTGCAGTCGGCCCGGACCGACCCTCCCGCAGACTCCTCCCTCCTCTGATCGGAAGACCGTCATGACCCGTCCCACCGTTGTGCTCGCCGGTGCCTCCGGTGACCTGGGCGGCCGCATCGCTGTCGCGCTGGTCGCCGGCGGCGCACAGGTGCGCGCCCTGGTGCGCCCCGACGCTTCCCCCACCGATCTGGCCCGTCTGCGCGAGCTCGGCGCCACGCCAGCCGCGGCCGACCCGGCCGACGTCGACGAGGTCGCGGCCGCCAGCGAGGGCGCAGCGGTCGTAGTCTCCGCGCTCAACGGGCTGCGCGAGGTCGTCCTGGACCGGCAGAGCGGCCTGCTCGACGCGGCCGTGCGCGCCGGCGTCCCGCGCTTCATCCCTTCGGACTTCTCCGCAGACTTCACCCGCACCGAGCCCGGCCACAACCGCAACTTCGACCTGCGGCGGGAGTTCGGCGGCCGCGCCGACCGGGCCTCGATCCGGGTGACGTCGGTCCTCAACGGCGCGTTCATGGACATGCTCGGCGCCGAGATGCCAATCATCCAGCCTCGGCTGCGGCGGGTGCTGCACTGGGGCCAGGCGGACCAGCCGCTGGACTTCACCACCAAGGACGACACCGCCGCCTACACCGCCGCTGCCGCCCTGGATGCCACCACGCCTCGCCTGCTTCGGATCGCCGGCGACACCGTCAGCGCCCGCGGCATCGCCTCCGCGCTGTCGGAGAGCACCGGCCGGCCGTACCGGACGTTGCGGGTTGGCAGCACGGCCAGCCTCGGCGCACTCGCCAGCATCGCCCGGCAGGTCGCCCCCCAGCCGGGCCAGCCCTTCCCGGCCTGGCAGGGCATGCAGTACCTGCACGACATGTTCACCGGCCAGGCCCAGCTGCGGCCCCTGGACAACGACCGCTACCCGGACCTGCACTGGACCCGCCTGCGCGACCACCTGACCGGCCGGAAGGTCACCGCACCGCACCGCACCGCACCGCAGCCGGTGATCGCGTGACCGCCACCGCGACGCCTGCCACGACCGCCGCCCTAAGCCCGGATCCACCGCTTCTCGTTGATCGGTAGCCGCCTGCCGGGCGCGCAAATGCCCTTCTACCTGGGACGATGACCTTGCTGAGGGGCCGTTGTCCGCCGGGTGGAAGGGCACTTGCAGGGTGCGAGCAAACCACGAGCTGAGCCGGGTGTCGGTGAGCTTCGACGAGACGAATTTGGTGCCGAACGCGGGGCTGCTCCCAGCCGCGGTGCTGGCCCAGCGACTGGACCTGGCCGAACTGATCGACCGGCGGCTGCGCCTGACCCGGCACGGCGCGAACAGCAGCGCGAAACGGCACCTAGTCGCGGGCCGCTCGTCCGGTCGTGGTGGCCTGACCTGGTCGAGGAACGCGCGGTCACTCGCCCGGATGACGGCGAAGTTCCCGCGCGCCCGCGTCAAGGACAGCGGCCCGTTGGGTCCGCCACGAACCTCGTCGGCATCGTGGTCCTCCTGTCCGTCGTCCTCCCAGAAGCACACCGGACACAGCTCGTACGCCCCCGATTCCGCCAGGGTGATCGACCGGCAGCACGGGCACGCGTAGGGACCGTCGTCGGGGCCGCACTGCACTCCCTGCCCTCGGAGCGGCTTCAGCCCGAGAAGCCATCGAAGCCGTCCCGCCAAGTTCATGACGAGCGACGGTAACGCCGGTCAGCAACTGCGCCCCCCTTTCCCAGTAGCCGACCGGTCAGCGACACATGATCACCGTCCTGCCGCACCTCGAGCAGGAGCAGAAGCGGTCGTCCCAATAGACCCGTCCGCATTGCTGTCTCACTGAGGGGCCTTATACGGCACACTCACCGACATGACGGGACTGAAGATCGGCTACGCCCGGGTGTCGACGGTCGGGCAGGACCTCACCGCGCAGCGCGACGGCCTCGCCGCGCTCGGCGTCAGCGCGGAGCGGGTCTACGTCGACCACGGCCTGACCGGCACCACCCGCCTCCGTCCCGGCTTGCGTGAGGCGCTCGCGGCCTGCCGCACCGGCGACACCCTGGTGGTCACCAAGCTGGACCGGCTGGCCCGGTCGCTGCCGGACGCCCGGGACATCGTCGAGGAGCTCACCGCCCGCGGGGTGCGGCTGCAGCTCGGCGGCTCGGTGCACGACCCCACCGACCCGGTCGGGCGGCTTCTGTTCAACGTGCTCGCGATGGTCGCCGAGTTCGAGGCCGACCTGATCAAAGCCCGGACCCGGGAGGGCATGGCCGTGGCCCGCGCCGCCGGCAAGCTCCGCGGCCGCAAGCCCAAGCTCACCCCGGCTCGCGAGGCGCTGCTGGTCGACCTGCACCGCACCGGGCAGAAGAACCCGTCGGATCTCGCCGAGCTGTTCGGGGTCGGGCGCTCCACGGTCTACCGAGCCCTGCAGCGCGCCGGTGCCGAGGTACCGGCCCCGCCCGGCAACGCGCCCGCCCCCGTCGGCGGGTGAGCGTGCCGTCGCTGGCCGGGCTCGGGCTGGAGCAGCAGGCGCTCGCCGGACGACGGTGGGAGGTCCTGCGGCCGCACGTGCAGGACGGGGTGCCCCTCACGCAGGCCGCCCGCCAGGCGCAGGTCCCGCTGCGCACCGCGCAGCGCTGGCCGGTCCGCTACCGCGCCGGCGGCCTGGCCGCGCTGGCCCGACCAAAGCGGTCCGACCGCGGCGTACGGCGGATGCCGCCGAAGCTGGTGCGCCTGGTCGAGGGCCCGGTGCTGCGCCGGCCCCGTCCCTCAGTCGCAACGGTGGCGCGGCAGGCAGCGCTGGCCGCGACGGAGCACGGCTGGCCCGCGCCGGCCCACGATCCCGCGTCGACGTACCGAAAACACAGACGATCGGGGTCAACGGCCTCACAGGTTCCGGCACGCCTTTCAGCATGCTCCCGGTCGGCGTGTCGCCGTACCGGCTCGACCATCTCGTTAACGATCGGATACGGGCCGTCGGACCGCCGCGGATTCTTATACGCCGAGGTCACCCCGAGGGGCGGGTCAGGCACCGAAGTGGTCTCCGATCAGCTCGGCAACCTGATCGCACAGACGATCGTCGGAGAAAGATCTGGAGGGCGTCCTCGCTCCCGGCCGGCGGCTTAAAAGTCAGACAGGAACTGGGTGAGGACGCTGTCAATGACGTCCCGCCGGGTTGGTGTGGACCGGTTCGTTAGGAGCCGACGGTCGCGTAGGAACGATCTGGAGTGTCTGCGAGAGCTATGTGCTCGGACGGGCCTGCCGCTCCCTTTCAGTGCTCGGCTTCTCGGCCGTCGCGCGGCCCGAAGGCAGTGAGCGCCTCTGCGTCGCTGGAGGTCGCGCGTAGGTAGTCCTCAGCCCAGGTTTGCCGGTCGGGGTATGTGGACTGCGCGACCACCTGGGCGACGGCCGCGTCGACGTCGACTTGGACGCGGCGCAGGAACACGTCGCCGCCGGTGAGCAGGGCCCAGTGGCCGCCGGGCCGCCCGTAGGGCATCCCGATGCTGCCCGGGTTGACCACCAGCCGCCGGTCGACCAGACGCACGAAGGGCATGTGCGTGTGTCCACACACGACGGTGCGGGCCTCGGCAGGTAGGTCGGCGAACGCCTCCGCCCATCGCTGTAGCCGGGTGTCGACGAGCACCACCTCGTTGTCGTCCCGCGGCGTGCCATGACAGAACACGACCGGGCCGAACCCCGCCACATCGAGGACCACCGGGTGAGGCAGACCCGCCAGCAGGTCAAGGTGTACCGGCGAGAGCTGGCCGGCGGCCCACACGTCAATGTCGTAGGCCTCACCGACGGTCGACGGCTCGCCGCGTCCCAGCGCTACCAGCTCACGGTCCGCGTTCCCCCGGACCAGCACCACGTTGTCCAGCCCCGTCAACCGATCCAGGACCTCCACCGGCTGCGGCCCGGCCGCGTGGTCACCGCACACCACGACCCGGTCAGCGCTACGCACGTCCGGCTCAGCGAGCACCGCATCCAGCACCGGCAGGACGCCATGGATGTCGGACAGAACGGCGACGGTCTCCACCACGAGCCGACCCTGCCACGCGCCGGAACCGGTCAGGTCCGTCGTCGTCGGCGGTAAGCGGCGACCTTCGCGCGGTCACCGCATCCGGTCATGTCGCACCAGCGGCGGTTCCGGGCTCGTGAGCGGTCGATGAAGCCACGGGTGCACCGGGGGCCGGAGCACCACGTCAGACGATCGAGGTCGGGGCTGTCGAGCAGGCTCAGACCGTCTTGGGCTAGCGCTGTCAGCGCGGCCGGTAGCCCCCCGGTGCGGGTCAGGCGGCCTGCCCCGTCGAGGTGGAGGACCGGGCCCGGCCGGGCAGCTGCGGCGTTGATCAGGTCGCGGGTGTCCGCGTCTGCTACCGAGCCGGCACTTGCCGTGCGGAGCAGGCGGTAGAGCGCCTCTCTCAGCGCCCGGGCCTCGGTGAGCATGGCCCGGCTCGGCGCTGTGACGTCCTGGACCAGGCCGGCTTCGCCGATCCAGCCCGCCAGGTCGGCCGGGTCGCGGAGCTGTTCGACCTCGGTGGTGCCCCGCTCGGCGAGCGTGGCCGCGAAGTTCAGGCTCGGCCGGTCTGAGACGAACACCCATCCCATGACACCACCTTGACAGGTGACATCGCAGACCGCGACAGTCGACCGCAGGTAACCGGCTCAACAGGTGTCAGCGGTTGGCGAGGGGGGTGATCGGCGGTGGCGACGGGAGAGGTCCTCGACCACCACCGAGCGGCGGGAGCCCGGCGTGGCCGGCGACCCGCGATGCCGGTCCGGTGTGGACTGATCCGCTACCTGGTGGCCGCGCTACTCGTGCGGCTGGCCGACGAGGGCTCCCGGGTCGCGCTAGTGCTGCTCGCCGTTGACCGCGGACTGGGTCCGGGATTCGGGGCGGCGATGGTCGCGGCGCTGCTGGTCCCCCATGTGATCGCAGCCCCGGTCGTCGGACTACTCACCGACCGCGTCCGGCAACCACGGTGGGTCCTGGCCGCCGGCGCAGCTGGGTTCGCCACCGCGCTTGCCGCGGCGGCCGGCGGCGCCGGCCACGTCCCCGCACCGGGCATCCTGGCTGTGCTCGCCGCGGGCGGCTGCTGCGGACCCGCCCTCACCGGGGCCCTGAGCAGCCAGCTCCCGTCCCTGGTCACCCCCGAGGGACTTCCGCGTGCGTTCGGGCTGGACTCCCTCACCTACAACGTCGCCGGGATCACCGGCCCCCTGCTCGCCACCCTCACCGCCACCACCATGAACGCGACCGCGGCCACCGATGTTCTCGCCGTCAGCGCCACCCTCGGCGGCGGCGCACTGACCACCCTGGCCACACCTCTACGGACCACCCCGCGCCGCGCAGCGCGGCCACCGATGCTCGCCGGGGTTCGAGCGCTCGTCCGCCAACCCACCCTGCGGGTCATCACCGCCGCCAGCAGCCTCGGACAACTCGGACCCGGCGCACTCCCCGTGGTCGCCGTCGTCCTCACCGCCCGCGCGCACCACCCCGCCGACGCCGGCTGGCTGCTCTCCGCCCTCGCCGCCGGCGGCCTGCTCGGCTCACTGCTCTGGACCTGGCGGCCCGCCCCGGCCACCCGCGCCCACCGCACCGTTCTCGTCGCGCTCGCCGGGATCGGTGCCCCCCTGGCGGCCGGCGCCCTCGTCCCCGACAGCGTGTCGGCCCTGGCTGTCCTGTTCACCGCGTCCGGTGTCGCGCTCGGCCCATTCACCAGCGCCCTGTTCCTGGTCCGGGACCACCACGCCCCCGACGGGCTGCGCGCCCAGGTCTTCGCCGTCGGCGCAGGGCTGAAGACCACCGCCACCGCCGCCGGCGCCGCGCTCGCCGGCGCGCTCACCGACCTACCGGCCGCCAACCAGCTCCTCCTCGTCGGCGCCACCCCCCTCCTCGCGGCAGCCCTCGGGAGCATTGCGCTGCGCACCCGCGCAGGCGCCGAACGAACAGGCACGCCACGCGAACGACTCCCTACCCCGCCGGCCGACTGAACCAACCCCCAACTCCCGGACAGCCCCCGGCCACCGTCCCGAAACCCGCACCGCCAGCCTTCCTTACTCCCGGTCCACCGACGACCGGCACGGCTTTCGGCACACCGCCATCCATGCCAGCCCGGTCTGTGCCGTAAAGATCGTCTCGGTACGGCGCTGGCGGAGCGGAGACAGTCGCTGGTCTGACTGTCCAGCCCGCGGGTGACATCGGTGCTCGGGCGGTTCATCGTGGCGGCTGGGCCCCGGGCACCCGAGCGCCGCGGTGAGGCGGTCGGCGTGGGTCGGGGCCGCCGACAGATCAGCAGCCGCTGTCTCCGGGCGCTCAGCGCGGTGACCGCGGTGGTGGCGACCGCACCGCGGGTGGGACGTCGGTGCGGGACTCGTCTGCGGCGACGAGTCCGTCGCCGAGGGTGCTGCGCCAGTAGAGGACGTTGCGCCCGGACCGTCGGCGGAGCACGGCTCCGGCGCGGAGCAGGACGGCGAGGTGGTTGCCGACCGAGCCGAGCGGTAGATCCGCCTGTGCGGCCAGGCCGCTGGTGCTCATCGGGCTGTCCAGCAGGCGCAGCAGGGCAGCGCGGTTGCCGCCGACCAACCGGTCGAGCCCACCGGGGCGGCCGTCCCCGGCGGCAGCGAGGCGCCCGGCGACCGGGTAGTAGACGGCGTGGCGGCCGCCGTCGTCCCAGCCGACCCAGCTGGCCGTGGCGAGCACGGGGACGAAGCAGAGGTCCGCCTCGGCCGGGAGGGCACGGTCGGGGAGGTCGTATCGGTTGATCCGCAGGCGCCCGTCGGCCAGCCACTCCCGGTCCCTGCCGAGACCCTGGAGGACCTCGGCCCATCCCCGGCGGGCGAGCTGGGAGGTCCGCGCCACGACGTCGGCTTCCAGGGTGCGCTGCCGTCGGGGCCAGTCGGTGGCGAGGGTGTGGGTCCACACCCACTCGACCAGCCCCGCCGCCGCCGCGACGGCCGACGGGCCCCCGGCCGGGAACCGGCGCCCGGCCGTCACCTCGAGGTCTTCCCGCATGCCGGCTTCCGGGATCTCACCGACGAGCGCGAGCTCCTCTGCGATCGTGACACCGGCGGTCCGCGGCGGGAGCGCGAGGTAGTGAGCCACCCAGCCCGTTCGGGTCGGCGTCCGAAGCCGGAAGCTGACGTCGAGGACGTGGCCCCGGGTCGGGTGCTCAGCGAGCATCTGCTGGAACGCCGGCCCGTGCGCGGCGCGGAACGCCCGCTCGGTGGGGTCCCGCGGCTGCAGCAGCGCCGCCAGCGCCCCGGTGACCTCGGCTTTCGGCGACAGCAGGAGATGGGCCCGGGCGAGCAGGTCGGCCGGAACGTGCCACATCCCCATGTTTCGCCTCCACGCGAAACACTAGGAGACCGGGTCGCCCGGCGGGACGCTCACCGGTGTGCGCACCTACCGGCAGCTGTTCGCGGTCGCGGAGTTCCGGGCGCTGTTCGTCGTCCAGTGCCTCGCCGTCGGCGGGGCTTCGATCGGTGCCCTCGCGCTCGGAACGATCACCTACGCGAGCACCGGGTCGACCCTGCTGACAAGCCTCGCTGTCTTCGGCGGCCCGATCA
>JAABUT010002795.1_pt1 | contig 16026 bp, 11 predicted proteins | sample 5559281 | NCBI WGS metagenome assembly JAABUT01 (sample SAMN10711880, study PRJNA513359) | rock metagenome | isolation source: Antarctica rocks | place: Antarctica: Victoria Land, Ricker Hills nord | collected 2016-01-04 | reverse complement strand
AGGTCGAGGACCTGCTGGAGTGGCTCGGGGAGCTGGTGCGCCAGGTCGACTCGAGCCTGCTCGACGAGTGGGCTGCGCTGAGCACGCCGGGAGCGCTCGTGCCGACGGCTGTGCCCGTCGACGAGCGGCCGCCGCCGGTCACCAGCAACCGCAGGGCCTTTCGCGTGCTGGTGCGCAACGCGCTGTTCCGCCGGGTCGAGCTGGCCGCCTTGCGCCGGCCCGACCTGCTCGCCGAGCTCGACCCCGACGTGGACTGGGCGGGAGCGCTCGCGTCCTACTTCCAGGAGTACGACGCGATCGGCACCGGCCCAGACGCCCGCGGTCCCGCCCTGCTCGGCGTCGATGAGCACGAGACGCACTGGGACGTGCGGCAGGCGTTCGACGACCCGGCCGGTGACCGCGACTGGGGCATCCGGGCCCGGGTCGACCTGGCCGCCTCGGACGAGGCGGGCGAGGCGGTGGTGACGGTGGAGCAGGTCGGCCCGGCGTGAGCACGTCGCACCCCTTGCCCTGGGACACCGCGCATGCCGCCCGGCGCACCGCCCGCGCCGCATTCGGCATCGTGCGCGGGAGCGACCTGGCCCTCGGCTACGGCGCGGTCGTCGTCCTCACGGCCGTCCTGCTGGCCCTGCTGCCGGACCGGCAGGCACACCAGGCGGTGCTGGACACCAGCACCAACCTGGCCAACCTGCGGTCCCACCCGTTGGTGGTCCTGCTCGCCAGCGCCTTCGTCGTCTCCTCCCTGCCAGGACTGTGGCTTGTGCCGTTCCTGATGCTCGCGTACGCCGCCGCGCAGCGGTGGGTGGGGCGGGTGCCGGTGGTCGTGGTAGCCCTGATCGGGCATGTGGGGGCGACGCTGTTCACCGCCGTGCTGCTCGTGGCCGGCGTGACGCACGGCCGGCTCGCCGCGTCCGTGGCGCACCAGCCCGACGTCGGCGTCAGCTACGGCCTCGCCTGCGTGGCCGGTCTGCTGACGGCCCGGGTGCCCCGCCGCTGGAAGCTGCCGTACGGCGCAGTGCTCGTGGCGTTCTTCGTCGTACCGCTGCTCGTGCGCCCGACGTTCACCGATGTGGGCCACACGGTGGCGCTCGGGACGGGGTTCGGCCTGGCGTTGCTGGTCTTTCACACTAGCCTTTCAGGTGCGCCCAGTTCTCCGGGTGCTGCACCAGGACCTGTCTGAGCCGGAGCGGCGCACGCCCGAGCAGCCGCTGGACGTCGCCGGTCACAGCGGCCGTCTCCCCGGCGGCGATCGCCGTGTAGGTGCTCACCCACGCCTCGACCTGAAAGGGCTGCGCGCCGTAGTGGGCCCGGGAGGCGTACGCCTGCTCGCGGGTCTCCCGCTCGTAGCGCGCCGGCCGCCCGCTCACGCTGCTGATCTCGGCGGCGACCTCGTCCAGGGTGAGCGCCTGCGGCCCGCTCAGCTCGTAGGTCGCCCCGTCGTGCTCCGGGGCGCCCAGCAGGACGGCGACCGCGCTGTCGGCGGCGTCGTCACGCGCGACCGCCGCGACCCTCCCCTCGCCTGCCGGCCCGCGCAGCACCCCTTGCCGGTCGGCGAACTGCGGCAGCAGGTCGGCGTAGAAGTTGTTGCGCAGCAGGGTGACCGCCAGCCCGGTGGCCCGCAGCGCCTGCTCGGTGTCGAAGTGGTCGCGTCCGAGCGTGAACGTCCCGTCCGGGGCTGCTCCGGCGAAGGAGGTGTAGACCAGATGCGGCACCCCCGCCCGGGCCGCCGCCTCGACAGCCGTGCGGTGCTGGCGGCGCCGCTCCGGGTGCTCGGCGGCCGACACGAGCAGCAGCGCGTCTACACCGGCGAAGGCTGCTTCCAGCGCCGCCGCGTCGTCGTACGTCGCCGACGCGACCCGCGCCCCGGGGAGCTGCGGCGCTCGGGACGGGTCGCGCACCACGAGGCGCAGCTGCTCGCCCTGCTCCGCGAGCCGGCGCGCCACGCGGCCGCCGAGGTGGCCCGTGGCACCGGTGATGCCGAAGAGCGTCATGGCCGGGACCAACGCGGCGCCCGCTCTCAGCCTTCCGGGAGCCGCCGCAGCAGCAGGCGGATCGGTGAGCGCTTGGCCTCCATGACGACGTCGGCCTCCAGCACGTCCATCCCCGCGCCCCGCGCCGCCCGGACCGCCTCCCCCACCTCCCGTACGTGGAACCACCGCGACTGCCCGGGGGCATAGGCGACCGGCTCCCGGAAGCTGCCGCCCTTGTCCGCCTTGCCCGCGCCAGCCAGCACCAGGGCCGCGCAGCCGCCCGGCCGGAGCACCCGGGTGACCTCGCCCAGCGCCTGCGCCAGCCCGTGGTCGTCCAGGTGCAGCAGGGCGTACGACGACCAGGCGCCGTCGAGGCAGCCGTCGCGCAACGGCAGCGCACGCAGGTCGGCCTGGACGAGTGGCTCGCCCGACCGTCCGCGGGCCTGTCGGAGCATCCCGGTGCTCAGGTCGAGGCCGACCGGCCGCATGCCGCGGGCACAGATCTCACCCAGGTGCCGCCCGGGCCCGCAGCCGAGGTCGGCCACGAGCCCGGCGGCCGGCAGCAGGGCGCACAGCCGGTCCAGCGGCTCGCTCAGCAACGACGTGAAGGGTCGCGCGTCCTGCTGCGCGTCGTACGCGCCGGCGATCAGGTCGTAGGTCGCGCGGTTCTGCGCGGTCCGCAGGTCCGGCGCGGCCCCCTCGGTGGTCAGCCGGACGCGCTCTCGGCCGGAGCCTCGCGGCCGTAGCCGGTCTGCTCGGCGGTCGCCAGCCGGCTCGAGCGGTAGCCGTAGAACGCGTAGATCACCAGGCCGATGACCATCCAGACCACGAAGCGCACCCAGGTGGCGGCGGGCAGGTTGAGCATCAGGTAGAGCGACGCGAGCACCGACAGGGCCGGCACGACCGGGACCGCCGGGCAGCGGAAGGCGCGCGGAAGGTCGGGCCGGCTGCGGCGCAGGACGACGACTCCGAGGGCCACCACGATGAAGGCGAACAGCGTGCCGATGTTGACCAGCTCGGCCAGCTCCGTCAGCGGCACGAGCGCGGAGATGACGGCGACGGCGACGCCGGTGAGAAGCGTGGTGCGGTAGGGCGTGCCGAACCGCTCGGAGACCTTGGAGAAGACCGGCGGCAGCAGCCGGTCACGGCTCATCGCGAAGAAGACCCGGCTCTGGCCGAGCATCAGGATCAGCATCACGGTGGTCAGGCCGATCAGCGCGCCGACGCTGACCAGGGTGGCGATCGCCGGCTGGCCGACCGAGCGGAAGGCCTCCGCGAGCGGCGCCTTCACCTTGATGTCGGTGTACTTCACCATGCCGGTGACGACCAGGGACACGGCGACGTACAGCGTCGTGCAGATGGCCAGCGACCCGAAGATGCCGATGGGCAGGTCGCGCTGCGGCCGCTTGGTCTCCTCGGCGGCCGTCGCGACGATGTCGAAGCCGATGAAGGCGAAGAACACCAGCGCCGCACCGGTGAAGATGCCGCTGACGCCGAACGACCCGGGCGCGAAGCCGAGGTCCTGCAGCAGCGAGGGGGTCGAGGTGGCGCCCGCCGCGGGCGGGGAGCCGGACGGCGGGATGAACGGCGAGTAGTTGCTGGCCTTGACGTAGAACAGCCCGGCGATGATCACCAGGAGCACGATCGCCACCTTGACGGCGACCGCCACGAAGTTGACCTGCTAGGACACCTTGATGCCCAGGCAGAGCACCGCCGTCAGGATCAGCACGACGGCTGCGGCGACCAGGTTGTGCCCCTCGCCGTACACGCTCTTGGGAAGGGTGACCCCGATCTGGTCCAGCACATCCACCAGGTACGTCGACCAGCCGACCGCGACGGTGCTCGCACCCAGGGCGAGCTCGAGGATGAGGTCCCAACCGATGATCCAGGCGATCAGCTCCCCGAGGCTGGCGTAGGAGAACGTGTAGGCCGAGCCGGCAACAGGCACCGTGCTGGCGAACTCCGCGTAGCACAGCGCCGCGAGCGCACAGGCGATCCCGGCGAAGACGAACGACAGGGCTACGGCTGGGCCGGCCTGCACCCCGGCGGCCTTGCCGGTGAGGACGAAGATGCCGGTGCCGATCACGACGCCCACACCGAAGACCGTCAGCTCCAGTGGGCCGAGCTGCTTCTTGAGGGAGTGCCCGGGCTCCTCGGTGTCGCGGATCGACTGCTCGACTGTCTTGGTGCGCAGGACGCTCACGGCGGTCTCCTCGGCTCTCGGCGGCACGGTGGCTGTCCGCCCAGCATGGTGACCCTCCGGACCCCGTTTGTCAGCCGGCCACGGCGTCCATCGCGCGGTAGATGCGCTGCTCGGAGACCGGGTAGGGCGTGCGCAGCTGCTGGGCGAACAGGCTGACCCGCAGCTCCTGCACCATCGCCTCGATCGCCAGCACCTCCGGCGCACCGCGCCGCGCCGGCGGCAGCTCCGCGCGGAACCGGGTGAGCTCCTCCTGCACCGCGTGCACCCGCTCCATCAGCAGCCGGTCGCGGGCCGGGTCCAGGCGCAGCTTGTCCAGCCGTAGGAGGACCGCCAGCAGGTAGCGCAGCAGGTCCGGCAGCCGCCGCGTGCCGGTCGCCGTGACGAAGCCCGGCCGGACCAGCGCGTCCACCTGTGCGCGCATGTCGTCGGCCGCCCCGGCCAGCGGCGGCGCCGTCGCCTGCGCCAGCGCCGTCCCGACCTCCTGCCAGGCCGCCAGCACCTTCTCCACCTCCCCCAGCGCCGCCCGCAGCCGCGGCTCGAGCCCGGCCCGGACGGCCTCGCGCAGCCGCTCGAAGCCCGCCTCGTCCCAGGCCGGCCCACCGGCCTCGGCCGTCAGCGCGTCCACCGCTGCGGCCGTGCAGTCGGCCAGCAGCGCGGCGACCGACCCGTGCGGGTTGCCGGTCAGGGCCAGCTTGGTCGGGTTGGACAGCCGCCCGGCCACCGCGCGGACCGGCGACGGCACGGTCAGCAGCAGCAGGCGCCGGGTGCCGGCGTGCATCGCGGCGTCCTGCTCGGACCGGCTGCCGAGCACCCGCAGCGCCACGCTCTCGCCCTCGTCGACCAGGGCCGGGTAGCCGGTGACCGCGCCGCTGTGCACGACGGGCGGGATGGTCCCGACAGTCCAGGCGCGCAGGCCGCTGTGCTCCAGATCCCGGCCGGCCGAGGACAGCGCCTGCTGCAGCCGGGGTCGCAGCCGCTCCTGCAGGGCAGGCAGATCGCGGCCCTCGGCCAGGGTGCGGCCGTGCTCGTCCTCCACCCGGAATGCCATGCGCAGGTGCTCCGGCACCCGCGACACGTCCCAGGCCGAGTCCGGTACGCCGACACCGCGGAGGGCGCGCAGCTCGCCCGAGAGCGCGGGCAGCAGCGGCTGCGCCCGCGGCTCCAGGCGGTGCAGCACGAAGCGCGCGGTGTCCGGGGCGGGCACGAAGCTCTTGCGCAGCGCCTTGGGCAGCGACCGCAGCAAGGCGGTCACCAGGTCCTGCCGCAGCCCCGGCACCTGCCAGTCGAAGCCGGCCGCGTCGAGCCGGTTGAGCACCGCGACAGGCACGTGCACCGTCACACCGTCGGCGTCGGCACCCGGCTCGAACTGGTAGGTCAGCGGCAGCCGCAGGTCGCCGGCCAGCCAGACGTCGGGGTAGTCCAGGGCGCTGACCGGCTCGGCCGAGGGGTGCACCAGCAGTGCCGTGGAGAAGGTCAGCAGCTCGGGCTGCTCGCGGCGTACGTCCTTCCACCAGGAGTCGAAGTGGGCGGCGGACACCACGTCGGCCGGGACCCGCGCGTCGTAGAAGTCGAACAGGGTCTGGTCGTCCACGACGATGTCGCGTCGCCGGGCCCGGTGCTCGAGCTCCTCCACCTCCTCCAGCAGCGACCGGTTGCGCTCGAAGAACGCGTGCCGGGTGTCCCAGTCCCCCTCGACCAGCGCGTGCCGCAGGAACAGCTCGCGCGAGAGCACCGGGTCGACCCGGCCGTAGGACACCTTGCGCCGGGCCGCCAGCGGTACGCCGTACAGCGTCACCCGCTCGTAGGCCATGACCGCGCCCTGCTTGCGCTCCCAGTGCGGCTCGCTGTAGCTGCGCCGCACCAGGTGCTGCGCCTGGGCCTCCACCCACTCGGGCTGGATCCGCGCGGCGACGCGGCCCCACAGCCGCTCGGTCTCGACCAGCTCGGCCGCCATGACCCACCTCGGAGGCGTCCTGGCCAGCACCGAGCCCGGGACCAGGACGAAGCGGGCACTGCGCGCGCCGAGGTAGTCGCGCTTCTCGGCGTCCCGCAGGCCGAGGTGCGACAGCAGCCCGCCGAGCAGCGACTGGTGAACCACGTCGGCGGCCGCTGGGCTGTCGTTGACGCCAAGGCCGACCGCCTTCGCGGCCTGCCGGAGCTGGCCGTGCAGGTCCTGCCACTCCCGCACCCTCAGGTAGTGCAGGAACTCCGCCTTGCACATCCGGCGGAACGCGCCGGACGACAGCTCCCGCTGGCGTTCGCGCAGGTGCTCCCACAGTCGCAGGTAGGACAGGAAGTCCGAGCCTTCGTCGCTGAAGCGTGCGTGCTGCTCGGCTGCGGCCTGCTGGCGGTCCTGCGGGCGCTCCCTGGGGTCCTGGATCGACAGCGCCGCCACGATCACCAGGACCTCGCGCAGGCAGCCGTTGCGGCCGCCCTCCAGCACCATGCGCCCCAGCCGCGGGTCGACCGGGAGCTGCGCGAGCGCCCGGCCGACGTCGGTGAGCCGCCGCCGGGGGTCGGGCTGGTCGAGGTCGAGGGCACCGAGCTCGTGCAGCAGGTCCATCCCGTCGCGGATGCTGCGCCGGTCCGGCGGCTGGACGAAGGGGAACTTCTCGATGTCCCCCAGGCCGAGAGCCGTCATCTGCAGGATCACGCTGGCCAGGTTGGTCCGCAGGATCTCGGGGTCGGTGAACGCCGGCCGGCCGGCGAGGTCCTCCTCGGCGTACAGCCGGATGCACACGCCGGCGGCGACCCGGCCGCAGCGGCCGGCGCGCTGGCTGGCGGAGGCCTGGCTGACCGGCTCGATCGGCAGGCGCTGCACCTTGCGGCGCGTGCTGTAGCGGGAGATGCGGGCGGTGCCCGGGTCGACGACGTAGTGGATGCCGGGGACCGTCAGCGAGGTCTCGGCGACGTTGGTGGCCAGCACCACCCGGCGGCTCCACGGCGCCGACACCGGGTGGGGGGCGAAGACGCGGTGCTGCTCGGCGGCGGACAGCCGGGCGTAGAGCGGCAGCACCTCGGTCGCGGGCCCGACGCTGCGGCGCAGGGCGTCGGCCGCATCGCGGATCTCGCGCTCCCCCGACAGGAACACCAGCACGTCGCCCGGACCCTCGGCGCACAGCTCGTCCACGGCGTCGGTGAGGGCCTGCACCGGGTCGACGTCGTCGTCGACCGGCGGTCGGTAGCGCACCTCCACCGGGTAGCCGCGGCCGGAGACCTCGACCACGGGTGCGCCGTCGAAGTGCTCCCGGAAGCGCTGGGTCTCCAGCGTCGCGCTGGTGATGACCACCTTGAGGTCGGGCCGGCGCGGCAGCAGCAGCTTGAGGTAGCCCAGCAGGAAGTCGATGTTGAGGCTGCGCTCGTGCGCCTCGTCGAGGATCAGCGTGTCGTACTGCTCCAGCGACCGGTCGCCCTGCACCTCGGCCAGCAGGATGCCGTCAGTCATCACCTTGACCAGCGTGTCCGCCGACGTTTCGTCGTGGAAGCGCACCTTGTAGCCGACCAGCGCGTCGGGACCGCCGAGCGGCGTACCCAGCTCCTCCGCGACCCGCTCCGCCACGGCCCGGGCGGCGATCCGCCGAGGCTGGGTGTGGCCGATCGCGCCGGTGACGCCGCGCCCGAGCTCGAGGCAGATCTTGGGCAGCTGCGTGGTCTTGCCCGAGCCGGTCTCACCCGCCACGACGACCACCTGGTGGTCGCGGATCGCAGCGGCGATCTGCTCTCTCGCCGCGCTCACCGGCAGCTCCGGCGGATAGTGCAGCGGCGGTACGCCGGACCGCCGGCGCGCCACCCGCTGCTCGGCCCGCTCCACGTCGGCCGCGACCCGGGCCAGCTGCTCGGCGGTCTGCCCGGCGGTGCCCCGGCGGCGCAGCCCTTCGAGCCGGCGCGCGATCCGCTGCCGGTCCCGCAGCACCAGGCCGTCGAGGCGAGACCCCAGCGCGGCGGCCGACAGGCCCGCGGGCGAGACCTCAGGCTGGACGCTCATGCTGGGCCCGAGGGTAGGTGCACCGGCGCGCCGTCACCGGACCGGCCGCGTCCGGGGCCGGCGTACGCAACACTCCTTCGGACCGACGTGCGGAGGAGGCCTGGTGCTCGGACTGCCGGACAGCGTCACGGCCTGCCTGTTCGACCTCGACGGCGTGCTGACCGACACCGCCGCGGTGCACGACAAGGCCTGGACGCAGACCTTCGACGCCTACCTGCGCGAGCGGGCCGAGCGCACCGGCGAGCCGTTCGTGCCCTTCGACCCGCGCGAGGACTACGACGCCCACGTCGACGGCAAGAAGCGCGAGGACGGTGTGCGCGACTTCCTCGCCAGCCGCGGGATCACCCTGCCGGACGGCGCACTGGACGACCCGCCCGGTGCCGAGACAGTGCACGGCATCGGCAACCGCAAGAACGAGCTGCTGCTCGAGCGGATCCACACCGACGGCGTCGAGGTCTTCGCGGGGAGCAGGCGCTACCTGGAGGCCGCGCGCGACGCGGGCCTGCGCCGGGCGGTGGTGTCCAGCAGTGCCAACACCCGCGACGTGCTGGCCGTGACCGGTCTGGCCGACCTGGTCGAGCTGCGCGTCGACGGGGTGACGGCGCGCGAGCAGGGGCTCGCCGGCAAGCCGAAGCCCGACACATTCCTGGCCGCGGCGCGCGAGCTCGGGGTGGAGCCGGCGCAGGCGGCCGTCTTCGAGGACGCGCTCGCCGGGGTGCAGGCCGGGCGGGCCGGCGGCTTCGGGCACGTGGTCGGCGTCGACCGGGTCGGGCAGGCCGACGCCCTGCGCGAGCACGGGGCCGACACCGTCGTACGCGACCTGGCGGAGCTGCTGTGAGCCGGGCTGCTGTGAGCCGGCCGTGATCGACCAGTCGTCGTTCCCGGTCGAGCCGTGGACGGTGCGCGAGACCTCCCTCGACCTGGAGATCCTGGCCCAGTCGGAGTCCATCTTCGCCCTGTCCAACGGGCACATCGGGCTGCGCGGCAACCTCGACGAGGGCGAGCCCTACGGGATCCCCGGCACCTACCTCAACTCCTTCTACGAGGAGCGCCCGCTGCCCTACGCGGAGGCCGGCTACGGCTATCCGGAGGAGGGGCAGACCGTCGTCGACGTCACCAACGGCAAGCTGGTGCGGCTGCTGGTCGACGACGAGCCCTTCGACGTCCGCTACGGACAGCTGTCTGCGCACGAGCGCCTGCTGGACCTGCGGGCCGGGACGCTGCAGCGCAGCGCCCAGTGGACCTCGCCCGCGGGCAGCAGGGTGCAGGTCTGCTCGACCAGGCTGGTGTCCTTCTCGCACCGGGCCGTCGCGGCGCTGTGCTACGAGGTCGAGGCGGTCGACCGCGAGGTGCGGCTCATCGTGCAGTCCGAGCTGGTCGCCAACGAGGCGCAGCCGACCCTGTCCGGCGACCCGCGGGTGGCCGCCGTGCTGCACCACCCGCTGGTCGCGGTCGAGCGCGACATCGAGCGGCACGGCGCCCTGCTGCTGCACCGCACCCGAGCCAGCGGGCTGCTCGTCGCCGCCGGCATGGACCACATCATCGAGGCGCCCGGGCGGGTCGAGGAGGAGACCGACGGGCGGGAGGACTGGGCCCGCACCACGGTGACCTGCGTGCTCGAGCCGGGCCAGCGGCTGCGCCTGGTGAAGTTCCTGGCCTACGGCTGGTCGGCCACCCGGTCGGCGCCGTCGCTGCGCGACCAGGTGGCGGCTGCCCTCACCGGCGCCCGGTACAGCGGCTGGGACGGCCTGCTGCGCACGCAGCGCGCCTACCTCGACGAGTTCTGGGCGGCCGCCGACGTCGAGGTCGACGGCGACCCGGTGGTGCAGCAGGCGGTCCGGTTCGGGCTGTTCCACGTGCTGCAGTCCGGCGCCCGGGCCGAGCGGCGCGCCATCCCCGCCAAGGGGCTGACCGGTCCGGGCTACGACGGGCACTCCTTCTGGGACACCGAGGGATGGGTCCTGCCCGTCCTCACCTTCACCGTGCCCGACGCCGCCGCCGACGCGCTGCGCTGGCGGCACTCCATCCTGGAGCAGGCCCGCCTGCGGGCGCGGACCCTCGGCCTGGACGGCGCGACCTTCCCCTGGCGCACGATCCGCGGCCAGGAGTGCTCGGCGTACTGGCCGGCCGGGACGGCCGCGTTCCACATCAACGCCGACATCGCCTACGCCGTCGAGCGGTACCGCATCATCACCGGTGACGACTCGCTCGAGCGCGAGGTGGGCCTGGAGCTGCTGGTCGAGACGGCGCGGCTGTGGCGCTCGCTGGGCCACCACGACGCGCACGGCGCGTGGCACATCGACGGTGTGACCGGACCCGACGAGTACAGCGCGGTCGCCGACGACAACGTCTTCACCAACCTGATGGCCGCCCGCAACCTGCGGGCCGCGGCCGACGCCTGCGCCCGGCACCCGCAGCTGGCGTCCGACCTCGGGGTGACCACCGAGGAGACGGCGGCCTGGCGCGACGCCGCGCTGGCCGTGCACGTGCCCTACGACGAGGAGCTGCGGGTGCACCCGCAGTCCAACGGGTTCACCCGGCTCGCAGAGTGGGACTTCGAGGCCTCGGTCGGCCACTACCCGCTGCTGCTGAGCGCGCCGTACGTCCAGCTCTATCGCAAGCAGGTCGTCAAGCAGGCCGACCTGGTGCTCGCGATGCACTGGGCCGGAGAGGCGTTCACGCGAGAGCAGAAGGCGTGCAACGTCGACTACTACGAGCGCCGGACGGTGCGGGACTCGTCCCTGTCCGCCAGCACGCAGGCGGTGATGTGCGCGGAGGTCGGCCTGCTGGAGCTGGCGCACGACTACACCTACGAGGCGGCGCTGATCGACCTGCGCGACCTGCACCACAACAGCCGTGACGGGCTGCACATGGCCTCGCTGGCGGGTGCCTGGAGCTCGCTCGTGGAGGGCTTCGGCGGCCTGCGCATCCTGGGCGAGCGGCTCAGTCTCGACCCGCAGCTCCCCGACGAGATCACCCGGCTGACCTTCCGCCTGCGCTGGCACCGGATGCGCCTGCTGGTCGAGGTCTATCCCCAGGAGGTCCGGCTGAGCCTGTACGACGGTCCCACCAGCTCGTTGTCGCTGCTGCTCGCAGGCGAGGAGGTAGAGGTGAGCGCGGACGAGCCGGTCGTGCTGCCGCTCGTCCGGCGCGAGCCGCTGCTCCCCCGGCCGCCCCAGCCGGCCGGGCGCAGGCCGGGTATTCGCGCCGGGGGCCTGGGCTAGGCACGGCTGCCCGTCTGCACGTCTGCCCGGCCGGCGAGCGGCTGGATGCGCGAGCGGTGCGAGCATCGACCGGTGCTGTTCGCCCCGCTCGCCGAGACCTCCCGGGCGGTGGCCGCGGTCCCGGGCCGCACCCGCAAGCTAGAGCTGCTCGCCGAGCGGCTCCGGGAGGCGGCGCCGGGCGAGGTCGAGGTGGTCGTCGCCTACCTGTCCGGCGAGCTGCCGCAGCGCCGCACCGGCGTCGGGTACGCCGCGCTGCGCGACCTCCCGCCGCCTGCGCCCGCACCCGCGCTGGAGGTGCTGGCGGTGCACCGGTCCTTCGCCCGGCTGGCCGCGGTGGCCGGCGGCGGCTCGGCGGCCGAGCGGCAGCGCCAGGTGCGGGAGCTGTTCGCGCAGGCGACCGCGCCGGAGCAGGACCTGCTGGCCGGCCTGATCGCAGGCGAGCTGCGCCAGGGCGCCCAGGCCGGGCTGCTGGTGGACGCCGTCGCCCGCGCCGCCGGCGTGCCGCTCGCCGACGTGCGGCGGGCCCTCACGCTGCGGGGGGCGCTCGGTCCGGTGGCCGTCGCCGCCCTCACCGAGGGAGCCGCCGGCCTGGCCCGCTTCGGGCTGCGGGTCGGGCAGGGGGTCGCGCCGATGCTGGCCCAGCCCGCGGCCGACCTCGCCGACGCGATGGCACGCACCGGCCCGGCCGCGGTGGAGTGGAAGCTCGACGGCGTACGCATCCAGGTGCACCGCGACGGCGGGCAGGTGCGCGTGTTCACCCGCACCCTTGACGACGTCACCCCGCGGGTGCCCGAGCTCGTGGCGGCGGCGCTCGCCCTGCCCGTGCGCTCGGTCGTGCTCGACGGCGAGGCCGTGGCGCTGCGTCCCGACGGCCGGCCGCACCGCTTCCAGGTCACCGCGTCCCGGCTCGCAACGCGCAGCGCGAGCGGCACCGGCGGCGGTATCGCGCTCACGCCGTACCTGTTCGACCTGCTCCACCTCGACGGGGTCGACCTGCTCGGCGAGCCGCTCGCCGTGCGGGTCGAGGCGCTCGACCGGGTGGTGCCCGAGCGGCTCCGCACGCCGCGACTGGTCACGACCGACCTCGCGGCCGCGCAGGGCTGCTACGACGAGGCGCTGCGGCGGGGACACGAGGGCGTGGTCGTGAAGGCGCTGTCCTCCCCGTATGAGGCCGGCCGGCGCGGCGGCGCGTGGCGCAAGGTCAAGCCGCGGCACACCCTGGACCTGCTGGTGCTCGCCGCGGAGTGGGGGCACGGCCGGCGGCGTGGCCGGCTGTCCAACCTGCACCTGGGCGCCCGCGACCAGGGAGCCGCGCCGGTCATGCTCGGCAAGACCTTCAAGGGCCTCACGGACGTGCTGCTGGAGTGGCAGACCGAGCGGCTGCTCGCCCTGGCGGTGCGCCGCGAGCCCGGCCTGGTCGTCGTACGCCCGGAGCTGGTCGTGGAGGTGGCCTTCGACGGGGTGCAGACCTCCTCGCGCTACCCGGGTGGGGTCGCGCTGCGCTTCGCGCGGGTCCTGCGCTACCGCGAGGACAAGCCGCCGGAGCAGGCCGACACGATCGAGGACGTACGCCGGATCCATGCCGGCTGAGCCGGTGACCGGTGCTGCCGCGCCCCGGGTTCAGTACTGCGGCCCGGCCGGGTCGAGCGGTCGGGGCAGCATCCGGTCGCTGATGATCCGGCGCTGGATCTCGCTGGTGCCCTCGAAGATCGTGGTGAGGCGGGCGTCCCGCCAGTAGCGCTCGACCCGGCGCTCGGTGGTGTAGCCGTTGCCGCCGTGCAGCTGCATGGCCTGCCCGCTCACCCGCACCGCCATCTCGCTGGCGAGCAGCTTGACCATCGCCGCCTGCCGCTCGCACGGCACGTCCTCGTCGAGCAGATGCGCGACCGAGTAGGTGAACGCGCGCGCCTGCTCGACCTGTGCGGCCATGTCGGCCAGCGCGAAACGCAGCGCCTGGAAGTCGCCGATCGGCCGCCCGAACTGCTCGCGCTCCTGCAGGTAGGCCTGGCTGTCCTCCACCGCTCCCCGCGCGACGCCGACCGACCTCGCCGCGGTGTGCACCCGCGCGATGTTCAGTCCGCGCTGCACGGCCGCGAAGCCCTCGCCGTCGTCCGCACCGCCCTGTTCGGCGTACAGCCCGGTGAGCCGGTCGCCGTCCGGGACCCGGACGCCGGCCAGGTCCAGGTCCCAGGTCAGGAAGCCGTGGTAGCCGATCTTGTCGATGCACGTCCCGGTCATGCCTGCGGGCCACGCGTCCCGCGGCTTCACGACGAGGAACGGCTGCAGCCCGGCCGAGCGGGGCTCGCCCTCCTCCGGCTCGCGGACGCGGGCGAGCACCTCCACGAAGTCGGCCGCCAGGGCGTTGCCGGCCCAGCGCTTGCGGCCGGTGAGCACCCAGTCGGCGCCGTCGCGCACCGCCCGGGTGCGCACGCCGGCCAGGTCCGAGCCGGCGCCCGGCTCCGAGAGCGCGATCGCCCCGATCCAGTCGCCCCGCGCGCTGCGGGCGAGCAGCGCGGCCCGCCGGTCGTCGTCGAGCACCTGCGTGCCGAGGCCCTGCCCGCGCGCGAGGATCGAGCCGACGCTGAGCCAGGCGCGGGCCAGCTCCTCCGACACCAGGCAGTACTCCAGGACGCCCAGCCCGAGCCCGCCTTGCTCGGTCGGCACCGTGATGCCGAACCAGCCGTACGACGCCATCTGCTCGACCAGCGCCCTCGGCATCTCGCCCTTGTGCGGGTCGAGCCGGTCCGCCGCCGGCAGGACGTGCTCGCGCGCGAACGCCCGCGCCTCCTCCTGCAGCGCGACCCGTGCCGGCGTACGCCAGGGGCTGGTCAACTCGGGTGGCCGCGGCGCCACCGGGTCATGCGCCGTCACCGGTTCTCCTCACGTCGTGGGGCGCCCATCGAACACGAGCCCTTACGCCGCCGGCGTACGCAGGTCCTGTCGGGCCGGGCGCATCCTGTCGGGGTGCGCGTCCTGGCCGGACTGCGTGCCGGCGTACGCATGTCGTGTCACTTTTGGTGAGCAACATGTGACAGACGTGCAACTGCTGTGGCTGCTGTGGCGCAAGGCCACCACTGGGGCGTACTGAGAGTGACCACACCCACAGAAACCGCGCTTGCAACTGCAAGCGGCACTGCCTAGCGTGGTCCCGGTCCGAAGCACGGGCCGGGCCGTACGCGTGGCGTACTCCTGCCGGCCCGTCTGCCCGGTGGTCGGGGCCCACCGAGCCCGCCACCCGACAGGCCGCCGCCGCAGCCCGCTACCCGGGTCGGCCGGCCTCCTCCGGAGGTACCCGCACACATGACAGGCAGCACAAGGCACCCGCTCGCCCGCATCCTGACGGCCGTCGGCGTCGCCGGCATCACCGCCGTCCCGCTGGCGACCTCCGCCCTCGCCGCGGAGCACCCGCTCGCGGCGGTCGCACCGACACCGCCGTTCCAGAACGTGCCCGGGCCGCTGCGCCTGGAGGTCGCCCGGCTCACGGCGGCCCAGGACGCCGTGGAGGCGCGGGCCGCCAAGCAGGAAGCGGCGAGGAGGGCAGCCGCCGCCAAGAAGGCAGCCGCCATCAGGAAAGCCGAGGCCCGGGCCGCGGCGCGGCGGCTCGCCGTACGCAGGGCCGCCGAACACCGTGCTGCCGTGAGAAGGGCCGCCGAGCAGCGGGCTGCCGCCGAGCGGGCCCGCCGTGCGCAGCCGTCCGGCAGCCCGCGCGAGATCGCCCGAGCGATGCTGGCCCAGCGCGGGCAGAGCGGCCAGTTCGGCTGCCTGGACAGCCTCTGGTCCAAGGAGAGCGGCTGGTCGGTGACGTCCGACAACCCGGGCAGCAGCGCCTACGGGATCCCCCAGGCGCTGCCGGGCAGCAAGATGGCCTCGGCCGGCGCGGACTGGCGCACCAACGCCGCCACCCAGATCCGCTGGGGCCTGGGCTACATCAGCGCCAGCTACGGTTCGCCCTGCGCCGCCTGGAGCCACTCCCAGGCGAACAACTGGTACTGAGCCGGCGGACCGTCGGCCGCGGCCTGCACTGCAGGAAGGGGAACGGCGTGGACCACGTGAAGCTCGGCGGCACCGGACTGGAGGTCTCCCGGATCTGCCTCGGCGCCATGAGCTACGGCGAGCCCACCCGGGGCAACCACAGCTGGTCGCTCGACGAGCAGACGAGCCGGCCCTTCATCCAGCGAGCGCTCGAGCTCGGCATCACCTTCTTCGACACGGCCAACGTCTACTCCGACGGCAGCAGCGAGGAGATCCTGGGGCGTGCCCTGCGCGATTTCGCCACCCGCGACGAGGTCGTCGTCGCGACGAAGGTGTACATGCCGATGCGACCGGGGCCGAACGGCGGCGGGCTGTCCCGCAAGGCGATCCTCACCGAGATCGACCACAGCCTCCGCCGGCTCGGCACGGACTACGTCGACCTGTACCAGATCCATCGCTGGGACCCGGCCACGCCCGTCGAGGAGACGATGGAGGCCCTGCACGACGTGGTCAAGGCAGGGAAGGCGCGCTACCTCGGCGCCTCCTCCATGTGGGCGTGGCAGCTGAGCAAGGCCCAGCACGTCGCGCACGACCACGGCTGGACCCGGTTCGTGTCGATGCAGGACCACTACAACCTGCTCAACCGGGAGGAGGAGCGGGAGATGCTGCCGT
>JAABUT010002793.1_pt1 | contig 16030 bp, 21 predicted proteins | sample 5559281 | NCBI WGS metagenome assembly JAABUT01 (sample SAMN10711880, study PRJNA513359) | rock metagenome | isolation source: Antarctica rocks | place: Antarctica: Victoria Land, Ricker Hills nord | collected 2016-01-04 | reverse complement strand
CGGAGGGAGCTGCGGGGGCGGCAGGGCGAGGGCCGGGGGCGGGGCCCGCCCCCGGGGAACGCCCGCGTTCCCGAGAACGCACGGCCACGTTCCTGCCCCCTGGATAACCAACTACACCAACAGACCTGATGTTGGAACCCTACACAAAACTGCCTATTACAAATAGTGCGTTGAGAGATTGATCGATAGTCACTGACACAAACTTGCTTACACCCAGTCTAACCAGAATTACTTACCTAGCATGACAAGGGTCAGACTAAGATGCAGCAAAACAACCTTATCTAGCAGTCAATTGGCTCAAAAAGCACATGTGAGCAGCAAATCCAGCTGACACCTCAATACACATTGCTAGCAAGCTGCAGATGAACGTTGTGGCTGAATTGGGCAAACAGACAGCAACCAATCCTTGCCGTCAACCCTAGTGTGATATGTGGAGGGAAAAAAAAGTATACGCCTTTTGGCGTCATAGCGGGAGCCTCCAGATGCAACCAGGGGCAGCCCGGTGCCAAACAAGTCCTAGGCAACCTAGAGACATGTCTGAGTGTGAGATGTGCTCAACACTGTTTGAAGTTGCCTAGTTCAGGCCAGAGGTCACATGCTCTCAGTGGCCAACTCTCTAGTGGTCTGACATTCCTCAACAATGCCTTTACTGGTGAAGCGACTCTGAGGCTGTGTTTTGCATGCGCTGGCGGTGCAACAGTCGATTTGCAAACTCTCCAGCCAGCCATGTGCCAGACACTAGTTGCTGTGTGAGATTTGCCTTGCATATTTCTTGCTGCCTCCTGAAGCAGAGCAGCAGCACACTTGAGAAAAGAAAAGACTACGCCTTTCGGCATTGATTGAAAAACAGCCCAAGAATGAGATACAGTGGGCTTCCCTGTAGGGTATTGCTTAATGGGAGATGAAAGTACTACTCTCATGTCAGGCCCGGCCTCTTTTGCCTCCTAGTATCCCAGCCTCTTCCACCCAGGCTCTTTGCCCATATACGCCCTGCCTTTCTAGATACCGTCGTTGTGTGATAATGTTGTGCAAGCGTTTGATAGCATGCACATGCAGTTTCCGGAGAGTGTCCCTTCCTTGCAATCTTGTCAGGCCAAGATCCATCAGTGCGATTAGATTCGACTTGTATATTGTTCCTGCATACCCTAGGGGCATAGGTCTCATCAATACGTTGTACCCCCACTGTGTGAGCAAGCTGACTAATAATTCATGTTGTTGTGTGTTCTGAAATAGGTTTTCTTGGCAGCGGAAGTCACCTACGGAACATTTGGGCTTGGCGGGCTCGTATGCTGGCATGCTGCACTATCTCACCCAGGAATCCAATCAGGATGCCAAAGAACAGCACTCCCGCCAACATCATCACAATAGCTACACACTGCAGAGCACAAACAACAACAGCAATCAACTTTTCTGGAAATAGTGAGAACAGACACTAGCTATAGCTGTTGCTGCTCTTGTTCTGCTTGCTACGCAGTCAGACAATATTGTCGACTGTTGCACCTTGTAATTTGAACAGGGCTGGCGTAGTTGCCTTGTGAGCTAACAGCACTGCTTTCACAGAAAGTCACTAGTTGTCAGTGGATGCTGCACAGCTTTGTTGCTAATGTAAGTACTAGAATGTGTGTGAGGTAACTACAGTGCAGTCATTGTTAATCTTGTTATGGTCATGATTAGTCAAAGAATTGGCCCTTTGTTTTTTGCTGGACCAGCTTATGGCTTGATAACACCTTTGTGACCATGTGACATGCTCTGTGACCACTTGAAGCATTCAGACTCACAGGCAGAAAGCAGCAACCTGTACAGAAAATCAGACCACAAATGTGAAAGTACTTGCTTGTGGTGGGCAACACTTCTTGCTGCATTCAACTGCTTGCAGCAACTGGTCTACAGACAGAAGCCACTCGTGCACTGTCACAGGATGAACACAAGAGTCAGCTAAGGCTTGCAAACACTGATCTGAAGCAGACAGGTATCATGCAGATGAAGAGCATTACTTGGTCAAGCTCGTGGACTTGGCAGGTGGTATCTGCAATGCATTGTGCCCATGTGCAAACTTGCCAACAAGCATCTGGTGTAAACTTGTGAGCATCAAAAGCAAACAGTAAGCAGCTGCAGAACTGTAGAAGCCAACACCGCAGCTGAGGCGGCAATGGTGTAAATGTGGCAAGCAAGCTACAGAGCACCCAACTGTTTCACGGCAGATCAAGCATGATTGCAAAAACCTTCTGGACTTTCGGTCTTTTGAAATGAAATGCTTGCAGCGCTGTCAGCACAGCATGCTGCAGTCACAAACGTCATTGCAAAGTGACAGCTGGAGGGCAGCTGTGTGAACATGGACTTGTCTCACAGCAGAACGAGAAGTCCTGTCACCACATTCACAGTGGTCATTGCAAAGTGATATCCAAAGGGCAAATATGCGAAAGCTCACCTGTTCCACAGCAGAGTGGGCAGTGATGTCACCATAGCCTACTGTAGTCACAGTTGTCATGGCAAAGTACAGGGCAACAATCCATTGCCTGATGTCACTGGCCCCCGATAAGTCTTGACCACCTGAACCATCATGTCAACTATTACGCTGTTATGCAGACTGTCGAGTGCGCATGTGTAGGCACACATGTTTGTACAAAGCCGTATCGTGTAAACGTCTGGATGCACCTTGTAGCTGGGTTGACGAAAGACACTGCTTGTTAGCTAGCCTGATTGTCATTTGAGTCAGGTCAGTAAATTTGCAGTAAGCAGTCAGTGGGAGCCTGATCAGGAGTGGTCAGGTCTTCTCCTGATTGTTCATGTCACTAGTGAGCACCTGTGTCAACAATCATGTCAGCATTTAACCTGTCAATCAGTCTCACACATGTCAGAGGTGGACTCACCCACACTGGTTAGCCAGGACTGGTGATGCCATTTTTTGTGCTATTGTATTTGGATTGGAATGCACATTGCGGTGGTGTGTCCGGCCACAGCATCCAAGTTGCGCCGGGTTCGGTGAAGTGGCAATGCTGCATTATGACTTCTCAACGGAATGGGCAAGAGGTGAACTAGCCCACACTGGTGAGCCAGGAGTTGGTGATGCCCTCACATGTGATCATGTAACCAGATTGAATCAACTTGAACTGCATTGGATCAGAGCCAACAACACTGTGGTGACTCAAAAGCTGGTGACACCTGTACATGTGATCGTGTAACCAGATGGAAATTACTTCAACTGCATTGGATTTAGAGTGAATATGCAATGCTGGTTTATACTCCTTAATGGCAGCAGCAAGGGGTGAACTGACCAACACTGGTGAGCCAGGAGTTGGTGACGCCCTCACATGTGACCATGTAACCGGATTGAATTGACTTGAACTGCATTGGATCAGAGTGAAGTAGCGTTTGTTTAGAGTGAATGCTGCATTGTATGTCTTAATAGAATGGGCAAGAGGTGAGCTCACCAACACTGGTGAGCCAGGAATTTGTGACACTTGCACATGTGATCATGCACCCGGGTTGAAATAACTTGAACTGCATTGGATCTAGAGTGAATATGCGATGCTGGTTTATACTCCTGAACGGCAGCAGCAAGGGGTGAACTGACCAACACTGGTGAGCCAGGAGTTGGTGACGCCCTCACATGTGACCATGTAACCGGATTGAATTGACTTGAACTGCATTGGATCTAGAGTGAATATGCGATGCTGGTTTATACTCCTGAACGGCAGCAGCAAGGGGTGAACTGACCAACACTGGTGAGCCAGGAGGTGGTGACGCCCTCCCGCCTGGCCACCCAATACCACACGCAGCCAAAGAAGTTGATGAGTCAGCACCGCTGCAGCATAGATAATGGACAGGAAGTAGATCATTGTGGAGCTGATCCAGGCATTCAGGCGCTTCCCCAGCTGGCTGCTGCTGGAAGCAAACATGTTCTGCATGCAACACACCACGTCGCATTAATGATTGGCATCCCTGAAGTGGAAGCAAGCAGGTTCTGCATGCAACACCTCATCCTGCAATCATGGTTGGCATCCTTGAACTGCATTGCAAATGCCACACGACCTTGCAAGGTGCAACATAATGTACCATTTACAAAATGTACAGTTTATCGCCTTCGTTTGGCTTGTTTTTATGTACTGTACATTGCGCAGCACCAGCAGCTCTGTGATTTACGTCGGGGTCCAGATTGCAGTGTGTCACAGCGCAGGAGGCAAATTGCAGTGTGTTTCAATGCAGGCTGAAGAGACCAAAGCCTGAGGAAGCGTGAGCCGGGTGCATGTCAAGCCTGACATATTGCATATCAGCTGTCAAGCCAAGAACAGTAATAAATTGCTCGGGAATTGGGTACATCCATGCTTTCATATCAAGCCAACAGCAAAGGAAGTTATACTTGTGATAGCAAACCAGCAAATAGCTCTTGTCTGAAATCAAATATGGCTCTGTCACATTCTCATGACTGCATTGTGTATATGGTTGATGCTTTGAAGGTGGAACACGCAGGGCAGGAGTGTATGTCCACACTCTTGTCTAAGCCTAAGGTGAAAACAGCTTTTATCAAGGGAGTGCAGACACTTGAAGCTGAAGAGGGGCCCCTGAGATGCATGTGCAGGCATGCCTCACAACAGCAAGGTAGTGCCAACAATTGACATGCATTTACAGTGAACCAGGGAGTTGCAAGACTCACCCCCATGAAGCGAATGAGCCTGAGCAGGCGGAAGAGGCGCATGTAATTGAGCAGCAGAAGCAGCAGGGTTGGGGTGCGGGTTTTCAGGAACACCAGCACTACAAACTGCAGGCAGACACAACTTGCTCAATACAGCATTGAGCTTGTTGGGAGGGTTTGCAGCTGCAGATAATTGGGCATCGCAAGCTGCCGTTCCTGTGATTGTTTGAATATAACAAAGAACTGCTTGTATGATCATAAAGCGGTACACAGGCTGGACGATGGAGGTGTTCATGACTTTGCACAGAGAGCATAAGGCACAAAGCGTGCACATAACTGCATGCACTAGTATGCACTGCTCGTGTAGCGCACAAGTGTTCACATGCTGAACTCCTCAGATGCCAATGACTGCACAGAACAGGTAATGCATGCCAGTACTCAGTAGAAGCCTCTGACCTCAACCCAGGCAGAGGGAGCTTTGTGAGATGCACTCATGGGAAGAATGATGATATCTCCAGATGCCTCTGAGTACAAAATGGATTAATGATGCAAACTGGTAGCCAGCAGAAGGTGTGACCTTGACTCAGGCAGAGAGCTTTGTGTTGCACAACAGTAAGGATGGATCATGATGCAGGCTGGTAATCAGCAGGAATTCTGACTTCAATCCAAGCTGGGATGGTGGCCAAGACATCTGTGAAGCACGTAGCATGCAGCACATAGTATCGTGCCACAAAGCGGCCATCCATGATCAGTCGCTTCCTCAAGGAGCATGTGATGAAAAAACCTGTGTGCAACAACAGCAGAATATCTGCTGTGAAGGGCCCGCCTAAGCAACAAGCAAGCTTGCTGTCTCCGTGATGCCATACAAAGAAGTTGTCCTGTTTGTGCAGCATGCAAATTGGACCAGCATTGTGTGCATGTAGTGCAGTAGCATAGTGTACAGCAGCATACTAGTTCTGGTTCAAGAATGTGCTTTGCTGATGGTGTGATCGTAAGCTGTCCTGTCATTTGCAGCATGCTGTTGCTACTGGCAGCATGCTTGGCATCTGAAGTTCGACTTTACTGCATAAACCGTGTGTTGTTGGCCACTGTGAGGCACAAGTGGTAAGCAGTAACAATGTTCTTAGACAATGACCTGGTCTGACAGATTCCTGAGACCAACAGGCCTTGAAAACCACCAGCGTCACGCTGCATTTGCATGCTCATGTTGCTGTTGCAATCAAGTCTTACTCAAAGAATCACAACCTTGAGCACAACTGCTGCTATTATGGCTTGGGCACAAGCTGTTGGAGCTGGCAGAGCGCTGAGAAGAGCCAATGCTCCCTTGCAAGGTAGGGCCTTAGCTTTGCAAGGATGTAGAATGCACGGGTTTATCTAGACCTTTAGACTGGCAATCACAGAAATTGCCTGGCCAATCACCACCTTAGTTCCACCAGGGTTGTGCATGTGTTTATGCAGGTGTGCAGCATGAGCACACCTGCAATCATGTCAACAATGGTGTTCCAGCTCCAATGGTTCAAATCTGCAGAGAAGGCAATGGTGATAGGTACCAGGAAAGCTGAGTAAGTGCCGTCCAGCACCGTCATGACAACGCCTTGCCATGCTGAGACCTGTGCACAAGTCAAGAGTGAGAAAGGCTGCAAAGGCTGAATGGGATTCTAGGCCGTTCAAACTGTGAACATGTGGTGGACTGTAAAGCAACTGTGCATACATTGCATGTGGCTCAAGCAACATGGCAGATATACTCTCGTTGTTGAACGCAGTTCATGCAGCCGTTGATGCGATACTGCAGCAGCTACCTTGCTCGTTGGCTCCAATAGCGGCAGACCAAAAATTGAGCGCTGTCTGCAGCATGTCAAAGACAGTTTTGCTTCAACTGCTTTGAGCCTGAGGGAAGGTAGCAAACCTGATCAGGCGCATGCAAGCAGCAATACCTTTGCCTGTATCTACTGGTCAAATTATGCAAGCCTGGAAAAGCTGTCCCGACAGATGCAGCAAAGCTAGCACTTTTGACCAAGTGCTCGTTGCCAGGTGTCTGTAAAGCAGTTGCAAGCTGATCTTGCGTGTACAAGGATGATTCAGGATCCGAAGCATTCCTTGTGTACTTCAGCCATTGTTCTCGGGTCACGCTAAGACGTCTTGATAAAACAGCCGTGACAGCAAATGGATCTGGGATGGCACGTTGGGTGGTTAGACGACGGCTTTGAGGCTTTCGGGCCGGAAGAATTGCCCGGCCTGACAACAAAATCCATTATATGCTTTGACGTGACTTACCTGCTGGAGCTGACGGTGCTTTCGAACGTGGGTAGCAGGTCGACGGCAGCTGTGACCTGCTCCAGATCAACAACGGCATTTTCAGGCCGATCCTCACGAAAGTCATGCATGGACTGCATGATATAGGATGTGCGGCTAGGCAAGCGCTGCCTCACTGAACGCTTTTTGCCGCAAAAATTGGTAGAACTTGCGTTTACAACACATACAACACAACACATTGGAACAGATGCCAAAGAGTCGCCTTTGAGCTTCGAACAGATAGGCATAGTAATGAATGTACACGTGGCACCAACGTAATAGGTTGAACGCTCAACAAAAAATTGGAAAGTGAGCATGCAGTGCGCCCTTTGACCGAAAGCAGTGGCAGGGAGCATTCGCTGTACCCATGTCGTGCTTTGCGGGCGTTCCAAATGATACCAATACCCTGTTGGAAGAGTTGATGCGGCAGCCAGCCCCACAAATAAGCGTAAAACTGAACAAAGCTTTGAGGCACGCAATCAAGCAGCAGCACTCACTCTTACCTCTCTCAAATGGTCCCAAGCAGCTTGTACAGCTTCAAGCCGCATTCCCACTTATGCCATGTCCAAGCCTATTCCTGAGGTTGACCTTGACGCAGTTTCAAGCTGTTGAGGCAGCTTGGGACGGACAGATCAACAAGTCCTCCGATGAGACACACGCTCACGGGAGAGCCACTCACCACTGTGATCATCTTTTTTGCTTTTACTTTGCAAGCGATAAAGCTATTGAAGGCCATCATACTCAGGTGGAAGCCCGTGTGTTTTAACTTACAAAACTGAAGCGTGTTTATCGATCTATCTACATACACAGCCAGCTGCAGGCTATAGTTGTTGATGGCAAGACCTGGCACCACCGTGTTCTTATGATGCAAGATGCCCGGAAGCCAAGTGTATTTTACCCCCTTGGCTTGGAACCAGATGACTATGTGGGCTACAAGATGGCATATGAGCTGCTGCAAAGGAACTGGGCACGACTGTACCCACCTCATCTTGCAAACCAGGCATGCTACTCAACCTGCAGCATTCAAGTGTCACACTTTAGCTGAGAAGCACTGTGTGGATGACGATGGCTCTGAGCGTGTAGCAGCATATTTCTATACTGTTTGTAGGTGTGCTGACAAAAATTGCAAGCATGCAGTTTGAGCAGTTAAGCCTGGAAATGCTTACAGGGGAACAAGACCGCAGCAGGCAGTATCGTAGTTCCTTGTGGTGCGGACTCACACCTACAAGGTCTGCCCTCACCAGCTCCAGTCCTTCCTAGCAGGTAGGGCCATGCTGTTGACCCAAACTGGGCTGCAGCCAGACTGCCGGCTACTGGACAGACAGCTGCCAGCAGCCAGGCTACTGGAAGCAGGTGCTTTACTTGTGCTAGTCCTTGGCAAGAGGCAAGGGGCATTGCTGCCTGTCTGCATTGCACCTGAACGTGCTTTTCCACAGCAAATCTGCCTGACCTCTGGCTCACCAAGATGACCTACAAGCTGCAACAAGCTGAAAGCCTGTATATAGATTAACAAGCACAACTCCTTAGCTGGGGGCATCCTCATGACACTGATGGTTTATGCGTAGCAGTTATTGTACTCCATGACTCAACAGCTGAGTGAAGGAGAACGTATTGTGGTATAGTACCGTAATTGTGACCACAGATGGTTACACAACACAATTGAGGTTGCAACGGCTGGCGTTCTACTTGGCTCGAAGCCTGATCAAAATTTGCATGGGAGGCTGTTGCCTGAGAAGCTGATTTGTAGAAGCCTGTGCTTTCTGTTGGCTGCTCTGTTGATTGCAAACAGAGTCACAAGGCATAATGGTGCAATGAAATTGACTGAATCCTCTCTGCAGGTCTCATCATGACCCTGCTTCGCAGTCAACTCAACAGCGCCAGGCCCCTACCTGCAATCAGCCCCAGACTCCTTTGAGTGAGGCAGCTCAGTCAACCAGTCATTTCAAGGCGCCAGCAGTTGCTGCTACGCCTGTCACTAGTCCAGTGAGCACAGCGCCAGAAGCAGTGGATGGTGTAGCTTCAGACAGAATTGATGGTACTGGTGTCAGTCGAGCTAGTATGTCCAAGTCTCAGAAAACGCGACTTAGAAAGAGCCTCAGAGAGCAAAAGTTATAGTTAGGAGCAAGCTGTCTGCAGCGCAGCCTGCCGTGAGAGAATTTGGGCACAGGCCAGCATGCTTTGAGGTGAAGTGTAGTGGTACTGCAAGCAAGTGGCAACATGCAGTGCTGTACTGCGGTGCGCGTGGTACGCAATATGCATCGTCAGACATACACAGCAGTATTAGACGTGGCGTGTACCAATGAAGCTAGCTTTAGGTGAACACCATGTTCCCCCAAAACTTAGATTTCATGATCTGCTTGAGCAGATTTGGGATGCAGTCAGCAAGATGAGTCCAATGACACCACTTTCAAATTCAACAGCGGCAGCCAAGTATCTTTAATCGCAGTAGCAGGAAGCATTGCTTATATTCCTAAGGCATAAACACCGTACGCATGGAATTGCACATGCTCACTTAATCCCGCGATTAACAGCCTGGCAGCATGACAGATGGCCGTTTGAATGACGCCAATATCCATATTGCAAAACAGTAGTCCATGTCAATGTGGTCGGACTCAACGCCATCGAGGTCTGTTTGACCACCATGTGTCTACCTAAGCTCAGACCTTTCATCAGCCTGAAGCCGTATTGATGCAAGCTTGGTCGGACGTCGAACAAACGTCCTGGACGTGATTAAGCATTTGACCCAGTCTAGTCTGATGCTAAGAGGTAAGCATCAACATCTTTCATATTTGTAGACATCGTTATCCACTGTAGCAAACTTCCTGTCGAATATGTGCGCTGCAACACGCACAGCGTTGAACAACAATCGACAGATGCACAGGTCTGCTGCATACCACAAACACGGCGCAGATTTTTTTGCCCCTGCCTTTGGACTCATCATGAAACCTGATGGCTGCAAATCAAAACACAGCCCTTACATTGACACTATGACACAGCAGGCTACAACACCGTCCACGTCAGTAATTCAAAGAACCTCCAAAGCTGCACTATTGACGGCCACAGAGACTGACTGCAAACTTGTGCCATAATGTTTACTCGACAAACCTGAACTGCTAGCACTAGATGCTTGCACGACCACTGCACTCAACCGCATCAAGTTGGATGCTTTGTGAAAATTACAAAGGTCAGCAGGTCAGCGTTCCCGGCTGAAAGGGTGGTCATTGTGAAATCAGGTTCACAGCAACTGCTTTGCAACTTCTTCAGAGGCTGTTCACTCCTCATCACTGTCGACCAGGATCTGATATCCAAGTTCCACTGACAAATCCTCATACGCATTCTGCAGCAAACAGAGGTTGACATGAAGAGGCAGGTAAGCAGAGGTCTGCTGGCCCCAAGCACACACAAACTCGGAATTAGCATAGCATTCTTGCTGTACACACCTGCAAAAGCTCTGTCTTCCATGCTTTGAGTTGCTTCTGCTGAGATACGTCTTGCACGCCTGCTTGCATGTTTTCATGTCGCAGGACCTCCTTGCCAAGGAAGTTACGTTTCAGGACCTTCACTACCACGTCCGGAAGGTTGCAATGAGGTGGAACGGGAATGCTGTCCAGATCAGCTTGCTCCCAAACCGGTACCGAAGGCTGTAACGAAGCTTGGGATGCACCCTGACGCAGCTGCTTCTGTGTTTCTTCAAACGGGAGGCCTTGAGAGCTTGCAGTACGAGCCGAGAATTGCCCGAGACCACTCGGCAAGGCAGCAGACGCTAGCATGGCTTCAAAGGTGCCCGAGGGTATCAGCACACCTACTTGGTGTGCTCGGTCGAATTGTTGCGCCGTGACAGCGTGAAGCTTGCAGGGCGATCTGTGCTACCCAGGCAGCGTGCTTCACATTCACGTTTTATATGCCACCGAGCTGAGTATACATGTGCACAGGCTGATTAGTAACACAATGCCTTGAAGCGATCCTAATTCGAGGCAGGTGACATAACAAGAGCTTAAGCCGGTATGCTGGCCTTCCGCCTCTGTGCAGTCGCCTGTCTATCAGCAACAACGGTATCGCACGGCCCGTCGAGTCCTCAGCTGTGGGTATTGCCACGAACAGGTTGGCAGGGCATGTAAGCACCAGTACGTCCCATATAACCAGGTCCTCGGTATTGAGTACATTCCGGAGGCGTGGCTTGTTTTGTCCGCACTTCCATCTAAGCAGCAGCATGAAGTCCAGCACACCTTTGATACTGCAACGGCTGTCGAGACGCCGGGACAAGTGCGGCACATGCACGAAAGTGCTATACGTGATCAAAGGGCCTTGCAACAGGCTACTCCCGCTCCAGCCGACTCGCACACTTAGCGATTAGACAAACAGGACGAGGGAGTCAAACAAAATACAGCTCCGTCTGAACAAGCCGTTCAAGCGGAAATTGAGGACGTCCAACAGAGAGCAATATCGACCGACCCTGACACAGAGGTCATCCTGCGCTTTGATTTTTTGAAGGGGAGAGATTCCAGAATAAGCTTCATTCGAGCTGGCTGCGTGCCGACATGTTCGTGCAGCAGTTCAAACTACCAAACAGCGTGTGACATGTGCAGGCCACTCTGATTTTTGTGATATTCTCAGTAGCTTTAGGAGCCGTACCACTGCTCACACAGTTTGCAAAGACAATTAGGCGGGTAAGAACGTACACTTGTAACCTTACGACAGAATCAATGCAGCAGCAGTCTGCTTGTTCAATTTGCAGAGTCAACAAGGGCCCTGACACTGTAAATCATGCTGTTCAGGGAACATCTTTATGTCAGTTCAGACATACAACTCTGCATGCATGGAACATTGCGTCTCCTCAGTGCACTCAGAGCCTTCTTTGCAACCTTCCTGTGGCGTGTCTACGTGGTTGCAAAGCAGAAGCAAACCTGGTATGCTTCGTGTCTGGTACAGCTCTTGACATAAATAATGTCCAACACCTCTGCATTGCTCAGCATGTGAGTGTGAGAGGCCAGCCTAAACCACTCATGTATCATGACTCATAACTGTGAGTGGCATTGCCTGGCCACGTGTCAAATCTGAAGCTTTAGATTTAGTTCAAACATATGAAATCAGAGAACAAAACCGTAGTAAGGGCTGACGCAGATCAGCAGTCTGCAGTCGAAGTCAAAGTCAAGGGGCAAGGGGAGGGCTAAGCTCTTGCAATGTTTTTGTCACAGGCTGTGGACAGGTAAGTCAGAGTGCTGTGTGTGTCCTGCAAGTTGTTGCATTGAAAACAAAGGCCTGCTGACTGCACAGCCTCTACCTCTGTCAGAGGAGAGCTTGTCCAGGCAGCAAGCCTTTGCTGCTTCTTGTGCAATGGCTCTTGCTCGTGATTCCAGGCCTTGCGGCACAAACTGGATAGTACAGCTTAGAGCTGCCCTGTTTTGCCACAAGCCTTGGGCTTTTCAGGGTATCGCTTCTGATCTCTTTTACGGGCAGCAAAGCTTGAAACTTTGGCCTGGGCTCTTACCTCTTTTCCACTGTGACAGCTGCTTTGGCTTCACCAATATCATGCTAGCGCTGTGATCACTTTCTGCGGCGGTGAACTCGTACACAGAACGTTGGGTCGGTAACCTGCCTGCCCTGAACCGCAGCGTCAGACAGCTACACTGTTGTGCGCTACATCCCTGTCCAAACTCGCTTGTCTCAGAAATTGGACACAACTTATGTCAAGAGCTGTACACATGGCATGCTGCAAGTAGACGTGCTAAGCAGCACATTTAGTTGAGCCATCTGTCAATGGCTACTTGATACCAAGCTTCCCAAGTGCTTGTACACATTGCGCTTTATTGCCGCTTCAACCGTGAAAGCAGCAGCAGGTCATGCTTGGCATCTCAGCTGAATGCGTTGCAGCACCTCAGCTGGCAGTGCAATGTCATGACAGTACAGCCAATGTTGATGTTTGTAGGTGACAGCATCATTCATCTTGACAAAGTCTTACATCACATTCATCACAGGGTATTTGCAGTGCACGTGGCAAATGATATGCATGGGACAATAATTCAAATCCCCTCAAAGCCCCGTGCAGACATCAGCTTATGACACTTAGTACATGGTTTCCATAGGACCCTTCTATACAGATCCATGCAAGGGTATCTTTTTTTGTCTGCAGGTGACACAGGAGGAAGTGATTAGCTTACCTCCATTCCCCGGAGGCGTTCACACAGTGGACTAACCTAGTCACACTAAATGTCTATGTGCTTCTGTGGCATCTCCACCACCTTTATCTTCAGGTGTGGCTTTGTGAGGTGGACCTGCTGGAGCACAATAAAGTTGCGCCTCTAGTCAGCTGAACAACCGATTGTATTACATGCACCATGCAAGGCAGTATTCTAACACGCACCATGCAAGGCAGTGAATCCTTTTGCACAGACACAGCACACGTGCTTGCTATTGTGACAATGCTGCCAAGCTGCAAAGGGCTGTACTTACATCACAGCTTGCGTAATCAGGATGTCAGGCATTGATTGGTATCAAGCCAGCCTATATAGGCTGTCCTGCCTCTGTACAAGCTGTCTTGCTTCACCTGACATGTGTTGTGGTGATGTATTTCTCTGACATCATTGACTGAGCAAGCTCAACTGCATTTCTATCTTGCATGCGTATGCACATTCCCAATCTCTGAGCCTGTAATTCACGCATACAACGGGGCTCAGAGCAGCTTATGTGCATGTTTGCAACTTCTGCAGCTGCAGCCTGCCAAGGTGTATACAACTGTGTCAACTTGGCTGCATTTGTTGCAATGACCTATCCTGCTGTCAAATGTACCGGCATTGATGCAACTGCTGATTCTGTCCAAACACTGGCTTTGTTACTACGGGTGAAGCAGCACATGCTAGCGGAGTGGCCTGTGCACTATATTGCACACAGGCAGCATAACATTGAACATGCTTACCGTATATGCTTACCGACCACTCAGGCGGCAGTGTTCATCAACCATTCCTGACCATGAAACCACACGAGCCAGATATGCTGACCTCATTGTGGATGACTCATAGATCCTGCTTTGGCCATGCCTGGTTCCATGGCTGTTGTTTGAGGCCTTTGATTTGTTTGTGTGGCATGGTGCCCAGGAGTCTTATTGCATTGCTTGAACAGCCAAGGAAAGAACTGGCTGGGCTGGGCTGGGCTGGGCTGTCTTTCCTGCCAAGACGTGCAAGCCAGCAGCAGTCACACACAGACTAACATCAGGTAAGCCACAAGCAGGTGTCGTTTTTCCTGCAGAGTGTGGGAACGAGACAGAGAGCTCTTGCAAAACGGGGGCGCAGCTGACAACCTCCTACCATAGAGACAAAGACAGCCAAGTTGGCGTGATCTGTGCATTAGCGTTGGCAATTGTATGTTTGGTATATTTGGTCTGGGGGCTGCTGTACTACAAGCTTAGATGATACAAGGAAATGCCCTACACAGCTGTCAACAAAGGCGAACAGGGTAGCTCAGGAGCTGAGTTCCGAGCTAACCTCTATATTATTTTACAATCTTATGAAGGTGTAAACGTAGGGACAGGTACTGCACTAAGTACTAGGGGCTGAGGTCAGTGAGGGAAGGGCTTTGCGTCATGTAACATAGGGCTGTTCCAGAATTGTTAAAACCCCACTCCCCCCAATGCCCTGTTTTGATGGGGTTTTGCACAGCCCTTGCTGACTCATGAACCCTTACATAACCCTGACATAAGCAGGAATTTGACAACAGATGAGTGGTCAGTTAGGCAAATACATACATGATCTGCAAAGTGTATGTCTGCAGTGCAATCTTTGCGAGTGCTTGAGGATGCCTATTGTCGCACAGATCATTTCCCTGTACAACTTGCATGCAGCTTGTGATACCACAGTTGCCTCGAATGATGTGTTGCCACCTGCTCCCACAGAGCCAATGATGATCAGAAGGCTGATACTTACCAGGTAATGTCTGCTCTGGCAGCTGAGCTATGTAAGCATTGGCTTCCACTCATTCAGCAGCAAGTTGATGTTGATATGTTAGCAAAAGTTTCACAATCGTACCAACCCCCAGAACAGGGATGCCGCCTCTACCATGAGGCATGGGCTGCCCAATTTTCTGTAGAAACGCGTTTTTACTGTGCCCAGGCGATTCTGAGTTTAGACTTCCATCTGATTGTCTGCCGACGGATCATGTCTGTCTGGAGGCATCGACATGTAGTTTGACACAAATGAATGACGCTAGGCAGGATTGCTGAGGCTGGGAGTGGATCAGAGTCAGTAGTCAGCGATGCACTTATATATCAGTGAATTCATAAAGACAAAATTTGCTTCCTACATGCAAGGCATTGCCTAAGCCACCACATGCATTTGATTCACATACTTGCACATTCCTTGAGTCTGTTTATTCGTCTGCTGAAAGGTTCACTTCAAGAGGGTCATGTGAAACAGGCCGATGACTGATGACTGCAAAGTCCACATGTGCGAGCTGGCCGCATGTCCGCACCGACACATCTGCGGACGCACAATTGTCCAGCTAGCTTGTCGCTTTGCAGCATGACGTCGCCTGCCACATGTAGCCATTGCCGGACGAGTAGCCTATTGCAGGTGTTCTAACGACGCAGCCATGCTTTAAACATGTCAAACAACTTGCAGTGAGTGTCTACGAACGAAGACCGTGGTGTTGATGCAGGCAAAACCACATTTCACGGGCAGATCAGTTTTTAGAGCATGTAAGCTGCCACACAGACGCCAGGTGAACGTCGCTCCACGAATAGCAGTCGCCTGCAAAGAAGGAATTGGGCAAGCTTTCAGATCGGATCTCGAAATCGTGCTGTTTTGCTCATGCCTCAATTAAAAAATTGAATCGTCAAGTGCAGGCTGGTAGGGCATTGGTCGTCCAAACTACAGCCTTAGCTCAAAAGGCTGAATATATCTGGATGGATGGCAATGAAGGCGCAGAGGGGAAGGCAAGTTGCACCTTACAGCGCACCTGACAAAAGCGAGCACTAAAGACACCATGCTATCTTTCAGCCTCATTTGTTAAGTTGCAGCTGTAAAAGCGTATGCCATGCACAGGGTTTGGTCTTCAACGAGATGAGAGCAAAGACAAAGGTGATTCAGGAGCCTCTGGGAATGAACCCCAAGGACT
>JAABUT010002792.1_pt1 | contig 16042 bp, 17 predicted proteins | sample 5559281 | NCBI WGS metagenome assembly JAABUT01 (sample SAMN10711880, study PRJNA513359) | rock metagenome | isolation source: Antarctica rocks | place: Antarctica: Victoria Land, Ricker Hills nord | collected 2016-01-04 | reverse complement strand
GACCCTGGGAGCCCTGGGCGAACGCCTCAGGGGCGCCCAGGACCGACGCGGCCCCGACACCCAAGGTGCCGATCCCGGCCGCCCGCAGGAACCGTCGCCGGTCCAACTGGTTCTCGGCACTCCGATTGATCGCGTTGGCGATGAATTTCTTCTCGAACATCGTAGATCCCTTTCGGTGGTGATGCGGTGGCAGCCACGCCCTGGTCGACTCGGGATTGAGTCACACGTGTCACTACCGTCACAGCCACCTCAGCCGTGACTCTGGCCACTTTGGTCCCGGTACGCTGTGGTGTCAATGGTTTTCCGCCCATTGGACGCATTTTGTGACACGTTCTCACTGATTCTGAAATGATCATCTTCTCGAGCAGTGTTTTAGCTTGTCTCCGCATCGACGTCCTCCCGCGGGATCGGTGCGCATCCCGACTGGCTCGCGGCAGACCGTCACAACACCCGGATCCGTCCGCGGCTTAGCATCGCCGGGTGATCGCACGATGACTCGGGCACGGGAGAGGTCTAATCGCGCGTTGCTCCGTGCGCGGGACGCCATGGACCGCACCTACGCGCACCCCCTGGATGTGCCGTCCTTGGCCCGCGTGGCGCATGTGTCCGACGCTCACTTCATTCGAACGTTTCGCGCGACGTTCGGGGAGACGCCGCACCGGTACCTGCAGCGGCGGCGGGTGGAGCGCGCGATGTTCCTGCTGCGCGAGAGCGACCGCAGCGTGACCGAGGTCTGCTACGACGTCGGCTTCGCCAGCTTGGGCACGTTCAGCCGGACTTTCGGTGACATCGTGGGCATCCCGCCGACCGCGTACCGGTTGCGAGCCGACGTCCACGCGGTGCCGTCCTGCTTCACCCGGGCGTGGACCAAACCGAGCAGTTTTGGATAAGCGCCGCGGGCACCCAGCGCTTTAGCGTTGTGCGCATGATGATCAACGCAATCACCCTCAGCCAGATGTACGTCCTCGACCAGGACGAAGCGCTCGACTTTTACGTCGGCAAGCTCGGCATGGAAGTGAAGAACGACATCGATTTCGGGTTCATGCGCTGGCTCACCGTGGGCGTGCCCGGCGACGCGTCCCGGGAGATTCTGCTGGAGCTACCCGGGCCGCCGGCGATGAGCGAGGACGCGGCGGCGCAGGTCCGCGAGATGCTGACCAAAGGCGCGACGGGCGGCTGGATTGGGGTGAGCACCGACGACTGCCACAAGACCTATGAGAGCCTGCTCGCGGCCGGTGTCGACGTCACCGAGGAACCGCAGGAACGGCCCTATGGCATCGACTGCGCGGTGCGGGACCCGTTCGGAAACCGAATCCGCATCTCCCAGATGAATCCCCTCCCGGCCGGCGAAAGCCACAAACCATGACCCGCTCAACAGCCCCTCGGATAGCTCTTGAAGAAGTTCGCCGGCTGACACCTGCAAGGTCAGTACCCCGTCCGCGGGTGGTGGAACACTGTGGCGTCGTTGCGCCTTGGACCAGGTATGACTTCCATTGCAATCATCGGAGCAGGAGCAGGTCTCGGGGCGGCAGTGGCGCGACGCTTCGGCGCAGAGGGTTCCACGGTCGGGCTGATCTCGCGGCACCAAGGGCGCCTGGACGCGCTGGTGGAAGAGCTGGCCAAGGACGGCGTGCAGGCCAAGGGCTTCACCGCGGACGTCCGTGACCCGTCTTCGATCGCCAAGGCCCTGGAGCAGGTCACCGAGACCCTCGGCCCGATCGAGGTACTGCAGTACAGCCCGCTGCCGCAGTAAGACTTCATGCGTCCGGTGCTGGAGACCACGCCCGCCGACCTGGTGGGCCCCGTCGAGGTCACCATCTACGGACCGGTCGCGGCGGTGCACCAGGTGGTGCCGGGTATGCGGTTTCTCGGCGAGAACCGGGGCACCATTCTGTTCGTCAACGGCGGCTCAGCCGTCACGCCGGGACGCAACGTCACGGGAACGTCCGTTGCGTTCGCGGGGCAGGCCGCCTACGCGCAGCTGCTCAACGAAGTCCTGGGCGAGGAGGGCATCCAGGTCTCCCAGCTGATCATCGGCGGCCGCATCGTCGACGGTGATCCCGAGAAGGGACCTGATGTGCTGGCCGGGCATCTGTGGGACCTGCACACCAAGCGCGACCGCTTCCGCCTGCAGATCAGCGCCGACTGACCCTGCGGTGTCCTGACCTCGACTACCCGAGGAGATAGCACGTGAGCACGAACAGGCTGCCAATCGGCCGAGCAAGCGCGGTTCCCCTGGTTACCCCGCCGCGACCGGGGACGCCGTGCTCAGCTTGGTGGACTCGGACAACCCGCCGTTACGGGTCTTCTTCGGCGAAGCGCCGTTTGCCAGCGCCACGGCCGACTACGAGTCACGGCTCGCGACCTGGAATGAATGGCAGCCGCTTTCCGTCGGCGCTGTCCTTCACCCTGCAGCGCCACCGCGCCGACGTGCATGATCAGGGAGGGGGCCGCCGGCCACCCTGAGGCCCGCTCTATTCAGGAGACGACATGACCGACCACGCCAGCCGTAACGAGACCGCCAAAGGCACTGAGACGAAACAGGACTCGGCCTCCGGCCCGGAGCCCACGGGAGCGGAGACTCCAGGGGCGCTCGGCGCCCCGACGCCGAGCGGCAGGACCGAACACGCCACCAACCCCGACGACGAGCCCACCCCGACGACCTAACCGCTCGCGACGCGACCTGCACCGTGTTTGGCGGCATACATCGCGAAGTCCGCCTGCGTCAGGACGTGCTCTGGATCGGCGCCGGAGCGGCCGATCGCGACGCCGACGGAAACCGCTCGGTGGCGCTGCGGGGTGAGGCACGCGGAGACCTCGGTTTGTATGCGTGCCGTCAGTGCGTCGATTTCCGCCTGGCCGCCGTCGAGGTCTTCGCACCGAATGACGAATTCATCGCCGCCGAGCCGCGCAACGGTGTCGGAGGGGCGCACCAGCTTGGTGAGGCAGCTGGCTATCGCTACCAGCAAGTTGTCACCCTCGCTGTGTCCGAATTCGTCGTTGATGGCCTTGAAGTCGTCCAGGTCGAGAAACAGCACCGCGACGGGGCGCTGACGTCGATCCGTCATCGCCAGGGCATGGGTGAGACGGTCGAGCAATAACGTCCGGTTGGGCAGCCCAGTCAGCGGGTCGTGCACAGCGAGGTGGTTGGCCCGGCCCTTGTGACATCGCGCCCCTCCTCCCCATCCGCTGGTGGAAAGGGTAATCCCGGTCGGCTTGATTCGGGTGCGAACTCCGCGATGAGCCGGGCCTGCTTGGGTTTGCTTTCCGTCCGGTGGCCTCCGCCGCGTCGGGGTAGGTTCCGCTGGGGCCTCAGCCGAGCCCGATCCCGACCGTGAGAGGTGTGTATGTCGACCGATGCCATCGTGTTCCTGAAGGACGATCACAAAGAGATCAAGAAGCTTTTCAAAGATTTCCGTGCGGCAGGACCCAATGCCACGGCGACCAAGGGCAAGATCGTCACCAAGATCATCGCGGCGCTGACAAGGCACACCTACATCGAGAACGAAGGCATGTACCCGCAGATCCGCGAGCTCGCACCTGATCTCGAGGACGACATCCTCGAGTCGTACGAGGAGCACCACGTGGCCGACTTGCTGGTCATGGAACTCGTTGCCATGAGCGCCGGGGACGAGCGCTTCGACGCGAAGACCACCGTGCTGATCGAGAACGTCGAGCACCACATCACCGAGGAGGAAGACGAGTGGTTCCCGAAGGTTCGTGAGCAGTTGAGCCGTAAGCAGCTCCAGGAGATCGGCGAGCACCTGGTCGAGCTGAAGAAGAAGGCGCCGACCACTCCTGCGCAGCCCTCCGCCCTCAAGAAGACGATCGACGCCATCGTCAAATAGCTGGTCCGTGGCGAGCACGAACTCTGTCACCTCACCGTGCGGCAGTGCGCGGAAAGGATGAGACTGGAGCTCATGAAATTTCTCGAGGTCGATGGTTTGGGCCCGGTCAGCAGGGTGGGGCTGGGCACCTGGCAGTTCGGGTCGCGCGAGTGGGGTTACGGCGAGGGCTACGCGTCCGGGGCGGCGGGCGACATCGTGCGCCGGGCCCGAGAGCTGGGCGTCACCCTGTTCGACACCGCTGAGGTCTACGGCTTCGGTAAGAGCGAGAAAATACTCGGCGAGGCGCTGGGGGCCGACCGGGACCAGGTGGTGGTGGCCAGCAAGGTCTTTCCGGTGGCGCCATTCCCGCCAGTGGTCCGCGCCCGGGGCGAATCCAGCGCCCGGCGGCTGCAGCTGCGTCGTATCCCGCTTTACCAGGTACACCAACCGAACCCGCTGGTGCCCGACTCGGTGATTATGCCGGGCATGCGGGACCTGCTCGAGCGGGGACGCATCGGGGCAGTCGGGGTCTCCAACTACTCGCTGAGCCGCTGGCGCCAGGCGGACACGGCGCTGGGCCGTCCGGTGATCAGCAACCAGGTGCAGTTCAACCTTGCCCAATCCGCGCCGTTGGCGGACATGGTGCCCTTCGCCGAGCGGGAGAACCGGATGGTGATGGCTTACAGCCCGTTGGCGCAGGGTCTGCTCGGCGGCAAGTACAGCGTGGATAATCGCCCCGCTGGAGTGCGGGCGATGAACCCGCTCTTCGGCAGCGAAAACCTGCGCCGGGTGGAACCGTTGCTATCGGTGTTGCGCGAGGTCGCCACCGCACACAATGCCAAGCCCGCCCAGGTGGCGCTGGCTTGGTTGCTGGCCCTGCCGCAGGTGGTGGTTATTCCCGGCGCGTCCAGTGTGGAGCAACTGGAGTTCAATGTGGCGGCGGCCGACCTGGTTCTCGACGCCGGTGCACACGACGCGCTGACGGCCGCGGCCCGGGCATTCACGCCGGTGTCGGCGGGGCGCAGCCTGCTGGGCGGGGTTCGCGAGAAGCTCGGCGTGTGATGCCCGCTTGATGGCTGCTTGACCGCGCTGGCTTGCGCCCTGGACCTGGGCAGCCATCAGGTTGACCGTTAATATGATGCAGCCTTACATCATGTTGCGCTCTCAGATCTCGCTCACCAGAGAGGAACGAAGTGCTCTCGATGCGACGGCCGCCCGCACGGGCAGATCTGTCTCTGCCCTGATTCGCGACGCCGTTGACGCCATCTACGTTGCGAAGCGCTCCAGTGATGATGACGTGGCCACCATGCGTCGGGCATTCGGCTCTTGGCGCGATCGGGAACTGGACAGTGCTAGCTTGATAGACCGACTGCGTTCCGGATCGCGTCTGCAGCAGAGCGACTGATGAGCGCACTCGTCGATACGTCCGTGCTGATCGACTATTTGCGAGGCCATCGGGACGCCGCTGAGATTCTCGAGCAGGAACGCGCAGCCGCACCGTTGCACGCCAGCGAGATAACGCGGCTGGAACTCCTTGCCGGCATGCGGCCGACGGAGGAGCAGGGAACTCGGTCACTGCTATCGGTGCTGGTCTGGCATCCGGTCGACGATGACGTGGCCGAGGAAGCCGGCGCCCTGGGCCGTCGGTGGCTCCCCAGTCATCGCGACATCGACGGCGCTGACCTCGCCATTGCCGCGACCGCCATCCGGACCGGCTCACGATTGCTGACGCGGAATGTGCGGCATTTCCCCATGTTTAAGGACCTGTCCGCGCCGTACTGAGAGAGCGAGGCCACGCGGTGTTCACCGCCCGATGGCGATGCCGCACTTCGTGGGCGTTGCGCTCCGTTCGCCGCCGCTGACACCGAGGGATCTTTGGTCTCGTCACGTCCTAACCGTGTGCTGTGTCACGATGACGTTGTCGAGAGAAGGGACACCTGCAGGTGAATCAGACTGGTCCGCCGCCGTTGGCGCTGCTCGCCGCTGAGGGCAGCCGCGCCGCCGCAGAGCTCGGCCTCTACCTGGCTGCCCGACCCGTGTTGGCCCACGCACCGCGCGGTGACGGCCACCCCGTTCTGGTGCTGCCGGGATTCGGAGCAGGCGACTTGTCCACCCGGGTGCTGCGGCGGTACTTACGCACCCGTGGGTATTACGTGCACGGCTGGCGGCTGGGGCGCAATGTCGGTCCTACACAGCAGATCTCGGACGGTCTGACGACACTGCTCGACCGCCTTACCGAGCAGCACGGGCAAGCGGTCAGCGTCGTCGGCTGGAGCCTGGGCGGCATCTACGCCCGATTGCTGGCTCAGCAGAACCCCACGCAGATCCGGCAGGTGATCACCCTGGGCAGCCCGTTCCAGCTGACCGCAGCGACGCCGACTCGGGCGAAGTGGCTGTTCAACCGCTACTCCCACCTGCATGTCACCCAGCCGGTGTCCACCGATGCGACGTACAGCCAGCCGCTGTCGGTGCCGGCAACCTCGGTCTACTCCCGGACCGATGGTGTCGTCTCCTGGCGCAGCTGCCTCGACGTGGACGGCCCGCGCAGCGAGAACGTCGAGGTCATCGGCAGCCACTGCGGCCTCGGACACCACCCGGCCGTGCTGTGGGTGGTGGCGGACAGACTGGCGCAACCCGAGGGCGCCTGGGGGCGGTTCACCGCGTGCTCAATGGCCGCCCCCCTCTTCGCATCCCGAGACGGCGTGCACCCGAACGGCGACGTGGCCGCGTGAACCCAGCTGGAGGCTGACAAGTGGATTTCAACCTGGGGACGATGCTGGTCGAGTCGGCTCGCCGCACCCCGGACAAGGCTGCGGTGATCCTCGATGACGTCCGGATCACCTACACCCAACTCGACGCACTGTCCGATCGGGTGGCGGCCAATCTGAGCGCGGCCGGCGTAGCACCGGGCGACGCGGTGGGCCTTCAACTGCCGAACATTCCGCAGTTCGTCATCGCCTACTTCGGCATTCTGAAGGCCGGGGGCGTGGTCGTGCCGATGAACGTGCTGCTGAAGGCCCCGGAGATCGCGTTCCAGGTGGAGAACTCCGGGGCGCGGACCTTGATCACCTTCGGTGGCTTCGCCACCGAGGCCGCCAAGGGGGCGGAGTCCGGCGGGGTCTCAGCGCTATACGTCGTCAGCCTGCCCGGAGATGCAAGCGCCGGAGTAGGCACCCCGTTCGAGGCGCTGCTCGCCGGTGACCAGCCGGGGCCGCAGCTGGCGGTGCGCAGTCCCACCGACCCGGCGGTAATCATCTACACGTCCGGGACCACCGGCACGCCTAAGGGCGCGGAGCTCTCGCACTTCACCCTGTACATGAACGCGGACGTGCCCGGTCGATTGTTCGACTTCAAGGCCGAGGACGTGGTGCTCGTCGCGCTGCCCCTGTTCCACGTGTTCGGGTTGTCCAGCATCCTCAACATCTCCATTTTGCTCGGCGGCACGATGACGCTGGTCCCCCGCTTCGACCCCTCCGGGGTGCTCAACATCATCCAACGGGATCGGGTCACCGTGTTCGAGGGTGTGCCCACAATGTACTTCGGGCTGCTCGGCGCGCCGGGGCTTGCGGACTACGACCTGTCCTCGCTGCGCATCGCGATCTCCGGCGGTGCGCCGATTCCGGCGGAGGTCATCGACACCTTCGAGCGGACCTTCGGCGTCACCATCCTGGAGGGCTACGGCTTGTCGGAGACGGCGTCCACCACGTCGTTCAACATCAGCGCCGCAGAGCGCAAGATCTACAGCGTGGGCAAGCCGATCTGGGGCGTCAACGTGCAGATCTGGGACGACCAGCAGCAGTCGTTGCCCGCAGGCAAGGACAACGTAGGCGAGATCGTCGTCCGCGGCGCGAATGTCATGAACGGCTATCACAACAACCCGGACGCGACCGCACAAGCGTTCGCCGGAGGGTGGTTTCACACCGGCGACCTGGGCTACCTCGACGAGGACGGCTTCTTGTTCATCGTGGACCGGATGAAGGAGCTGATCATTCGTGGTGGGTACAACGTCTACCCGCGGGAGGTCGAGGAAGCCGTCTACGCCCACCCGGCCGTCGCCGAGGCCGCGGTGATCGGTGTCCCGGACGCGAAGATGGGCGAGGAGGTGCACGCGGTCATCGCCGTGAAGCAGGGCGAGTCGGTGACCGAGGGCGAGCTGGTCGCCTTCGTCAAGGAGCGCGTGGCCGCCTACAAGTACCCGCGCACGGTGGAGTTCCGGGACAGCCTCCCCAAGAACGCCACCGGCAAGATCCTGAAGCGGGAGCTCCGTCCGAACTAAACGAGCCCGAGCGGAGGACTTGCGATGCATCAACTGACCGGTCTGGATGGCGCGTTCCTGGCCATGGAGACCTCGGCGGTGTTCGGTCATGTGGGCAGCGTGTGCATCGTCGACCCCAGCACCCGGCCCGTCCCCCTGAACCTTGCGCAGCTGACCGAGCTGGTCGGTTCCCGATTACCCCTTTTTCCGCCGTTTCGACGGCGGCTTGCGGAGGTGCCCTTCGGCCTGGACCAGCCCTACTGGATCGAAGACCCCGACTTTGACCTCGAGTACCACGTCCGCGAGATCGCCCTGCCTGCTCCCGGGACCGACGCAATGCTCGCCGAACAGGCCGCGCGGCTGCACGCCCGGCCGCTGGATCGGGCTCGTCCGCTGTGGGAGATGTACCTGATCTCCGGGCTCTCCGGGGGCCGAATGGCCGCCTACACCAAGGTGCACCACGCGGCGATCGACGGTGTATCCGGCGCGGACATCATGGGCACCCTGCTGGACACGACGCCCGAACCGCGGGAGATCGAGGCGCCACCGAAACGGGTCGTCGACCGGATGCCGTCGTCAATCGAGTTGCTCACCCGCAGTGCGCTGTCGTTGACCTTTCAGCCGGTCCGGGCCGCTCGGGTGTCACTGGAGCTGCTGAGGGCCGCCCCGGCATTGGTCCGCAGCCACGGCCGACCGCACTTGCCGGTGATCGACGATCTGCTCGACCGAGCCCGCAGCCGCACTGCCACCCTGGAGCGTCCGCACCTGCGCGCCCCGCGCACGCCGTTCAACCGGCCCATCACCCCGCACCGACGTTTCGCCTTCTTCGACGTTCCGTTGGCTGACGTGAAGGCGATCAAGAAAGCGGCCGGAGTGACCGTCAACGACGTGGTGATGGCATTGTGCGCGGGGGCATTGCGGCCTCATCGTCTCCAACGTCCCCGGACCGAACATCCCGCTCTACTACGCGGGCGCCCAGATGCTCTCCTACTATCCGTTGTCCGCCATCGCGGACGGGCAGGGGCTCAACATCACGGTGATCAGCTACCGCGACCAGATGAACTTCGGGCTGATCGCCTGCCGCGAACTCGTCCCCGACCTGGACGTCATGGCCGGCTACCTGCAGGACGAGGTCCGTGTGCTGCTCAAAAGCCTGAACGCCTGAACAGCCGCCGCTTGGGGCCGAGGAGGTTCAGCGGACTCCGTCCCAGATTTCCCGCAGCTCGCGGGCCGGATCCGCGACAACGCCGCTGGACACGTCGAAGTGCATCACCTGACGGTCCGCACCGTAGGCCTGCCAACCGGGATCGCCGGACGCCACGAACGCCACCCACGCACGGTGCATCACATCGGCCAGTTCCTGCGGTGGCTGAGCACCGGTGAGCGGATGTCCCTCTGACTCCCCGAGATTGTCGAAGACGAACGCGATCTCCAGAGCATGTGTGGCGCCGAGCCGTCCGCTCAGTTGCGGCGAGCGCCAGCCGAACTCATAGACGAAGGTATCCGCGCCGTGCGTCAGACGGGCTTCGGCCACCCGGATCGCCGGTATCCAGAACGACCGGTCCCGTACAATGGCCGCGAACAACTCGCCCGGTGAGGCCTGCGGTAGCACGGCGCCGTAAGCGGCAACGGTGGCGTCGATGTCGAGCCCGAACGCGGTGAGACCCATTCGCAGCACGTCCGAGCTGATCACGTCGACGAGCCCGTTGGGCACCACAAACAGCGTCATTTCGTCGGAGTTGGTGCCGATCAGCACGTCGACATCCGCGCATGCGCCCGCGGCGAGCCGATCGAGCGGGCGCGCGGTGAGGACGGTGCCGTCGACGCAGGGCTCGAAGGCCATCGAGTCGGTGGCGATCTCGCCCCACAGCAGCGGGCTCGGTTCCATGGCGATCCGGGCCGACAGCGCCGTCTGGGCCGCGACGAGAGCCTCCGCGGAGACGGAGGCGAATCCGTCACGGGTCGCTGCGATGCCGAGTTGCTCGGCCAGCGCAGCGGTGACCTTGCTGGCCGTTTCGACGGACATGACGTGCTGAGCCGCGCCGCTCTGCGCGATGGCCCGGCGGAACAACCCAGCGGCAGCGGGCATGGACAGCAGACACCCCACGCTCATCGCTCCCGCCGATTCGCCGGCGATCGTGACCGCGTCCGGGTCACCGCCGAATGCGGCGATGTTGTCGCGCACCCAGGTGAGCGCTGCGACCTGATCGAGCAGGCCGCGGTTGGCGGGCGCGCCGTCGAGCAGCAGAAAACCCTCCGCGCCCAGTCGGTAGTTGATCGTCACGCAGACGACCCCGTCCCTGGCGAACGCCGATCCGCCATACACATCCACCGCGCCGGAGCCGTTGACGAAGGCACCGCCGTGGATCCACACCAGCACCGGCAGGCGCCCACTGACATCAGGGGTCCAGACGTTGAGGTTCAGGTATTCGGCGCCGGGGATGATCGGCTCCTGCAGGAGCTTGTCGATCGGCTGCGGGTAGGGCGCCTTGGGGGCAGTCGACCCGTAGCGCACAGCGTCTCGCACTCCGTCCCACGACGGTGCGGGCGCCGGGGCTGCAAAGCGATTCACGCCCTGCGGCGCGGCCGCATAGGGCACACCCTTGAAGGACACGATCCCGTCGCTGCTTGCTCCCCGCAGCGTCCCTTGCGCAATCGAGACGACTGGTTCCACTATCCGCTCCTATTCACAGCTTGTTCGAAGCCTTCCTCGACGGCGTCAGGTGATGGTGATGCCGCCGTCAACCGCGATGGTCTGCCCGGTGACGTAGCCGGAAGCGTCGGAGGCCAGCCAGATCACGCTGGCCGCCAATTCTTCGGGATCACCGATCCGGCCGAGCACCAGCCGTGGTGCCATGCTGTCGAGGTAGGCATCCGGGTACTGGTCGGTCATCTCGGATTTGAAGAAGCCCGGCGCGATGGCGTTGACCCGGATGCCCTTGCGGGTGCCCCATTGCTGGGCAAGGTCCCGGGTCAGCCCGATCAGCCCTGCCTTGCTCGCGCTGTACGCGGCTTGCGGTAGCCCCGCGGTGGTCAGTCCGATGATGCTGGAGATGTTGACGATGGTGCTGCCCGGTTGCATCACCCGACCACACGCCTGTGCCGCCCAGTACGCGCCGTTGAGGTTGACGTCGATCACCTGGCGAAACTGCTCCGGCGTTTCCCGGGTAGCGGGGTAGGCGGTGCCGACCCCGGCGTTGTTGACGAGGACATCTACCCGCCCGAACTGCTCCATGGCGGCGTCGACCATGTGCTGCGCGTGCGCAGGGTCGGCAATGTCCGTCGCCACGGACAACGCCTGGCGTCCGGCCTGGCGGACGAGCTCCGCTGTCTCCGCAAGTTTGTCGGTGCGCCGCGCGGCGAGCACGACATCCGCCCCAGCTTCGGCGAACGCCTTGGCGAAGGCCACGCCGAGCCCGGATGATGCACCGGTCACGATGGCTACCTTGTCGGTCAACGCGAACCGGTCGAGAATTCCCATGGTCACAGTCTCCTCGCAGTCATCGAGCTGAGGCGGCCACCCCACCGGTGACCGCCCCTGTAATTACCCCTGCTCGGTTACTTGTGTGCGGGCGGGGTGTGGTCGGCGACAGACGGGCCCTGGTAGGCGCCGTCCCTGACCTGCGCCGCCGGGTGCCCGATCACGGCCGGGTGGCCTGGGGACCACCCTCGACCAGCTGGTGGAGTCCGTCGCCGATGACGACGTGGTGATCAGGCCGCAGCACGACGCGGCGCGCGGGGTCCGGCGGAGATCCTGGGCATCTTCGACCACGACGGACAACGCACCCATCTCCGGCAACTGCCGTGACGTCGACCAATACCCCGGCTACTGGCTTACGGGCACCAGGTCGGGCGTCGCCGGCTCCGGCGAGAGACGCGGGCGGGTGGAGTCGGCGTCTGGATCGTGGATGGTCAGGGCGATGGCGGCCGCAGCGAGCGCGAGGCCGGCGGCGACGAGGAACGCAACGTGGTACGCGTGCAAGTCCGGTGTACTCGGGCTCACCGGGTGGTGGGTCATCCCGACGGCGGTGAGGACTGACGTGAGCACAGCGACACCAACGGCCCCGCCGAGCTGGCGCAGGGCGTTGAACATGGTGGACGCCCGACCGGTGTCGGCTGCGGAGATACGGGCGAATGCAGCGGCTTGGGTGGGCACGAAGTTGTGCGCAATGGCGACGCCCAGGACGAACATCAAGCCCCGCATCGGCCACAGCTGATCGCGCGTGCTGATCAGCGCCATCGCCGCCATCGTGGCAGCCACGACGAGCAGGCCGACGGCGATGAGGCGCCGGGGGCCGACTCGTGGATAGAGAACCCGGCTCGCGAGCTGGGCGCCGACCATGACGCCCAGCGCTTCAGGGAAGGTCGACAGTCCACTGTCCAACGCGCTGAGCCCGAGTCCGTTCTGGAAGAACAGGGCAACGAGATACAGCAGGCCGAGGAACGCTGCCGTCGAGACAAACAGTCCGGCGCTGGCCGAGCGGAACAGGCGGTCGCCGAACAGGCGAAGGTTGAGCAGCGGTTGGGTGGTGCGCAGCTGGGTGATGATCAGCACAGCGACCAACGTGGTGCCGACGACGATCGAGGCGAGTACCGGTCCGTTGCTCCAGCCTTGTTGGGGGCCCTCGCTCACTCCGTACATCAGCCCGGCGAAGCCGACGCCGGACAGCAGAAAACCGGGGAGGTCGAACCGCCCCGCCGAGGGCAGCTCGTCGTCGCGCAGGAACACGAAGCCGAAGGCAAGGGCCAGTGCGCCGATCGGCAGATTCACGTAGAAAACCCAGCGCCAGGACAGGTTGTCGACGAGGAGGCCGCCGAGCACCGGGCCGATTGCCGGGGCAAGGGCAGTGGGCACAACCAGGATGCTGGAGGCGCGGACACGTTCGGCGGGCGGGAAGGCACGGAACAGCATCGCCATGCCGACCGGCGTCAGCATCCCACCGCCGACGCCTTGCACCACCCGGAAGGCGACGAGCTCAGCGAACGTCTGCGCGAGCCCGCACAGCGCGGACGCGAGGGTGAAGATCACGATGGCAATGAGCAGGATGCGCTTGCCGCCGAATCGGTCGCCGAGCCAGCCACTGGCGGGGATCACCACGGCCAGGCTGACGAGGTAGCCGATCGCGACCGCGGCTACCCCGCTGGCGCCGACGTGCAGGTCGCGCCCGAGTTGCGGAAGGGCGACGTTCACGATCGTGACGTCCATGATCGAGATGAACATTGCCAGCACGAACACGACGCTGACGGCGACCTTGGGCTCGGCGAGCCGGTTTCTCATCTGTTGGCTCCGTGATTGTTACTCCGGCGGCGGGTACCGTAGGTCAGGTTGTCTGCTCGGCGGGTGTCTCGCCGGCGGTTGGCTCGGTGTCCTCGGCGAGGATCAGGTACAGCGCCCGCTTGGCCTGGCCGAGGAGCTGTTGTGCCGCGGCAATCTGCGCCTCGTTTCCGCTCTGTCCCACCGCACGGGCAGCGTCCCGAACCTGCTCGACGCCTCCTCGCAAGTTGTGGTCCCCACCGGCCTGCTCGGTGATCGCCGTGAACGGATCGATCATGGTGTCTGCGTTTGTCGCGAGATACTCGCGCCCCGCTTCGCTGAGGGTAACCAACTTCCGGCCGGAGCTCGGGGTAATGGCCACCAGCCCTTCGTCCTCAAGCAGCGCGATCGCTGGATAGATCGCACCGGGACTCGGGCGCCAGGCCCCGTTCGTCCGTGCGGTGATGGCCTGCATCAGCTGGTAGCCGTGCATCGGCCCCTCGGCGAGCAACAGCAGGCTGGCGGCACGGACGTCACCGCGCTGGGCACGGCCCCTGCCCCGCCCTTCGCCTCGTTGGGGGCCACCGCCAAATCGGCGCCTTCCGCGGGCCGCTCCGGGTCCTTCGGGGTGGTGTTGGCGCCGGCGATCGTCTTCGAGGCCGTGCCGTCCTGCGTGATCGCGATGGGTACGGGACTCGGCCCGCTCGTTGTGGTCGTGCATCAATTGTCGTACTTCTGTCGTTCGGATGGACTCTCTGTCCAACACAGTAACGATATATCGCGACTGCTCCGAGTGCAACAGAGTGATCGGGAAAGTGCGAGACGCATGGCTGGAGGCCGACCTCAGCTCCGGTGCCGGTGATCGAGGAGTCGACGGGCCTTGCCGACGGATCGTTCGATCGACTCCGGCTCAAGCACTTCCACGAGCACGCTCACCCCGATCCGGTTCTTGATCTGCTCCGTCAGCGCCGCGCCGGCCCGAACGCGCAGCTCCGCCGCGAGGTTGGGTCGGCCCTCCACCCGTACAGTCAGCTGATCCAACCGATCCGGGCGGTCCAGCACGCACTGGAACTGGGCGGACAGTCCGTCGACACCGAGGATCAGCTCTTCGATCTGCGTGGGGAACAAGTTCACGCCACGCAAGATGATCATGTCGTCGGTGCGTCCGGTGACCTTCTGCATGCGCCGCATCGACCGGGCGGTGCCAGGCAGCAACCGGGTCAGGTCCCGGGTGCGGTAGCGCACCACGGGCATGGCCTCGTTGGTCAGTGACGTGAACACCAGCTCGCCCTCCTCGCCGTCGGGCAACACCTCCCCGCTGATCGGGTCGACGATCTCAGGGTAGAAGTGGTCCTCCCAGATGTGTAAGCCGTCTTTGGTGTCGACGCACTCCTGCGCCACGCCGGGGCCCATGACCTCAGAGAGCCCGTAGATGTCGACCGCATCCATGTCGAGAAGTGCTTCGAGCTCGGTGCGCATCTGCTCGGTCCACGGCTCGGCGCCGAAGATGCCGGTGCGCAGCGACGTAGCGCGTGGATCGATGCCGGCCCGCTGCATGGCGTCCACGATGGTGAGCATGTAGGACGGGGTGACCATGATGGCGTCGGGCTCGAAGTCGTTGATCAGCTGGATCTGCCGCTCGGTCATGCCGCCGGACATCGGGATGACGGTGCAACCCAGCCGCTCGGCCCCGTAGTGCGCACCGAGACCTCCGGTGAACAACCCGTAGCCGTAGGCAACGTGCACCCGGTCGGTGGACCGCACCCCGCCGGCCCGCAACGAACGGGCCATCAGGTTCGCCCAGGTGTCGATGTCGCTCGCCGTGTAGCCGACCACCGTGGGCCGGCCGGTGGTCCCGGAGGAGGCGTGGATGCGCGACACCTGCGCTCGGGGCACGGCGAACATGCCGAACGGGTAGTTGTCCCGCAGATCGGCCTTCGCCGTGAACGGGAACAGCTTGAGGTCGCCCAGCTCCTTCAGATCCGCGGGGTGAACCCCCCTAGCGGCGAAAGCCTTCCGGTAGTGCGCCACGTTGTCGTACGCGTGCTGCAACGACCACCGCAACCGGGTCAGCTGCAGTGCAGCGATCTCGTCCCGCGAAGCCAGCTCGATGGCCTCGGGGCTATCCATCACGGCGGTCATGGCTCTCCGGTTATGCGTCGTAGTCGACGGTGACGGTGTCGCTCGTGGGGTACGACTGGCAGGTCAGCACGAAGCCGGCCGCGACCTCGCTCTTCTCCAGGGCATAGTTGCGGCGCATGTCTACCGCACCGGCGGTGACCTTGGCCCGGCAGGTGCCGCACACTCCGCCCTTGCAGGCGAACGGCAGGTCGTCGCGCGACTCCTGCGCCGAGTCCAGCACCGGCTTCGTGCGGGAGAGCTCCAGCGTGGTGGATCGACCGTCGAGGATGACGGTGACCTCGCTGGTCGGCCCGGTCGCCGCGGCCTCGGTGTGGTGCACCGGCTCCGGCGGTACGTCTTCGACGTAGAACAGCTCCTGGTGCACCCGATCCTCGGCGACGCCCAGCTCGCCCAGCACCCGCTGCGCCTCGGTCACCATCCCGAACGGTCCGCACAGCCAGAAGTGGTCCACCTGTTCGACGGGCACCAAGGTCTGCAACAACACCCGCACCCGGTCCCCGTCGAGCCGGCCGGTGAACAAGTCCACGCCGCGCGGCTCGCGGGAGAGCACGTGCACCAGCTCCA
>JAABUT010002791.1_pt1 | contig 16046 bp, 13 predicted proteins | sample 5559281 | NCBI WGS metagenome assembly JAABUT01 (sample SAMN10711880, study PRJNA513359) | rock metagenome | isolation source: Antarctica rocks | place: Antarctica: Victoria Land, Ricker Hills nord | collected 2016-01-04 | reverse complement strand
CCGGCCCACCCTTTCCTGGACTCGATCATGCTCATGCCGATCCTCGCCCGAAGAAGCTGTCGTCCGCTCCAGCGAGCACCCAGCCCCGGCAGGAGGCGCGTACCGCAAGCGCCGCCGACCTTCTCTGACCTGGCGCGACGGGCCCGCGTGCCCTGATCTGAGGCTATGTGCCGTTCTGCTCGGACAGGGTTCCCCACTGCATCCGTGCCCGATGTCAGTCTTCCGCGATGTAGCCCGTCGCCGGGTCGATCATGCCCAGGAAGTTGCGGATCCTTTCGCGGTGATCTGCCTCCGGTAGGTCGGGACCCGCACTTGATCCGAAGCCGTAGCCCTTGTTCGGGCCGCTCACCCAGTCGTAGTCGGTTGCCGCCGCTGCGACCGCGGTGCACCTCGAAGACCTCGCCGTCTACTGCGAGCGTGCACAACGGCGAGCGTTCGGCGTCTGGTTCCACGTAGAGGCTCGGCACCGGCTCCTCACCGTCGTCAGCGGTACTCATGCCACGAACGGTAGGTGCCGTTCGAACCGTCAGGAAGTTAGCCAAGATCACGACCGACGGTGCTGGCGCTCGCTCCGGAAGCCGCTGGAGGACCAAGGCCGGGTCACGATGCTCTCGACCTGTTCCCAGATCGGCTACCGCCGCAGGCGCGGCCCCACCTCCGACGAACTAGCCGCCGGTACGGCTTAATGGCTAAACTGTGACATAAGATAGCTTATCGGCGAGCTACCCTGACGCTGGGGGAGGGGCTTGCAGCGGTGCCGTCCTGGGGCGGCGCGGCCGATTGTCACCTGCCGGGAAGTAGCCGCCAGGCCAGCCAGCGGCGCTCGAGCTCGGCGAGTTCGCTGCGGCTGGCGCCCAGCAGCAAAGCGCCGGGCACCAGCGCAGCAAGGAGCATCAGGGCCAGCACCAAGCTGGGACGGCTGACGTACAAGGCACCCAGCATGGCTGCCGTCGACGCCAGCCCCCAGCCGCACCGGCGCGCGCGCGCACCGGTACAGCCCAGCGCCAGCACCTGCGCGTTCGCCAACGCCCGGACCAGCCGTGGCGACTCTCGCATCAGCTGCACGGCGAGCGCGTTCAACGCCGCTCGCTGCCGGTCCGGGACCGATGGACCCGGTGTCGTCTCCGCTGGCACCCGTTGAGTGTGCTCCTACGCCCGGGGCGCTGTCAGGCTCGTCGTGCAGCGGAGTAGGCGCCGCCTGGGTCACGAACAGGCCGGTGACCACGACCAGGAAGACCGCCTTCTCGGCGGTGCGTTCATGCTCGGTCACCAGCAGGCGCCGAACTACTTGGTGAGGCCGGCGACGAGGTTGATGGTCACGGCGATGATGACCGCGCCGAACACGTACGACAGCAGCATGTGCCGCAGGATGGTTCGGCGGATGTCCTTGTCCGACACATCGGTGTCGGAGACCTGAAAGGTCATCCCGACGGTGAACGCCAGGTAGGCGAAGTCGGTGTAGCGGGGCGGGTCGTCCTCGTTGAACGAGATGCCGCCGTCGGTGCCGGCGTAGTACAACCGGGCGTACTTCAAGGTGAACACGGTGTGCACCAGGGTCCACGACGCGGCGACTGAGACGACACCCAGGCCGAGCTCCCACAGCTTCGCGGAGCCCTTGGCGTTGCCCGCCTCGACCAGGACGACCGCGACCGCGATCAGGCTCGCGACGGCAGCGACGAGCAGGACCAGATCCGCCAGGGTCCGGGAGGGGTTCTCGCGCACAGCGTGGGCGGAGGTCTGCGGTGCGTCCTGCGGGACGACGCTGAGCCACACCCACGTGCAGAACACGACCGCGACGACGTCCCAGCCGATCAGCGGTGCCGCCTTGCCCGCTCCGGCCAGTACGGACGCCACAGCCCCGACGACGCCGGCGGCGAAGCTGACGATCAACCGGGTCCGCGCGCTCACCGCACCGAGCCGCCCCGGCATCCCGGGCACAACAGTCGCCGTTGCACGCGCGGTCGTCACGAACAGCAACTACCCGCAAGATCACGGCTGTAAGCGGGGTGCGAACAGGCTGCTGCGCCCGCGCGGCTCCAGGCGCCCTGAAGTAGATGTCAGCGACATACCGCCTAGTTGTCGGCTAGTTGGGGCGCTGGGGTGGCACCGACCCGGCGGCCCAGAGCGGGCGTGAGTAGCAGCCACGGGTGGGCTCGGCGCAGCTCTGCGACGCACTCGCCGTTCAGTAGACCGAGATGTGGACGTGGTCGTAGTGGCCGCCGGTGATGCCGTCCGGGGTGGTTGGGGTGGTGTTGTAGACGCCGGCACCTTGGTGGGGCCGCCAGCCTTGGTGGGCGCGGTCGGCGTTCCAGATTCGGCCGTACCAGATCAGGTAGTGCACGCCGGTGCGGGTGGCGCTGGCCTGCAAGGAGGCGGCGAGGGCGTCGCCGGCGGCTTTCTGGGCCGCGGTCGGGAGCGTTCCGTAGCTGCCGGGGGGTGCGTCGCAGGCCTTGCCCAGGGGGTGGTCGCTGTGGGCGACGGGGTCGCTGGGCCGGTAGCAGGACGGGTGCCAGCCGCCGGTCACGAGCTGGGTGTACAGCGCGGCCAGCCGCGGGGTCAGGCAGCCGGTGCCGGTGGACGGGTCCGGCACCACACTGCACCCCTGGGGTCCGAACGCGCCGCCGGCGCCGGCGCCGGCGAAGTTGGCCGCGGTGGCCCCGGTGGTGCAGCTCAGCGAGCCGCTGGTGTGGTCCCACAGCGCCCCGGCGACCGCGGTGCCGAGCGCGGCCCATTGGGCGTAGGCGGCGCCGTCGGCGCTGCGCTGCACGGCCTGGGCGGCTTGCCACAGTGGCTGGCGCTGCCAGCCCGGGACTTGCACCAGGCTGCGCAGGAACGTGGTGGCGGCGTAGCCGGGGTCCATCAGCTGCCCGACACTGCCCCAGCCTTGGCTGGGGCGTTGCTGGAACAGCCCGACGCTGTCGTGGTCGCTGCCACTGCCCTGGTGCGGGTAGTCCCCGCTGCCCGGCACCGCCGGGTTGGCCAGCACCAGCAGCGCGGACTCCTGCCGGCCGGTCATGATCGCCGCCGCCGCGGCCTGCGGCTGCAAGTGTCACAACCTGTTCATGGCCGCTCCACCGTCCAGTCCCTGTCCGGCCTCACTCGTGACCCATCTTGACGTTCGGGTCCACAGCAAGCGTCGGTGGATGCACCAGCCGGTACCCATGCATGTAGGAGGCGCAATGCCCGAGTTGCTCCTGACACTGCTCGCGGAGGCTTTTGGTGCGGCCCTGGCCGCACTGGCCATGCAGCTCATTCACAAGATGATCGCAGGGAGTGTCAGCCACAGCTGAGAGCTGACTGCACCAGCGCCACCCTGACAACTGCTGGGACCCCGCACTCCGCCGCCAATGTGCATGGCCCGCGTAATGACTGCGTCAGGCACCGCTGTGGCTGACGTGATCACCGCCGAGACCGGCGGTGACATGAGCGAGTTCCCGACCACCGGGCACTACGAAGACAGACCACTCGCTCTTCCCGTCCGCTGAGCTGAGCGTCTCGGCGGCCGTTCGGCTGCTTGCCCTCCGGCGTTCACCGTCGGTCCACCCTGGCCCCCTAGACAGGACGAACGCACGTCCCCCACTTACGGAGTTCCTGTGCCTGTTCGCTCACGACCCCTGCTGTGCACCCTCGGTATGGTCGGAGCCGTCGCCAGCGCCGCCGCGTGTAGCGGTGGCAGCTCGACGTCAGCAGGCCCGGCCGCGTCGAGTCCAGCCGGCGCTTCCTCCGCCGGTTCCTCGAGTGCCAACCCGTCCAGTGCCAGCCCGTCCAGTGCCAGCCCCTCGAGTGCCGGCTCTTCGGCTGCAGGGTCCCCAGGAGCTGGGTCCACCGGGATCGCCGCGACGACCGGCTACTCGGTGCGTGTCTTCGCAAAGGGGTCAGGTGCCCAATCCAACCCCGACTCCATCATCGTCGACGGCCAAACCGTCTACGTCGGTTACCAGAACGTCACGGCCAAGGACGGCACAGATCACAAAGCAAGCACCGTCGTGCAGTACGACCTGGCGGGCAAGCAGCTCAAGACGTTCGACGTTCCGGGGCACCAGGACGGCATGCGGATGGACCCGGCGACGCACCTGCTCTGGTCGATGAGCAACGAGGACGGCCACCCCCAGCTGGTGACCATCGACCCGAGCACCGCTGCGCACAAGACCTACGGCTTCGCCCCCACCGCCCATGGCGGCGGTTACGACGACATCATCTTCACCGGCGCGAAGGCGTACCTGTCAGCATCGAACCCGACCGTGAAGAACGCCACCAACCCGGCGCCAGCGGTGGTATCGGCCGTGTTGACCGGCGGCACCGTCCGGACGACACCGGTCCTGATGGGCAACGCCAAGGCCAAGGACGCGAACTCCGGGGCCGAGGTCGCGGTGGCCGCGATCGACCCGGACTCGATGTTCATTGATCCGGCCGGCAACCTCACCCTGGACAACCAAGCAGGTACCGCGCTCGTCAGCATCCATCAGCCCGGACCCCGCCAGTCGGTCATCCAGCTGACCGTCGGGACGCAGATCGACGACACCGTCTACCCGGGAGCGGCCAGCGGGCGGCTCCTGGTCTCAGACACCAAGGCCAACACCGTGTACGCCATCTCCGGGGCGCTTGACCCCAAGACGCCCTTGGTGGCCACGCCGGACGACTCCGGCGTGAACGGCTTCGTCGGCAAGCTCAACACCGGCACCGGCAACATCACTCCGATCATCGTGGGCTTCACCAGCCCGCACGGCATGGCCTACCTGCCGACCTGATCAAGCGCCCCCACCCCGGTCACCGGCCGGCGGCCCCGGCCGTACGCACTCCCCCGACCCCAAGAACGCCGCCGGCCTCGTCCGGATGCAGTGCCCGCGGCACAAACCGGAACCGCGTGTCCCGGCCTGTGCGTGGTGCGCCGCCCGGCTGGCGGCCAGGTTGCGGGGCGGCTCCATCCGTTCCCAGGCCAGCCCCCAGCCGGCGTCGGCGGCGAGCTGACCGAACAGCGCCCGCTGGGTACAGCCGTTGCCGTCCCGGAACGGGTGCAGCTCGTTGGCGTCGCCCACGTGCACCGCTAGGCGGCTGACGAAGCCGTCCCGGTCCAGCCCGCGTAGTGCCCGTCGGCGGCCAAAGCCCCGAACGCCCACGCGCCGGCGGCTTTCAGCCGATGATGCGGGTAGAACCAGTCCCCGTCCTCACCAATGTCCAGGGTCCGTAGCTGCCCGGCCCAGGGGTACAGAGCGCCGAAGACGGCCCGGTGGAACGCCTGCAGGTGGCCCAGGTCGTAGCCGCCGGCGACCCGCTCCTGCCGGACCCGGACGAGGCTGACCACCGCCATCTTCATGATCAAGGACGACGCACAGGACAGACCGGGCGTGCACCGCACCCCACCCTGGTGCAGGCCACCAGCCCGTACAGCGCGATGGGCGGTCGACTCGACCCCTACACGACCGCGTCGATGCTCCGCACCAAGGAGCAGATCATCAGCCTCGCCCCGCTGACGCAGTTCGACGCGCGGGCCACACCGATGAGCGCACCTTCAAGGAGGCGATCTGGCAGAGCGTGAAGGGCGCCGGCTCGGCCACGCCGGCGCCCCGCCACCTTCGCGGTGGGCCCGCGGACGACTGACAGGTCAGCCCCTGAGCACGACCGGACCCCGGCGGTACACCTGCCGCCGGGGTCCAAGCGTGTCCGGGAGGGGCCAGTGCTCACCGGAACGCCCCCTGTTGTTCACCATCGGCACCGGCGGCGGACACGCCTACCTGATGGGCTGCGGACATGTCCTTCTCCGTCCGCTCGTCCCGCCCCCGCAGACTGCTGCTCGCCACAGCCGCCGTCGCTCTGGCCACCTCCGCCACCGCGTCGTCCGCCTCGCCGGCGCTCGCCGACGACGACCACGACCGCCCTCACCCCGGCGCCTCCTACCACCCGCCGAAGATCAAGCACGTGTGGACCATCGTGCTGGAGAACAAGTCCTACGAGGCCAGCTTCACCGGCCTGAACGAGAACTCCTACCTGTGGAAGACCCTGCCGAAGGCCGGGCTGCTGATGCGCCAGTACTACGGCACCAGCCACTTCAGCCAGGGCAACTACCTGTCCATGGTCTCCGGCCAGGCCACCTCGCCGGGGCCGCAGAGCGACTGCCCGTTCTACAACGAGACCGGTCCGGTGCAGACCGTCGCCGACCAGCAGGCCAAGATCCTCAACCACACCAAGAAGGCCAACGGCACCTATAACGGCGGCTCGACGCAGCCGGGCTGCGTGTTCCCCACTGGCGTCAAGACGCTGTTCAACCAGTTCGACAAGGCGGGGGTGTCCTACAAGGGCTACATGCAGGACATGGGCAACGACCCCCAGCGCGAGGCGGCGACCTGCGGCAACCCGCTGAACTCCCAGCCCGGCCCAGCCGTGGTGAACCCCGGCGGGTCCGAGGGCCCGTACGGCCCCGCGCCGGCGAGCTTCGCCTCGCCGAACTCGGCCACGCCGGACGACGCCTACGTCGCCAAGCACAACCCGTTCCCGTGGTTCCACTCGCTGCTGGACAACGGCGACTGCGCACAGCACGTCGTCCCGCTGGCCAAGAACCTGCTGCGCGACCTGCGGTCGACCACGTCCGCGCCGGCGTTCTCCTTCATCACGCCGAACAACTGCAGTGACGCGCACGACGCGACCTGCAAGGGCGACAACCTGTCGGGCGGCAGCAACGCGCTGACGGGTCGGAAGAAGGCGCCCCTGAACAACCAGGGCGGCCTGTACGTCGGCGACCTGTTCCTCGAGCAGATCATCCCGGCGATTCAGGCCAGCCCGGCCTACCAGGACGGCGGCCTGATCGACGTCACCTTCGACGAGGGCTTCCCGCCGTACACGCAGTACGGGAACTCCATCGCCAACAAGCCCGGCGACGGCGGGCTGGGCACCGACAGCAAGACCGGCAAGTCGGTCATCTCCGAGGCCAACACGGCGCAGTCGATCGTGGCCTGCTGCAACGAGCTGCACGGACCGAACACCACGCAGCCCGGCTTCAACGCGTTCAACCAGGACACCACCCCGGGCGGCGGAGTCGTCGGCAGCGTACTGCTCAGCCCCTACATCACCCCCGGCTCGGTGAGCGACCAGCCCTACAACCACTACAGCTGGCTGCGCTCTATGGAGGACCTGTTCGGCATCCACAACGGCGGCGCAGACGGCAAGGGCCACCTCGGGTACGCCGGTGCGGACGGCCTGCGCCCGTTCGGCCCGGACGTCTACAACAACCCGCGGGGCAGGGCGCTGCCGATGAGGGAGTCCGGCACCGGCGGCCTGTACGCCGCGGTGGCCAAGCTCGACGACCGCGACCGGCCGGTCTCCTACGACCCCATCAACGGGGCTCCGTGACGGTCGGCAGCGCTGTACGCCCGGGCCGGGGTGGCGCTCGTCGCCACCCCGGACGCCGGGCGTTCCTGGCCGTCACCGGGCTGGCGCTGACCGCTGCCTGCTCCGGCGGAGGGGCCTCCACCGACGCTCCGTTGGTGGACGCGGGCCGGTACCCCGTCGCCACCGCTCCCGCGCAGCAGATCGCCTCGGCGTCGGCGGCCCACTACCAGCTGGTGGCTGCCGGCGACCCGGTGCACGTCCAGGTCGGGGCGGCCCACGTGCTGGCCCGGATGAGCGGACCGGACATCGACCAGCGAGGGGCCGCGCCCGGCAATCCGCCCCCGGTCAGTGCGCCCGGTGTGCTCACGGTCAGCCTGACCTCCGAGCGGGGGACGCTGGACGTGCCGGCCCGCAGCTTCCTCACCCTGGGTGAGCGGCAGGACCGGATCTCGGTGCACGCGACCACACAGCCGTGCACGTCGCCCCAGGCTGGCCGGCGACGCTGCACCTGTCGACCGTCTTCCGCGCCGGACACACGACCTTCACCTGGCAGCCGCAGGGCAAGCCCCTGATCACCTGGGACTTCGTCGTCGAGCTGGACTGAGCCAGCCGAACCGGCTCGACCAACGGGTTGCGCGCAGCCCCTTCATGCGGCAGGCGGACCCGCGGCCCTTGGCCGCACGGCCGGACAGGTATTAAGCGGGAGTTGGCAGCGCAGCAGCAGGTCGGCGGGAGCACGGGTGTGAGTAGCAACGGCGCAGGCTCTTGCGCTGAAGCACGCGGGTTCTCACGTCCCGGTCGCGGAGTCCGGTGAGGTCCCGGAACTACCGCCGCGCGGGTGGCGCAGGATCCACGTTGAGTGTGCACGAAGTGTTTGCTTGCCTCGACCAGCCCGGTGGGAGGACGGTGGGTGTATGGCCAAGATCGTCGACCGGGTCGTGGTGTTCACGCAGGAGAACCACACCACCGACAACTACTTCACCTCGTTGCGGGCGTGGGGCGCGAACGTCGCCACCGGCTGGCCGGCCCAGCCGAACCCGCCCGCGCACGACCAGGCGCACACCCGCGCTGCGTACGCCAAATGGCTGCACGCCCACACCAACGGCACCTCCACCTCCGCTGCGCACACCCAGATCGACACCGACGCGGTCCTGCCCTACTACGCCTGGCTGGCCAAGCACGGGGCGTTCCTGGAGAACCACTGCTCCGGGTTCGGCACGAACTCCACCCCGAACCACCTGCTGCTCATCGGCGGGCAGAGCCCCACGTTGCGCAACCCGCCCCGCGGCCAGGCCGAGCCGGTCTGGGACATGCCCTCACTGCCCGGGCACGCCAGCGACCATGGCGTGAGCTGGAAGGCCTACACCGGCTCGTCGGGCTACCCGGTGAACTTCTACCAGCAACTGCACGGCTCGCCCAACATCGTCCGGTCCGACGCCCTGGTCACCGACGCCAAGAACGCCACGCTGCCCGAACTGTCGATGGTGTGGCATGGCAGCCCCTACGACGAGCACCCGGTGGCCGACGTGACCCGCGGTCAGGACAAGATCTGGCAGGCCGTGGACGCCATCGTCACCGCCGGGCTGTGGGACACCACGGTGTTCCTGCTGACCTGGGACGACTGGGGTGGCTACGACGACCACGTCGTGACCCCGAACCTGGAACACACCCCCGACGGCGTTCAACTCGCCTACGGACCGCGGGTGCCGCTGCTGATGTTCGGTGGCCCCGTCAAACCCGGCATCGACTCCCGCTGGAACGGCCACACCACGATCGGCAAGACCGTCCTTGACCTGCTCGGCCTGCCGCCACTGGGCGTGCCCCGGCTGGACAACGCCCCGACCCTGGCCGACCTGGTGGACACCGCCGCCAAGCCGTCCGCTGCGCCGCCGGCGTACGGCACCACGATCACCCAACCGACGCCACCGGCACCGGCGCCTACCCCCACACCCGTCCCACCGCCACCGTCACGGGACTCAGCCGCCGTAGGCCCGGTGCTACTGCGCGACGGCAGCACCCTGCCGCCACCCAACGACCAACCCGTCACCTGAGCAGACACAGGTACCACGCACCCACCCAAAAGCACCGGGTAAGTAGCAGCGCTGCAGGATCGGGCGCCAGAACGCGGGCGGCCCGGTCAGGTGTCGGGTGCAGTAGGTCGGTGCGATCGAGCTGGGTGAGGATCCGCCGGCGGTAAGTCACGTCGCCGAGGTGGGCAGGCGATGGGCCGGCCGAGTGCGGTGGGGCGGCCGCCGTCGTGCAGTGGCGGCTGGCGTCGCGCCCCGGTTGTGCCGTCCGTTCCCGATGGGCGAGCGTCCCGGCGCCCCCGGGTGATTGCGGGAAGGGCCGGGACGCCCGTCAGGTCAGGGTCTCGTCGACGGGGCTCACGTTCCCGGCAGGACCCGTGTCCTCTCGATACGCACGGCCTGCAGCTCCCGCGGGTCCAGGCCGAGCAGGTCGAGCACGGTCGGCGCGACCTGCATGGTGGCGACGGCCGCGGTGACGGTCCGGGCCGCCCGGACGCCGGCGCCGGACACGACCAGCGGGACGTGGCGGTCCTCGGCGGACGCGCCGCCGTGCTCAGCGGTCTTCTTCACGCCGCTGGTGTAGACCACGCCGTGCCGAGCGATGCCGATGACGTCCGGCACCCGCGGGTCACCTGCGCGGGCCCCGAGCAGCCGGTCGGCGGCGATACCGGTCGCTACCGAGGTCAGCCCGGACGAGGCAACTGTGGTGCTGTACGTGCCCTTCGCATCGCCGTCCCGGTTGGCCGGCGCGGAGTGAGAGCTCAGGTACCGCGACACGTAGGAACGGGCGGCGCCCGACCGGTCGGAGAGCCAGAGCAGCATCGCGTCGTCGTCGACGCTGAACGACACCAGCGGGGCGGCGGCCCGGTGGTTCGCTTTCCACCCCGCGTCGATCGCGTCGATGATCTTCCCGTCGTCGACCCGCCGGAGGGCGGCCCGGTCCAGCGGCGACTGGCCGTGCTTGGCCGACAACACAATCGTCGTGCTGCGGCCCAGGCCCTGCCGCTGAATCGTCCGTTCCATGGCGCCGACCTGACCGTCGACGTACGCCAGAGCCTTGGTCAGCAGCGGGCCGCGGGCCCCACCGGCCAGGTAGCCACCGGCCAGGCCATCGGAGGTCGGCAGCTTCTCCGCCGTCGAGACGGTCTGGAAGTTCATCCCGAGCACGGCGGGGGTCCCGACGCGCCGCCGCCCGGAGTGGTCGTAGCCGCGCAGCTCGTTGAGCACCGCGTCGACCTTGGTGCTGTCGTACTCCTGGGTCAGCAAGTTGTCGGTGCTGAAGTCGTCGCCGCTGCGGTCGGCGACGCTGTTGATCTCCGGCGTGAACAGGTCCTGCACCCCGGCGCCGGACGGGCCGTTGAGGACCTCATAGGCGGGGTGCTTGTCCGACCAGGCGGTGCCCAGGCCGTGGGCGCGCGCCACCTCAAAGACCGTGTTCACCCGCAGGTAGGTGTGCGGGTACACCGGCTGGCAGGAGGCGGGGTCGACCGGCAGCGTGCCCGGGTCCAGCAGCGTCTGCGGGGTCGCGGTCATCGCCAGGATGCCCTTGGCCAGGAGGCCCGGCGCGGACGGGCGCGCTGTGTCGGCGAGCGCCAGGGTCTGCGCGCGGCTGTTCGTGGGCAGCGACCGGACGGCCGCGTTGGGCAGCTTCTGGCCGGCGTCGAGCCCGATCGGATTCTGCGACCGGTCCGCCGCCTCGGTGTAGGAGACCTCCGCGCCGGGCGCGGCGGTCCGGCAGTCGACCGTGCCGGCCGGCAGCAGCGTGGGGTTCCAGGTGTCGTCGTAGACGATGCCCGTCGTGCCGGGGCCGCCGCCGGTGAACTGGGCGACCATGCCGGGGAAGGAGTCCGACGGGAAGGTCGTGTTGGCATGGGTGTACTGAATGCCGCCAGCGACCAGGCGCGCCAGGGCGGAGCGGGGGTGGTGTCGGACCCACCAGGTGAGGTCGGACTGGTGCATCCCGTCGACTGACAGGACCAGCACATGGTGCACGGGGGCCCGCTTGGTGGCCGGGCGGGTGGCCGCACCTGCCGCCGTAGGGGCCAGGGCGGCAGCGAGCACGCCCACCCCCAGGGCCGAGACCAGCCGGACAGGCACGCGGGCCATCGTTCTCCTCCGTGAAGTCGCTACCGCGGCACCAGCACAGGCCGGTGACGACCCTGTGAGCCCGGCGGCCACCCACGTCGGGCAGCCAGACCGATCGTGTCGGTCCCACGGGCCCCACCGGTGAGGCCGAGGCGAACCTCCAGTGAACGGCCCGGTAACAACCCGGGTACGTCCCGTCCCGCATCCGCTGGGACCGGTCCCGGAGTGCGACCGGGCACGCCACGACGGCACTTTGAACGGTGAGGTCAGAACTGGAGGTCTGTCTGGACGCAGAGACGGGACAGGCCCGCATCCCTGGTGTGGGGTGCGGGCCTGTCCGGTGGCGCGGGGTCAGTCGGTGCGGCCGCCTGCCACTTGCTGCGGCAGGAGCACGCTGCGGTCACCGGGGTAGGGCCGGTGGTAGGCGTAGCTGGAGTACCAGATGGCGCGGTTGAGCCGCGCCATGTTCACCATGTCCTGCGAGGCGAAGTTCTGCGCCGCGGCCCACCGCTGCCAGCTGCTGGCCAGCTGGGCGGTGCTCGGGGTCGCCCCGGTCGGTCGCGCGTCGGCCCGCGGCGGGGACGTGACCGGGGTGAGGGTGTCGAGCGGCGTGGTGTTGGCCAGCGCCTTGTAGGGGGTGTTGTTGGCGGTGTTGGTGAAGGCGTCGAACATCGGTGCGGCCGCCAGGTCCAGGCTGTTCATGGCCGGCAGCCCAAGGATCTGCTCGATGGTGCGGACCAGGTTGAGTTGGTTGTAGGAGGTGTGCACGAGTGCGCCGCGGCGGGCGAACGGGCTGGCGATCAGCGCGACGTTGCGGTGCCCGTCGACGTGGTCGACGCCGTCCTGGCTGTCATCCTCCAGGACGAAGACGGCGGTGCTCTTCCAGTCCTTGCTGTGGCTGATCGCGTCGATCATCCGCCCGACGGCGAGGTCGTTGTCGGCGACTTGGGAGGTCGGCACCGGGAACCCGGGCGCCGAGCCGCTGGTGTGGTCACACATCACCCAGGCCAGGTTGAGCGCCGGTAGCGCATTGTGCGCCTCCATCCGGCGGAAGTCGCGCAGGAACAGGTCGGTGCGGTACTGGTCGGGGATCTGCAGCTGGAAGTTCGGGTAGGCCGGGCTGAGGATCCGGTCCAGCGACGGCACGTCGGAGTGGGTCTGGTAGTACCCGACGGGGGCGTGCAGCGGGCCGCGGGCTTTGCCTTCAAGGACCTGGCTGTCGTGGTACCACTGCTGCCAGTCACCGCGGGCCGGGGTGTTGTTGGGGCCGCTGAAGTAGTTCGCGTACTCCCCCCAGGAGTGGGCGCTGCGGCCGTGCCGTAGCGCGTCGTCCCACAGGAAGCCACCTTGGCCGTAGGCTAGGGCGTCCCCGCCGGCGGCCGGGTAGGAGCGGGCAAAGGCACCGAACTGGCGCTCGTTGTAGTCGTTGTTGAAGGCCTGGGTCAGCCAGTTGTGGCCGTCGGCGGACAGCGTGCCGCCGCTGTAGAGGTTGTCGATGAGCGGGCCGAACCGGGCCAGCGCGTGGAAGTTCGGGGTGACCTTGCGCCCGAACTGGGCCAGCGAGGGGTCACCGTTGCCGCGCTTGTCATCGCCGAGCACCTGGTCGTAGGTGCGGTTCTCCTTCACGATCAGGAACACGTGCTTGATCTTGCTGGGGTCACCCAGGTGCACCGGCACGGCGACAGGCCTGGTGCGGCTGCTTCCCTTTCGGTTGCGCTCAGCCAGACCGAACCACTGATTGTTGGCCATCACCGCGGCGGTACCCCGCTGCAGCGCCCGGTTGTCGAGGCTGGGGTTGTCGAGCAGCTGCAGCGTCCCGACGTGCGCGTAGACGCTGTGCCCCAGGGCGGGGGCGGTCCCCACGCCCTCCTTCTGAATGGTCCTCGGGCCGACCGAACCCAGGCCCTTGATGCTGGAGATGACGACCTTCTTCAAGGCTGAGTCGACCAGCACGTCGGCGGGGTACCAGCCGGTCGGGACCAGCCCGTCCAGCCGCGCGGGAGTCTTGCCGCCGGTGAAGGTGTAGACCGCGACGGCGTTGTCCCGACCGAGGCTGACCGCCAAGTGGCTGGCGTCGAGCTGCGCGAGCCCGTTGGGCTGCGCGCCGTACTTCGCGCCGGGGGCGGGGTTGGCGGCGAAGGTCTGCACGACGGTGTGGCTGGCGGTGTCGATGACCGACACGGTGTCGTCGTTGCTGTTAGTGACCAGCACGTCGCGGCCCCAACGCAGCATCGAACTGGGTCCGGTGCCGGTCGCGATGGTGGCGGTGACCGTCTTTTTGGTCAGGTCGACCGCGCTGACGGTGCCGATGGTGGCGCGCCCGTCGGTCGTGTCGGCGACGATGTCGGTGTCGTAGGAGGGGTTGGTGAAGTCGTGCGGCCGAGCCACCCGCCCGCCCTGGTTAGCCACATAGGCGGTGTTGCCGACCACGATGACGTCTCGGGGGGCGTTACCGACCGGGATCTGGACCACAGCGGCGGGGTGCGCCGGGTCCAGGATCGCCAGGGTGTTGTTGCCGTTGAGGCTGACAAGAAGCCTGCGGCCGTCCGGCGCGAGCGCGATCGAGGCGGGCAACGCCAAGTCCTTGTTGTTGGCCGGCCCGCGGGTCTGGCCGGGTAGGCCGACCACCGTAGGAGTGCCCAGGCTGCCGTCGGCGTGGACCGGGAACTTCAACAGGTCGGCGGACTGCGCCGCCCACAAGAAGTTGGCCTTGCCGGTGGCGTCCTTGGTGAACAGCAGCCCGTTGAAGGACACGTCCTTGCTGCCGACGCTGGGCCGGACGGTCTGCAGCACCTTGCCGTGCACCAGGTCAGTGACGGTGAAGAAGCCCTCGAAGTTCTCCCAGGACAGCGAGACGGCGGTCTTGCCGTCCGGGTTGAGGGCGGTCGCCTGGGTGCGACCGGGCTGCTCAATCACCCGCCCGGCGGGAGTGACGTACTGGCCGGTGCTGGTCAGGGCTCCGTGCGCGGTCCGCCCAACAGGCTGCGTGCCCAGCGGCACGTTCGAGCCGGTCGAGCCGGTCGAGCCCAGGGCTGCCGGGGCGCCGAGGAGCGCCAGAGCCAGCGAGCCAGCTCCGACCACGGGGAGCGCTTTAGCGTTTCGCATCTGTGACCTTTCGAGTAAAGGGCTATCCGGATCACGGCAGTGACAGGTTTACGCCGGCCAGATGTGGAAGCGCCCGGCCAGCGTCACCACAAGATCGCGGGCCAGGAAGTCACGTACTGCCGTGATCCGGATAGCCCTTTTCGAGTAAGGGCTTCCGACGGTAGGCAGGCCGGGGGGCATCTTTGCGACCCGCACGTGAACGCAGCTCGAACGGCAGACCAGGCCTTGACCTCACTTGTCTTCGCCCGCCTTATCGGGCGCCGCTCTCGCGCAGGCGGCCGCTACGACACGGGTCTGGCCTGCGGGCCCACGTGGTACTCGCAGGCTGATGATCGAGGACGCCCAGGTCCACTCGGGCGACCTCCACGACGTCAACGGCCAGTGTCAGCAGCACCGTCACCAGCCGCTCCCCACCCGACCGCGGTCATCACGCTCCCACCACCGCCGCACCGGCAGTGACAGTGACAGTGCCGGCCGGCGCCTCCGTCACGCCCTCAGCTCGCTGCACCGCTGTCACCGGAACCGACCGGCGGGGGCGCTAGGTACCGGTACAGGCTGCTGCGGGTCGTCCCGGTCTTGGCCGCGATCTGGGCCGTCACGTGCCCGGCGTCGCGCAGGTGCGCCGCCCGCTGGCAGGTGTAGGTCCGTTCCCTCTGGGCGAACAACGCCAGCAGCACCACCGCCAGCTGCCCCATCGCGTCGGCCGGTCACTCGCGAAGGTGCGCCCGGGACTCCGTTGCGGCCCAGGTGAAGCCCTGCTGAACAGTGGATATCTGTACCCGGTGGGCGGCTCGGGGCGACCTAGGGTGCCCGGTATGCGTGCCTTGCAGCAGTTCCGGTCCGGCAGGTCCCGTGCGGCGATGGCGCTGGGAGTGGGGGCGGCGGTCTGCGTCGGTGCGGCCGGCTACGCCGATGCCGCCAGCGGTCCCGCTCGGCCGACCGCAACCCCAGACAGCCCCACGGGGCTGTACGCCAACGGGGCATCGCTCGTCAGTGGCCGCTTGGTCAAGCCGGCCGGCGTCGTCCGGGCGTTGGGGGACTTTCCGGTCGCCTCGGTGGTCTCCCCGGACGGTGCGCTGGCCGTGGTGGTCAACAGCGGCGAGGGACAGGGCGGCACTGACCAGGGCAACGAGTCGCTGCAGGTCGTCCGGCTTCGGGACAACGCGGTCGTGCAGACGTTCACTGACCACCAGCCGGGCCAACCGACGTTCTACAACAAGCCTGATCAGCCCCAGGGGGCCGGCCGAAGCACGCTCGCTGACCAAGCGGCTCGGTCTGAGCAAGAACACGATCGCCAAGGTCTGGACCGACCACAACCTCAAGCCGTGGAAAGTCGCCACGTTCAAGGTCAGCAACGATCCGCACTTCGAGGACAAGCCCGTTGACGTCGTCGGGCTGTACCTGAATCCACCCAAGCGGGCGGTGGTGTTCAGCTTCGATGAGAAGACCCAGTGCCAGGCGGTGGAGCGCACCCAGCCGAGCCTGCCGATGGTCCCGGGCCGAGCC
>JAABUT010002790.1_pt1 | contig 16057 bp, 20 predicted proteins | sample 5559281 | NCBI WGS metagenome assembly JAABUT01 (sample SAMN10711880, study PRJNA513359) | rock metagenome | isolation source: Antarctica rocks | place: Antarctica: Victoria Land, Ricker Hills nord | collected 2016-01-04 | reverse complement strand
TGAAGCTTATATAGTACTCAACGAATGCAGCTATCATAGAAGCTGACTAAGTGTTACTAGCATGTTCTAGTATGTTCATGAATGGCTTGACCGAAAATGTCTAAGGGCCACTGCATAATTCAACATCTTGTAATCAAAAAAGCAATCAAAACATGACTATTTGCACTCTGTACTCTGCACGAAGCATGACAAAAGCCTGCATTTCACTGCATGCAAAAGCTCACAGACCCTGTAAGTTGTCTGTTACAGACCGTAGTTACTGTATAATGTTTTAAACATTATGTTGACATTCCTCTGTATGGGAGCCTCAGGCAGCTCCCGGCCTTCTGGGGCCTCGAAAGTGGCCAAAAGCCAGGCAGGAGGTGGGGATGGTGTTGATAATAAAGCGGTGACTCACTAGGGGTTTACTGCAATACAGAACCCCATGCACAAGCCATGACCTTCTTTTTACTGTATAATCTCTATCTTTGAAATTTATGAGTTGGCGGTTCTTCTGTGGTTTTGTTCCTTAGAATTTAGAATAGAGAAATACTATAGTTAAGGTAGAACATTCACTAATTGAGCACGACTCAAAGGTACACTGAGTTGAGTAAAATCTTTGAGTTTCACTCTTCCCCACCCGACCTGCATGCTGCGGATTCAGGATTTTGGTAGGGTTTGGAACCCGTGACTAACATGAATATGAATGTCCTACAAGGATTACATAAGCTTCCACAGCACCTGCAGAGCACGTGACAGATCACGTAGTAGGATTATGACTACATAATCTTAATCTTCCTGTGAAGTGGATCAGAGTCAGTAGTCAGCGTCTGCGTCTGCGTCAAATTCAAGGGGCAAGGGGAAGCCAAAGTCTGGCAATTTTTTTTGGATCTGGCAAGTAAACTGCTGTGTTGTGCATATGCAAGTTACTGCACTGAAGACAAAGGCTTGCTGATTGAACAGGCTCTCCCTCTGTCAGAGGAAAGCTTGTTCAGGCAGCAAGCTTCTGGACCTTCTTGTGCAAGCGCTCTTGTTCTATGCCTACTGCTTCACTGAGAAAACTGGATACTACAAGTCAAAGCTGGCTTGATCTACGGAACACTGAGGGTGCCACAAGCTGTCGTTGTGTATGTCTTTGGCATGCCACACGGTTGCCAAGTTGGGGGCCTGCTTCAACTCTGTTTCACTGTCATAGACCTGTTGCATTCATCGACGCCACACACGCGCTACAAGCGATTCTGGCGCCAGTGAAGCCGTACACAGAAAGGCCCACCAATCCTGCTGATTGGTGTTTTGACTGCTGAGCACTGGGTCGTCACTCAAGGTAGACACAGCTGTAGGATCTCTATTGACCACTAAGGTATTGATTATACCGTAGATGATCCTTGTGCAGTTCAAGTTGTGGCATTTGGTTTGCAATGCTGTATACGTGATGTCCTGATCATATGTCAGCAAGTATGACACAGAACCATCCGGATCTGCTTCTTGTAATGCCTGGCTCTGGGGTCCATTACCTAATGCGAACAGTGAGAGCAGGAGCAACGCTTGGATTTGCATGACCTGTGCCTTCTTGAATGCTTGCGGACACCTCTGCGTCTCGCCATCACTCATGATGCAGTCACTATCAGCAGCACGCATTTAATCGCACAACTCTACACATTCTTGAAGCGGGTGGGAAGCCTGCGGCTCCCCAGCCGCAAAGACAGGCAGGGGGGTCCCCTGAGTGCTTGGGGTCTGGGGGGGACGGGGGGGTTACCCCGGGGGGGGGCTTCACAGGCTCAAAGGTGCGGGGAAACGGGCAAACTCCTGCGGTGGCCTACAGCCCTATTGTCTGTCGTTGCTATATATATGGACAATGGTTCCTTTGTTACCTAGATCTCTGTATCTTCTAATTTCTTAGAGAAAAGAGAGGGTATATATAACTAAGAAACAAATGAACAAAGGAACACATATAAGGTTATACACCAAGATAGGTGATCTAGGGCAAATAAAGAGTTTGATGGTTCCGGTGAGGAGTTGTTCATGAGAAGACACACGCACAGACAGACATGACTCATCCACCCCGCCCCTGCATTGGCGAGTCAGTGATGGAAGGCGAGACTTTGAAAGAAATGATGGTGGGAGATGATGGTCACTCAGCAAAAGGAGCATCGGCCTGTGCAATCTCATCAGGTGTCAAGTAGCCAGCCTTCTGAATTAGCCACCTCAAGCCTTGCACAGTCGGAAGCTGGACGGTGCTCCTGATCTTGACGCCTGCGACCATGCCTGGAACACCAACAACCAGGCCTAGGCGCTCGAGATCACGCCTGAACTGCTGCTCATTCACTGTGGTGAAGCGCTGTCCTTGGATGCTGCGGGCGACGCAGCCATACAGGTGGCCTGTGGGCACCCTGATGTAGCTGGGGTTCCATGCTGCTGCTCCATTGCGCGTGGCATGGTTGACTGCGAGGTCCTGCTTCACAAGAGCATCCTCAAGGGCTTGCCCAATCAGGTTGACCATGTCGGCTGGTGTGTCAGCGTTGCGCTCCTTCAGGACGTGGCATTCTGGGTGACTGGCGACTGTAGCTGGAAGAGCATTGCTGCTCATGGCGTACAGGCCCTGGCTGTCTCTGGGCTGCAGGTCGTCTGGGGCTGCCAGGCACAGGTGCTTGAGGTAGCCGATCGCCTCTGGTGCTGACTGTGCAACTGCAGCTGCCATGAAGTCATTCTCTGGGGCTGTCCCAGGGATATTATGACTGACATTCCTGTTGCATGGCAGGTACCAGAACATATGTCTGATGCTGTCATCTGACACCAGCACATGCAGCTGGCCCCACTTCTCACCGTTGTAGGGAAGCATCTTGGTGCGGGAGAAGATGTACCGGCGCATCTTGGCATTCAGCTTCATCATCTGCTCAGGTGCATAGCTGCTGCTGCCTATAACATTGTGGAAGCTGTTGCTATGATGAGCATGCCTGAACTTGGTCTCGAACCTGGCGGTGCTCTCTGAGATCAGAGTCTGCAGGCATGACTAAGGGTTAGTAAACCAGCAACGACGAGTCGTTGCTCTTGAGGCATGAACAAAAAGCAATATCGCTTTATGCTTGGTCACCGCACGCTGAACTTTCACAGATGCCGGACGGATATGCAAAGTCTGAGCTGTCGCCGGAAGCACTTGAGTCAGCACTCGAGTTTGTTTGGCTGCTCGAGGCTGGCTGCTACATTCCAAAGACCTCACAAGGCAAGATCATACTACAGCTATGTGACGAGATTGGCAATCACATCATGCTGCCAGGCTACAAAGCAGACTCGTAGTGAGGTGGGCTTACCTTCATACGCTCTTGGTCTGGCTTCTTGCTGACACACAGACGGACCATGAGCGTTGCTGCAGATGATATACGTGCACAGGGTGCACAAGGCGGGGATGTTTGACATCATGCTGGACACACAACTGGACATTGCAGGACCATACGGGTTATCTACAATCAGTGCAACTATGTGCTTGTCAACCTGAAATTTGATAAAGCAGAGCATCTACTACATAGATTGATAGTGGGTGATAGCCCAGATGGCTACCAGGTTGATCACATAGATGGCAATCCACTTAACAACACAAGATGCAACCTCAGGATAGTGACAGCTCACCAAATTCTTTGGAATTGCAGCATGCCCAACAACACAGGCTTTGTTGGCTTTACAAAGGAGGGCAACAAGTTCAGGGCACAGATCAAAGTGAATGGCCAGATGCGCAGGATAGGAGCATATGCAACTGCAGAAGAAGCTGCTGTTGTGAGAGACGATGTGATGCAATATGTTGGCAAGGGGTTTGCCGAATACAATTTTGATCAGCATGAGCGGTGTGTTTCACCAAAGCAGATGTACATGTCTGATGTTGCAGCTTTCTTGAACAAGCATTGCATTGCAGTGGTGTAAACATGCTCACCTTCCTTCACAATGACAAAAGCCTTGAAGTCCAAGCTGTTATTGAATCTGTCTGTCCCTACATCAAAGTCGATGCAATGCATGCCGCACTTTCCCAATACTGATATCAGCAAATGGGCCAAGAGGATGCCTTTGCCACTGCCCGGTGGCCCAATGAACATGGGTATACTTCTGCTCAGCCAGCTGTCAGCAACCTTGGATGCAAGACAGAAGCGTTTGTTGTGCAGGCAGCAACTGTCAGCAGATTTGAGATACTCATGCAAGCAGTTGCTCACCCTATCTTCTTGTCAGGGTTCCGCACCCAACTGTCAGCAGATTTGAGATACTCACGCAAGCAGCTGCTCACCCTATCTTCTTGTCAGGGTTCCGCACCACATAAGCAATCCAAGCTGGTGTCCTCCTCTGGTCCTGAGCACAGGGAGTCTCTGGTGTGAACTAAGTTTGCCTGCAACTGAGCGAGCTCTGCTTTTGTGAGCTTTCTGTCAGGGCTGTCCAACAATAACACTGCACCTTCAAGGCAATTGAATTCGCTAGGAGCAAAGCTCACCTTGTAAGGGTTGCCTGTCAGGGTCTCCGTGATGGGGTTGCGTGGTGACTGCTGCCATATGCTAAAAAGCCAGTTGACGGCTTGTGAGATGTCCTGCAGCAGAGTCTGCCGGTAGCGCAGATGAGTATGGCAGTCCTGCACGTCCTGATGTCAATGATCAGCGGGTTCAAGAAACAGCTGATTTTCTGCAGCAAGAAGTGGCCTCTCAATATGGGCTATCAGTAGGCTCAGATGAGAGCTCTGGTTCTGGTTTGGGAAGCAGCTCTGATGATCAGGAAGCACCAGCTCAGTATCATCAATCTGCCTGTGGAACTTTAAGTCGTGTCTGGCTGCGATTGCAGCAAGATCCTCATGCGGACTGTCACACACAGCAACATCCACGATGTTATGGGCCAAAGCGCTCGCTTATGCAGTACGGAGAACGGGATGGTAAACAGTATTTTTGGTACAGTATAAACTCTGGTCAGCAGTTGAGGTTTGTGCATTCCACAGTCAGCAAAGAGGACGCTTAGGGCATCTGCAGCTTACTTGACAGGGCTCAGTTCCTCAGGCTGCACTTGCACTTGTAATTCAACTTCAAAGGCTTGCCTCACTGACCTCCTTTCAGAATGAATGAGCAGACAGTTGAACGAATGCACTGCAAGGATTGAGTCCTTCTCTTTCCTTGTGATGTTGCAGCTGCTTTCACATGGCGCTAACTTAAGATCGCTACCTTAAGGTTGCAAGCTTGCTCAATTCTGCTTGTATCTTCTACCATGCTCTGGAGTCAGCCCACGACCCCAGCTGTCATTTGCAATAGGCTGGTTTTCAGTTGTAAAAACATGTGTGGTAGGATTTCAGAAGGCAAATGATAGGTACGCTCACAAGGCAAATGATTTTGTCATTATTTACCGTTTTGTATCTTCTGCATTTGATGGTGCTTCAAGACTTTTTCGATGATAACAACAATGTCAAACGAATGCAAAGCTTTTGCTGTCCTGTGATATGCTGTTCAAGAAAACGTCCAAGATGAAGCGTCTTGCTATCCGGACGTCAAATGGCTTAGTGGTTAGAGCAACCGCCTGTCAGGCGGTTCAAACCCAGACCTGGCAGATTTGTTCGTCTGTTCACAAGCCGTTTTCGGCTTCCTCAGAAACTGAGGACAGTGACTTATGATCCTCCCTGCCTATGTTATCTAATCGAATGGGGTAATATACTTCCCGTCAAAAGGCGCGGTGCCTATAACAACCCGGGGATGGTCCCGTTATCACCGAACATACCCCGGTCGACCTAGCCGGCCTTGTGTCAAGGAAGTAGGTACAGGTTCGTCCTGGAAGATATGGAGGTACCGTATGGAGGTACCAAAGACAGTTGTCCTGGTATCTGCTGGGTAACGACCGGTATAATGCCGAAAGGCGTAGGATTTTCCTAGATGAAATTGCCAACCTCTAGAAGATCTGTTTGTTGCTGCTGTAACAGATCAACACCTAAAGTATACCCACTCAACATTGCAAGCTTGACAAGTCGAGTGTCATCTAATGCTACTGTCCTATGGTGATACCGCAAACTCTGCTGCCAAAAGTGAATCTGCAATGGAAAACGGCCAAAGGCATACAAATGGTCCAGCTTGCAATGGGCCCGCCCGCCATATGCCGCCGCTGCTGTCCCGCTGCGAGGGCATTTTTAGTCACAATTAGTAGCGAAAACCCACGAGCGCGTACGTAAGGACTTCTGGCGAGCTTCTGCAGATCATTCAAGTCAACAAAGTTCAGGTGACACAGCGGATGGCACTCAATGAGACAATCATCGTGTACGTTTCAGTTGGGATGCGCCCGAAAGGCTCGTTCGTGATGCAATGCTGTACATTATTGCGTTGTCTGTAAAAGCCTGCACCATGAAACGTCTTCCAGGATTTTTGTCTAGTCTGTCAGCAGTTGTGTGTCTTGCCTGCTTGAGCATGCCTGCTTGTGCTTGGTAATGCACCGTTGACATACGAGGCATCTCGGCTGAGCCTGGGGCGTTCGCGCACGTTTCCGCGAACTGCATCCCCGGCGGTGTTGCAGAGTCCAGGCAGAACTTGACAGTGTTAGTTGACGATATGTTGCGAATGGGTTCTTTTTCGGGTGAGATCACAGCAAGTCACATGTTGCGCATTTGCGCTGTGAAGGTCTACTGACAAGGCATTAACTCCTTCAGGGTCTTGCATGACCACTAGCTGCTTGACAACGCCGCATATGACAGCTGTGCAGTTCAAATCCTTGCATTTTGTGTCCAACGCCTCACATGTGAGGCTCTGACTGTATGTCAAGATGTATGACACAAGCCCATTAGTTGACTCAGAGGAGGTTGTCTAGACATCTCAGGCTCAGGCTCAGGTGTGCCTTGAGCTGAGCTCAGTGCGAGCAGCGAGAGCAAGAGCAGCGCTTGGACTTGCATGATCTGTGACGTTTTGTGTGCTTTCTGACACCCTTGCGTCTGGCCATTGAACATCATGCAATGAATGCTCTGTACTTAGTGCGCATATTGTTACATCTTGAAGGTGTTGCCATGCGGCAACACCAAGGCAGCTGGTGGTGTTGGTGGGGTTGGTGATGGTGGAGGAGGTGGACGGCGTTGACACAAACAACGCCAGGAGCAACAACGTAACACTGCAACAGGCAAAACCTTTGTGACGGCCATTTCTGAGGCGCCGTCAGCTTCTACTTTCTACTGTTGCGTTGTGGCATTGTTTCTATACATTATACTCTATATTCTCCATAATTTTATTAGAAAAAAGAAGAAGATAGTAGAAGGAGTGCAACATTGCAACATTGCAACAGCATAAAGTAAAATGGTGGGTAAAGCAAAAGTGAGGCAGATTTAGTTTGTTGTGTGTTGCACTGTTTCGTTGTGGCATTAGTAATGAGACAAGGCTGGGGTCAACCCCACCATGACCCACCCTGCTAGACTCAGAACCCCAAAAAACACAGAGAATCAGACAGTCAACATTTAAATGCACTGCACCTCCAAGCCAATCATGTGCCCTCATGTCTGTCAAAAACAGAGAAATCAGTCAACGCAAGGCTGGTCGGCATGTGCCAGCTCAGCATCTGACATCAAACCCGTGCGCTTGATCATGTAGCGCAGGCCCTGGATGGAAGGCAGCTGAACAGTTATCTTCACTTGCACGCCTGCCACCCTGCCATTCACACCGACTTGCAGGCCGATGCGCTCCAGGTCACGCTTGAATACACCCTCATTGATGACTGTACAGCTATAGCGTGCCCATGTGTAGCGTTGCCCTTGGATGTGGCGGCCGATGCAGTGGTACAGGTGTGCAGTGGGCACTCTGATGTACGTGCCCTGGACTGCCAGATCCTAGTGCAACATTGCCTCCTCGTATTGGGCTCCCAACAAATTAGTCATGGCTGGTGAGGGCCTATCCTGAGGCCTGTCCTTGAGTGTCAGGCACCCTTCATGATGCTCAATTGCCATGGGCAGCAAGCTGCTGTTGCTGCCATGCAGCGCCAAGGTGTCCCTGGGCTGCAGATCGTCTGGCCTGACAAGGCACAGGTGCTTGCAAGGTACCTCAATTGAGGTACCTGATGGTGTCTGGAGCCTCCTCTGCGATGGCGTTGGCCTTGGCGTTGTTCATGGGAGCCTTGCCTGGGACAATGTGGGACACGTCCCGGCCTCGCAGGAACTGCCAGAACAGTTCTCTGATGGTGTCATCCTTCACACGTGACCACAGAGCGTTCCACTCGTTGTCGCTGTAGGGCAGCTTGCAGGTGTTGATGAGCACGTAGCGCCTATCTCCCTCATTCAGCTTCAGCAGCTGCTCAGCTGGATGGTTGGAAGCTCCTATGAAGTTGTGGAAGCTGGGAGAGAAGTGGCTGTCTCTGTACTTGGATTCGAATTTGGGTACCTCCTCAGTGAGCAGAGTCCTGCACAGTGAGAGAGCAGCGTCAAAAGCAAAATGGTTGTTGCTGTTGTGCAAGCTTTAAAAGCAGTCGTTGCTGCTACAGCAGCACACAAAGCAACACATGACTGAAGGATATGCTAAAAACGAATTTCTGCTGCAAGCACTAGAGTCAGCACTGGAATTTGCAAAGGCGTTGCTTGAAAAAAACCACCAGCCAGAGAACACACAAGGCAGTGTCATCCTGTGCCTGCTAGACGAGATTGGCAACCAGATTGACTTTACACGGTTAGACTCAGACAACAATTGCCATTAAGGTTTGTCCATTCCATGCTGAAATGTACACTGCACACATGGACATCAGTCATCGCATTGCAGATGGACAAGTGAAGCAGCTGAGGTAAAATAAGGCAAATCAGTCAGACAAATGAACAGAAAGGGCATGTGGAAAGTTGCTTCTTTGTTGAATAGCCAACGCTGCAAGGTATGTTTACTTGCTTTTTTCACCAACAATGACAAAGCGGTTGTGGTCCAAGACTGCATTGAACCTGTAGGCAAAGTCAAAAGAATGGAAACACTGTAGACTGCAGCTGCAGATGCTGCATACTTGCAGAAGTCCTTGTGTCTTGCCAACACGAGATATGTGGTGTATAGAGACAATGGCACAGGTGTTCAATTACACAGTATGATATTGGGGCTGTAGGCAGGTGATGGCACGGTGAAGACAGACAACAAATGAAGCAACTTGCGCTTAGTGACATATTTGCAAGATGGTGCCAACATGCAGCGCGAGCAAAAGTACAAGGGCTGTATGATGATTAGAAGGTTGCTAGCAAGAGCAACAATCAACTATTGAACAGTACGCATAGGCAGTTATTCCTCTGCTGAGTTGGCTGCACAAGCATATAACGAGTTCATGTTGCTACGTCAGGGTGAACATGCTTTGTTAAAATAGATTGACACCTGTCAGTAACCGCATCAAAGTCGAACCAAGATTTGTATTGAGCATAGAAACAGTGGTGACAGTACAGCATTTTGGAATGTTTCTTGACAATAATATAACACAACTCATTGCAACGGTTCTAATCAGACCTGTGAAACACAAGTTGCTTTCGAATGTGCCTAACCGCCCGGCACTACCTTCAGCAGATGGAACGCTGCTCGGACTACCAGGTACCAGCTCAAGCTTCGTGTTATATTGTGCACTTGGGCATACCGTCAACACCGTTTGAGACACAAGACCTCGTTGCTCTTCGGACAGGCGTTGAATAGTTGGCAACTCACCTTGACCAACCTACGATGCTCTTTTCGAGGACATCGGTGTTGTCTTAGAAGATGGCTTCACGACGCGTTCAGCCTTGGAAGGGTGAGATGCACCGAAAGCTCTTTTCCCACAGACCAAAGGCTACCTGTTTTGCCCAGGCCGGGAGCTCCACGTTTTCAACGATGACCGGTTGAAATATACATCCAACACACTGCCTCAACAAAGGGCGAGACAGGTGTATTTGCAGGCAAGCTCTACACATGATTTTTGTCCAGGAAGCCGCCTTTAGCACGCGGTATGGTGACCGTCGTGTAGCAGGCACGGTTCAGTATGTTACGAGCGACCTACCGCCGGTAGCACGCGATGTTGGTGATTGTATTTGTGTGCACTATGCCAGCAAGGGATCAGCCGGCGTCTTTCACCTTGCCGCAGATTTCGTGGACATGGATTCTCAGCCAAATGTGTTGAGCCGCTGCCCTGAAATAGATACTAATTCGACAAAGTTTCCGCTTGTACCCAGCACCTTGTCAGATTTCGTGTTGAACGCGCCGCCAGCGTCCAAATGGGCTGTGTGGTCGCTGGAAAGTTCAGTCTCAGCGCGATTAGAGCTGCTGTACACACCTATGTGACAGCCTTGTTGAACACAACAGTGGAAAATCACCAGCTGGCATACCCTGAAGAACAGAATGCCAACATCGTTTTTGACGAGGGCAATATCATCTGGACCTTCTATTGAGGTGAACACTGACATTTTCCTGTCTTGGTATTGTAAGGACCATGGTTGCATCTCCTACACATGATGGCTCATGACTTGCTCACCAAACCTATTATCCCAAGTTTTTTTTGGAGTGCAGGTACTAGTGTGGTATGGCAAGAGATTCAGGTGTTGTCATGTCAATCACAATGACAGCTTGGATGTTGTGTACCACTGATTTCAATAAGCAAGAACCTACATCAAAGCAAGGATGCATCACAGCAGCTAGAAGGCCTGCATGCTGGTCGATGCAAATGCTTGGAGATCTTGCTAGTTTTGCTTTTATGTTACAGGACATGCAGCCATCCGTCTATCATGACAATGTACTGCTATTTTGCGATGATAGCTTGTTGCTTGTTTGTATTTTTGACTAGACCTCGTCTAGCACATCTCTTCTATCTATGACTTCTGCTTTTGTAACACTTAGAACATCTATCAATAGCGCTTCAGGGATCCTGCATTTCATCTTGAGTGGTAGCTGGAGTTTGCACCTAAACATTTTAGGATGTGTGCCTGCTGAAGAAGATGCATATCTATTGCTGTGACCGCACCTTGGGTTGGAAAGTGTTTAGCATTGTGTGATCAGTCCAGAGGCTTGTTTCCTCAATCCGAATACATGCAGTAGCTCAAATTTATATGCATTAGATGTTGTACTATGTGTTGTGACTCGAGCGCTCCAGTAGTCTGCAAACCATGTACACAATTACGAAAAAGGATGGATCTCAACATCATGTGCGCTTGGACAAACAGGAAGTGTTGCCTGGCAAATTGTATTTGAATGGCAATGGGTACGTCAATTTTTGGGATCCATGCTCTCACAAAGATCATCTGTTGCACAGATGGATGTTGGTAGATCCACACAAACTGATGGTAGATCACATCAACGGAGACAAGTTGGATAATAGAAGATGTAATCTGAGGATGGTCGACAATACGGCTAATCAATGGAACAAAGTACAGCAGAGCAGACTTGGCGTGCGAGGTGTATACAAACAACCTGGAGGCAGATTCAATGCAAAAATCAGGGTGCAAGGCAAACTGCATAGTTTAGGATCATATGCCACTTTGAAATGTGCTGTCGAAGCCAGAGACAAATTCGAACAAACACATGTTCCAAACAAGTTATTGTCTTTGCGGAGATAATCACTGGGTTTCAATCCAGCAATGTTCTGGATTGAAGTAGTCCACTATCTCAAGCACACGCTCAACGTTCTTGTTTGCACCTGGTATGTCACGTGGTGTGGCAGCACGTGTGCGCGCACAACTGTACATCTGACAAGGCACACTTGCAGCAATGATATCAAATCTGCCTCTGCCAAATTCTTTATAGTTCCATTCATGAATGTCAGCTATTATGTCAGGAGTGCTGAATTTGTCAGAGATGTCAAGGCTGAAGCATTCAAAGTCAGAGTCTAACGCTGCAGCTTTCTTAACGGAACCTGCTCCACTAAATAAATCTAGTAGCCTCATCTTCTCCATACGTGCACAAGGGCTGGACTCGCTTGAACAAACGTGGTTCTTGCTCACAACACTGGCAAGGGCGAAGCTGACCCGTGCTAACAAGATGCCTATGCACGCTAGGAGAGTTGACACCTTCACAAGCCAAAGGGCTGATATGGTCAGTGTTTGCTGTGCATCTGCCGTCATCACTAACAGTAGCCTCGATTTTCCACTTCTTCCTATGCACTCTGTGCCTGTCATCCCTCGCACGTTTCTTCTGATAGTATTCATCTGGCTGCTGTAGCCTCTCCCTGACATCACGCATCCATCTGACTTGACTTGCTGTCTTCTTTGCATCACCGACGATGACCATGTATGTTGCATCTTTGACACGAGATGGGTCTGAAACCATGTCTCTGAAGTTGCTAATGGCAGAGATGATGACGTCATCTGATTGCATGTGAGTTGGGTCATCAAATAGGATGTGCAGGTTGTCCATATGTATGGCCGTGAACTCCTCTCTCTGAGCTCCACTAGGCGGCCAGTAGGCTTTGATGTAGACTAGCCTTGGGAGCCTTTTGGCCCAATCCACTGCTGGAGGTTGACTGCCATACACCTTTTCCCACAGGTAGCCAAGGGCATCATCAATGGAAACCCAGCCTTCAGTGGCACTCATTCTGATGTGCAGCATCTGATCCTGGCGTACAAGTTCATTCTTTTTGTTGTCGCTTTTGCGGTAAAGATAGCAGTTTTGCATGACTCTGAGAAGTGCATTTTCCATTAGCGTTGCTGCTTCAGTTCAGAGAGGAAGTTGTGCTCGTCGTTGCTGCTGCTGTCGCCTTTTATAGCAGCAACTCTACTTTACAATCACAAAATCAGCTTCCATGCAGCTGTCATGAAGCGGCCTGCAAGCAAATTGACTAAAGCGGTACAGCAGGTGAATAAAAAGCAGTCAAAGGAATCTGATTTACATCTAGGCGCCAGGTGGAACAGTTTGAACTTGACAGCTGCAGTCATCAAGCATCTACATGTGACTGGCAGAGACACTAACGGCTTTGATATCTGGGCTGAGGAAAAAGACAAGTTTGATATATATTTACAACGTGACAGACAGCTACTGACTTGCCCTTCAGAAGCATTCAGAGAGGGTCTTTACTTTGCATCTTACTGGAAAGATGGTATAGGTTTACTGACCAGCAGCCAGCTAGCAGGTTTCCTGAGCTTGATTGATGACGTGGCAGAAAGTGAAAGTGCCCAAGCTCAGCAACGAGGCACAGGCATGGGACAAAAAGCTTGGCAGCCCAAATATACGGCAAATCAGAGCGAAGCAAGCACCAGTGACCTTCAATATACCGAAGTGTTCTAAATGTGATGATGCTGAGCTGTTTGAGGACATTCAAAATGGGAACCTGTGCCGCAAGTGTGGGCTATGCGAGCAAATGCTCATTCCAGAATAGTTCAACTGGGCTGACGTGGACTGGCAAGGCAGTTCGCTGGTTCAGAAGTCTCAACACCAACCAGGCAGATCTACTCAGAAAGTTCAAGATCAGTGAGCACCTCGTCCCTGAGCTGAGCAGGCGCTACAAGGCCATAACATTTTGGGCTGAGAGATGCAGGCCTGACAACCGTAAGAGCCTACCGTCATACCGTAAGTGTCGATGCTCTATAGCAACGACCACCTGCATGCCTCTTAACACATTGTCTGCTGTGCAGCTTACACACTTCACAGACTGCTATTGCAATTGGACGAGCCTGCCGAAGCTGCTAAGGTCAAGATACCTACAGGCAACAAGGTCAAGCAGCGTCTGGACAAGTGGTGGGCTGAGCTAGAACCCCACTGCTACTACTTCGAAGAAGACAATGACGTTTGTGAAAGCCCAAGAGCTTGTAGCCCAGAGCATTGGCCTGAGGAGTCTGAGCAAGCTGAAGTCAGCCCATGGAGGGCTGTATATGGGGATTCACTATGACCAATCACACTTCTACCTCGTGTGTGGGACCAAGGACAAACCAGTCATTACACCCAAAGGAATTGCCATCAATGATGATCCAAAGGGAGCATGGGCGTCACTCAGCATAGCGTGTGATGACAACATACTGCCAGCCATCAATGCAATAGATGACAGGATGAGAGAGCTGTTGGCAGAGAACTTAGAGCCTCTGTTTGGGATGAAATGCACACCTGACATGATAGCCAAGTACAAGTTCTACACTCCTCTAGCCTACAGCAAGCAAGACTCGGTGCTAGCACCTCTGGCAGGCGGCAAAGTGGTGTTGAACACGATAGTGGAGAACGAGCATGGTCACCAGCTCAACACCAGCAAAACAGACAGCTCCCTGGACCAGATGGCTGATATGGTACCTGCAGGCAGCAGAATTAGGCTGGTCTGCAGCTTGAGTTCTCTTTACTTTTCTGCTGAGACAAAATGCAAATTATCTGTTAAGGTTGAGAGAGTTCAGTTGTTAGAAGCAGGCACTGACGTTGCTGAAGTAGCTGACTATTCATTTGACGATTGATTTTGCGTGTAGTAGTAATGGTCCAGACCCGCTCAAAAACTCGTGCTGCATTCAAGCTAGACGTGCGCTCACAGAAGGCTCAGGGTCTTGTAAAGAACACCAGCAACAGTCTAACAGGTGCATCTGCATCATCGGCCGTTGCAATCCACTACACCACAACAGTCCCACCAAGCAACCCAATGCCTATGGTACGCCCCAGGTCTCATGTCTCACACAGAAAGAAAGGAGGCAGCAAGTATGCCCCTGGTGTTTTCAAGGCCCATCTGAGAAGTGTTGCATTGGGCAGGACGAAGGGCAAAGCAAAGGGTGGCCGCAAGGGCGGCAAGAAGGCAGGCAAGCACCATGCGAGACGCCACAAGCATGTAGCAGGGACAGCCAAGCGCAAGGGAGCAGCCTACTGCAGCCGCCCTCACAGGAAGTGAGACATGTAGATGTGGAGACGATGTACAACTTCATGCATAACCGATACAAGGCAAATGTCTATTTAAATGGCATACTGGTACAAGAAATGTTTGACTTTAGTCTAGCAGAACTGAAGGCAAGATTGAGGGTCAGGATAGCAGAACTAGATGCCACTAGTAGTAGTGCCCGCTAAAGCTGTGCTGTGGACCACTGAACCGAGTGCATGGAATAGTCAGGTTGCGGCTCTTCAGATACAAGGCACTTAAGCGAAAGAACCTGTTTTTGATGGCTCAAAACAGAACTTCTAATGAAAGTCACTGTTCTCAGGACCCTATTTGCCGTATTCCTTGCTTTGAAAGTCAGGGTAAATATTACAACAGGCCGTACTGCCATCTAGTGTGTCGGCGGAGTACGCTCAAGGCGTTGCGTAATAAGGTATTGCAATTCTAGCCCCAACCTGTAAGAAATATAAACAAAACACTGACTAAGCGAGCTCTGCACTCTGCACGAAACCATGACAAAAGGCTGCATTCTACTGCATGCAGACACTCACAGACTCTGTAAATGGTCTGTTACAGACCGTAATTGCTGTGAAATGTTTAGAATCCCTGTACGGGAGGTGCGTGAGGCTCCCTGCGGCCCTCCGAAACCCTCAGAAGTGGTCTTGCAGGTGGTCTGTGGTGGGGTATTATGTCATTGACTTGCAACATGCAACACACAAACTTTACAGAACTGCTTCAAAACAGTGGCCATTTCTCAAGAGTTTACCTGTTTCAATGTTGCAATGTTGCACTTCTATCTCATTCTTCTTCTCTATTTCTTTTTAAAAATTATATAGATAAAAGTGTAAGCATACACACACACCCACAGACCTGCTAAGCCCTAAATGTGAGGTAATGATAGGGTTTTGCAGCTATGACTAACATGAATATAAATATCCTACAAGGATTACAGAAGCTTCCACAGCACCTGCAGACCACGTGCAGATCACGTAATATGGATCATGACTACATAATCTTAATCTTTCCTGTGAAGTGGATCAGAGTCAGTAGTCAGCAAGGTACTTATATATGTTAGCAGTTCAGCAAATGCTGTAGACCATATTGCAAAGGATGTGGCATTATTACGTGCTGCTTGGTTTTGGTATTGGTTTTATATTCACGCCAATGCTCAAGTCTTGATCCTCAAATATCAGTCTCATGCAATAGCATCTCACATACTCCTTACAACGACGCCCTTTACACTGACAATCGCTTTACAACGACCAAATTTCCGAAAACGGTTGGTTTGCACTGCAAATTCCCTCCCTACAACAGCAACGACGCCCGATACAACGATTGGCCAAATGTCGCTGTATAG
>JAABUT010002789.1_pt1 | contig 16062 bp, 13 predicted proteins | sample 5559281 | NCBI WGS metagenome assembly JAABUT01 (sample SAMN10711880, study PRJNA513359) | rock metagenome | isolation source: Antarctica rocks | place: Antarctica: Victoria Land, Ricker Hills nord | collected 2016-01-04 | reverse complement strand
CCCTGGGCTTGGCTTCCTTACGCCGCCATCGCGTCGTGCACGGCCTTCCAGACCTTCTCCGGGGTGGCCGGCATGTCGATATGGGTGACGCCGAGGGGAGACAGGGCATCGACGATGGCGTTGATCACGGCGGGTGGGCTGCCGACGGCACCGGCTTCGCCGGCGCCTTTGACGCCGAGCGGGTTGCTGCCGCACGGCACCTCGATCAGGTCGACCTCGATGTCGGGCAGGTCGTCGGCGCGCGGCAGGGCGTAGTCCATGAAACTGCCGGAAAGCAGCTGGCCGGACGACGCGTCGTAGGCGGTGTTTTCCAGCACGGCCTGGCCGAAACCTTGTGCCACGCCGCCGTGCACCTGGCCGGCGACGATCATCGGGTTGACCGCCTTGCCCACGTCGTCGGTCACGGAGTAGCGCATCACCCGCACCGTGCCGGTTTCCGGATCGACCTCGACCTCGGCGATGTGGCAGCCGTTGGGGAAGGTGCCGACGATGTCGGTCGCGGTTTCGATCGCATCCAGCGTGGTCACGTCCTCACCCTTGGCGGCGCGGGCGCGCTGGGTGTTGGCAAGGGCGATGATGTCGATGGCGCGGTCGGTGCCGACCACGTTGAATTGGCCCTGGTCGAACACAATGTCGACCTTGGCGGCTTCGAGCGCCTCGGAGGCGGCCTGGCGGCCCTTTTCGATCACGCTGGCAGCCGTCACCAGGATAGCCTGGCCTTCGGAGTACAAGCTGCGTGCGCCGCCGGTGCCGCCGCCGGCCGGGATGCTGTCGGTGTCGCCCTGGATGATGCGGACCTTCTCGCCGGGCACGCCGAGCTGGTCGACGGTCAGCTGCACGTAGGCGGTTTCGTGACCCTGGCCGGTCGACTGGGTGCCCACATACACGTCGACGAAGCCGTCTGCGGCGAAGCGGATTTCGGCGCGTTCGGTGGCGGCGCCGCCGGTGGCCTCCAGGTAGTAGGCCATGCCGATGCCGCGCCGCTTGCCGGCCTTCTGGGATGCGACGCGACGGGTCTCGAAGCCGGCCCAGTCCATGGTCTTGATGGCGTGGTCGAGCACGATGCGGAAGTCGCCGCTGTCATAGACCTTGCCCATCGGCGAGGTGTGCGGCATCGCCTCCGGCGTCACCATGTTGCGCCGGCGCAGCTCGACGCGGTCGATCTTCATCTCGCGCGCCGCGGCGTCGATCAGGCGTTCGACCAGGTAGTTGCTTTCCGGCCGGCCGGCGCCGCGGTAGGCGTCGACGGGCACCGTGTTGGTGAACACGCCGACCACGTTGGCATAGACCGCCTTGAAGTTATAGACGCTGGCCAGCACGCCGGTGCCGGCGCCGGTCGGGATCATCGGCGCGAAGTTGGACAGGTAGGCGCCCATGTTGGCGACGTTGCGGGTGCGGAGCGCCAGCATGTGGCCGTCGGCGTCCATCGCCAACTCGCCGCGGGTGATGTTGTCGCGGCCGTGGCTGTCGGACAGGAACGCCTCGCTGCGTTCGGACGCCCACTTGACCGGGCGGTTCAGCTTGCGGGCGGCGTAGCTGGTCAGCACGTGCTCGGGATACAGGAACAGCTTCATGCCGAAGCCGCCGCCCACGTCGGGGGTGATGAGGCGGAAGCTGTCGGCGCCGGTCTTGAAGATGTCGCCGCCGAGCCAGTTCTTCAGGCCCCAGCCGCCCTGGGTGTTGGTGCGCAGGGTGAAGCGCTTGGTGGCGGCGTCGTAGCTCGCCAGCGCCGCGCGGGCTTCCATCGAGGCCACCACGACGCGGTTGTTCACCACCGTCAGTCGGGTGACGTGGGCGGCGGACCTGAACAGCTCGTCGGTCTTGTCCTTTTGGCCGATCTCCCAGTCAAAGCACATGTTGCCCGGGGCGCTTTCCCAAACCTGTGCAGAGTCAGCATCTAAAGCTGCACCAAGGTCGGTGATGGCCGGCAGGATGTCGTAATCCACCATGATCGCCTCGGCGGCATCGCGCGCGGCGTCATTGGTTTCGGCGACGATGAACGCAACGGGATCGCCGACATGGCGCACGGCGCCGTTGGCGAGCACCGGGCGCACCGGGCTGATCTGGGCGCTGCCGTCGCGGTTCTTCAGCTTCACGGCGCAGGGCAGCGTGCCGATGTCGTCCGCGGCCAGGTCGGCGTGGGTGTAGACCGCCAGCACGCCCGGCATCGCCTTCGCGTCGGCGACATCGATGGACGTGATCGTGGCGGCGGCGTGCGGGCTGCGCAGGACGACGCCGACGACGGTGCCCGGCGGGTTGCTGTCGTCAGTATAGGAACCGTCGCCTTTCAGCAGCCTGGGGTCTTCGACGCGACGAACGGGCTGGGCCATTCCGAACTTGGTCATGGGCGATATCTCTCCGGGTATTTATCGGCACTCTATGATGTGCAACGCCGTACGAAAAGGCCAAGGGGGTGTGTTGCCAGAAGCTGCGAACAGGTTGCCAGTCCGGGCGCGGCGTGACAGCATGAACGTACAGGATCGGCACAGAATTCGGTCATCGAGGAGAACGGTTTCCATGCATAGGCTCACCCGTCGCGGATTGCTGGCCACCGGCGCCGCCGTGGCCGCTTCCACCAGGCTGCACGCCCAGGTCAAGCCCCGGGTCACCGTGATCTCCCAGTGGAGCTCGGGCAGCGACGGCGCCGCCATCACCGCGCTCGGCAAGCTGTTCGAGCAGAACGGCGGCGAGTGGGAGCACAATCCCGTTCCCGGCTTCACCACCGACATGATGAACAAGCTGCGCGCGCAGATCCTGTCCGGCGACCCGCCGGCGGCCAGCCAGTTGAAGGGCCCCGAGATCGCCGCCTGGTCCAAGATCGCGCCGAACAACGAGCTGGACAAGCTGGTCGCCGAGGCCGGCTACGAGAAGGTGGTGGTGCCGGAGCTGGCGAAGCTGCACAAGCCGTACGGCCACTGGATCGCGCTGCCGCTGCAGATCTACCGCATCAACACGCTGTGGGCGTCCAAGAAGGCGATGGAGCGCGTCGGCGCCACCGAGCTGCCGAAGACCTGGGCCGAGTTCAACGCCCTGGCCCTCAAGATGAAGGCCGCCGGCATCCAGCCGGTGATGAACGGCGGCGTGCGCTGGGACAACGGCATGATCTGGGAGATCGCGCTGAACGGCATTTCTCCAACCGCCTATCGCCGCGCGGTCATGGAACTGGATGAGAAGACCCTTTCTGGTCCTGAGGTGTTGGCAGCATTTGAACAAACGCGGAAACTCACCGACTGGATGGACCCTAACGTCGGCAACCAGCCGTATTCCACCTACATCCCGAAGTTCATGGCGGGCGACGTGGGCATGCTGCTGATGGGCGGCTGGACGCAGGGCGTGTTCCGCAGCGCCGGCTACCAGCTGACCGACTACGTGGTCGGCCCGGCGCCGCAGGACAACGGCAAGCCCGCCTTCATCCTGAACGCCGACGCCTTCATCTTTTGGAAGCGCAAGGAGGCCAACCTGCAGGCCGGCCAGGAGCTGATGGCCAAGCTCATCATGAGCAAGGAGGCGCAGAAGATGTATTCCGGCATCACCGGCTCGGTGCCGGTGCGCACCGACATGGACCTGTCGGATGCCAGCTTCTCCAACCAGCAGCGCGAGACCTCGGCGGCATTGGGGAAATCCATGCAGGACGGCCAGGTGACGCTCAGCCTGGCGCACAACATGGCGCAGCCGAACCAGGTGACGGCGGCGATGCTGGACGTGCTGACCGAGTTCGTGCACGACCGCACCATCGCGCCGAAGGATGGCCAGAAGCGCATGGCCGAAGCCGTCGACGGCGTGCGCTGAACGCATGCTGCGGCGCCGCCTCGGAGAACTCCTGCCGCTGCTGGCGATCTGGATTCCATTGGGCATCTCGATCGGCCACATCATCGGCTTCACCCTGTACACGGTGTGGGTGTCGTTCACGCCCTCGACCCTGGTGCCGGAGGCGGGGTGGGTAGGTTTTCGCAACTACAGCGCCATCCTGGCGACCCGGAACTGGAAGCTGGCGTCCGACAACCTGATCATCTTCGGCGGCTGCTTCCTGGCATTGACCTCCGCGCTGGGGCTGCTGCTGGCGATCCTGATGGACCAGAAGCTGCGCGGCGAGAACGTGCTGCGCGCCATCTTCCTGTATCCCCTGGCGGTGTCGTTCGTGGTCACCGGCGTGGTCTGGGGCTGGCTGCTGAACCCCGGGCTTGGCATTCAGAAGCTGGTGATCGGCCTGGGCTGGAGCAGCTTCCGCTTCGACTGGCTGATCGACCGCGACCGCGCCATCTACACCATCGTCCTGGCCGGCGCCTGGCAGGCGTCGGGCTTCGCCATGGCGCTGTTCCTGGCCGGGCTGCGCTCGGTTGACGCCGACCTGATGAAGGCGGCGCAGATCGACGGCGCCGGGCCGCTGCGCACCTACCGGCGGGTGATCCTGCCCAGCATCTGGCCGATCTTCATCGCGGTGTTCGTCATCCTGCTGCAGTTCGCCATCAAGACCTTCGACCTCGCCATGGCGCTGACCGGCGGCGGCCCGGGCATCGCCACCATGCTGCCGTCCATCGTGGTCTACGACTTCATGTTCCAGCGCGGCTATCTCGGTCGCGGCTCGGCGGCGGCGGTGATGATGCTGCTTTTCCTGCTGGCGGTGCTGGTGCCCTATGCAATCTTCCAGCATTGGCAGAGATCGCGGCAGGCGCGGGCATGAACAGCGCCACCGCCGCCGCCGTCCTGGCGCCCGTCGAGGCGCGCGTCGCCCGCGCGCCGATCCGCTGGGGCCGCGTTCTGGTTCACATCGTGGTGTTCGCCATCGCGGCCGTCTATCTGACGCCGCTGCTGGTGGTGGTGGTGAACTCGTTGCGCTCGTCGGCCGACATCGGCCAACACGGCGTGATCGGCCTGCCGCACTCCTTCAGCCCGGCCAACTTCGCCACCGCGTGGGGCGACTACTGCATCGCCCAACACTGTTCAGGCATCAAGCCGTACCTGATGAACTCGCTGACGATGGCCATCCCGGCGACCCTGCTGTCGACGGCGCTGGGCGCTTTGTGCGGCTACGCCATCTCGCTGTGGCGCTTCCGCGGCGACGCCTGGGCGTTCGGCCTGGTCACCATGGGCGTGTTCCTGCCCGAACAGATGAAGCTGGTGCCGTGGGTGCTGGTGCTGCGCGACCTAGGCCTGGCCAACACGGTGGCCGGCCTGGTGTTCATCCACGTGGTGCAGGGCATCAGCTTTTCCACGCTGTTCTGCCGCAACTACTACGTCGGCATCCCACAGGATTTGATGAAGGCGGCCAAGATCGACGGCGCCGGATTCTTCCGGATTTTCTGGCGCATCGTGCTGCCGCTGTCGCCGCCGATCCTGATCGTGACGGTGATCTGGCAGTTCACCGGCATCTGGAACGAGTACCTGTACGGCGTGGTGTTCACGTCCGGCGAGAACCAACCGGTCACCGCCGCGCTGATCGCCTTGGCGGTCAAGGTCAGCGAGGCGCCGGAATACGGCATCCAGAGTGCGGCCGTGCTGATCGCCGCCGCGCCCACGCTGCTGGTCTATTTGGTAGGCGGCAAGTACTTCATGCGCGGGCTGACGGCCGGCGCGGTCAAATAGGAACACCCGATGGCCGCGCTGCAAATCCGCGACGTGCGAAAGCGCTTCGGCGCCACCGAGGTGCTGAAGGGCATCGACATGGAGATCGAGAACGGCGAGTTCACCGTCCTGGTCGGCCCGTCGGGCTGCGGCAAGTCCACGCTTCTCAACATCGTCGCCGGGCTGGAGCACGAGACCTCCGGCGGCGTGCAGATCGGCGGGCGCGACATGAAGGGCGTGGCGCCGAAGGACCGCGACATCGCCATGGTGTTCCAGTCCTACGCGCTGTACCCGACCATGACGGTGCGGCAGAACATTACCTTCGGCATGGAGTGCCGCGGCGTCGAGAAGGCGAAGCAGGCGGACGGCCTCGCCCGCGTCGCCCGGCTGCTGCAGATCGAGCCGCTGCTGAATCGCCGGCCGGGCCAGCTGTCCGGCGGCCAGCGCCAGCGCGTGGCGATGGGCCGCGCCCTGGTGCGCGACCCGGTGCTGTTCCTGTTCGACGAGCCGCTGTCCAACCTGGACGCCAAGCTGCGCGTCGAGATGCGCATGGAGATCAAGCAGCTGCACGCCCGCATCGGCTCCACCATCGTCTACGTCACCCACGACCAGATCGAGGCGATGACGATGGCGACCCGCATCGCGGTGATGCACGGCGGCGAGGTGCAGCAGTTCGCCGACCCCGACACGATCTACAACCGCCCGGCTAACCTGTTCGTGGCGCGCTTCATGGGCGCGCCGCCGATGAACACCCTGGCCGCGCGGCTGGAGGAGGGCAACGCTGGCACCGTGGCGGTGATCAGCGGCGACGGCCGCAACATCCGCCTGCCGGCGCCGCCGGGCACGCCGCAGGGCTGGGGCGGGCGCGAGGTGGTGCTGGGCATCCGCCCGGAGTGCATCGCCGAGCGCACGCGCAGCTTCGGCGACGACCCGGCCACCACGATGTCGGTGAACGTGCCGGTGGAGATGGTGGAACCCACGGGTGCCGAGACCATCGTGCTGATGCGCTTCGGGGCGGAAAAGGTGCTGGGCCGCATCGCGCCGGACATCCGCATGCCGACCGGCGCGATGGCGGATTTCGCCGTCGACACCCGCAAGATCTGCCTGTTCGACCCAACCACGGAAAGGCTGATCGCGTGAGCGCCACCTATCCCGGCCTGGCCGGCCGCGCCGTCATCGTCACCGGCGGCGCCAGCGGCATCGGCGAGGCTTTCGTTCGCCGCTTCGCCGCCAACGGCGCCCGCGTGGCGCTGCTGGACCTGCAGGGAGAGGCCGGTGAGGCGCTGGCCGAGGAGATCGCCGCCGGCGGCGCGCCGCGCCCGCTGTTCCGTCGCTGCGACCTGACCGACATCGCCGCGTTGCGCGCCGCGCTTGAGGAGGTGCACGCCGCCCTCGGCCCCGCCTCCGTCCTGGTCAACAACGCCGCCAACGATCGCCGGCAACCCTTCGAGGAGGTGACTCCCGATGAGTTCGACTGGTCGCTGAGCGTGAACTTCAAACACGTGTATTTCGCCTCCCAGGCGGTGGTGCCGCAGATGCGGGCGCTGGGCGGCAGGTCGATCGTGAACATGAGCTCGGTCGCCTGGATGGGCGGCGGGCCGGACATGCAGGCTTACAGCGCGTCCAAGGCGGCGGTGGTGGGCTTCACCAACTCCCTGGCCCGCGACGTGGGCAAGTGGCGCATCCGGGTCAACGCGATCGCCCCCGGCATGGTCATGACGCCGCGCCAGCGGGAGCTTTGGTATCAGGACGAGAGCCGCATCGAGGCCGGGTTGTCGCGGCAATGCGTGCCGGACCTGATCACGGCGGACGACGTGGCGGCGCTTGGGGTTTTCCTGGCTTCGGACGACGCGTTGCGGATCACCAAGCAATGCTTCTCGATAAACGGCGGGTCGCGCTGAAGCGCCACCGTTCAATCCGCCTGACTGCCCCGTTGGCTCGCCTGGTCCAGCGTTCGCAACGACTGCTGCTGCAGCAGCGTGAGCGGCGGCCCGCCGGACCCGTAGGCGCGGAAATCCGTGCATCCGGCCAGGAGAATGCCCAAGGTTGCGACGGCGATAAGCTTCATGCTGTCATCCGGTTCATGTCCCCGGACTTTGTGCGTCGCTGGCGCTCCCGCAACCATCGATCTTCCTATCATCCGATAGCGGGCTAACTCAGCACCGCCGGCTTCAGCACCTCCTCACACCACCGCCGGAAGCTGGTTGGGGTTGTCGCCTCCGGGGTCCGCGGCTCGGCGTTGTCGAGGCCTTCGCTCTTGGCCACCAGCATATCGATCATGGCCTGCGCCATCGCCGCGGAATACCCGTTGCCTGTCAGTCGGGAACGGAGGGACTCGGTCGGGATTTGCTGGAAGCGCACCGGCTTGCCCAGCACCTCGGACATGATCCGCGCCATGTCGTTGAACGACAGGTCTTCCGGGCCAAGCACCGGCACGCTGCCTTGGCCGCTCCAGGAGGGGTCACGCAGAAGCCTTGCGGCAACTGCCGCGATGTCCCGGGTGGCGCAGGTCGGCATCTTGAGATCCCCATCCACGACTGGCCAGAAGAACGTGCCCTGGTTCTTGATCGACTCCAGTTGGCGCAGCATGTTGTCCATGAACCCAGGCATCGTCAGCGCCCGGAAGTCCACGCCCGTGCTCGCGATCAGGTCGTCCATCTTCAGCGACGCCGAGACATGCCCGGCGTTTGCGCTCACCCCGCGGCCGAGCGCCGATATGCCGACCACCCGCTTGACGCCCTGGTTCTGAAAAGCGGCGCAGGCGGGCCTGCTGAAGTCCACATAGGCGGCCTCGACGCTCGGTGCCCGTGGGTCGGAGGGCACGAGCCAGAACACCTGGTCAGCGCCTGCGAACGCCCGGTTCACTACGTCGCTGTCGCTGTGCGAGCCCTGCACAACCTCGACGCGCCCGCGCGTTTGCGGGGAAAGGCGGGAAGGGTCGCGTGCGATGACGCGGATCGGCTCGCCGCCATCAAGGATATTCCCGAGAACCTGCCTGCCGATGCTACTCGTGGGTGCGGTTACGACGATCATAGTTTCTTGCCTCGCTGATCAACAATGTAAACTACACCGTCTCGTCTACATGTTGTCAAGCGCTGACAGGCGCGCGACACTCGGGCATGGCAAGACGCGGCGATCAGCTCCGGGACCACATTCTCTGGACGGCCAAGGACGTGTTCCTTGAGCAGGGCTTCGAGCGAACGTCGATGGACGTGGTGGCCAGCCGCGCGGAAACTTCGAAACGCTCCCTGTATGCTCATTTCGAAAGCAAGGAAAAGTTGTTCCTTGCGGTCATCGACCTGGTGCGAGGGCTTTTCCTCGGCCGGCTGAAGATGCCGGGCGACTATCCAGGCCGGCCCGCTGAAGTTCTGACGGCGTTCTGTGGCCGCTACCTCGAGATCCTGCTCTACGAGAGCTCGGTCCAGATGATGCGCCTGAGCATGGCGGAGAGCACCAGGTTCCCGCAGGGTGCCGTCGCGTATTTCGACGTGGTGTTCGCGGAGGTTCACACGCGGGTAAGCGCCTACCTGAAAGCCACCTTCGACCTGTCGGCCAAGTTGAGCGACCATTCAGCGCAGAAGCTTCTCGGTCAGGTGCTTCACCCGCGGTTACCGCGAGCTCTCCTCGGCTTGGACAAGCTGGCCACGAGCTTCGATCAAAAGGGCTTGTCTCCAGACTTCGACCTCGCCCAGATACTCGAAGCTGTGGTTGACGTGATGCGTGCTTTGCCGAAACGCCCGCTCCGCCCAAGGACCGATGCCGACGCACAACCGACCTGACACCCTGGCGAACTGCCTGAGCAACATCGGGTCAGGTCGCTTCACCTGACCCAAGAATTTACGTTCTTAGACAATACGTTGGAGCGTGGCAGGTACGTCTACCCGCACCTGCCACGCTCTAGGATCGCGTTTCGGCTGGCACCGGCACGCCCAACTCCGCCAGCAGCAGCGTGCGCAACGCGGCGAACCGTGGGTGGGCGTGACGGCGCGGCCGCGGCAGGTCGATGGCGATGTCGGCGGCGATTCTGCCGGCCTTCAGCAGCAAAGCGCGGTCGGCCAGCAGCACCGCCTCGTCCACGTCGTGCGTCACCAGCAAAGTGGTGGGCGCGTGCGCCTGCCACAGCTCGGTCACCAGTTGGTGCATCAGAATGCGGGTCAGGGCGTCCAGGGCGGCGAAAGGCTCGTCCAGCAGCAGCAGGCGGGGCCGGCGCACCAGGGCACGGGCAAGGGCCGCACGCTGCGCCTCGCCGCCGGACAGCGTCGCCGGCCAGGCGTCCAAGTGACGGTCCAGCCCGACCTCGCGCAGTGCCGCCTGGGCGCGTTCGCGCACGCCGGCGCCGTCCAGGCCGAGGGCGACGTTGCGCCAGACGGATTTCCATGGCAGCAGCCGCGGCTCCTGAAACACCATGGAGATTGGTTGCGGCAGTTGCACGGTGGCGCCGACGCCGGCCGGATCAAGCCCGGCCAGGGTGCGCAACAGGACGGTCTTGCCCGCTCCGCTGCGGCCGAGCAGGGCGGTGAACTGGCCAGGCACCAGTTCCAGGTCTAGCCGGTCGAGCACGAGGTTGGCGCCGAAACGGCGGGTCAGGCCGCGCACGACCACCCTGGCCGATGGCTGGACGGTCACGGCGAGGCGCGGATCAATGAAGGCCGCCAGGCCAGGGTGCGGCGTTCCAGCGCGCGCACCAGGGCGTCCGCGCCCAGGCCCAGCAAAGCATAGACCAGCAGCCCGACCACGATGATGTCGGTGCGCAGGAAGTCCCGCGCGTCGGCGATCAGGTAGCCGATGCCGGCGGTGGCGTTGATCTGCTCGGCAATCACCAGACTCAGCCAGGCCACGCCGAGGCTGTAGCGCAGCCCCACCAGTGCCGACGGCAGGGCGCTGGGCAGGATCACGTGGCGCACCAGCCCGGCGGCATCCAGGCCGAACACCCGCCCCGCCTCGACCAGCTTCACATCCACGCCGCGGATGCCGGCGAACAGGTTGAGGTAGATCGGGAAGACGGTGCCCAGCGCCACCAGGGCGATCTTCGGTGTCTCGCCGATGCCGAACCACAGGATGAACAGCGGCACCAGGCCCAGGAAGGGAAGCGTGCGGACCATCTGCATCGGCGCGTCCACGATGTCCTCGCCAAGCCGCGACAGCCCGGCGGCGATTGCCAGCGCCGTGCCGGTGGCGACGCCGATGGCGAGGCCCGCGGCGACCCGGGCGACCGACACCAGCAGGTGGTGCCCCAACTCGCCCGACGCCATCAGCAACCAGGCGGTCGCCAGGATGGTGGCCGGGGCGGCCAGGGTGCGGGGCGGGATAAAGCCCAGCATCGAACCGGCCTGCCACAACCCCACCAGGACCAGCGACGAGATGAAGCGCCTTGGGACCGGGAAGGCGGGCAAAGGCTTCAGGGTCCCGGCGATGGAATGGCGACAGGGGTGGCGATGGTCAGCCAGGGATGGCGGGCGTGCAGCGCGTCGACCATGTGCTGGATGCTGGCCTCGGCGGCCATGGTGGTGCCCAGCATCGATGTGCCGTGGGCACGGTACTCGGCCAGCGGCGCGCCTGCCACCTGCGCGCCGAACAGCCCGAGCTCGGCCAGCCGGCACCAGAAGTCAAAATCCTCCCAACCGTGGCGGATGTGGTCGTAGCCGCCGGCAGCGGCCCAGGCGGCGCGCGAGATCAGCGCCATGGCGTCGATGTAGTTGCCGTTCTGCAGCCGCAGCGGGTTGTAGCCCCGGGCGCCGATGATGCCGCCGCGCTGGCCGAACTCTTGGATGCGAGGGTAGGCGAAGGCGGCGCCGGACGCGTGGATGGTCGCCAGGCAAGCCTCGGCACACTCCGGACGCAGCCGGTTGTCGGCGTCCAGAGGCAGCACGTAGGGCGTCTCGGCGGCGGCGAAGCCGAGGTTGCGGCTGAATGCCAGGCCGGCGTTGCGGGCGTTATGCAGCACCAGCACGCGGTTGAAGCGTCCGGCGTTGGCCTGCGCCCAGGCGGTCGCCACCGCCAGGCTGTCGTCGGTCGAACAATCGTCGACGATCACCAGGTCGAGGGCTGCCAGGCTTTGCGCCAGCACCGAGTCCAGGGCCTCGCGCACAAACGCGGCGTAGTTGTAGACCGGCACCAGCACCGTCGCCTCGGCCATGCCCAACCGATCGGCCTGGTAGACGACCTCATGGGCCGGGACATGGGGCAGGGCGCCGCCGGCAGCCCGTTTCTGGCACACGTCCAGGGCGAACCCGTGCGCGCCGCGGCGGCCGCCCCGCAGGACGTCGAGCAGCCCGGCCAGCTGTTCGCGGCGCTGCTCCGGCCCGAACCGCCACAGCACGCTCAGCAGCGCCTTGTCCGCCATGTCCCGGCGCCGCGCCGCATCGTCCACCAGGGCCAGCAGCGCCTCCTGCCATTCGGCGGGCGAGGCGGCCAGGAATCCGGTCTCGCCGTCGCGGATGGCGCGGCGGAACGGCCCGGTGGCGGACGCGATGGTAGGCACGGACACCAGGGCGGCCTCGAAGAACTTCAGTTCGCTCTTGGCTTCGCAGAACGGGTTGCCGATCTCCAGCGGCGCCAGGTTGATGTCGAAGCGCGCCACCTCGTCTGGCAGCCGCTCCAGCGGCACGAAACGGCGCAGCTCGATCCGGTGCGCAAGATCGCGCAACGACGGAAACTCCGCCACGTCCAGGATGGGCGGCGAGCCGTCGCCGGGCTGGAACCCCACCAGCCACACCGCCGGGCGCTGGCGCATCACGGCGGCCACCGCATCGGCGCACAGGGCGAAGTCGCGCTGGTGGGTGCGCGAGCCGGCGGCGTAGCCGATGCCGATCAACCCGTCGGACGGCAGCTGGCGGTGGCGGCGGACGGCCAGGCGCGACCGCGCGAAGATTTCGGCGTCGAAGCCGTTGGGCAGCACGACCGTCGGGTGGCCGGCGCGCCGGGCATGGGCGGCCAGTTCGTCGGTGGTGGTCAGGCACAGGTCGCTGGCATCCAAGGTGCGGCGGACGCCGGTGAAATGGTCGCGCACCATCTCCTCGGTCAGATCCAGGGTGCGGATGCCGTCGATCACGCTCAGCCGGGCCAGGTCGGGATCGATCATCAGGTCGTCGATGTCGAATGCCACGGTCGCACCGCCGGCGCGGGCGGCGGCGATGGCGCCCGCGATCGTGTCCGACCAGGTGGCGCGCCAGATCACCAGCAGGCTTGCATCCTGAATTTCGGCCAGGCGGGACCGGGCATCGTCGACGGTCATCCAGGTGACCGCCGCGCCCAGCGCCGCCAGCGCCGCCGCCGGGCGTTCGACCCGGTAGCTGTGGCCGGGCGTGTGGGACTCGCCGCTCAGGAAGATGACGCGACAGGAACGGCCGCCAGCCGGTGCCGCGGCGTCCGGCGCGGACAGCGCGGGCGGTCTGATGCGCGGGGATTGCAGGCTGTCCTCGGCGGTCGGACCAGCCGGCGGCGGCGCCGCCTGCCGCCCGGCCGCACGCCGCGCGACCGGGCGCAGGGTCACGGTCCACCAGGCCAGCCTGGCACCCGCCCGCAGCATCCGCCGCACGGGCTGCGGCATGTGCGCTCCCAGCCGGCGCAGCGGCCAGGTGGCGCCCCAGGCCGTGGACGACAGCACCGCGTCGTGGGCGCCGCCGATCGCGGCTGCCGTCGACTCGGCCCGCGTGGCGCGGATCGTGGCCTGCTGCAGTTCCCGGGTCAGGCGCATGATGTCGGCTTGGTTGCCGCGGGCATGGTCGGAGGCGCTGGCCAGCTCGATGCCGGCGCCAGCCAGTTCGGCCCTGACACCGACCAGTTCGGCCCGGTTGGCAGCCAGTTCGGCCCCAGCGTCACCCAGCTTGACCCCGGCGTCAGCCAGCTTGACCCGAGCGTCAGCCAATCTGATCCGGTTGTCAGCCAGTTCGGCGTTGGCGCCGTGTAGCCCGGCCGCTGCGTCGTGCAGCTTCGCTCCGAGGTCGGCGGCCAGCATCCTTTCATTGGTTTCCGCCAGCCAGCGCTCGCCCAGCACGGCGAAGCGGGTGCGGACGGCGGCCAGGCGCCGCAGATCGGCGATGCGGCACAGCGCCCGCACCGGCGCGGGCACGTTCGCGCCCACCGCCAGCACGCCCAGGCCGTGGCTGTGCAGGAAGGTGAAGCTGGGGTGGTGCCGGCACAGCTCGGCCCACAGCCGCCAGACGCCGAAGTCGCCGGACCGTTCGTTCACGTCGTGGAACAGCACCACGGCGGCGTCCGACAGCTTGGGCAGCCAATTCTCGTAGTCTCGGCGGACGGCGTCGTAGGTGTGCAGGCCGTCGATGTGCAGCAGGTCGACGGACCCGTCCTCGATCTGCGGCAGCGCGTCGTCGAAGGTGCTGCGGATCAGGGTCGAGAACTGGCTGAAGCGGCGGTCGTGATAGGTCCGGAACTCATCGAACACCGCGTCCCCGTAGCGCCCGGCGTGGTCGTCGCCCTTCCAGGTGTCGACCTCGTGGCAGCGCGTCGGCAGCCCGGCGCGCTGCACCGCGCCGCAGAACGCGGAGTATGAAACCCCGGCATGGGTGCCGAGCTCGACCAGGACCTGCGGGCAGGTGGCGCGGACGATCCAATGGGCGAAGGGCACGTGGCGCCACCACGCGCTGGTCGCGCCCACCCGTTCGGCTGGCCAGAACAGCGGGTCCAGCGCCGCATCGGCGAGCGAGCCCAGGCCGGCATCGTCTTCCGGCGGCATCAGGCCTTCCGGCGGCATGGACGCCTTCGTTCCGGTCGGAACGTCAAGCAATGTCATCTGCACCAGGTCCCTTGAACGCTTGGCCCCCTCTACCGCCGCCGTTTGCCGGACACAATGCGGCTGGCTCCCGATCAAACCGCATCGATCAAACCGCGTCGGCCAAACCGCATCGGCCGGGCCCGGGGAAACGATGCGCCAACCAACACCACAACGTGAACGATTTTCGTTTTGCGAAACGACCCGTCGCCGCTAGAAGCACGCGGCGAGCATTCGAGCGGCAGCGCGGAGGATCTTGCCAGCGACATGTAGTTACGAGCTGTCACAGAGAATCGCGGCCTAATTTGTTGCGAAGAAAGAATTTTCGTATATATCTGAATCATTGTTAGAGCACACAGAAAAATCTGGATGCGCCGTTAACCGCAATAAATCAGCGTTGCCGAATCTAGGAGATAAACTGTGGCCGACACTACCGTCCTGGGATATAATGAGAGCTAGAACGTCACCATTCCGCCATTTGGCGGTGCCACTGCCTTCTCACTGCTTGTTGCGGACGCAATTTCCACGTCGGTCAGCCTGGGCAGCTACACCCAGGCCGACGGCACGACAATTCCGGGTCCCACGGTTGTCGGCGAAGCGGTTGCAGTCAGCGTCGGCGGCGCGGTCAACGTCGGCACTGGTTTCGGCGCGTTGCTCTACACGAACAATGTGGCGCCGCTGACCATCCAGGCGGCGGCCGGGTTGGATGTGCTGTCGGGTACCGGCGGCATCACCTATTACGGTGCGGCCAACACGGTCGAAAGTGACGGAGTAGCATCGATCTACGCCGGTGGCGGCAAGAACCTCGTGGCGTTCGGAGCCGGCGCGAAATACGTCGTCGCGCTCGGCGACGGATCCGACACCGTCTACGCCAGCGGCAGCGGCCTGATCGACCTGGGCGGCGGCACCAACCTCATGACCGTCGGCCAGGGCGTCAACACCGTGTTCGCTTCGGGCACGTCGGACACCATCGTGGCCGGCTCCAGGTCGGCCACGATCGGCAGCGGCGGCAACAAGGCCCTGATCTTCACCGGCACCGGCAACACGTTCGTCGCGGTTGGCGGCACCGGCAGCACGGTGGTCGCCGGTGCCGGCGCGGTCACGGTGTTCGCCGGCGCCGACAGCACCACCTTTCTGAACAACTCTGGCTCGCCGCTGTTCATCGCCCCGGGGGACGCCTCCGCAACCGTGGTGGGCGGCACCACCGCCGCCACCGTCTTCGGCAACGCGGGGTCGAACATCACCTACTTCAACGCGCCGAATGGCGCCGGTGCCCTGCTGATCGCAGGCGTGGGCAGCGAGATGTTGAATGCTGCCGGCTCCAACGTGGCGAACACGATGTTCGCCGGCAGCGGCAGGTCGACCCTGCTGGGCGGCGCCGGCGCCGACCTGATCGTCGGCAGCGCCGGCACCGGCACGCTGACCGGCGGCGCCGGCGCCGACCAGTTCATCTTCTCCCAGGGCGCGGCCGGCGGAAGCTTCCTCATCACCGACTTCGTCAAGGGTGCTGACTCGGTCATCCTGTCGCATTACGGGGCTGCGGAAGTGGCGTCGGCGATCAGCGGCGCCACCGTTTCCGGCGGCGCCACCTCGGTCGCGCTGTCCGACGGCACCAGGATCACCTTCGCCAACGTCTCCGCAAGCGACGGCAGCCTGTTCAAGGTCAACTGATCCGCTAGACCGGACCGCAGGATCAGGCGCCCGGACCCACGTCGGTTCCGGGCGCCTTTTTCGTTCCAAGGCTGCTTCAAGACCACGGGCAGCCGGCC
>JAABUT010002788.1_pt1 | contig 16062 bp, 13 predicted proteins | sample 5559281 | NCBI WGS metagenome assembly JAABUT01 (sample SAMN10711880, study PRJNA513359) | rock metagenome | isolation source: Antarctica rocks | place: Antarctica: Victoria Land, Ricker Hills nord | collected 2016-01-04 | reverse complement strand
ATTGCTGTTTCGCAAAGCACTTTGGAGGAATTTACCGAGGTACTGTTCCGTAAAAAATTTGACAGATATTTTTCAGGTAATGAAGAGCGTTGGTCTATATTATATAAATTGGAAGCTAATTCAAAGCTATTTGCACCAGATTTGATTATCATGGACTGCCGCGACCCCAGAGACAATAAATTTCTTGAACTGGCCATTGCTGCAAATGCTTCCTGTATCATCACCGGAGATAAAGACCTGCTTATCTTGCATCCATTTCGTAACATTCCCATTTTAAATGCGGTTGATTTTATTGATAGTTTTTAGCTGACAGCGCTATTAGCTTTCAGCCGTCAGCTATTGCAAGGTGGTCTGCATTGCAATTCAGCCGATTGCTGAAAGCTGACGGCTAAAAGCTCAAAATCTTACATTAATCCCGCCAATACTTGTGCTCACTGTAACCGGGATGCCGCCGCCGTTTAATTGTCCAACCATGCGGCTGTTGTCTTTTTCGCCGTTGAAATTACCGGAAACATTGGTCGTGACGCGGTTGCCGTGCAAATCCAAATCCAAACCTTTTCCGGTTGGCAACTGCAGATCCACGTGGCCCACGCTGCCGTTTATTTTTACATATTTGCCCAATTGTGCCATTTCCACATGGATGCTGCCCGCGCTGGTAGAAGTTTCCAAACTGCAGGACATGTTTTTTAAGTCGATGCTGCCGCCGGAAGTTCCGGTAATCAACTCGCCCGAAACCTGGCTGCCATGAACGCTGCCGCCACTGGTTTTAGCATATATTTTTCCGCTGAGGTTATTCAAATCCAATGAGCCGCCGGAAGTTTTCAGGCTGATCATGCCATCGCAATTTTCTGCACGGATGGAACCGCCGCTGGTTGTCAGGTCGATGTTGTTTTTGGAGTTGGAAACCGTGATCGAGCCGCCGGAAGTACGGCCTTTGATATTTCCGGATAGCTGATCCAAATTTAAACTGCCGCCGCTGGTGGTAAAGTTTTGTTCGCCGCTTAAATTAGCAAGCGTAATGCTTCCTCCGGCAGTAGTCAGGTTGGACGATACTGTTTTTGGCACATAAATTTTGAAGGAAATGCTCAGCGATTTCCTCCAGTTGAAGTTACCGGTTTTAGCTTTTGCCGATACTTCAAGTTCTGTTCCGTTCAACGAAACCTCCAGATCGTAATCTTTCATTCGTTGGGCAATTTCTTCTTTGGAGATGGTTTCGCCGTTGCCATTGTTCGGGTTCACAAATACTTCCACATGCGCATCCGCCGCGTTGCCTCCGGTGATGGCAATGCTGCCGCCGGAAGTTTTCACGTTTACATTTTTAATGTCGGCGTTGGCAAAAGATTTATTTAAATACGGTGTTTGATTGTAGTTTTGTGCCGAAGCGGTCAATCCCTGGCTTAGCAGGAAAAATAAAATAGGGGTTTTAAAAGTTTTCATAGGGTTTGGTTTTAATTTTCCGGATCAATACAAATAACCATATCCCTCTCCCGGAGGAGAGGATTTTTGGTTTTATTTAACATCTAACTTATAAAGAACGACAGCAAATACTGCGTTTATTGTGCTACATGACTAATACCAAAATTTTAAGTATTTGATTTTGATAAGATTATATAAACAGAGATTACTTGTTTGTTCGTTTTCATTACAAAACCTGTGCGGAAATGAACGGTGATCTAAATGCCCCACCTAACCTCCTCAAAGGGGAGGAACTCAAATGCAGACCTTTCCTATCCGCCCTGCAAAAGCCCTCTCCTTTAGAGGGGGTTTGGCTGAGGCTTTTGAATAAAAGTATAACGTTGGAAGTATCAAACTTGCAAGCTACTAATTGCTGAAAGCCAATATCTGAAAGCTTTTCTCATTCACTCCTCAAACTCTTTACCGGATTGGCCAATGCTGCTTTTACCGCCTGAAAACTGATGGTGATAAGGGCGATTAAAATAGCCATGCCTCCCGCGACAGCGAAAACCCACCATTTAATAGCAAATCGATAAGCAAAACCTTGGAGCCATGCGTGCATGAAGTACCAGGCAAGCAGAGAGGCCACCAGTACGGCAAGTAGCGTATAGGTGTTAGCAATTTATTGATACCTAACTCCCGATTTCTGACTTCCTCTTAGTTTTATCTTTATTTACTTTCTTTAAGTTGTAATCCGCCTTATCACTTATTTATCCAATGCCCGTACCACTCTGCCATAATAATAATCAGAGCCGATGCTTTTTGCTACTTCTGTATATTGACTTTTTAAGGTTTTATCGGCGGGCATTTTTGAGGCAATTTTTATTAGAACTTCCGATTTTTCATAATCTGAATTGATCTTAGCTGTGTAGCCTAATAGTTTACTCCATTCCTTTTCATCTTTTACATCAGCATTGATAAGCTTTTTTAAAATGGACACTTTGTAATAATTGCTTGTCATATTTAGCATAGCATCGATGGTTTTGGAATACCGGTTTTTATTAAGTGATTCATTTGAAAGCAGAGAAGAAATGATCTCCGATTTGTAATAATCACTTTTAATATTGGCGGTCGCATTTATCAACTGCGAAAATATTTGATCAGAAATGGCATTTCCTTTTAGAAGCATTTTTAAAACTTCGGCTTCGTAATAGTCAGATTTCATGGAGCTTACGATAGACAACACTTTCTCAAATTGTTTTTCAGCAAGTGAAGAATTTAACAACTTTTTTAAAGTGGTATATTGATAATAATCAGACTTGATGTTTTTTATATTTTCCAGGTATGCATTGGCCGTAACTTCCTTTCTAAGATAATTTTCCTGTATGCCATTCAGCAATTCAGCCCGGTAATAATCTGATGACAGCAAAGTATCTGTCTTGTTTAAAAAAGAAAGCATTTCATTATCTGTAAGAGAATGATTGGTGCCCAGGTAATTCAAATAAATATACCTTGCATAATCGGTACTGATCCGATCCACTTCTTTTAAAACCAATGGAAAACCACCTTGATTGTACAACTTTGCTACCCTTTCTTTTGCACCCGCTCCATTATCAATCATCAGTTGCACGCACTGTGCAATAAAATTTTTATCTACAGTCTCTAAATTGGTTTTTATAATACCATTAATGGTATAAACCGCTGAGCCATTGTCGCCCGGTGTAACTTCCAGTTCGTCATTGTTCTTTCTGTAAGAGATCTTTGCCCCCGACGATAATTTTTCAATGGCCTTTTCATCATTGGTAAACGAAATTTCGCCTTTTACTGTTAATTGAACATTTTGTGCATCGTCTTTAATTTGGAGTACATACTCATTGTTATCTCTTGTTACGGATACACTTTTCTTTTGTGCAATAGCTATGCTTAAAGTAAAAGCAATAAGCAAAGAAGTTATAATTATCTTTTTCATGATTTATTATTTTAAGGCTTGCAATCTGCGACGGCCTTGGGTTTTGTTTTTCAGTTAATACATATTTTAGTTGCAGGATTCAAAGTCTCCTCATTTAGAGAAATTTTGCAGGGCTACTCACTCCTCAAACTCTTTACCGGATTGGCCAATGCTGCTTTTACCGCCTGAAAACTGATGGTGATAAAAGCGATGAACAAAGAGCCCGCACCTGTCAAGATCAAAATCCAAAAACTTAAATTGATACGATATGGGAAGTTTTGCAGCCATTTGTTCATGGCATACCAAGCCAGGGGCGAAGCAATAATCACGGCAACTAAAACAAGCTTTAAAAAATTAACGGTCAGGATGCCGGTTAGGTCGGTCAGGCTGGCACCGAGCACTTTGCGTACGCCAATTTCTTTCACCCTTTGTTCAATAGCAAGTGTAGCCAGGCCAAACAAACCCAGGCAGGAGATCAGGATAGACATGCAGGAAGCCAGCGTAATAATCTGTTTCCAGCGGTTTTCCTGCTCGTATTGCCCGGAAAGCATATCCGTTAAAAAATTATATCTACAAGGATAACCGGAAATCAATTTTTTAAACGTTGTTTGGATCGCTTTTATGGCGGCTACCTTTTGGTTTTCATCTATTTTAACCAATACCTGTCCGTAATTAGCTGTTGCAGGCTGTTTGATAACGAGCGGTTCGATTTTAGAATTTAAAGAGGAATTGTGGAAATCGGCAGTAACACCAATTATGGTATATTCACGTTTATCTTCCTTAATAAGGTGTCCAATAGGACTGTCTTTCCAACTGGCAGCTTTTGCAAAAGACTGATTGATGAGACAATGTGTTGTATCACCGGCAACGGTTGTAAAATTTCGTCCTTGTTTTAAAGGAATGTTTAATTCTTTTAAAAATTCATTGTCAATTTCAAAGAACGGCGTATTTAATTTTTTTCCGTCAACATCAAATTCCATTCCTGTCCAGGCCGTAAAAGGCGATCCTTGTCCGGATACTTCTTTTATAGATGGATATTTGGAAAGCTGACTTTTAAAAAGTTCAAAGTTGGGATGTTTTTCCCATGGGAATTGTACATCCACAATGTTTTGCGGTTTGTATCCAAGATCAGCATTGATCAACAAGTTAAACTGCTTTTGCATTACAATAGTTCCGATTGCCAAAAATACGGCAACCACAAACTGCACCACCACCAAACTTTTAGCCAGGTAATTATTACTGCTGATTTTAAGTTTGCCATACAAAGTTTGCACTGGGTTAAAACCCGACAGCACTATGGCAGGGTAAAAGCCGGACAACAAAGTATTGATTACAATCAGGATGGCAATTAGGAGGATGGTTTGACTATTGAATAAGTAAGCGATTTGCAATTGTTTGCCAGAAAGCTGATTAAATGCCGGTAAGCAAACGACCACTAAAATTATGGCGATAAAAGAAGCAATCAGCGTCAATAAAAAAGATTCGCCCAGAAATTGCAGGATCAGCTGTCCGCGCGTGCTGCCGTTTACCTTGCGGATGCCAATTTCTTTGCTTCTCCTTAAAGAACTTGATAAGCTTAAGTTGATAAAATTGATGCAGGCAATAAAAAGGATAAACAAAGCAATACCACCTAAAATATAAGAGAAATCAATTTTGCTGGATGCTGTTATGCCATTGCCTGTGCCGTAATTTTTATCTAAATGAATGTTGTAATAAGGTTGTAACTTATAACCGGAACTTACTTTTTCACCTTGGGTTTTTTTCATTTCGGCCATTTGTTTTCCAGCATATTGGTTAAACACCTGCACCATTTTTTGCTCTACAACTTGTGGGTTTGCGCCTTTTTTTAAATAGATAAAAGAGTTCAGAAAAGAATTGAACCAATCCCATTGCCACGAAGTATATTTTGGAGGAAGCGTACGTTCAATGTTCAGTAAAAAATCAAAACGGACGGTAGAATTATAAGGGGTTTCATTAGCTACACCCGACACGATAAAAGGTACAAAACTACCATTCTGATTAATTTGTAAAGTTTTGCCTATTGGGTTTTGATTGCCAAAGTATTTTTTAGCGATGGCTGTTGTAATTACCACATTGGTGATCTGATCCAATGCTGTTTTAGGATTGCCTTTTACTAAGGAAAAAGAGAATATCTTAAAGAAGCTTTTATCGGCGTAAAGCATTTTTTCTGATAATACCTCTGCGCCTTTTTTTACCAGTTCTTCGCCGCCGCCATTTATCCGGCACAGTTCCTGTATTTCGGGTATTTCCTGTTTAAACGTTTCGCCTTGTACGGCTCCTGTAAACCCGCTTTTAAGTTCCGTGCCGTCCGGCCTGTGCCCGTCTTGTACAATCCGAAAAATCTGTGCTCCGTTTTCCTGAAAACGGTCAAAACTGACTTCATCCTTGATGTACAGAACAATCAGCATGACACAGGCCAGGCCGATACTTAAACCAAAAATGTTGATAGCGGTATAGGTTTTATTCCGCATCATGGTTTTAATTGCTGTTTTGAAATAGTTCTTGATCATGATTTTTTGGCTTTTAGCTGTCGGCAATCGGCTTTCAGCGGTTTGTATAGTTTTTAATGCTTCTTTTATCGATTTTTTTTAGCCCCAACTAACCTCTCCAAAGGGAGGAACTAAAGTGTGCTATCTTTTTAGTGTGCTATTTATCCGCCTTGCAAGCCCTCTCCTGTGGAGAGGGTTTGGGTGAGGCTTTTTATTCCGATCTCAAACTCTTCACCGGGTTGGCCAATGCTGCTTTTATCGCCTGAAAACTTACTGTTACCAAAGCAAGAACAAAAGCAATTATTCCTGCTGATAAGAACATCCACCACTTAATTTCTATCCGATAGGCAAAACCTTGTAACCATTTATTCATTGCCCACCAGACAACCGGTGTAGCAATTACAAATGCAATCAGCACCAGCCATACATATTCTTTGGACAATAAGCGGACAATACCCAAAACGGAAGCACCAAGCACTTTACGTATGCCTATTTCTTTGGTGCGCTGGAGAGCTGTAAGCACTGCGAGGCCAAATAATCCTAAACAGCTTATAAAAATGGAAACGATTGTTGCTAGATCAACCAGCCGGGCCAAATGCTGCTCCTGCTCATATAATTTCGCAATCACTTCATCATAAAATTTATACGAATAAGTTTCTGGCGGATAGAACTTGTACCAGTCTTTCTCAACTGCTTTTAGTGTTTTATGCCACTGGGAAGGATCTTTACTTGCTAATTTGATCGAAAATGTATTGAGGTTATCTTTTTCAGATTGGAAAGCCATCGGATTAATCGTTTTATAAAAATCCTGCTGATGAAAATCTTTTACCACACCAACAATTGGAAATTTTTGGCCGCCTTTCTGACCAATGATTTTCCCAATCGCATCTTGTGGCGAAGCGAAGCCAAATGCTTTTACAGCCGTTTCATTGATTACAAATTCATTCGTGGTGTCTGAAGCATGTAGGTTTCTTCCGGTCAGCAATTTCATATCGTACAAATCGAGGTACGCAGTATCGACCCATTTTTTAAAAACCTGTTTTTCGATAGGATCTTTTCCTTCCTGAACATAATCGTACGGGCTGGATGAATAGTTGTTGATCATTGGGGCAGTGCCGAGGGAAATATTTTGAATACCCGGTATTCTTTTTAATTCGGATAATAGGGAGAACTGTTTGTTTTCATATTTTTTATCGCTTGTATATTTCCAGGGTATATCAACCAATACAACGGCATCTTTGTTAAAACCCATGTCGGTATTCAATGCGTATTGTAACTGACTCCCAACAATCAAAGCACTGGTAATGAAAACGAGTGCTATTACAAACTGAAAAACGATCAGCACTTTTTGCAAACTAAACCTGCTGCCGCTTTTCAGGCCGATGGAAGTGCCGCGAAATATGTTTACTGCTTTCACTTTAGTAATAAGCCAGGCAGGGTAGAGGCCAGCCAAAACCGTCACAATAATCGCAGTAAAAATGACAAAGCCGATTAGTTGGAAGATGTTGGTCATTGGAGTGATTTCCGGAGGGATAATATCTTTTAGCAGCCAAAAGGCAAGCAAGCTAAATAGATATGACAAGATGCCGGCCATACAAGTTGTGATCATGGTTTCTGATAAAAACTGGCCGATCAAAGCTGCCTGGCTGCTGCCAAGCGTTTTCCTTACCCCGATTTCTTTGGCCCTTTGCGGAATGCTGGCCACGCTCATATTGATATAATTGATACAGGCGAGAACGAGTAGGAACAACGCAATGCCAGATAAACCATACAGAACCGGTTTGCTTGCCTTGCGAATATCCCCTTCATTAATATAAGTGGAAAAATGGGATTCGTCCAAAGGCAGTAATTGAAACCATCTTTTGAATTTAAAAGCGTCAGATTTCTTTTGTTGAAACTCCTTCAATTTATTGGCGGCAATATTTTCAATCTGCTTTAAGACTTTATCAGGTTTGGTGCCTGATTTTAATTGCAGATATAATTTGTCGGAACCGTTGGTGTTTGTCCAGGCGTTCAATTCGTAAGCTTTGGTTGATAGAGCACAAAATTCCTGAGCGGTAAATTCAGAAGGTGCTTTTAAGTCGGCTACAATACCTGTTACAGTTCTCTGCACCGTATCACTGTAACCGTAATAAGTAATAGTTTGGTTCAGTATTTCACTGCTTTTTTTATGGGGGAAATATTGCTTTGCCCTACTTTCCGTAAGCACTACACTTTCCGGTGCAAACAACGCCTTTGATTTGTTCCCAGCTAGCCATCGATAGGGCAGCATATTAAAATAAGCAGCATCTGTGGCAACAATATTTTTAGGCTCGTCAATAATCGTAGGTTTGCCTGCTGTGTTATTAATCTCAACCGCGTTTACCCCTTTTCCAAATACAGGAACTACATACTTCAGTCCGCCAATTTGCTCACGCACGCCCTGATACAATGGTGCCGAAACGCCGCCGTTATACGATTCTTTTTCATCAAAGATAAAACCAGTTACAACACGATAAATATTTTTATTGTTAGGAAGTCCGCGATCATAACTGAATTCATAATCAACAATGCGAAAAATAACCCAACAAGCACTGATGCTTAGGGCAAGCCCGAAAATATTTAATGCAGTGAATAATTTGCTTTTCCATAAATGGCGTATTGCGGTAGCTGTGTATTTCTTAATCATAGTTTTACCTTTTAGCTGTCGGCCATTAGCTTTCAGCAATTGTGATACTTCTTTTATCGATATAAAATCTGTTAGCTATTCCACCAATTGCTAACTACTACAAGCTTCTTCACACCAACAAATTCTCCGTAACCGTCTGCCCGTCCAGCATCCTGATAATTCGGTGGCTATACCGTGCATCATGTTCCGAGTGCGTAACCATCACAATCGTAGTTCCCTGCTCGTTCAGTTCAGTTAACAACTGCATCACTTCGTTACCGTTGGATGAATCTAAGTTACCCGTTGGCTCATCTGCCAGGATCAATTTCGGATTATTGACTACCGCACGGGCAACGGCAACACGCTGCTGCTGTCCCCCCGAAAGTTGTTGTGGGAAGTGGTTGCGGCGGTGCATGATCTGCATCTTGTCCAAAACCACATCCACGCGCTTTTTACGTTCTGCACTGTCCACGCCGAGGTAAATCAGCGGCAGTTCTACGTTTTCAAAAACGGTCAGTTCATCAATCAAATTGAAGCTTTGGAACACAAACCCAATGTTGCGTTTGCGCAGGTCGGCACGTTTGCGTTCATTAAATCCAGCTACTTCAATGTTGTTGAACATGAAACTGCCACCGTCCGGGTCGTCTAATAATCCCAAAATGTTTAACAAAGTTGATTTGCCGCAGCCTGATGGGCCCATCACGGCTACAAACTCGCCGTCGTTTACATGGATGGTTAATTTGTTTAGTGCCGAAGTTTCAATGTCTTCAGTCCGGTAAATTTTTTCGAGGTCGGTAATTTTTATCATGGTTTATTTTGCTTATTGATCTTGGAATTGCGGTTGTAAAAAATATAGCTGTTTTTTGTACTTTTATGGTTTATAAATAATTTTTAATATTTTATGAATAGCATTATCATTAAAAAAAGACTTGATTCGGATGTGATAAAACTCGGAACACAAGCGAATTTTTTACTGGGCAAAGATGTTGAGATCGTTGTCCGGGAACTAATTGTTCCACAACAAAATGAGAAAAAATGGAAACACTTAGGTGATGCAGATCTTGGTGGAAGAACCGATCACATTCATGTTCGCAATTTTGCCCATGATGATTAACTTACTTGTTGATACCAATATCCTGATCTATGGATTTGATAAAAACTCGGTTTATCACCAGCAAGCCAAATCCATTTTACTTGATCCATCATACGCTCTTTTTATAACTACCAAAAACATCAGCGAATTTTTCGCTGTAACTTCTAAATTGAAAATTGACTTGCAACTCTGTTTGAAATATTATGAGGATATAAAAACCAATACAACCATTTTATTTTCCACAGAAATAAGTTTTAACCACTTTGAAAAACTCATTCAAAAATATCAGCCAACAGGTAATCAGGTTTATGATATTGAAATTGTTTCCGTTATGCTCGACAATAATATCCGGCACATTGCCACATTTAACAAAAAAGATTTCATCAACATAACCGAAGTACAGATGATTGAAATATAAATTTCAAACCCCTTCACTTCCCTAAAACAAGTTCCTGCATCGTTCCATAATTTTCGTAACTGCTCGTAACTACCTTATCACCAGGTTTTAAACCTTGTAAAATTTCGTAATAATCCGGGTTTTGGCGGCCCAGTTGCACATCAACTTTATAAGCGGTTTTGCCGTCTTCGCTCACTTTAAAAATCCAGTTGCCGCCGGTTTGCTGGTAAAAGCCGCCTTTTGCCAATAACAAAGCTTTGGTTTCATCGCCTAAAGCCAGGCGGATTTGTAACGTTTGTCCTCTGCGGATACCTTCCGGTACTTTTCCTACAAATTCCATATCTACCTGAAAACGGCCGTTGGTAACCTGTGTAAAAACTTTCTTGATTTTTAGTTTATAGGTTTTGTCGGAGAAATCAAAGTCGCCGGTTAAACCGGTAAAAATGCGCGAAATGTAATGCTCGTCCACATCAACCCGAACTTTAAAACCGCTCAGCACGTCAATCTGGCCCAGCCGCTCGCCCTGATGTTTGTTCTGGCCAATCTCTGCATCCAATGAAGTCAGCTGACCATCAACCGGCGCACGGACAATCAGATCGCCTACTTTTTGCCGCATCACGGCTAAAGCATTTTGTGTACGGTCGAATGATTGCTTGGCCTGGTTCACTTCCTGTTTGGTAGAAACTGAATCCTGTTTTAAAATCCGCTGTGTCAGTTTTTCGCGTTTTACCTGGTAGTTATAAGCAATTTGAGATTGTTTAAACTCCTGTAAACCAATGGCTTTCTGCTCATAAAGATGTTTGTTGAGCAAGTATAACCGTTCGGCTTCCTTAAAAGCATTGTCCACGTCGGCCATTTGGTTTAGTTTGCTGATGGTGTTTTGCTGCGCCGCATTCCGTGAAATCTGCATCTGCGTGAGCAAGTTAAAAACGGAAGTTTCCTGGTTCACCAAACTCAGTTCCAGATCTGTATTGGCGAGTTTCATGATCGGGTCGCCCTTTTTCATCACCGTTCCATCTTCCACATATTTTTGCTCCACGCGGCCGCCTTCATTTGCATCCAGATAAATGGTTGTGATGGGCATCACCACGCCGTTAACCGGAATAAACTCCTGAAATGGTCCATTTTTCACTTCGCTAATTGTAATCCGTTCGGTATCAACATTTAACTTAGATTTGCCGGAAGTAAAATAATAACTGCTGCCGATGAGCAAAACCAAACCAGTAATACCGGCGATGGTTAAGATCCGTTTGGTTGTCCATTTCTTTTTTGCGATGACTCTGTCCACGATGCTTCTTTTATAAGGTATTTTTTGGTGTCCGGTATTTTGACGATGTTATATGAAAACCTGTGCCATATCGTTTAACTTATTGAAAAACAGTTTTTTAGGTGATAAAAGAAGTATCCGCCTGTGCGTTTGTATTACAGCTTGTGTTCGGTTTTGATACAGTGCAGGCCAAACTTTGGCGAACAATTTTTGAGATGATAAAAAAATTGCCCGAAAACAATTCTGACAAGAAGCGTTTGATTAGAGGCAAAAAATTTCTTTCAACTTATGTATGCTGTTTTTATCACCTAAAAAATGATAAGGCAAATTTTTATATGGTAAAAGAAGCATATTTGGCTATCATCATCAATCTAAAAAATGAAGTATAAAGTATTAGGCAACACGGGTTTAAAGGTTTCTACGCTGTGTTTGGGCACGATGAATTTTGGCGGGCGCGGCCATTTTAAAGTAATGGGCAACCTTGATCAGCCGGAGGTGGATGAGCAGATGAAATTTGCTGTAGATGCAGGCATTAATTTTATCGATACGGCAAATGTTTATTCCAGCGGGTTATCCGAAGAAATGATCGGACAAAGCATCCGAAACCTTAATTTAAACCGTGATGATTTGGTGCTGGCCACAAAAGTACGTGCCGGAATGGGTTCCGGAGCTAATGACCGCGGGCTATCGCGCAAGCATATTATGGCGCAGGCGGAAGCCAGTTTAAAGCGGCTTGGCACTGATTATATCGATCTTTACCAGATCCATAGTTCCGATCCGCTCACGCCGATTGAAGAAACTTTGCGGGCATTGGATGATTTGGTGCGCAGCGGAAAAGTGCGTTACATTGGTGCCAGCAACGTGGCCGCCTGGCATTTGATGAAGGCTTTGGGTTATTCTACTTATAACCATGTTGAAAAATTTGTATCGCTGCAGGCCCAATATTCTGTGGCTACGCGGGATGTGGAACGCGAATTGGTTCCGCTGCTAAAAGATCAGCAGTTGGGATTGTTGGTCTGGAGTCCGCTGTACGGAGGATTACTCAGCGGAAAATATACCAGAAAAGAAGCAGAAGACCAAAAAGGACGGCTGGCCGGTTTTAACATCCAGCCGCCGGTGATTGAGCGCGCTTACAAAGTGCTGGATATTTTGCACCCGATGGCCGAAAGCAAAGGTGCTACAGTTGCGCAACTGGCTTTGGCCTGGCTGCTTTGGCAACCGGCAGTGACCAGCGTAATTATTGGTGCCAACAAAATTGCACAACTGGAAGACAATTTGAAATCCATCGATATACAATTTACCGAAGCAGAACTACAGCAACTGGATGAAGCAAGCCGGTTGCCCTCAGAATATCCGGGCAATGTGGTTGAAGCCATGTCCGGCGACCGAAAGAATTAATTTTTATTGCCCATTTCAAAAAGCCGGGACAAACTCAATTGTGCCCGGCTTTTTTGTTGAAGCCCAATTTTGAGGTGATAAAAACAGTATCCAACTGTTCGGAAACGGACAATAGCTGTACGTCTGCGTACATTTTTTCTATTGTTTATTTAGTTAATATGCTGATCTTTTGTAGTTTATGTTTTTGGACTGAGATGTGTTTGGAAGAAAGCTGACTGCTAAAACTAAATATCATGTTTAAAAACTATCTTAAAATTGCCTGGCGCAACCTGATCAAAAACAAAGTTTATTCAGCCATTAATATCGTTGGTTTGGCTGTCGGGATGGCGGTTGCTTTATTGATTGCACTTTGGGTTTATGATGAATTATCCTTCAATAAATCTTTCCAAAACTATGATCGCATGGCTTTGGTGATGCAAAATAAACAGAGCAATTCAGGTATAGAAACCTGGCCGTTAACGCCTTATCCGCTTGCTGACGCGCTTCGGGCTGAATATGGTAGCAGTTTTAAACAGGTTGTGTTGGCATCGGCAACCTGGCCGCATCAGTTAGACATCGGCTCTAAAAAACTTACGCCTACAGGAACTTATTTTGAGCCTGGCGTTACCGAAATGCTAAATCTGAAAATGTTAAGCGGTTCTGAAAACGGTTTGCAAGATCAAAATTCCATTCTGCTTTCTGATCAGGTTGCGGCATCGTTGTTCGGCACTACAAATCCCATTGGCCGAATTATCAAACTGGATAATAAAATGCCGGTTAAAGTTGCCGGTGTTTACGAAGCTTTGCCGCTCAACTCTGCTTTTGCCGATGTGCAGTTTATCGCGCCCTGGAAGTTGTATTTTAACCATACGGACTGGATCAAAACGGCGGAAGACCCATGGCGGCCAAATGCTTTTTTTACCTATGTAGAATTGAATGAGCACGCTGATTTAAATAAAGTCTCGACTCAAATCAAAGATGTGCGCCTCAATCATGTCAACAAAAATCTGGCAAAGCAAAACCCGCAACTTTTTTTGCAGCCGATGCGCAAATGGCATTTGCAGGATGAGTTTAAAAACGGCGTAAATACGGGCGGCCGCATCCAATACGTGTGGCTTTTTGGGTTGATCGGCTTGTTCGTACTGTTTTTAGCCTGTATAAATTTCATGAATTTAAGCACAGCCAGAAGTGAAAAACGCGCAAAAGAAGTAGGCATCCGCAAAACGGTTGGTTCATCCCGGCAGCAATTAACCAATCAGTTTTTTAGCGAATCCTTGCTTTTTGTGGTACTTGCTTTTCTGATCAGCCTGGTTTTGGTACAGTTATCGCTTCCCGTTTTCAACCAAGTTGCGGGAAAAGAAACACATATTTTGTGGACAAATCCTTATTTCTGGTTATCGGGTTTGGTTTTTTGTCTGCTTACCGGATTGATGGCCGGTTTGTATCCAGCCTTGTATCTTTCTTCTTTCGAGCCGATAAAAGTATTGAAAGGAACGTTTCGGGTTGGCCGTTTTGCTGCCACTCCGCGCAAAGTTTTAGTGGTAGTTCAATTCACAGTTTCTATTGTGCTGATCATTGGTACACTGGTGGTTTTCAGGCAGATACAATTTGCCAAAAACCGACCGGTTGGTTACAACCGCAATGGTTTGGTGATGGTTAACATGCCTTCCGCAGAAATGCACAACCATTTTGGGGTGATAAAAACAGCATTGAAAAACAACGGCGCGATTGTGGATATGACAGAATCTGAAGGATTGGTTACCAATGTAAACTCCACCAGTACCGGTTTTGACTGGAAAGGTAAAGACCCTTCGCTGCCAACCGAATTTCCAAAAACCGACATCAGTTACGATTATGGCAAAACCGTTGGCCTGCAATTTATTGCCGGAAGGGATTTTTCCAAAAATTTTCCAAGCGATTCCTCTGCCGTAATCATCAATGAAGCAGCAGCAAAATTGATGAACTTTAAACAACCCGTTGGCGAAACGATTACCTGGGACGGACATCCGATCCGGATCATTGGCGTGGTAAAAGATATGGTGATGGAATCGCCGTATGCGCCGGTGCGGCCATCGATATTTAATTTATTGAATGAACCAGGAAGCGTGTTGATTGCCAAAATCAACCCAAAAAAAAGTGCAAGCGAGGCTTTGCAACAGATTGAAAAAATTTATAAAACGTACAACCCGGAGCAGCCATTCGATTACAAATTTGTTGATGAAGATTACAACCGCAAGTTTGGCGACGAGGAGCGCATCGGGAAATTAGCTGGCGGTTTTGCCGCGCTGGCCATTTTTATCAGCTGTTTGGGTTTATTTGGGATGGCTTCTTTTATGGCTGAACAACGCACCAAAGAAATTGGCGTGCGTAAAGTGTTGGGGGCATCCGTGTTTAACCTGTGGCAGCTGTTATCCAAAGATTTCGTGTTGCTGGTGATTATTTCTATGCTGATTGCTACACCAATTGCCTGGTATTTTTTGCAGGCCTGGTTGCAGAACTACGCTTATCACTCGTCTATATCCGTTTGGATTTTTGCTTTGACAGGTTTTGGGGCGATCAGTATTACCTTGTTAACCGTTAGTTTTCAAGCGGTAAAAGCAGCATTGGCCAACCCGGTTAAGAGTTTGCGATCAGAATAAAAGCCTCACCCAACCCTCTCCAGGGGAGAGGGCTTACAGAGGGGATAAATAGCAAACCAAAAAGGTAGCACGCTTTGGTTCCTCCCTTTTGGGGAGGTTAGGTGGGGCAAAAAACACCGATAAAAGAAGCATCAACATAAAATATAAAACCACGCCGAAAGCCGAAAGCTGACTGCTGATCGCTAAACAAAATCATCCAACCGCTGAAAGCCGAAAGCTGACAGCTAAAAGCTAAACCCCATGTTCAAAAATTATCTTAAAATCGCTTGGCGCAACCTGATCAAAAACAAAGTTTATTCGGCCATTAATATTGTTGGCTTGGCTGTAGGCATGGCGGTAGCTATGCTGATTGGGTTTTGGATTTATGATGAATTGTCCTTTAACAAATCGTTCAAAAATTATGACCATATCGTGCAGTTCATTCACAACTCAACAAATGGAAATGATGTCTCAACTTATCCTACCATTCCAATCCCGTTGGTTTTAGAACTTCGAAATAAATACGCTTCTGATTTCAAGCATTTGGCATTATCGCGATTTCAAGAGTCTCATATTTTGGCTTTCGGTGATAAAAAGGTTAATGAAACCGGAATTTATGCGGAGCTGGAATTACCTCAGATTTTATCATTAAAGATGATTGGAGGACAACTGCTGGGCATACGAGACGAGTCTGAAATGATGATCAGTGAATCGCTGGCTAAAATCATTTTTGGAAACATCGATCCGATCAACAAAATCGTTTTAACTGATGACAAAAAATCTTACAAAATAAGTGGCGTTTTTAAAGAT
>JAABUT010002787.1_pt1 | contig 16065 bp, 15 predicted proteins | sample 5559281 | NCBI WGS metagenome assembly JAABUT01 (sample SAMN10711880, study PRJNA513359) | rock metagenome | isolation source: Antarctica rocks | place: Antarctica: Victoria Land, Ricker Hills nord | collected 2016-01-04 | reverse complement strand
AGCCTGCGACGACTTACGCCGACGGGCCCACCGCTGGAGCTGATCGCGCTCCTCATGCGTCAGCTCCAGCACTGCCTTCGGACGTCCGCGCGGTGGCATGACCCATCCTACTATTTATCCTGCTAACTTGCGGCGCAGGACACTAGGGAACTGCGCCGTTACTTCGGTGGGGTGAAGGCGGTAGACGGCGTCAGTTTCACGGTGCCCCCCCGCAGCCTGGTCGGCATCATCGGGCCGAATGGTTCGGGCAAGAGCACGTTGATGTCGCTTCTGATGGGCAACAACAAGGTCTCTGGGGGCTCGGTGCTGTTCGACGGCGTCGACGTGACGAAGGTGCCACCACACCGACGCGTGCATCGAGGCATGGCCCGCACATTCCAGGAAACCCGGTTGTTCGACGAGCAATCTACACGCGATAACGTGATGCTGAGTGCCACCGAACACGCCCGCGGAACCGAAGCGGCCGCCATAGCGGGCGAGTGCCTGACGTTCACCGGGCTCTCACAGGTCGCAGATCTCCCGGCTTCGGAGCTGACCCACCTCCAGCAACGACTCCTGATGGTGGCCATCGGCCTCGCCTCGAAGCCGAAGGTGTTGTTGCTCGACGAACCCGCGGTCGGGACAGCCGGTGACGAGCTAAGCACAATGATCGAGACCATTCGCCGGATCCCCGACGAGCGGGACTGCGCCGTGGTCCTCATTGACCACAACATGCGCCTGGTGATGGGTGTGTGCAAACGCATCGTCGTCCTCGACTTCGGTCAAGTCATCGCCGATGGCGACCCTGAGGAGATCCGTGCCAACCCCCTCGTCGTTGAGGCCTATTTTGGGAAGGGGGACGCCGCATGAGTGAGGTCGCCTTGCGCATCACCGACCTGTCCGCGAGCTATGGCCACATCAACGCCCTGCGGGCGGTGTCCCTCACTGTTCCGACGAACCAGGTGACGGCCCTGGTGGGCCCCAACGGGGCCGGCAAGTCGACCTTGATGAAGTGCCTGGCCGGGATCCACAAGCCCAGCGCCGGGACCATCGAGATCTTTGGGAGCGACGTCACGAGTCGCGACGCCCGGGCACGTCTCGCCGCCGGCCTCTCTCTGTGCCCGGAGCGGCGGCGGATTTTCCCGGGAATGACCGTGGAGGAAAACCTCCTCGTCGGCGCCGTCACTGTGAAGCCGTCCAGGGCCCGTCAGCGGCTCAGCACCGCCTACGACCGTTTCCCGTGGCTTCACGAACGACGTGGGTCGATGGGCGGCAACCTCTCGGGCGGCCAGCAACAGATGCTCGCCATCTGCAGAGCGATTATGACCGAACCTAAGCTCCTACTCCTCGACGAGCCTTCCTTGGGGCTGGCCCCTCGGGTCGTGCAGGAGGTGGCCGAGCTGATCCGAGAGTTAGCCATCGGTGACATGACGGTGGTCATCGTGGAGCAAAACGTCTCGCTCGGACTCAAGCTCGCCGAGCATGTCCACGTCCTTAACCAAGGCGAGATCATCCACTCGGGCACCCCTGAACAGCTGCGGCAAAACACCGATCTCGTCTCGGCTTACCTAGGATGAGCCAGTGACCCCAGTCCTAGCCGACCCGATTGTCTTCATCGGCGGCGGGATCGGCAGCATCACCGCGATCGAGTCCCTGCGAGAGCGCGGGTACGACGGACAGATTGTGCTGGTCACCGGGGAGGAGCACATGCCCTATGACCGTCCACCGTTGTCGAAGGACGTACTGCTCGGTAAGGCGCCCGAGGGGGTGCTGCTGCGACCAAAGGAGTTCTATGCGACGAACGACGTAGAGCTCAGGCTTGGCGCTCGTGCGGCGGTACTCGAACCCGACTCAATGACGGTCGTTGATGAAGAGGGCGGCCGTACTCGAGCCGGAACAATCGTGCTGGCAACCGGCGGTGAACCACGAACCTTGCCGTTGCCTGGAGCCGAGATGGACGGTGTCTGCGTCCTGCGCACCCTCGATGACGCCTCCGATCTCGGGGCGCGTCTGGGCCCGGGGGTGCGCCTGGTGGTGATCGGTGGCGGCTTCATCGGCACCGAGGTGGCCGCTGCGGGAATCATCCGAGGCGCGGACGTGACCCTGCTCGAAGCCCAGCCCATGCCGCTGCAGGCGGTCCTACCTGAGCTCGCATCCTACGTCGTGGACCACCACCGGTCCCGAGGAGTGAGGATCAGGACCGGCGTCGTGGTCGAACGCTTCACTGGGTCCGGTGCGGTCGAGGGTGTCCGGCTCTCCGACGGCGAGATCGTCCCCTCGGATGTCGTCGTGGTCGGGGTCGGCATGCGGCCCCTCGATGGGCTTGCGGCTGAGGCCGGATTGGACGTCGGCAACGGCGTGCACGTTGATCGGCACGGCCGCACGTCTCATCCCCACATCTACGCAATCGGCGACGTCGCCAACGTCGCGGACGAGCGTGGGGGTCGCCGTCGGATTGAGCACTGGCGGGCCGCCCTGGACGCCGGCCACGCGCTGGCCGGGCACCTCCTCGGGAGCGAGCCCGGACCCGTGTCCGTGCCGTGGTTCTGGTCGGACCAGTTTGACTTGAATATCCAGATGGCCGGTCATCCCACCGCCGGCGACGACCGTGTCATTCGAGGAGACCCCCAAGAACTCCGGAGTACCGTGCTGTTCCACCGGCATGGCCGACTGACCGGTGTCGCGGCGCTGAACAGCGGTCGGAATGTGAGGCCGGCGACCGACCTGATCCGGGCCGGGATCGAGGTCCCACTGCCGCTGCTCGCGGACATGGACACGGACCTGCCCAAACTCGCGAAGTCGCTGTTGCGTGAGCTGCCACCAGATCGAAGACGGTCGTGACGTTGGACGTCGATGGCGACGGCCGCCGGTATCGAGTCAAGCGATGGCACCGGTCGAAAACAAGCATTGGCAGACCCCGCTCTTCCGGTGGCAACCTGAAAGTCCGAACCCCAAAGACCGCCCGCACGACGGAGGACCGGACATGACTGCGACTGCGACCAGCGACAAGCGTGCAACGCGCATCGCCGAAGAAGACCCTTGGTCCATTACGACCCCGGTTCCGATTCCGCGTAAGGAGATGCGCGGTTTGCAGAAGCGCAGCAACGGTCCCGCGGCAGGTTGGCTGGTCGGCCACCTCGTCCTACTGGCGGGGTCATCAACCTTGATCTGGTGGGCTCTCCCGTCATGGTGGGTGATTCTTCCGATGTTCTTGCAGGGCGGCCTCATCGTTTTTCTATTCGCACCCATGCACGAGTGTTCACACGGAACGGCGTTCAGGGCCCGTAAGTTTAATACCGCCGTCGCGATGTTCTGCGGGTTCCTCAACATGCGGCCGGCGCTGTACTTCCGCTACCGCCACGCCGCGCACCACTCCTATACCCAGGACCCGGAGCGCGACCCGGACCAGGTTCCGTTCCCGGAGACCGTCCGCGGGTACTTCGGCGAGGTGTTCGGGATGGCGTTCTGGCCGAAGATGGTGGGCACCCTCTATCGAGGCTTCCTGGGCCGATACAACGATCAGGAGGAGACCTTCATCCCGGCGAACGAGCGCGGAAGAGTCTCCGCGGAGGTCCGGGTGTTCGTGGCCATTTACGCCGTCATCGCCGCAGGCAGCATCGTAACCGGCACCTGGGTGTTTCCCCTGCTCTACTGGGTACTGCCGCGGTTCGTCGCCGAACCCCTGCTGCGCACGTTCCGCATCGCCGAGCACACCGGCATGGAGGAAGGGCCGAACCTCCTGAGTAACACCCGTACCACGCTGACGAACCCGCTGGTCCGGTTCGTCTACTGGAACATGCCGTATCACGCCGAGCATCACTTGGCGCCGTCCGTGCCGTTCCACAACCTGCCCAAGATGCACCGCACCATGCCCGCGGGCACCCTGGACCCGGCCAATGGCTACCTGCGGGTGCATCGGGACCTGGTCCGCCGGATTCGGGAGGGAGATACCAAGTTCGACCCCGGCTCGCGGGCGTGAGCTTTTCTACCGCCTGATCCCATCTAGGAAGGAAGAGAACGGCACATGGCTAGCGCCCTTGCTATCGGTATTGATATCGGAACGACCAACGTGAAGGCGTGCGTGCTCGACACTGAGACCTCCACGGTCGTGGCCAACGCGTCCGCCGAGCATCCCCTCTTCCACCCGCGTCCCGGTTGGGCGGAGCAGGACCCGGATAACTACTGGCGCGCTGTCGTCTCCTGCATCCGCGAATGCGTGGACAGCGACAGTTCCATCGCCGACCGGATCGTCGGCGTGGCCTTCTCCGGCCTGGTGGGCGTCACGCTGCCCGTCGATTCCGATGGCCGTCCGGTGCGAAGGGCCCCGATCTGGATGGACGGCCGTTCGGAGGCGCAGTGTCAGGACATCCGGGCCCGCGTGGGCGAAGGTCGGATCAACCACACCAACGGCAACCGGGTCGCTCCTTGGTTCATCGAGCCGAAGGCTTTGTGGATCAAGGAGAACGAGCCCGGGATCTGGGCTCGCATCCACAAGCTCCTCTCGCCTGCCGGCTACTGCACCCTGCAACTGACGGGCGAGTTCACTATGAACCATGGGGACGCGGGGCTCTGCTACGCCTACGATTACCAAGCGGGGCAGTGGGACATCGATCTCGCAGAGGCAATCGGAGTGCCGCCGCACCTTTACCCCCCGATCTTCGCATCGACCGAAGTGGTCGGGAAAGTGTCGGACAGGGCGGCCCGTGAGACCGGGCTGGCACCGGGCACGAGCGTGGTCGCTGGCGGCACCGACATCAGCTCCGCCGCTCTGGGATGCGGCGTGACCCAGGCGGGACAGGCCTACTACTCGATGGGGACGGGCTCGAATCTCGGCATCATGATCCCCACCCCGCAGCGGGTAGAAGAGTATCGGATCCTGAAGTGGCCCCACGTGCTGCCGGGCCTGACGATGTTCGACGCGCCCATGGCGTTCACCGGGGCCTCCCTCAAGTGGTTCCGCGACATGTTCGCCGACCCGGAGGCGGTCTTGGCCGAGCGCTCGGGCCAGAACGTGTTCGACCTGGTCACGATGCAGGCGTCATTCGTGGAACCGTGCAGCGATGGCCTGCTCTACCTCCCGTACCTCGGGAACTCGCTCGCGCCAAGATGGAACACCAAGGTCAGCGGAACCTTCTTCGGAGTCCAGCCATCGACCACGCGGGCTCACTTCGTCCGGGCGATCATGGAAGGGGTGGCGTTTGACCTGTACTCCAACCTTCGGATCGCCGAGGAGGCCGGCGCCCAGGTCGACGAGTTGATCCTCAACGGTGGTCCGACCAGGAGCGCGCTCTGGAACGAGATCACGGCCAACGTGACCAACAAGCGGCTCGTCGTACCAGACATCGGGGAAGCGGCTCCGCTAGGCGACGCGATTCTGGCAGCCACCGGCGTTGGCCTCTACACCTCTCCGATGGACCCTCTGGGAGAACTGGTCACGGTGAAGGAGGTCGTGGAGCCAGACCCCGTTGTCCATGAGCGCTACAGCGGTTGCTTCGCCATCTGGGACGAGCTGTACACCGCGCTTCAGCCGACGATGAGCGCGCACAGCGACCTGCTGCGTCAGCAGGAAACCTATTCCGGCTCAACGATGAGCGGCGCTGCCGGCTGAGCCGGAAGCATCTCGCCACGGTCTCAGCCGTACCCGGACACACCAACGCACCGACTTGAGAGGAACCAACGTGCCCGAGTGGACCGACATCGGTAACGAAGACGTCGTTGAGGACGACGACGTCGTCCAAATTGTGCTCCCTGACGCCAGGTTGGCCGTCTACAAGATCGACCAGCAGATCTACGTAACCGACGACCGGTGCACCCACCAGGAGGCGTCGCTGTCCGACGGCTACATGGACGGGCGCACCATCGAGTGCCCTCGGCACCAGGGGGTCTTCGACATCTGCACCGGCAAGGCGATGTCCCCGCCGCTGGAAAAGGACCTCCGTACCTATGAGGTGAAGGTGGAAGGCGGAAGAATCTTGGTCAACCTTTCAGCGGCGACGTGAACTGTGCCACGAGATGATGGCGGGATGGACGCAGTCAGGGACATGAGCACGGATGCACGCAGCGGGGCGGAGCAGTCGCCCGAACCGGATCGACTGCTGGACGGGCTTCCCTACGTCAGCTTCAACCAATTGAGGTCGTTTCACGCGGTCGCCCTCACAGGCAGTGTCACCGCGGCCGCGAGGTTGCTCCATGTGGGGCAGCCGACGGTCACCACCCAGCTCCGACAGCTCGAGGCGAGCTACCACGTCGAACTAGCCCATCGGCTGCCGACAGGAATCCGGCTCACTGAGATCGGCCGGCAGCTGTTCTCGCTGACCGAGGGTTTGTTCCAGATCCAGTCCGACGCGATCGCCTTGTTGCGTGGAATGGAAGGACGTCTTCATGGGACGCTACGAGTGGGGAGCGTCGCGCCCTACTTTGTCATGCATACCTTGGCGGCCTTCAGCGCGGAACACCCAGACGTCGACATCGACCTCAGCCTCGCCGACTCGACAACCATCGCGCAGATGGTGGCCGACTGTGAGGTGGACGTCGCCGTTGTCGGCTATCTGGGCCTCGACCAGCGCTACCTTTCCCTGCCGTTCAGCAGGCAGAGCCTGGTCGCATTGGTGCCGGTCGGCCATGAGTGGGTCGACCGTGACTCGATCACGCTCGCCGAGTTGGGAGCTTCACGCCTGATCATGCGAAAGGGGGGCTCCACCAGCCGCCGCGTCCTGGAGCAGGCACTCAAGGCAGTCGGCATCGAACCCAACGTCGCCCTCGAGGTGGACCGCGAAGGGGCACTCGAGGCGGTTCGGGCGGGCCTGGGGGTCACCGTCGTCACCACCGCGGAGATCGGTGAGAGCGAGAGCGTACACGTGTTGGGCATCTCCGACGCGGAACTGTTCACAGACGCGTTCGTGATCTGCTTAGACTCGCGAAGCAAGGCGCCACTGATCAGTGGCTTTCTGTACGCCGCTGTCCAGACACGGTCGCGCCGTACGCCGGAAGGTCTCGTTGAGGCACCCACCGACGCCCATGAGTAGTCCCCTCAGAACTCCACGACGGTGCGGCCGCTCGTACCGTCTGCCATCATCGCGAACCCCTCGTTGATCCGATCCAGGGGCAGGCGGTGAGTGATCAGCGATTCGATGTCGAGCGTCCCTTCGAGATACATGTCGACATACTGCCCGAGGCCGGTGCGACCCTTGACGCCACCGAAGTAACTGCCCTTGATGGTGCGGCCGTAGCGGGCAAAAATTGGTGGGAACGACATCTCGGCGCCTGCAGGCTCGACTCCGAGTAACACGCAGGTGCCCCATCCAACGTGGCAGACGTCGAGGGCCTGTCGCATCACGTGCAGGATCCCGGTGCACTCGAAGGCGATGTCGACGCCCCCGCCGGTCAGGTCCATGACCTTCTCGAGCACGTCGGGGGTGCGTGCGTCCAGGAAGTCGGTCATTCCGAACTTGGTCGCTAGCGCAGCCTTGGCCGGGACCGGGTCGACACCTATGACCCGGGAGGCCCCGGCGATCCGGGCGCCTTGGACAACGCTGGCCCCGATTCCGCCTAGTCCGAAGACCACAACCGCGTCCCCTTCACGCACATCGTTGAGGGCAGCGCCGACTCCGGTGGTGACACCGCAGCCGAGCAGACAGATCACGTCCAGAGGCGGCTGTCCCTCAATCTTGGCGAGCGCGATCTCGGGAACGACGGTGTAGCGGGAGAACGTGGACGTTCCCATGAAGTGGTGCACTGGTTGACCGTCAACCGAGAAGCGTGTCGTGCCGTCGGGCATCACGCCACGGTCGCGGGTCTCCTTGATCGTCCAACACAGGTTTGTGCGGCCGCTGAGACACATCGCGCACCTGCCGCACTGTGGCCCGTACAGCGGGATGACGTCGTCTCCTGGCTTGAGTGTGGTTACGCCGGCGCCGGTCTCCACCACGGTCCCGGCGCCCTCATGCCCGAGGATGGCTGGGTAGACGCAACTGGGGTTGGAGCCGTCGAAGGTAGTGCTGTCCGTGTGGCACAGGCCGCTGGCGGCCAACTCGACGAGCACCTCACCGGCGCGGGGCGGCGTGACCTGGACGGTGACGATCTCTAGTGCCACACCCGGAGCGGTGAGGACCGCGGCTGTCGACTCGATCATGCTGAGCGCCGGTCGGTCCGCGTCGCGTGTTCCGACGGTGATGGAAGCGGGGCGACTCCCACGCGCAGGGACTCGATCGCGATCAGGGCGGCGGTCCAGGCTGCGGTCCCGATCTCGATCGGGGCGGTGTGGTGTCCGGCGACCTCGTGGAGGTTGATGTCGTCGCCTCGCTGCTTTCCCCCCAACACGAAAGTCTCCGAGAGGTCGAACGGAACGCGTTCGTCCTCCTTGCTGTGCAGGCAGCGGGTGGGTATGCCGATCGGCAGCCGGGCGATCGGATCGGCCACTGCATACGCTCCTTGGCGCGTGCTCGGAAGGCCGCCGAGGAACTCGGTCACGGCGCCGTTGCCTACTTCCCTCGCCGCGGCGTCGGACAGAGCGAGGACACCGTTGAGGGTCACGAGGCCGGTCACCTGCCGTCCCTCGCGCTTGGCGTCGGTACTGGCCCAGGCGGCGAGCTGGCCTCCGGCGGAATGCCCGACGACGAGCAGGGAGCGAGTGTCGATACCGAGCTCAGCACCTAGGACGTCGACGTGGGCGAGCGCGGACCGGCAGTCGCGAAGCGTCTCCTGCCAGGTCCCTTGGCCGATGCGACGGTACTCGACGTTCCATACGTTCCAGCCGACATCAGCCAAAGATTGGGCGAAGGGGGTCGTCATCGACAGTTCTCTACGGGCACGCCAGAAGCCGCCGTGGAAGAGCACGATGGTGCCTCTTTCGGGGTCCTTCTGGCTGACGTGGAGATCGCCGTACTGGAAGGCTCCGGTTCCATAGTGCCGTCGTGCGGCGTGGAGCATACGCTGGGACATCACCCCGCAAGGCTAGGCAGTAGAGAGCGCGCTTGCTCGCGATGCAGACATTGATATCCCGGATGTAGCGGATCGGAAAATGCGAGGCGTCCGTGTCGTCGGGCTCGCAGACCTCGCCAAGAGGGCCAAGAGGGTTGGCCGAGCTCCGCGGCTGGTCTCGTCCCCAGCTGGGGCGGGGGCAGCGGCGGCGACAATGGCTCGGGCTGGTGAGGCGGGGTGACGGTGCCGCGGTTGTTGGTGGAGTCGGCGTTGAGTCCGGGCGGGTGACGGTGAGTGACCGTCGTACGTGGGGGATCGAGCTGATGGGGCTGCACCGGGAGCTCTCGGGCGCGGCGATCAACATGAACCAGGTCGCGAGGAAAGCGAACGTCGTGCACGAGATCCCGTCGACTTTCGGCGCGACGGTGGTCGAGCTGCGCCGGGCCGCGGAGAAGCTGGAGCGGTGCGTGGATCTGTTGATCGAGGAGAACCAGGCCGATCAGAGACTGGCCGAGGACACCCGGCAGGCGACTGCCGAGTGATCGTCAAGATCTCCCGGGGCGGCCGCACCCAGGGGTTGATGGCCTACCTGGCGGGGCCGGGACGGTCGAACGAGCACGAGTCGCCGCACCTGGTGGCCGGCTCCCCGGGGCTGATGGCGTGGTACTCCACAGACGAGCTGAGCCAGCGGTCGGCGACCTCGATCGGGAACCATCTGGACGCCCCGCGCAGGATCACCGGCACTGAGATCACCACCGCGGTGAAGACGTTCGACACCTACGCCGGGGTCCTGGCGACCGGCGAGCGCCGGGCCGCCCACGCGTGGCACTGCTCCCTGTCCCTGCCACCGGGTACGGAGCCGCTGGGCGATGAGACCTGGGGTGCGATCGCCGGTGACTTCGCGGCCGGGATGGGCTTCACCCAGGCCTCGGGGAAGGCGCCGTGCCGGTGGGCCGCGGTGCCTACCGGCGCCTCGGTGGCTGGCGGTGACCACATCCACCTGGCCGTGGCTCTGGTCCGCGAGGACGGCACCAAGGCCAGCACCCACAACGACTACAAGACCGCCTCCCGCCTCGCAGGTGAGCTGGAACGCAGGCACGGCCTCGAGGTGGTCGCCGGCCGCGACGTCGGGAAGTCCGCACGGCCGGAGATCCGGGCCGAGGTCGAACGAGCCGCGGCGTCAGGCAAGACCGAGACGTACAGCCGGCGGCTGGGCCGCACGGTCCGGGCCTGTGCGACCTCCTCGGCCACCGAGGACGAGTTCGTCCGCCGCGCTCGGGCCGAGGGGTTGTGGGTGCGGCCGCGGTTCGCGGCCAGCGTTACCGGGAAGGCCAAGAGGACCGGCTCGGTGCCCTCGGCCTCGTCCTCAACGCCATCGTGCTGTGGAACACCCGCTACCTCGACGCCGCCCTCACCCAGCTCCGCTCTGGCGGCCACCCCGCCGAGGACTCCGACGTCCAGCGGCTTTCCCCGCTCGTTCACGACCACATCAACCTGCTCGGCCGCTACCACTTCACCGACCCCGACAGCTTCGGGAACGGGCTTCGTCCGCTCCGCGACCCACGCACCGCCGACGACTGAAACCCGCCATCCTCACTCGTTAGCGGAGGATCCTGCGCGGTTGCTACTCACGCCCCTACTACTGGGTCGCTCGCAGGCGGGCGCCGGAAACGGCCGTAGACGTGGCGACCGACGCAATGCCTTCAGTCCGTGCGCCGCTGCAGCAGCGACCGCGCGTTGCCCTCGGTCAAGGCGTGTAAGACCTGAGGTTTCAGGTCGCCAGCCGCCCACTCCCTGAGAGCCTTGTCCATCGGATAGACGGGCCAGTCGGTGCCGAACAGGACTTGGTCGGCGAGCAGGCTGTTCATGAAGCGGTGCATTACTTCCCAGCCCGTATTCTGGGCGAGAACATAGCGGGGCGATAGGCCCCCGAATTCTGCGTAGACGCGGGGGTGTTTGCGCATGACGGCCACCATCTCGGTGGCCCATGGCCAGCCGGCGTGGCAGGCGATCACGGTGAGGTCGGGGAAGTCGCATGCAACTTGGTCGAGCTGCAAGGGATGGTCGTTGGCTATAGGTCGGTGGGTGGTGTAGTTGATTCCGGTGTGCAAGGCGACAGGGAGGCCCAAGTCGGCGGCCTTGGCGTAGACGGGGTAAAGCCGCCGGTCGTGCATGGCCATGCCGGCGAAGGATGGCTGCAGGCCTACTCCCGCGAGTCCGAGTGCGGCGACGTGCTCTACTTGGCGGAGTGCTCGGGTGATGCTGAAGCGTTCCATCGAGACGGTGCCGTAGCCGGAGAACCTGTCGGGATCGCCGTTGACGAGCTTGGCGACGGCTTCGTTGAGCGCGTCTGCGGGATCGCCGTCCTCGTATTCGGCATGGATGACGGCGTGCTCAACGTCCGCTGCTTGCATGTCGGTGATGAGTTCTTCGGTGCTGCGGTGGCGGCTCGCGCTGAGGTTCAGGACGGCATCATACTGGGTGTGGTACTCGGGTGGTAGGTCTTCGGGTGGCCGCAGCTCCTGTGGTAGGCGGACCCGAAAGTCGACGGCTCCCATGCTGTCTCCTTCTTCCTGCTGGATGGGCTGTGGTTACTGAGCGCGGTCGCAACTACCAGCCGAGGCTGTGTTGGCGGTCCCAGGTGTCTGCTCCGATGTCGGCTTCGTTGGCTCGGAGGGTGTCCTTCTTCACTCGCATCGACGGTGTGCGGGGTAGATCGGTATCGCGGTAGGTGAAGTAGCGAGGGATCTTGTATTTGGCTAGTCGGTCGGCGCAGAAAGCGACGAGGTCCTGCGGTGGCACGGCGTCGGCGTCGGCGACGACGAAAGCCTTGATCTCTTCGCCGCGTAGTTCGTCGGCGACTGGGATGACGGCTGCTTCCAGGACGGCAGGGTGGCCTCGGAGGACCTGTTCGACCTCTGCGGCGGCGACGTTTTCACCGCCGCGGCGAATAATGTCTTTCTGTCGGCCGTGGAAGTAGACGAAGCCGTCTTCGTTGGTCGATCCGACGTCGCCAGTGTGCAGCCATCCATGGCGCAGGGTCTTCGCGGTTTCCTCGGGCTGGTTCAGGTACCCCCGCATCAGGCCGGGTGCGCGTACCACGATCTCCCCGACAGTGCCGGTCGGGATGTCTCGACCGGCGTCGTCCACGATGCGCAGTTTCACTTCTGGGCATGGGAGGCCGATGGAACCGCTCCCGATCATCTTCTCTGCTTGGTCCAGTGGCATCGAGGTGAGCAGGCCGGTCTCGGTGAGCCCGTAGCCTTCCAGCCAGGGGAAGCCCCACCGGTCGACGAGGTCGCGGTGCAGGTTGGTTGGGATACCTACTTGCAGGGCGAACCGCACCTGGTGGTCGCGGTCGTGCTGGCTCGTCTCGGCTTTGAGTAGCAGGCTGGCTGTGGAGGCAATCCCAAAGATGACGGTGACGCGGTTCGCGCTGGCAACCTCCCAGTGCCGGCGGACCGAGAATCGGCGCATCACCACCAGTGGAGTGCCGGCGTGTAGCGAGAGCAACAGTTGCCAGGGCGGATCGTTGTAGAAAAACTGCAGGCAGCACAGCAGCCGATCGTCGGCGCCTAATCCGTAGCGACGTTGGAACAGATCGACGAATCGCAGCCAGTATTCGTGATCGACCATGCAACCCTTGGGCGGCCCGGTCGTGCCGGACGTGTAGTAAATGTTGGTGATGTCACGCCGATCCGCGGCGGCGGCGCAGGACTCGAGGGTGGGCGTGTCGGCGTGGTAGCCGGCTAGGCCGCCCGGTTCGGCGCCGGCCAGGACCAGTACCTGATGGAGATCCGGGCATCCCGGCTGCAGGCGCTCGAGCAGATCGCGGTTCTCGTCGTCAGTGACGGCGATGCGGGCACCGGAGTCACGCAGGATGTGCCCGGCGTCGTATTCCTGCGCGGCAGGGTTCAGCGACACCAGGGTGGCCCGGCAGGCGACCACCGCCAACCAGGCGACCATGTACTCGGTCCGGTTGCCGAGCATGATGGCGACCCGGTCGCCGGGATCGATGTGGTTGGCGAGGTAGCCGGCGAACCGCTCGACCGCTTCAACCAGTTCGCCCCTGCTGACATAGAGCCCGTCTTCAAAGATCAGCGCCGGTTGCTCGGGCGCCTGTCGACGAGAGTGCACGAGCACTTCGAGGATGGTGTCGGCTTGTACGGCGCACCACGGGGCGTCGGTGTCGTGCTGGGTCACTGGTACCACTCCTCTGGTCCCAGCCTGGTTTTCGTTTCGTAGCCGAGGTCGTGGGTGAACAGCAGCTCCGCGTTGTAGCGCCGTTGCATGTCCTCGATGCGTTCCCAGCTCGCCACCATCGCGTCGGGGTTCCACAGCAGGCCGGGTAGGCGCCGGTCGGTCATCTTCTGCGGGTCGTAGGCGGCGTCGCCGACCAGGATGTAGGCTCGTTCGGGCAGCCGGACGAGCATCGACTGGTGTCCGGGGGTGTGACCGGGAGTCGGGAAGATGATCAGCCGGCCGTCGTTGAAGACGTCGTGCTCGCCGTCGAGTTCGCGCCACTGCAGGGGGTGGTCGAAGTCGGCGTGCAAGTAGAGGTCTCGCTGGTAGACCGGCGGCCAGTGCGCAAAGGGCAACTCGGCCTTTTGGACGTAGACGGCGGCGTCCGGGAAGAACTCCAGTCCGCCGGCGTGGTCGTAGTGCAAGTGGGACTGTACGATGTGGCCGACGCGCTCGGGGTCGATGCTGACAGTGGCCAACCGGCTGACCACGTCGTCACCGGGTTGCATGACGACGTCGAAGATGTCGGCGGCCGCGCCGAGTCGGCTGCGTGGATCGTCGATGAAGGCGGGGTGCGCGCCGGTGTCGAAGAGCAGATTCTGTTCGGGATGTTGCACCAAGTAGAAGAAGTACGGCGGGTGGATCGTGGCCCCGCAATCGGGATCGAAGGGGTCCAGCAGCGAGCGGAGGGTGCGTTCTCCGCCGCAGTGGAAGGCGTACATCTTCATGACGGATCCTCCAGGTCCTGTGCAGGCTTGTCCAGGGTGGTGGGCGCGCCGTAGGTGGGGTCGCGTTTCTCGGTGAAGGCGCGGAGCCCCTCCCGTTGGTCGGCTGACTGATCGAGCCGGTCGTAGTACATCCGCAGCAAGCGCAAGTAACCCTCCAGGGTGTTGTCGAAGCCGCGCTGCACCAGTTCCTTGGTCATGCGGATCGCTGTCGGGCCGTTGGCGCAGACTTTCCCGGCGATCGCCATCGCGGTCGGCATCAGAGCCTCGGCAGCCACCACGCGGCTGACCAAGCCGATGCGCAGCGCGGTTTCCGCGTCAACGGGTTCGCCGGTCAGCAGCAGTTCCATCGCGTTCGACAGGCCGATGACCCTGGGCAGCCGGTAGGCGCCATAACCGTGCAGCAGATTCCAGCGGACCTCCGGTGTGCCGAATCTCGCGTGTTCGGCCGCGATCCGGATATCACAGACAAGTGCTAGCTCCAGCCCACCGGCAAGTGCGTAGCCGTTGACGGCGGCGATGAGAGGTTTTGAAGTGGTCTGACCGAAGTCCCAGCGGTCTGGCCGCCACGGCGCCCACTCAGGCGGGGCGTGTCCCTCCGTGTGCATCGTCTTGAGGTCAGCGCCGGCGCTGAACGCCCGGTCCTCGGCACCGGTGACAATCCCAACGTAAATCCGCGGATCGTGCTCGATGCGGTCGAACGCCGCTCCGATCTCCGCGTAGGTCGAGGGATCCATCGCATTGAGCACCTCGGGGCGGTCCAAGGTCAGCACGGCGATGCCGTCGTCGCTGTCGAACCGGATCGTCATGGCTTCGCCTTTGGTTGAGTCAGCGCACACGGACACCGGTGGTTTAGGCACGCCCACGCTCGGTCGGGGACTGCGCCGTGCCCACCGGGGGGACTTGCGCACCCAGGTCCGACGCTTCGGTGGACGCCGTTTGCACAGCGGCGTCCTCCTCGACGGCAGCCAAGAGCTGACCGGCCCTGCGGACACGCTCTGGGTCGACGCGTCCGAGATAGTGGGCGACCGCCACCGCGGCGAAGATCACGACCAAGGTGGCGGGTATGAAGTAGCTCAGCGGTGCGGCCGGCAAGGGGTAGACGTTGCCGTAGAGCACGAGCCCGATGCCAGCCAAGCCGATCAGCGGGATCAGCGCGTGCCGCACAAGGGACAAATTGTCGGGGTGGCGGCGGCGGTGGAACCGCATCACACCCACGCACAACAGGATGTATGCGCCAATGAAGAACAGCGTCGCCAGATAAGCCGACCAGGACGCGTACGTGTCGGGCCCATAGATGGAACCGAATATCAGGGAAGCCGCGAGCCCTACCACGGCGACGGTCGCGGCCGCCATACCCGGTGCCTGCCGGCGGTTCAGTCGGCTGAGTGCGCTTGGCAGCATGCGGTCGCGACCCATTGCATACAGCATCCGCGTGACTGCGCTCACCGTCACGATATTCAGCGCAATAAAGCTCGTCACGACCGCCACGTCAATCAGCCCGCTCAGCACACCGTTGCCATACCTGTTAGCCAACGTGTTGAACGCAGTTGGATCGTTGGCCAGTTGCTGTATGCCGGCGGGTGTGATACCGAAGCCAATCACCTCCGCGTAGGTGACGAACACAAAGAAAACACCTAGCAGCACGGCGCTGACCATCACCGCCCGAGGAATTGTGCGCCGCGGCTCGCTGACCTCCTCACCGAGGGTGGTCGCCGACTCGAACCCGACGAAGGCAAAGATGGTGAACACGCAGGCAATGAGCAGGCCCGAAGAGAAGCCTTGGGTGCTTTGCGCTGGGTTAAACGGCTGAATGGTGTTTCCTTCTGCTCCACCTTGAACAATGATCAAGACGGCGAAGGCGGTGAACACCACTATCTCGAACGCCAGACCAATCAGGCCGATCCGTAGTGAGTAGCGCGCGCCTGCCGCGGTCAGCGCGGCGGTAAGCACAATCAAGACGACGGCGAATACCTGCCACGGGACGTTCACGCCGAAGTTCGCGGTGAGTAGGCCACTGACGAAGAACCCAAAAAAGGACAGCTGAAAGGGCAGCAATAACAAATAGGCGCCGAAGAGCAACACCCCAGTGACGAAGCCGGTCTTCGGGCCAAAGGACTGCGTCAAGTAGGTGTAGAAGGAGCCTGCGCTAGGCAACTCCCGTGCGTAGTCGGCGATGACCTTCGCGATAACCACTACA
>JAABUT010002786.1_pt1 | contig 16070 bp, 16 predicted proteins | sample 5559281 | NCBI WGS metagenome assembly JAABUT01 (sample SAMN10711880, study PRJNA513359) | rock metagenome | isolation source: Antarctica rocks | place: Antarctica: Victoria Land, Ricker Hills nord | collected 2016-01-04 | reverse complement strand
CAGCAGCACAATCCTAGTGTCCGAGGGGGGACTTGAACCCCCACGCCCTTGCGGGCACTAGCACCTCAAGCTAGCGCGTCTGCCATTCCGCCACCCGGACCTGGGTCGCTCCACGCCTCGCGCGGTGCGAACCGGAGTTTACTCGATCCCCGCAGACGGACCCAATCACCGACGGTCCGCGCTCACCCGTCGAGACGTTCCGATCCGCCCTGCCAAGTTAGTTGTGGTCTTGACCGCCGCCGGGCGTCGGCCCGTATCGACATCGATCCCTACCCGCTTGAGCCCGTTGCCGACGTGCCGACCTGCGGCTTCGTCCCCACACCGTCCTCGTCCTTCCTGCCGCCGAGCCGGGACAGCAGCCCGGCGATGTCCACACCGGTGAGGTCGCTGGAGATCTGCAGTCCCTGGGCGACGTTGGCGGCCACCGACTTCGACAGGGAGCCGGCGCCGTCCGAGGAGATCACCGTCATCTTGTCGACCGCGGCCAGCGGCGCCGACGCCGCAGAAACGATGTCAGGCAGCACCTTCACCAGTAGGTCGAGCACCGCCGCCTCCCCGTAGGTGGCGAATGCCTGCGAGCGCTTGTCCATCGCCTCCGCCTCCGCCTGGCCCCGCGCCAGAATCGCCGAGGCGTCGGCGGCGCCTTCCCGTTCCACCGCGTCGGCGATGGCCTGCCGGCGCATCTTCTCCGACTCGCCCTTCTTGGCGCCCTCGACCGCGTCGGCCTCGGCCAGCGCCTGCCGTCGCAGCCGCTCACCCTCGCCCATCAGCCTGGACTGCTCGGCCTGCGCGCTCGCGTTGGCGATCGTGGCCTGCCTGTCCGCTTCGGCCTTGGCGATCACCGCATTCTTGTTGGCCTCCGCCTGCTGCTCGACGCGGTATCGCTCCGCATCCGCGGGCTTTCGGACCTCCGCATCCAGTTGGCGTTCCTTGAGGGCGGCGTTACGCTCGGCGACCTTCTCCTGCTCGCCCAGGATCCGTTGATCCTGCGCCGCCTGCGCCAGCGGCCCGGCCGCCGACGCCTGGGCCTTGGCCGCATCGATCTGCGCCGCGATCTCCGCCTGCTTGAGATGCAGCTGACGGTTGGACACCGCGATGGCTTCGTCGGCCAGCAGCTGCTCCTGCTCCGAGGCCTGCCGGGCCCTGGCCTCGGCGATGGATGCCTCCTTGATCACTCTGGCGGCTTCCGGCCGTCCGAGGTCCTGCAGATAGGTGCCCTCGGCCTGGATGTCCTGCAGCTGGAAGGTGTCGAGCACTAAGCCCTGACCGGTGAGTGCGCTCTCCGCCTCCTCGGCCACCGCCGAGGCGAACGCGGCCCGGTCCCGGATGATCTCCTCGATGGTCAGCCGGCCGACGATGGACCGCAGCGCCCCGGCGAGCACCTCCGAGGTGAACACGTCGATGCCCTGCTGTTGGTTCAGAAACCGTTGCGCCGCAGCACGTACCGATGATTCGGTGCCGCCCACCTTGACGATCGCGACACCTTCCAGGTCGCACTTGACGCCCTGTTTGGATACCGCCCCACGGATGCCGACCGGGATCCGCCGGCTGGACAGATCGATGGAGTGCACCTTCTGCACCACCGGCAGCACGAAGACGCTGGCGCCCATCACCACCTTCTGCCCCGACATGTCGGTGGACACCACGCCATGGGTGTTGGTAACCACGCGCCCCTGCCGCCCGGTCACCAGGAACGCCTGGTTCGGGCCGGCCACCTTGATCCTGGACAGGATCAGCAGCACGACCAGGACGACCAGGACGACTACTCCGCCGATGGCATACACGATGGGCGACATGCTGTTTCCTCTGTTCAGTCGGCGGTGGAGACGACCTCGACCGCGGTGGCGGACAGTGCTTCGCTGACGTAGATGGGCGTGCCGATCGGCAACGGGATGTGAGCGCGTGCGAAATACTTCAGATCCTGCCCGTGAACCCGGATCCGCACCTCACCGAATCCCGCTGCGGGGATCGGGGTGATGACCGTTCCCAGCGCCCCGCTCAGGCCGGCCTCGGTGAGCGTCGGATCGGTGCGCATCCGCATCAACCCGCCCGTCAGCCGAATGGCGCCCCAGGCCAACGGCAGGGCGCCGATGACACCGGCAGCGCTCGACAGCAGCGCCGTCGGCCCACTGGAGAGTCGGCCGTTGACGACCGCGGCCGGAATGGCGCCGACGAATCCGACGCCTCCGATGAAGGCGGCGATCGCCGGCAGCGAGAACGGACCGTCGGCATCCGGGCCGCCCAGATGCCCGATCTCGCCGACCAGCAGCGCCACCAGCAACAGGGCCAGACCGGCGCCGCCGATCACCAGGAACGTGAGCGTCACCGGGTCCATCGGCCACACCCCCTCCATCTCCCCTGTGAGGTTCAGGCTAGCCGCTGGGACCGGACATCGTCCGGGCAACCGCTCCCGAGCCGATTCCGGCGAGCGCGGTACGGCACAAGGGAGCGCCGTCGCCGTCCCGGTCAGCCGCCCACGTCGTGCAGGTGATGAACGATGTCGTGCAGCAGGTACAGGGCGAACGTCCGGACGGTGAACTCCGAGCCGTTGCTGCGGAATCCCCGGTTGCGCCACGCGTCGTCCGGCACCGCGTCGAAGGCGGCGGCCAGGTCGGCAGCCGCGGCGGACAAGTCGCGACTGACATCAGCTGGAAGGGTTTCCCGGTAACGCTTTTCGAGCGCCGTGGCGTCCTGGTCCCAGTTGTCGAACCGGGCGCCGTCCTGTGCCAGCATCTGCGCCAGCCGGCCGCCGAAGATCGTGCAGACATCCCGCACATGGCAGCCGTATTCCAGTGCCGACCAGAAATCGGTGCGCGGCCGGTCGACCACGTCCGGTCCGGCGAGGACGGCCTGCCAGCGCGGCACCGTTGACCGCAGGGCGCTGCCCGTGTCGACCGGATCGTGCTGCGCCGGGTCGAATCCGCACTCCGGACACGGCTGCGACACCACCCAGGTCCAGTCCTTGTCGTCGGGTTCGACAGCGTCGCCGGATAGGGCGGTGGGCGGCGTGATCATCTGCACAGGTTAATCTCCGGTTCGGAACGTCCAGGGCCCGGCCAGCGCGCCCGATGCAGGATGACGCGACCGAGATCCGTTCAGTCGTCGACGAGTTCGCCGTCAGGCCGTTCGTTGTCCTCATCGGGGTCGCCCTCGATGATGTGGACCGCGGCCTCCTCGGCGGACGCCGCCGATCCGTCGATTCCGACGTCCTCGGCGACCAGGTCCTTCTCCACGTCCGAGATGCCGTCGCTCTCGTTGTCGACCAGTCGGCCGGCTCGACGGTTACCCACTTCGTAGATGTCCTCGCTCTGCGGATCGCTATCAGCAGTGACGTCGGGTTCCTCTTCGGCCAGTCGATCATCCAGCGATTCCCCCTCGGCCTCCTCGCGCCGCGTCGGGACATGGATCGACGGCTCCCGATCAGGCGGCGAGTACCCCTCGTCCAGCACGTCCTCGACACCACGGTCGTCCAGGGTGTCCTGCTCGGTCAGCTGCGCCGAGACACCGTCTCCGGCCGCTCCCTCGCTGCCCGGGTCGCTGGTGTCGGTCTGTTCGTAGCCCTCGGATGCCATCTGTTCCTCCTCGAAGTGCTGACCTGGCCACTGTGCCAGAGCTCGACGGCGGCCGGCGGCCGGTCACCAGACGTTGAACACCAGCAACAGCACGGCAAGCACGTCGAAACCGATCGCCAGCATCATCACCAGCAGAGCGACCGCGACCAGTGCGGCAGTCCCCTTCAGTCCCCCTCGGGCCGGCCGACCGGTCGGGGCGGCGACCGGGGCGACGGAGGGAGACACGGCAATCAGTCGGCGTCTCCTGGCCTGGAGCAACGCCCCGGCGACACCGCCGCAGACCGCGATCGCGAAAGCCAGGAACTTGGCGCTCCCGTCGATCACCAGCCCGAACAGGGCCGCGATCAGCGACGGGACCAGCACCGCGATCGTCAACAGGCGCAGCGGAGCGGCCAGCATCGAGCGCAGTTCCGGAGAGCTGTCAGTGAGCAACCGGAGGGCACCAGCGACGGACATCGCACCCAGCGGGGCTCGAAAGCCGCCGGCAGTGCCCGACCCGAAGGCGCCGGCAGGCGAAGACCCGAAGTCGCCGGCCGGACCCTGTCCGCTGCTCCCGGCCGCCCGATCCTGGCTCTTCGCGCCGCCGAATGCTGCCGCCGTTGCGTCCTGCATAACCTCGCCGGCGACGATCTCCGGCTCGTCGCCGGCGACCGGCCGGGGGTCATCCGTCATTCCGGTCCCCGTCGTGGACATGTGATGGTCCGCTGGTCAGACACGGGTCCCCCGCAACGTCGGGACAGCCTTGCCGCTCCAGGTCCTCGGCGACGACCCGACCCACTTCCGCCAGCACCGCCAGCTGATCAGCGGTGAGTAGGTCGATGAACCGGGATCGGACCGCGGCCGCGTGCGCCGGAGCGGCCTGCTCGATAGCCGCCCGGCCGACGTCGGTGATGAACACCTCGGAACTCCGGCCGTCGGACGGGCACGGCCGGCGGCCGACCAGCCCCCGCGACTGCATGCGGGTCAGATGGTGAGAAAGCCGACTGGCCTCCCAGTCGGTGGACAGCAGCAGATCCCGGACGTGGACGATGCCCTGCTGCGCCTCCGACAACGCAACCAGCACCTGGTAGTCCGGCAGCGACAGACCGGAGTCCAACGCCAGCTGCCGGCCCAGCGCGGCCATCAGCGGACCACGCAGGCGGTGGACCGCACGCCAAGCCTGCTGCTCGGCGTGGGTCAGCCAGGTCGCTGGGTCGACGGAAACCTCTGGCTGCGCCACCGCACCAGAATACTGACGGGGCGCCGTCGTGACGGATCCGCCGGTGGGCGGCAACTCCTACTCACGTCGCTGATCGACCTCCCGGTTGTCGAAGTGACGCTGCTCGAACACCGGCACGTCGCCGACGATCGGATTGGTGCGGCGGGACGGCGACAGATATTTGGTGGCCAGGTTGACGAAGGTGGCGAGCCTGTTGCGGTTGGCCAGCAGATTCACCACGTGCACGAACACCCAGAGCAGCCAGGCGATAGTTCCGGTCAACTTCAGCGACCTGCCGCCGCCGAGCTCGATATCGGCGACCGCTGCCCGGCGGCCGACCGTGGCCATCGTGCCCTTGTCCCGATAGCTGAAGGGCACGGTCCCGCGGCCGCCGATCAGCGCGGCGATCTGCCTCGCTGCATGCTTGCCTTCCTGCAGCGCCGGCTGGCTCAGCTGCGGAAGTGGCTTGGGTGTCACGGCGACGTCGCCGACCGCAAAGATGTTGTCGAATCCGTCGACCCGCAGATCGTCGCCCACCGCGATGCGGCCGCCGTGGCCCTGCGGCAGTCCCCAGCCGCTGACGATCTTCGGCACGGTGACGCCGGCGGCCCAGATGACAACGCTCGCCTCGAGGAAATCACCGTTGTCGAGTTCGACGCCGTCCTGCCGCACCTCCTTCACGGCAGTGCCGAGGCGAATCTCGACGCCTCGTTCACGCAGGGCCCGCGCCGAGAACTCCTGCAGTTTGGGCGCGAACGGAGCCAGTACCCGGTCGGCCATCTCCAGCAACACGATGTGGGTCCGCCGTGGGTCCAGTTCCGGGTAGACCGTTGCCATCGCGTCGTTGCGCAGCTCGGCCAGCGCGCCGGCCATCTCGACGCCGGTGGGCCCGGCACCGACGACCACCATCGTCAGGTCGTTGCCGCTGGCGGCTGCCGCCGCGTGCTCGAGCTGGGTGAAGATCCGGTCCCGCAGTTGCAGTGCCTGGGCCCTGGTGTAGATCGCCATCGAGTTGTCCTCGGCGCCCGGCGTCCCGAAGTAGTTGGTGGTGGCGCCGGAGGCGACGATCAGGTAGTCGAAGTCGAGCGAGCCGCCGTCGGCGAAGGTGACCTTCCTGGCGTGCGGATCCACCCCGATCACGTCGCCCTGCCGGAAGCTGACGTTCCGCTGGTTCATCCGGGTGGCCCGGAGGAAATAGGTGACGTCGCCAGGATTCAGGCCGGCGGTCGCCACCTGGTAGAGCAGCGGCTGGAAAGTGTTGTAGGGGTGCCGATCGACCAGAGTGATGTCGAGGTCCACCTGTCCCAGCTGCTTGACCGCCGACAGCCCGCCGAATCCGCCGCCGATGATGACGACATGCGGCCGGCGCCGCCCGCCGACCGACTCGACGGGCCCGGCTGCGGGGATGGTCTTGTCAGTCATGGCTTCCCTCCTTCGGTGGGGCCCGTCGTCGGCGTGACTCGTCGATGGACCGGAACGCTGTCGATGGCAGGCTCGCCAGCCCGGCGGTCGGGGGCGGCGGATGTCGCGGCCAACGCCAGGTGTCCTACCGGGGCTGCTGTCACACCGGCGTCTGGCGGAACGCCGTCCGCGGCTGCTCGGTGGCCGGATCCATCGATCGCGCGCCGGGTGGTCACCAGCATCAGGACGGTCAGCACGGTATCGGCGAGGACGGCACTAGTCTGCCAGTAGGCCCACGAGGTGTTCGCGCCGACGCCCAGGGTGTCGACCCCGGTGGCCGAAATGAGCAGTAACACCAGGCTCACCGTCGAGATCGCGACGAACGTCCAGGGCAGAATCCGAGCTGTCCGACCGCTGCGGAGCGCGGCCACCGCGGTGCCGATCGGCACCGCGACCAGCCCGATCACCGAGGCCACCATGTGTACCTTCGCGGTCGTCGACTGCTGCAGTCCTCCCGGGTCCGTTCTGACGACGGCCATCACCAGGCAGCCGAGCGCGCCGGCGACCAGCAGGACCCTGGTGACTCTGCCGGTCGGAACAGCGCGATCCAGGCACAACGGGCCGACGGACAGACAGATCAGGTAGAGGCTGAAGATCCAGCCGTGCCCCCCGACCCCGTACTGCGAAAACGAGATCTCCGGTGGCAGCCAGTCGCCGGTGTCGGCCTGGACCAGGACGAGCAGCAGCCAGCTGGCGACCACCAGACCAACGCCCGCCATCCACCACTTCTGCACGGTTTTCTCCCCGGTCACGTATTCCATTGTCGCGCGCGGGGCCACTACCGTGACACCAGGTTCGGAACATTTCGGCGGCCGGACCGGAACCGGACACATGGACGCGCGTCTCCGCGGCATGCACAACACTGCGGCTGGCCCGCGGCGTGTCGTCCTGCTCCTGGCCGCTGCGATCATGGTGAGCGCGTGCAGCGGCCGGCTGGCCGGATCGGCTGTCGCCCAGGGTGACGGGTCGATCCTGCGGAGCCAATCTCCACCGAGTGTCCTGTCCTCGGCCGGCGCGACTGTCGATCAGTCCCAGGGCAGCGCCACGTCCGATCCCGCGGTGCCGTCCGATCCCGCGGTGCCGTCCGATCCCACGGTGCCCGACTCCCCTTCGGCGTCGGCGGGCCAGGGAACACTGCTCACCGACGCCTCCGAAGCGCAGACGGCGCAGACGGCGCAGTCGCCGACCTCCGAACCTTCCAGCGCCGAGCCGTCCGATCCCGGCTCGAGCCGACCGATGACACCCACCGCACCGAGTCCGACCGCGACCCCGACCACCGCGGGTCCACGACTGGACATCTCCCACTTCGTCACCCCGTCCGGCAACATCACCTGCCAATACCTGACCGGCCAGATCACCTCCGTCCGCTGCGACCTGGCGGAGTCGGACATCACCGAGCAGCACGACTGCCACGGGATCGGCGACTGGGGTCACGCGGTGGTCCTGGAAAGCGGCAAACCGGCTGGCATGCAGTGCATCTCGGACAGCGTGATGGCACCGGGCCTGCCGGTCCTGGCATACGGAAGCAGCACCGTGGTCGGCGACATCACCTGCAGCAGCAGCAAGGCCGGAGTGCACTGTCAGGACACCTCCGGGCACGCATTCGACCTGTCCCGCGCTGCCTACAGAGTTCGCTGACCACCTGGTGCCCGGCTGTCATCCGGCGGGTGACGGTGGCTCGAGGCCGGGCAGCAGAGTGTCCAGTTCCCGGTCGATGGCCGCGAGCCGCTTCTCCAGATCGGCGATCTGCGCTGTCGCGGCGTCGATCTCCTGACGCCTGACGAGCGGAGTGGCCATCCTCGCCTGCAGCTGGCTGTAGTCACCACTGGCCCTGTCGAACCGCGCGTCCAGATCGGGCCGCTTCGCGACCTCGAGTCGCGGGGCGATGCCCAGGATCTGCGGGGCCAGCTTCCCGAGCCGATCCGACAGGTGTGTCGAGAGCTCGGCCAGCGCCTGCTGGTCGGTGTCGGCCCTCCGCTTGCGCCTCCAGATCCCGGCACCGACGACGGCCAGAATGCCCAGGACGACCACCCCGACCACCACCAGCAACCAGGGAAACCCCTTGGCGGTCGCGGAATCGGCAAAGGCCCGGGCAGCGGCCACGGCGTCGTCGCCGGCCGCGACGGCCGCCGCCTTTGCCGCGTCCTGCTGGGTGCCCGACAATTCGGACGAATAGAGGCCGCCGGAGGTCGGCGTCAGCACCAGGACTGTCCCGCCGACCTTGGTCTGCACCTCGGCCGCCATCAGCTTGGCGTCGGATACGGTCAGCCGGGCCTTGAGCGAGACCACCGACAGCTCCAGGTTTCTGGCCCTGGCGTCGGAGACCACCTGCGCCAGTCGCGCTTCGTCAGTGGCCGACCCGATGACGGCGACGTGGTCGTCGTTCAGGGCGGCGACCACGTCGGCCACCCTGACTCCGCCGATCACATCCTCGTCGGCCGCCGATTGATTCAGCACCGCGGCCGTGATCGTGGCCCAGACACCGCCCGGGGTCGAGCGAACCGCCGACGAGGCGGACATTGCCGGGCCGGACAGCAGCGCTATTGCGGCCAGCAACGGACCGACCGCCAGCCGGCGGATCCGTCGAGATGGTTCGATCATGGGGTCCGGCCTTCCGCTCCGGTTGGCCACGCTACATCGGGCGGCTCCAGGACCCGGTGCGGTGTCGGCGACGGTGCGGTCGCAGCGCGATGGCGCCGGCGCGGTGCGAACGCCGCCAGTCTGGGTAGGGTCCGGGAGGGATGAACTCCTCGGGTATGAAGGGCCGCCGGCATCGAAGGACCGCCGGCAAAGAAGGAGAGGTCATGACCACCGTCAACACCGGGATCGCCGATGTGCTGGGCACCGCACCCGTTCGCGGACCCGTCATCGACCCGGATGCCGACGCCGCCGCCAGGTCAGACGACCGTGGTCACGTCTTCCACTCATGGTCCGCGCAGAAGGCGATCGACCCCACGCCGGTGGCCGGCGGCCTGGGCGCCAGGTTCTTCGACTACGCCGGCAACACCTATCTCGACTTCGGCTCACAGCTGGTCAACCTGAACCTGGGCCATGCGCATCCGGATCTGATCGCGGCGATCAAGTCGCAGGCCGATCGGTTGGCCACCGTGCAGCCGACCTTCGCGAACGACACCCGTGGGACGCTGGCCCGGCTCATCACCGAACGCGCGGGCGAGTCGTTCTCGCACGTCTTCTTCACCAACAGCGGCACCGAGGCCAATGAGCACGCGGTCCGGATGGCCCGCCTGCACACTGGACGGCACAAGGTGCTGGCCGCCTACCGCAGCTATCACGGCGCCACCGCCGGCGCCATCGCCCTGACCGGAGAACCGCGGCGCTGGGGCAGTGAACCCGGCTTCGGCTCGGTGGTGCACTTCCACGGCCCGTACCCCTACCGCAGTCCCTTCCATTCGGGGTCGCCCGAGCAGGAGACCGAGCGGGCGCTGGAACACCTGCGGCAGACCATCGTCTTCGAGGGCCCGCACAGCATCGCGGCCGTTGTCCTGGAGCCCGTGGTGGGTACCAACGGTGTCCTCGTCCCGCCGCCGGGATATCTCGCCGGTGTCCGCGCGCTCTGCGACGAGTTCGGCGTTCTCTACATCGCCGACGAAGTGATGGTCGGCTTCGGCCGGCTCGGTGAGTGGTTCGGCGTGCAGGCGTTCGATGTGCGGCCCGACCTGATCACATTCGCCAAGGGTGTGAACTCCGGCTACGTGCCGCTCGGTGGTGTGGTGATCGACGCCGACATCGTGGCCACCTTCGGCGACCGTCCCTACCCGGGTGGCCTCACCTACTCCGGGCATCCGTTGGCCTGCGCGGCGGGGGTGGCCACCATCGAGGTGTTCGAGCGGGACGGGATACTCGAGAACGCCCGGATGCTGGGCGCCGAGGTGATCGGACCGGAGCTGGCCGCGATGGCGCAGCGTCACCCGAGAATCGGTGAGGTCCGCGGCCTTGGTGCCTTCTGGGCCATCGAATTCGTCGCCGATCCAATGACGAAGGAGCCGCTGGTGCCGTTCAACGCCTCCGGCGCCGCGATGGGGCCGATGAACGCGATCGTCGCCGCCTGCAAGAAACGGGGGGTGTGGCCCTTCCTCGCCGGGAACCGTATCCATGTGGCCCCGCCACTGATCGCCACCGTCGATGACGTCCGGGAAGGTCTGGCCGCCATCGACGAGGCGATCTCCGAGACCGGGTGAGGCGCCCGGCGGGGCCCGTCCAGTTGTGTCGGGTCCCAGCCGGCCGCGACCGGATACACCGTCATCCAGGCAGCACAGCGCGGGACAAGTGCAGCGAAAACCCCTGCGACAGAGAGGTCGGTCCATGAAGTGGTTCTGGTGGTTTCTGATTCTGGTCGTCGGGCAGCTCCGATCGGCTGCGGGCAGCTCGGCGAGCGGCGGCGATCAGGGCGCCGGTCCGGCCGATTCCGGGTCGCCCGCGGCCGATGAGCAGCCGCCCGGCGCGGAGGCCGCCGATCCGCCGGCGCACCCCGCGACCGGTGACACAGCTGACGGCCGCGACGGCTCATCCGGCGCTGTCGAGCCGGCTGAGATCCCCAATTCGGTGCTGGATTCCGGTTATGACCCCCGGCTGGCCACCCAGGTGATGGGGATGACACCCGAACCCAGCTCACAGGCTCCCGTTCCAGGGGCGGCAGGCGAGGGCGGCGATCCGGGATCGACCAAGGACCCCGACAAGAAGGCGGCCCCGTCCGACGCGCCGGGTGATGCAACTGCCGGCGCGACCGACGCCGACGAAGAGATCGACAGCAGGTCCCAGCACTGAAGTCAAGCACCTGCACCGCGAGCAGCTCGGGCACCCCCACCATGCCGACGCTGGCGATGTGTGCTCCGCGCTGGCGAAATTTCTCCAGCGAGACGTACAGATCGCCAGCGTCGGCCCGGCTGGTGGGCACCGGTCACCGTGGTGGGACCTGAGCCGTGGCAACTCGCCACCGCAGGGGGCCTGCGCTGGTAGCGTCCACGACGTACCGCACCCGGTGGCGGCCTCCCTTGTTGTTTCCTGCGTGCATGGTGGAGGCTCGCGATGGCATCGTTCGAGGTGCGGCCGTTCAGGCGTGACGACCGCGAGCAGCTGACGGCCCTGGTGAATGCGCACGTGCAGGCGGTGGTCCCTGGCGTGGCCGTGTCGGTCAATGCGGTGTTGAGCCAGCTGGAGCGCGAACCTGGCGAGTTCATCGTCGATCCGTGGGTCATCCAGCGGCTGACGCTGGTGGCCGAGCAGCGGGGCCGGATAGCCGCCGCGGCGCACGTCCTGCGCTACGGGGCAGGCGCTGAGGTCGGCGAGTGCTACCGGGGCACCGGTGAGATCCGCTGGCTGGTGTGCTGGCCCGACGCGCCCTTCTGGCCCGATGCCCCCGCCGCGGGTGACGCCGTGGCGGCCGCGGCGGTAGCGTTCTTGACCCGCTCCGGCGCGACCCGGGTCTACGCCGACGGCGCGCTGCCGGCCCCCGGCGTGTACGGCCTGCCCGAGCAGTGGCCGCACGTGCACGCCATCTTGCACCGGGCCGGCTTCGCACCAGGCGATCACACCGAGATCGTGTTCTTGGCCGATGTCGACGCGCTGGACGCGCCCGCCGCGCCCATCGGCGGCCTCACTATCACCCGGACACTGGGCAGCGCCGGGACCCGCCTCACCGCGCTACTCCACGGTGACCCTGTTGGCTATATCGAGGTGGAGAACCGCATCGGTGACGCCGGACGCGTCCTCCGCCCGGAAGGTTGGGCCGACGTCGGCAACCTGTGCGTCAGTGAGCCGCACCGTCGGCGGGGGATCGCCAGTTGGCTGCTCGGCGAGGCGGCACAGTGGCTGCGGCTCGCGCACGTCGACCGGCTACTGGACTACTCGCCGCCGGATCAGCACGGGTACGTGGCATTCCTCCAACACGCCGGCTTCCGCGAGCTGACCCGAACCAGCCGAGGCTGGGAACGCCCCACCGTCCACCGCTGAAGTGCTGGGCCCGGAAGGATCCTGACCGGTGTCGGGACCAGCGCCCATCGAACCATCCGCCGGGAGGCAGCCGCACGTGTCTGACGGCGGGTCGCCCTTGCGTTGGCGGCACGCGCAGCACGGCGGCCCCTGGCAGACTGGCCGAATGCGCGAGGTGTTCGCCCACGAAGCAGTCCTGGACATGGCGCCGGACGCCGACGCGCAGGCGCCCGGCGCGGCAATCACCGCGGCACTGTGCGGGCACTGGGATCACGAACCACCGTGCCCGCTCGCGCCGCACCACACTTGCGCTGCTCGGGTGGGCGGCGAGCTGCATGTGCGAACCTTGTTCGCGGTCGAGCCGACGTTCTACAGCGATGTCCGAGAGCGCATCGACCGGGCGCTGGCGGCCGAGCATCTGTCCGGTCCGGATGGCGTGACAGCCCGGTGGCAGCTTCTAGGCAGCCACCGAAGCGACGTCGCACCGGACGAAACAGACGACGCTCAGCGATTGCGGGCATCCGGTTGATCGACCGCCAACCCCGACATTCTGGCGTCGCACGATCGGATCGTCCTGACGACACGGGGTTCGTCGTGGCCTCGGAGAGGGCCCTTACTCAGCCTGCGTGTCGGTGTCGGTCCACCCGATCTTCGCGGGGGGTGGTCGAGGCGACAGCGCCCGGCAGACAACTCCGCCCAAGTCGGGCTACCTCCACCTCGCGGCGAGCAACGATCCCGGGTGAAGGCAGTCAGATCGGCGCGTCGGTGCCCGGTCCAGGACCGTCGAGGAAAGGCTTGCGACCGACGCCGGCCTATCGCCACCACCTCTGCAATCACGCGTCGGAACAGGCGCTGACGCATGCCGGTGTCCGACCACCTGACCCGGCTCAATTACCGGGGAATGGGTCGAACCGGCCGTCGATCGCCGTCCAACCGCCGTCGACCAGCAGCACCGACCCGGTCACATAGCTGGAGGCGTCGGAGCCGAGAAACACTGCCGCGCCGGCCATCTCGTCCGGTCTGGCCCATCGACCCAGCGCACTCTTGGTGGCATAGGCACGTTCCCAGGCCGCATCCGCGCGGATCTGCGCCGTCAACTCCGTTGCCACCACCCCGGGTGCGATGGCGTTGCACCGCACACCGGACGGGCCGAACTCGGCGGCAGCGGTGCGAATCAGTTGCTGCAGACCGGCTTTGCTGGCCGCGTACACGCCCTGCCCCGGCTCCACCGTCGCAGCCCGGATCGAGGAGAAGGCAACCATCGAGCCGCGGCCGGCCGCAGCCATCGCCGGGCCGTACGCCCTGATCAGGTTGAACACACTGCGGAGATTGAGATCGATCACCCGGTCGAACTCGGCATCGGCGTACTGCGCCAGCGGTTTTCGCACATTCGCACCGACTGTGGTCACCAGCACGTCCGGGGCGCCGCGCTCGGCCAGCCGGCCGACGGCGGCTGGATCGGTCACGTCCAGGGCGAGGTACTGCCCGCGGGCCCGGTCCGCTGCCAGTTCGGCGACCCGCACGTCCACGTCGGCCACCGTCACCAGGGCGCCGTGATCGGCGAACGCCGCGGCGACCTCGGCTCCGATCCCGCCGCCGCCCACCACCAGCGCCCGCCGGCCGGTGAGGTCGAACATCCTGCTGTAGTCGGTCACGGCCGGATCACTGCCATCCTGGTCACGGTGAACTCCTCCACCGCCCACCGCGGCCCCTCCCGGCCGATTCCGGAATCCTTGACGCCGCCGTAGGGCATCGCATCGGATCGAAACCCCGGCACATCGTTGATCACCACTCCGCCGACGTCGAGCTGGTCGATAGCGGCGTGGGCGGTGGCCAGCGAACGGGTGAACACCGCAGCGTGCAGTCCGTAGCGTGACTCGTTGACCATCCGCAGCGCCTGGTCCAGGTCGGCGGCGGCGGCGATCGCGACCACCGGCCCGAAGATTTCCTGGCACCAGGCGTCGGCGTCCGGCGGCACGTCCGCCAGCAGCGTCGGGGTGATCGAGGTTCCGGTCCGCTGCCCGCCGGCCAGCACGCGGGCACCGGCACCGACGGCCGCCGCCACGGTGTCCAGCACCTTGTCGGTGGCGGCGGGATTGATCAGCGCCGAGACCCTGGTCGAGGGGTCCCTGGGATCGCCGATGAGCACCTCGCCGAGTCGGGCCAGAAGCTTGTCGACCAGTTCGTCGTGGACGGGCCGCTCGACGATCACCCGTTGCACCGAGATGCACGCCTGCCCCGACGCGTAGAACCCGCCGCGCACGATGGCGCCGACCGCAGCGTCCAGGTCGGAGTCGGCACACACGACCATGGCTGAGTTGGATCCCAGTTCCAGCAACACCTTTCGGGGGGCGCAGGCCCTGGCGATCGCGTGACCCACCGCAGCCGAGCCGGTGAACGACACCACCGCCACTCTCGGATCGGTGGTCAGCGCGACGCCCACGTCGACCTCGCCGGTCACCAGCTGCACCGCCGCACGTGGCGCTCCGCGCGTGCTGAGCACCTCCCGGATGCGATGCACCAGCCACAGTGTCGCCAGCGGGGTGGCCGGCGCCGGCTTGACGACGATCGGGCAGCCGGCCGCCAGCGCCGGAGCGATCTTGTGCGATGCCAGCAGCAGTGGATAGTTGAAGCCGGCGATGCCGACCAACACCCCGGCCGGTCGGCGGGTGAAGTAGCCGACCAGCCCCTCGCTCCCCGGCAGCAAATCCAGCGGCACCGTCTCGCCGTGCAGGCGGGCCGGCTCCTCGGCGGCCAGCGACCAGGTGAGGATGGTCCTGTCGACCTCCACCCGGCAGTCCACGATCGGCTTGCCGGTTTCCAGTACCAGCAGGTCCACCAGCGCGTCATGGTTCTCGGCAACGATCCCGGCGATGTCGGCCAGGATCGCCCGCCGCACCCCGGATCGCAGGCGCGCCACCGCATCCCGTGCTCTCGTTGCCGCCCGCAAGGCCGCGTCGACGTGCTCTGCGGAACCTTCCGGCGCATCACCGACGGCGGTTCCGTCGTACGGAAACCTGATGTGCCGCAGGCGCTCCACCCGGACGCCGTCATCGCCGATGGGCAGCGTGTGCGGCTCGGACAGCAACGATGTCATGACCTCTCCCCACCAATACCGGCGGCCAGTTCCCGGTAGCACGGCCAATGCCCGGCATCGGTGCGGGCGGTGGTCGCGGCCAGGATCCCCCTGACCACCGCCCGGGTGACGACATCCGCTGCAGCGCAAAGAATCTCGTGCAGCTGTGGCAGCTCGGGAGCTTCCCGCGAAGCGGTGGAGACGCCGAACAGGGTGTCACCGTCGAACATGGTGTGTACCGGGTTGATCGCCCGGGCCAGACCGTCGTGGGCGATGGAGGCGAACTTGGCGCACTGCGCCTTGCTCAGGGTGGCATCGGCGGCGACGACGCCGATGGTGGTGTTCTGCACAGCCTGGCCGTTCGGCGACGGGGTGTACGCGACGGTCCTCGGCCGGCATCCGGCCAGCACCGCCTCGACCTCCGCCGCATCGGGTGGGCCCAGACCCGGCGCGTCACCGTCCAGCAGCAGCCGTCCTCCGGACAGCATCCCGGTGAACAGGTCGGCCGGTGATCCCAGCGCGTTCACCACCACCAGCGCGGCAACGGTGGTCCCGTCGTCCAGGACCGCCGACGCCATGCCGACACCGCCCTTGATCCCGGCGATCACTGCGCCGGTCCCGGCTCCGGCGCAGCCGGAGGCGGGTTCCTCTCCTTCCAGGGCCGCCCGCACCGCCTCCCGGCCGGCGCGCTCGCCGGGGGTGGCGCGAAAATTTCCGCCACGGCCCAGATCGAACAGCACCGCCGCCGGAACGATCGGCACCACCTCGTGCTCGGACGTTCCGACCCGGAATCCCATGCCGCGATCCGCGAGCT
>JAABUT010002785.1_pt1 | contig 16072 bp, 19 predicted proteins | sample 5559281 | NCBI WGS metagenome assembly JAABUT01 (sample SAMN10711880, study PRJNA513359) | rock metagenome | isolation source: Antarctica rocks | place: Antarctica: Victoria Land, Ricker Hills nord | collected 2016-01-04 | reverse complement strand
CGCAGGATCGTGCCGAGCACCTGCGCCACGACCTCCCGGATGTCGGTGTCGACGAAATCGAGCGAGATGTCTCCGCCCCCTGCCCCGGCGCCCCTCGCCGGGAGCGAGACGGCACGGACCTGACCGATCGAAACCTGCGCGTTGGGCAGGGCGCCGGACGACTCCACGGGACCATTGACGCGTGGCGCTGCAGCGACAGTGGGGCCCGTCAGCTCGGGCAGGGACCGCAGAACCGGCACGCTTGGCCTGTCGCAACTAGCAAGGCCAACCAGCAGAAATAGCCAGACGCGCTTCATCGGGCGGCGCCGGAGAAGCCCGGCAGGCCCCGCAACGACTGCATGACATCGGTAACCGCCGCAACCGGCGCGGGTCCTCCGGTGACTGGGGCGGCGTTGGCCGTTGCGCGCTGTCGGGCGTCGAAGGTGGGCCGCAGCACCCGCGTGCCGCCTGGACCCGCTAGCGTGACCTGCCCGGCCTCGATCGCCTGCACGGTATAGGCCCCGATCTGCGCGCCCTCCTGGGCTACGACGGGCCGGCCGCCTTCCGCAGCGGCGAAGATCACGCTGCGGCTGGGGCCGTTCACCAGGACCGCAGCCAGCCGCGGCAGGTTCACGGGCGCTGCAGCCGGGCCGGCCAGCGCGGCGGCGGGCCGGCGACTGGCGACGAACAGCGGGCGGGCCAGGATGTCGTCCACCTGCGCCTGCCGGCTGTCGCCGAGGACAAGCGGTGCCGCGGCCGGGTTGGGCCGTGCTGAGGGTGGGCGCGTGACATTGGCGATCATGCCGCCGTCATCCGCGACTATGCCGGCGAGTTCAAGGGATATCGTTCCAGCCAGCATGGCAGCGAGCCCCAGGAGGCCCGCCAAGGCGCGCTGCATCATGGCGCGCGGAATCCCAGCACGATGAACGAAGCATCCAACGGCGGCTCCCCGGTCACGCCGAACTGGCGAGTGCCATGGATCTGCAGGTCGTCCACCAGCATCTGCGGCGACGCCTGCTCCACCGCGCGCAGCAGCTGCACGAGCACGCCCCAGGGCGCCGACAGCGCCACCCGGACCCCGATACGGCGGTAGGCCGCAACGCTCTCGGCCGGCAGCGCCTCGGTGCTGGACAGCGTGGCGCCGGCGCGGGCTGCCATGTCCTGTATCAGCTGCTGCAGCGTGGCGCCGGCCACGGCGTCGGTCGAGCCGTCCAGCAACGTGGCCGCGACCGGGCCGGCGGCTGCGGCCGCAGCGGCCTGGCGTTGCAGATCCGGCAAGCCGGCCGCGACCTGCGTCATGCGGCGGGCCAGGACAGCGCGTTGCTGCAATGCCTCCGCTCGCTCGGCGTGCCAGTCGAGCAGCGGGGCCGCGACCGCCACCCAGGCTGCGGCCAGCACCAGCAGCAGCAGCGCCACCGCCAGTGCCTGGCCACGCCGGCCGGTCGGCAGCGACTCGATCACGGTGCGACCTCGGCCCGGATGGAGAAGCCTTCGCCGTGGTTGCCTGCGTTGCGGGTCACCGGCGCGGCAAAGGCCGGGTTGCGAATGCTGCGTTCGGCGGCCAGCGCCGCGATCAGCCGGGCAGCGCCGCCGGACTGCCCGCTGATGGTGACCACGCGGGCGCGGAGCGTGAGCTCGTTCAAGAAAGTGTCGTCCGGCAGCACGTCGGTCAGCGTGGCAAGGACACCCACGGCATCGCCGACTCGGCCGCGCTGCTCCGCGAACACGTCCGCTCCTGCGCCGCTGCTGAGGATTTGGCGGCGCAGCGTTTCCGCTTGGTCGACCTGGGGACGGAGTGCGGCGATCCGGCGTTCGATCCTGGCGCTCCTGACGGATTGCACCCCGAATGGGACGACCACGGCGGCGGCGGCCAGCATGGCGCAGGCAGCACCCGCGAGTGCCAGGCCGCGCCTGCGCCACCGGTCCGGTTGCGGCCGGTCCAGCGCGACGCGCCGGGCCGGGCCGCCTGGTGTCAGGGCCTCAAGTGCCGTGGGACGCAGGCCAGCCTCCCGCAAGGCATCCAGCACGGGGGCCAGCCGCGCCTTGGGCACCAGCGACAGGCGCACGTGCAGGCGGCCCTGGGTGCGGTCGCGCCGCTCAATGGCCCAGGCCCAGAACAGCTCGCCGGCGGTGAACGGGGTGATGCGGTCCATTTCGTATTGCAGCACACGCTCCGGATCGCGTTCGGCGGCGATCGGCAGCGCCACTTGCTGCTCCAGCATCAGCTCGGGCGGGAGGCGCAGCAGCGCCGCCGGGCCCTGCCCCGCCACGGCGGTCCGCAGCGCCGTAATCCCGGCAGGGTCAAGGGTAAAGTGACCGAGCGCGCCATCCCGTCCCTTGCGCCGAACTAAGATGTCAACGCTGGGCGGCCCGGCGAACGGGAGGCGAACCGCTGCGACCAGCCCACGCGCATCCTGGCCGGCGCCGGACTGCATGAGCCGTGCCGGAAGAACCGCCTTGAGCTGCTGGGCCCACCAAAGAAGGAATTCGTTCAGCATACTACGCTATGGACGCTAACCTTTGGGGTGTCGCAAGTGAATACCGGTCGGGGGCCGCACCGGATGCCTGTTCCTGACAGCACTGGACCTCGCGCTATACGCCCGCCGCCCGCTCCCGCCGGGTGCTCGCCACGATATCCGGCCAGTGCCGGCGATCACCCGGCGGGAATACTACACGGAGCCGCACCAGCAAAGGAAGGGCGTTGGCGCTCCAACTGCTCATCCAGCGAGGCGCGGGGCCGCGGGGCCAGTAGGCAAGCTCGATGTGGTCCACGTCGCGCAGCAGCTCGGTCTCGACCGGGAGAGGCGGTGGGCCGAACGGCTTGCCGGCCGGTCGCGGGGTGGCACGCAGAACCAGGCGCCGCGCGCCGTCGACCCCCAGCGCGATATCGGCGCGGCGGGTAGACAGGCCGCTGGCCGCCGGCAGTTCGGACACGAACACCAGCCGGCTGGCGCTGCCCTGGATGCCGGGGCCATCACGGCCGGTGCCGGGGTCCATCTGCTCGATCAGATGGCGGAGCGCCCGGTCCACCGCGTCGAGTTCGCTCCGCTCCGCCAGTGTCCGCGCCTGCGTATCGGTGGCGCGCAGGCCATAGCGCACGCCCTGGCTTAGGCCCGCCAGGATGAAGCCCAGCACGACAAGTGCCACCAGCAGTTCCAATAGCGTGAAGCCGTCCTCGTGGCGCCGGCTCATGGCGGCTCCGGCGGCGCCAGGCCCAGCCGCTCGGTCGCCAGCACGACCTCCCGATTGCCCCCGTCCATGCGCCAGGAGATTCGCACGGTTACCTCCAGCAGCATGGCCCGGCCAGGGCGAGCGGGATCTGCGCCGTTCCGGGAGCGTGCGGCCGTGGCAAGCGGCGTGACGTTGACCTGCCATGCATAGCCGCCGCCATCGTCGCCACGCTGCTCGCCCGGCGCAGGTGCCGTATCCAGGGTAGCGAGACGGGATTGGGCGCGGGCCAAGGCCTCCTGATAATGTCCGGACACGCGGGCCGATTGCAGGCCGCCAGCGGCCCCTTGGGTCAGCGCACCCAAGGCCAGGGCCGCAATCACAAAGGCGACCAGCACCTCTAAAAGCGTAAAGCCACCTTCACGAACCATTGGCAATGCTGACCCGCCCGGTCAGCCAGTCCACGCCAACCTGCGCATGCCGCGCGCCGTTCGCCAACTCGACCCGCCCGCCCGAGGAGCTGCCATCCGGCAGGAACGCGATCCCGGCCTGCGTGCCTGCCAGGTCGGCGGTCGTGATCACCGACATCCCGATCCCCGCCGGCAGACCTCGCGGCGCCCCCGTCCCAATGCGCAGCGTGGCGGCGCGCGGATCGAAGGCTACGACGACGCGCCGGTTCGACACGATGGCCCGGGTGCGCGCCACCCGCATCACCTGCGCCACCGCGTTTGTGGCCGCCCGCATATCCAGCGCGGCGCTGCGCTGTGGCCCGCGCGCCAGCACCAGCCCGGCGACCAGCCCCAGCACGGCCAGCACGACGATCATCTCGATCAGCGTAAAGCCCGCAACCCTCGAGTCCTGGGAGAGTTCAGCTCGCGGCAAGGTCGTTCAGGCCCAGCATCGCCAGCAGCAGCGACGCCACGATCCCCGCGATCACCGCCCCCATCGCCACCGTGATCGCCGGCACCAGCAACGCCACCAGGCGCTGCACGCCGAGCCGGGTCTTCTCCTCGTGAATCTCGGCGGCGCGCAACGCCATGGGGCCGAGCTGCGCCGTCTCCTCCCCCAGCCGCAGCAGGTAGATCGTGCGCGCGGGGAACACGCCCGACTCGTCCAGCGGCCGGGACAGCCCGGCGCCGCCCTTGGCGCTGATGGTGGCGCGCTCGATCGCGGCGACGCCGGCCAGGTTGCCGATCGCGTCCTGCACAATGCCCAATGCGGCAATCAGCGGCACGCCGTTGTTCAGCAGCGTGCCGAGCGTCCGGGTGAAACGCGCCGCCACGATCTCACGCGTGAGCCCGCCTACGACCGGCAGGCGCAGCAGAAAACGGTCCATCAGCAGCCGCGGCCGGGGTTGCCGCAAAGCCTTCCGGACCATCAGCACCAGGGCGACGATGGCCAGCAGGGCATAGATTCCATAGGCGGACACCGCGTCCCCGGTGGCAATCAGCAGCTGCGTTGGCCGGGGCAACGCCGCGCCGTTCTGCTCGAACAACGGCACGAATTGCGGCAGCACCTGGGTCAGCAGCAGGGTGATGGACCCGATCGCCGCCAGCAGCAGCAGGCCCGGATAGATCATCGCCGACGTGACGGTGGACGCCAGGCTCCGCTCGCGTTCCAGCAAGTCGGCCAGGCGGTCGAGCGTCAGCGCCAAGGTGCCGCCCGCCTCCCCGGCGCGCACCAGGCCGACATACAGCTTCGGGAAGCTGCCGGGATGCGCGGCCAGCGCCGTCGCCAGTGACCCGCCGTCGCGGACCGTCTTGCGCAGCGCCTCGACCGTCGCGCGCACCCGCGTATTCGGCGCGGTGTCCACCAGGAAACGCAGGCTGCGGTCCAGGTCCTGCCCGGCGCCGAGCATGATCGACAGCTCCCGCGTCAGGTTCGCGACGTCCTGCCGGCTCATGCCGCGGCGGCCGATGTCGCGGTGCAGCAGGTCGGCGAACCCGCTGGCGCCGGCGGGCTCGGCGCGCATCGGGATGCTGCCCTGGCGCTGCAGCCGGGTGACGACCTCGGCCTCGGTCGCCGCGTCCATGGTGCCGCGGACCGTCTGGCCGGCCGGATCGATGGCGGTGTAGCGGAACGCGGGCATCAGGCCTCGGCACGAATGCTGCGGACGACTTCCTCGATCGTGGTGGTGCCGGCCAGCGCCGCGTCGAGCCCGGCGTCGAACATCGTCACCATCCCAGCCGCCACCGCCGCGCGCTCGATCTCGGTGTGCTCGGCGCGGGCAAAGATCAGGCGCTCGATCTCGGCGTTGGGGGCCAGGAACTCGGCAATCGCCTGTCGGCCGCGATAGCCGGTGTTGCGGCATTTCGCACAGCCGACCGGATGCCACAGCCGCACCGGCCGGCCAGCCGCCCGGCGCTCCAGGTCGAAGCGCCGCACGAGCTCCGGCGCCGCCTCGCCCTCGGTTGCGCAATGCGTGCACAGCCGGCGCACCAGGCGCTGCGCCAGGATGCCGCGCAGCACGGCCGTCAGCAGATAGTCCTCGAGCCCCATGTCGCGCAGGCGCGAGATAGTGGCCGCCGCCGAGTTGGTGTGCACAGTGGACAGCACTAAATGCCCGGTCAGCGCCGCCTGCACCGCGATCTGCGCCGTCTCGATGTCACGGATTTCGCCGACCATGATCACGTCCGGGTCCTGGCGCAGGATCGAGCGCAGCAGGCTGGCGAAGTTCAGCCCGATCTGCGGCTTCACCTGAATCTGGTTCACTCCGGAAAGCTGGTATTCGATCGGGTCCTCGACCGTCACCACCTTCCGCGCGACGGAGTTGAGCGAAAGCAGGCCGGTGTAGAGCGTCGTGGTCTTGCCGCTGCCGGTCGGGCCCGTGACCAGCACGATGCCGTTCGGCAAATCCAGCGCCGCGTTGACCCGCGCGATCACCGGTGCCGGCAGACCAAGCCGGCCATAGTCGAAAGCGACGGTGCTGCGGTCCAGCACGCGCAGCACGACGGTCTCGCCATACAGGGACGGTATCGTCGACACCCGGAAGTCGATCTCCTGTCCGCGCACCGCCAGCTTGATGCGCCCATCCTGCGGCAGGCGGCGCTCGGCGATGTCGAGGCGCGCCATGATCTTGATGCGCGAGGTGATGGCGGCGGTCAGGCGCGAGGGCGGGCTGTCGGCCTCGTGCAGCACGCCATCGTAGCGGTAGCGGACGCGCAGCCGGTCCTCGAACGGCTCGATGTGAATGTCGGACGCCTGCGTCTCGACCGCGCGGGCGATGATCTGGTTCACCAGGCGGATGACCGGGGCCTCGCTGGCCAGGTCTTTCAGGCGCTCGGCATCCTCCTCCATTGGTTCGGCGTTGGTGTCCAAGGCGTCCGGGGTGGCGGCAGGCGTGTCCGAATACAGCCGGTCGAGCGCCGCATCGAGCTCGATCGGCACGCCGACCAGCAGGGCCACAATGAGCCCGGTGGCAGATGCGATCGCGGCAGGGACGAAATCGTCGAGCGGATCGGCGACTGCGACCAGTAGCCGACCGTCCTGCTCGGCAATCGGCAGCGCGCGGGCGCTGCGGAGGAACCGGGTGGAGAGCCGGTCGGTAAACAGCGGCTCGCTGGCCGGGTAGCGGTCGGGGGTGGCGATGGGCAGATGCAGCAGCGTGGCATAGGCTTCGGCCAGGCCACGCTCGGTCACCAGGCCGAGCTGCAGCAGCACCTTGTCCAGCCGCTGCCCGCTCTCCTGGGCGACCCGGCGGCCACGGTCGACGGTACGGGCGTCGCACTGCCCCTGCTCGATCAGCAGCGCGGCCAGGCTCTCGATCCCAGTGTCTTGGGGGCGTCCCGTGTCTTGAGCGCGCCCGGCCTCTTGATCGTGCCGTGTGTCTGGGGCGCGTGGGTCGGCGTCGGTCGTCTGCTCGATGCTATGCGCACTCATCCGTGGTGATCCCGGTTGTGGCATGGGAAGGCGTCCTATACATGGTCCTCCGGCGCGCCGGGAGTAGGCCGCGGTGAGTGGGAGCGCGCGTGGACGGGCTGTTGCCGTTGCTGCTGTCCCCGTTCATCGGCAGCTTCCTGGGCGTGGTGATACGGCGGCTGCCGCTCGGCCGGCCCATAGCGTTGGCCCGCTCGGCCTGCGAGGGCTGCGGCCGGGTTCTGCCGCCCCGCGACCTGATCCCGTTGCTGAGCTTTTTCCTGTTGCGCGGCTGTTGCCGGTTTTGCCGGGCGGGCATCGCGCGCTTCCATGTCGGGATCGAGCTCGCCGCCATCGGGGTTGCGGCCTGGGCCACGCTCGCGGATGCCGGCACGGGGTCGTTATGGGCCAATTGCGTGCTAGGCTGGGCGTTGCTGACGCTGGCCTGGATCGACTGGGACCACCTTCGCCTGCCCGACGCGCTTACGTTGCCGCTGGTGGTTCTGGGCCTGCTGGCGACCTGGTGGCTGGACCCGGATAGCGCGACCGATCACGCGGTGGCCGCCGCCCTCGGCTATCTGGCGTTCCGCGGGATGGCGCTGGCCTACCGCATGCTCCGGGGCCGGGAGGGCCTGGGACAGGGCGATGCGAAGCTGCTGGCGGCCTCCGGCGCCTGGGTCGGGCTGGCCGGGCTGCCGACCCTGGTGCTGGGCGCGGCATTGATCGCGTTGGCGGCCACCCTGGTGCAGCGCCTGGCCCGGCGCACGGCGGCGGACACGCCGATCCCGTTCGGGCCGTATCTGGCGCTGGCGACTTGGCTGGTGCGGCTTTATGGCGGTTTGGGCCTGGCCTGACGGTCTGGATGGAATGACCTTTTCAAAAACACCTACAAGACGGTTTCACACCACGCTGGTATGGCCCAGGGGTTTTGGAAAGTTCTAACCAAAGTATAGAGCAGAAGGTTTTGGCGCAGCTGGCGTAGTTTGCTGGCTCTTGCAGGGGGTGCAGCAGGCGCAGGGACAGATCGACCATGGTCTGGCACTTGGACACGACCTTGGTCTTGCGCCGGAAGCGGGCGAGGTAGTGCCGCACATTGCTGTTGTCCTGCTCAATCGGGAAGGTCAGGTCCTTGCCGGTGAACAACTGATCGGGCGGGATCACCCGGTGGTAGCCCTCCCAATCGTCGGTGACGAAGTCTCGTCCGCGAAGTAGCAGGATACAATTGGCGGAGAGGGTGGGATTCGAACCCACGGTGGCTGTTACACCACAACGGTTTTCGAGACCGCCACCTTAAGCCGCTCGGCCACCTCTCCGTTCGCGGCGCGCCTTATACGGGATGGCCGGGCCGGCTGCAACCACATTGACACTTTACGCGCCTCGCGTATAACCTCGCGCTCTGGTGCCGGCCCCGGCGGGTGCCCCATGTCACAAAAAGGGCTGCCCGGCGTGCTGGGACGGCCGATCAGGAAGTCGATATGTTTGCAGTGATCCGCACCGGCGGAAAACAATACCGCGTCATGCCGAATGACGTGCTGAAAATCGAGAAGTTGCCCGGCGAGGCCGGGGAGACGATCACCTTCACCGACGTGCTCGCCGTCGGCAGCGACGCCGGCACCACGATCGGCGCGCCGCTGGTTGATGGCGCCACGGTGACGGCGACCGTCATCGCGCAAGACCGGCTCGACAAGATCATCATCTTTAAGAAGCGCCGCCGGCAGAACAGCCGCCGTAAGAACGGCCATCGCCAGCATGTGACCGTGCTCCGCGTGGCCGGGATCAGCGCGGATGGCCATGTCATGCCCGCGGCAGCCCCCGCCGCAGTACTCGCCGAAGCGAATGCCGACGCCGGCTCGGCCGAACCCGCATAAGGAGACAGAGCGATGGCCCATAAGAAAGCAGGCGGCTCGTCCCGCAACGGCCGTGATACCGCCGGCCGGCGCCTCGGCGTCAAGAAGTTCGGCGGCGAGGCCGTGGTGGCCGGCAACATCATCATCCGCCAGCGCGGCACCAAGATGAAGCCGGGTGTCCATGTCGGCCTCGGCAAGGACCACACGATCTTCGCGCTGGTGGACGGGCACGTGAAGTTCCAGCGCAAGACCGAGGGCCGGGTGCACGTCTCGGTCGAACCCCATGCCGCAACCGGGCCCTTGGCGGTCGCTGCCGAGTAGCGCGGCGCCGCCAGGCCAGACGAACCAGGGGTCGGCGCAAGCCGGCCCCTTCGCATTTCAGGCACATCTCCCATGAAGTTCCTCGACCAAGCCAAAATCTACCTCCGCTCCGGCGACGGTGGGAACGGCGTGGTCGCGTTCCGGCGCGAGAAGTTCATGGAGTTCGGCGGGCCCGACGGCGGCGATGGCGGCCGTGGCGGAGACATCGTGTTCGTGGCCGCGCAGAACCTGAACACCTTGATCGACTTCCGCTACACACAGCACTTCCGCGCGCCCAAGGGCGGCAACGGCGCCGGCAGCGACCGCACCGGCGCGGGCGCCACCGACATCGTAATCCAAGTGCCCATCGGCACCCAGGTCATTGCGGAGGACAAGGAGACCCTGCTGGTCGACCTCGACGAGCCCGGCAAGCGCGTCGTGCTGTGCCACGGCGGTGATGGCGGCCACGGCAACGCGCACTTCAAGTCCAGCACCAACCGCGCGCCCCGCAAGGCGACGCCGGGCTATCCCGGCGAGGAGCGCTGGGTGTGGCTGCGGCTGAAGCTAATCGCCGACGTGGGCCTGGTCGGACTGCCGAACGCGGGCAAGAGCACCTTCCTTTCAGTCGTCTCTGCCGCGCGGCCGAAGATCGCCGACTACCCGTTCACCACCTTGCACCCGCAACTCGGCGTCGTGCGCCTGTCGCATTCAGAAGAATTCGTGATCGCCGACATTCCCGGCCTGATCCGCGGCGCGCATGAGGGCGCCGGGCTCGGCGACCGCTTCCTGGGTCACGTCGAGCGCTGCGCCGTGCTGCTGCATCTGGTCGACGGGGCCGCCGGCAACGTGGTGCGGGCCTGGCGCACAATTCGGGAGGAGCTGCGGGCCTATGGCGGCGGGCTGGCGGAGAAGCCGGAGCTGCTGGTGCTGAACAAGTCGGACGCCATGACGCCGCGGGAGGCCGTGTCCCGCCGCGCGGCGCTGGCCAAGGCATCGGGGCAAGAGGTCATGCTGCTGTCCGGGGCGACCCAGGACAACCTGCCGGTGGTGCTGCGCACGCTGATGGCCCGGGTGCACGCGGCACGGACCGTGCGGCCGGCAGCGCTCGAACTGGCGTGACGCCACGGCTGGAGCACGCCCGGCTGCTGGTCGTGAAGATCGGCAGCGCGCTGGTGGTCGACAATGCCGCGCCGCGCGCGGTGTGGCTTGACAGCGTGGCAGCCGATATCGCCGAGGCACGGGCGCGCGGGACGTCGGTGATCGTGGTGTCCTCGGGTGCGATCGCGCTGGCGCGCTCGGCGCTTGGGTTGCTGCAGCCCCGGCTTCGGCTGGAGGAGAAGCAGGCGGCGGCGGCGGTGGGGCAGATCCGTCTGGCGCAGGCCTGGACGGTCGCGCTGTCCATGCACGGCCTGGTCGCGGCGCAACTGCTGCTGACCCTGGAGGATACCGAGGACCGGCGGCGCTACCTGAACGCACGCGCCACGCTGACCACGCTGCTGGGCCTCGGCTGCGTGCCGGTGATCAACGAGAACGACAGCGTCGCAACGGCGGAGATTCGCTTCGGCGACAACGACCGCTTGGCCGCGCGCGTGGCGGAGATGGTGCAGGCGGACCAGCTTCTGCTGCTGTCCGACATCGACGGGCTGTATACCGCGGACCCAAAGCGCGACCCGGCAGCACGGCACATCCCCGAGGTGCCAGCGATGACGGCGGAGATCGAGGCGATGGGGGGCGATCCGCCGCCGGGCTATTCGAGCGGGGGAATGCGGACGAAGCTGGCCGCGGCGCGGATCGCGACACAGGCGGGCTGCGCCATGGCGATCGCGGTAGGCCAGGTGGAACACCCGTTAAGGGCGTTGATTGCGGGTGGCCGCTGCACCTGGTTCTTGCCGGCTCCCGACGGCCGCACCGCCCGCAAGCGCTGGATCGCCGGCAGCCTGCAGCCGGCCGGGCGCCTGATCGTGGACTCCGGCGCCGCCCGGGCGCTGGCGGCCGGGCGCTCTCTGTTGCCTGCCGGAGTACGCAGCGTGGACGGCGAGTTCGAGCGTGGCGACGCCGTGCTGGTGCAGGGCCTGGCCGGGGACACGCTGGCCCGCGGCCTGTCGGCCTACGCCAGCGCCGACGCGCGCCGCATCGCCGGGCACCGGTCGGAGGACATCGAGAGCATCCTGGGCTGGCGCGGCCGGGACGAGATGGTGCACCGGGACGACCTGGTGCTGGCTTCCCCGACGCCGGCACTTTGACGCCCGCTGTCAGTGCAATCGTGAAGACGCAGGCCTAGCGGCGGCCGAAACCTATCTCGTTGTGCTGCATTGCAGCATGGAGCCTCCGGACACGTCGCGCCACCGACCACCGGGCTGCTCGGATATATACACCGGGAGCAACCACGATGACCTTACTTCACCGCCTGCGACAGCTATCGGTTCGACAATCGGCCATTATTGCCGGCGCCGCGGGCCTTGCCGTGCTGGCCGGCGCGAACCGTGCCGTCGCGCGGCGGGCGGAGCGCAGGCACCCACCAGAAGGCCGCTTCATTGAGGTGGACGGTGTCCGGCTGCACTACACCGACCGGGGCACCGGCCGCCCCGTCGTCCTCATTCACGGCAACGCGGTGTCGGGACACGATTACGACACCAGCGGGGTCGCCGAATCACTGATCCGGACCAACCGGGTCATCATCTTCGATCGCCCAGGGTTCGGCCACAGCGAGCGCCCGCGCGGGCGCGCCTGGACCGCGGCACAACAGGCCAAACTGCTGCACAAGGCGTTCACAATGCTGCATATCCGGCGGCCTGTCATCGTGGGCCATTCCTGGGGAACGCTGGTGGCGCTGGCGCTGGCGCTCGATCATCCGGCCGACACCGCGGGCCTTATGCTGCTCTCTGGTTACTACTTCCCGACGCTGCGCCTCGATGCACCGCTGGTCGCGCCCGTAGCCACCCCGGTCCTTGGGGACCTGCTGCGCTACACCGTCTCGCCGCTGCTGGGATGGCTGATGATGCCGGCGTTCAAGCGCATGCTGTTTGCGCCCGCCCGGATGTCGGCACGGTTCAAGGCGGAGTATTCTCCCGCCATGGCGCTGCGGCCCTCGCAGATCCGGGCCACCGCCATGGACGGCGCGCTCATGGTTCCTAGTGTGTTGGGCCCGTCCTGGCGTTATGGCGGGTTGGCGATGCCGGTGGTGATTATGGCCGGGGACGGCGACAAGGTCGTGTCCGACCGCCAAGCCAAACGGCTGCATGCGGCCATTCCGGGCAGCACCCTGCACATTGTCGAGGGCGCCGGGCACATGGTCCACCACATCGCGGCTCGGGAAGTGGTGGAGGTGGTTGCGGACGTAGTCCAGCGTTCCGGCGGCGACGTCTCGACGAATAGGCTCGTCAAACCGGAACCGTCCAAGGGACGCGAATCCAAGGCTGCGTGACCGGCAAAGGCGCCCGGCCTGGACCGGGAACCAGCCATACATATCCCCCCTGGCGCAGCAGGCCGTTGCCCGGCAAGAATGGGCGGCGATGAACCATGAAGCCGACCACTGCGCAGCTTGGCTGCGGGATGCCGGGCAGCGGGCCCGGGTAGCCTCTGCCATGCTAGCAGGTAGCGCAGATGTGGCCCGCTCTGCCGGCCTGCGGGCGGCGGCGGCCAGCCTGCGCCACCACGCCGCCTCGATCCTGGCGGCGAACGAGGCGGACGTGGCGGCTTTTCAGGGCACCGCGGCGTTCCAGGATCGTTTGACCCTGACCCCGCCACGGGTCGAGGCGATGGCGCAGGGGTTGGAGGAGATTGCAGCGTTGCCCGACCCGCTGGCCCGTACGCTTGCGGAGTGGACCCGGCCGAATGGCCTGCACTTCCGCCGGATCGCGGCACCGATCGGGGTGATCGGCATGATCTACGAAAGCCGGCCGAACGTGGGAGCCGATGCCGCCGGCCTTTGCCTAAAATCGGGCAACGCCGTCATCCTGCGCGGCGGCTCCGATAGCGCGCGCTCCGCCGCTGCCATCCACTCCGCCATGGTTGAGGGGCTGGAGGCCGCAAACCTGCCGCGCGACGCCGTGCAGATCGCGCCCGGTACCGACCGCGGCTATGTCGCCGCCATGCTGGCCGGCAGCGGCCTGATCGACCTCATCATCCCCCGCGGCGGCCGCTCGCTGGTGGAGCGTGTGCAGCAGGACGCGCGAGTGCCGGTGCTGGCGCATGCCGAGGGGCTGAACCACACCTACGTCCACACCGCCGCCGACCCGGCCATGGCTCGCGCGGTGCTGGCCAACGCCAAGATGCGCCGCACCGGCGTTTGCGGCGCGACGGAGACCCTGCTGATCGAGGCCGCCTGCGCGCACGCGCTATTGCCGCTGCTGGTGGCCGACCTCGAGGCGCTGGGCTGCAGCTTCCGGGCCGATGCGCGCGCCCGGGCCATCCTGCCGCATTTGCCGGCGGCGACCGCGGCCGATTTCGACACGGAGTGGCTCGACGCCGTGCTGTCCGTCGCCGTGGTAGACGGCGTGGACGCGGCGCTGGCCCACATCGCGCGCCACGGCAGCGAGCATACCGAGGCGATCATCACCGAGGACCCCGCCGCCGCCGAGCGCTTCCTGCACGGGGTCGGCGCCGCAGTGGCGCTGTGGAACGCCTCGACCCAGTTCTGCGACGGCGGCGAGTTCGGATTCGGCGCCGAGATCGGCATCGCCACCGGACGCACCCACGCGCGCGGCCCGGTCGGCGTGGAACAGTTGACCACGTTCCGCTACGTGGTCACCGGCACGGGCCAGGTGCGCCCCTGAACCAGCAAGCCGCGGCACCGGCCCTGGCGGGCACAGGGGACCCTGTTCCGGCGTGGGGGCATCGGCGCCGCATCCGGGTCGGCCTGCTCGGCGGGTCGTTCAATCCGGCGCATGCGGGCCACCTGCACATCGCGCGGCTGGCGTTGCAGCGGCTGCACCTGGACCAGGTTTGGCTGCTGGTCTCACCGGGAAACCCGCTCAAAGAGGCATCCGGCATGGCGCCGCTGGCCGACCGCATGGCCAGCGCGCGCCAGATCGCCGATGGGCGGCGCATCCTGGCGACGGGAATCGAGGCGCGGCTGCATACGCTCTACACCTTCGACACACTTCAGATGCTGCGTAAGCGGTTCCCACGGGTGCAGTTCGTGTGGCTGATGGGGGCGGATAACCTGGTGCAGTTGCCAAAATGGCAGCGCTGGAACGGCATTGCGGGAACGATGCCGTTCGCGGTGATGCCACGGCCGAGCTATAATCAACGCGCCCTGGCCGGGCAGGCGGCGCAACGGTTGCGCCCCGCGCTGCACCCGGCCCGCACCGCGCCGGCGCTGGCCCGCGGCCCGGCGCCGGCCTGGACCTTTCTGCCCGCCCGGCAAAATGCGCTCTCTGCCACGGCACTCCGCGCGAACGGCGACGCTTTTCCCTTGCTGCAATACCCCCCGGTGCCCCACACCGTGCCCCGCATCCCTGGGCGCCGCCAAGATGCGGAACACGGCCTTAAGAGCACATCAGTTATCGAAGGAGTACGGACATAGCCAGGAAACCAATCGCCGACCCAGCCGCCAAACCGCCCACGAAACGCCGCCTTCAGCCGGTCCCCGCGCTGGCCGAGGCCGCCAAGGCCCCCGGCACCCCGCGCAAGAAGGCCGCGGCCGCCGGTCCACGCGTCCGCAAGCCGAAAGCCGTAGCGCCCGCGGCCGACCAGCGCGACCGGCTGGACCGCATGCAAGCCGCGATCGTCGAGAGCCTGGAGGGCGACAAGGCCGAGGCGGTCGTGACCCTGGACCTCGCCGGCCGCGCCGCGTTCACCGACCGCATGGTGATCGCCACCGGCCTCGCCGACCGCCAGATCAGCGCCATGGCGCTGCACTTGGAGGAAAAGCTCGCCGAGATCGGCGTCAAGCGCGTGCAGACCGAGGGCGGCGGCGGGTCGGACTGGGTGCTGATCGACGCCGGCGACATCGTCGTGCACCTGTTCAAGCCGGAGGCTCGCGCTCTGTATGCGCTGGAGAAGATGTGGGGTCCCGACCTGGACGAGCACCTGGACGAGCCTGCGGACGCGCCCGCCCCGACATAGCCCGGTGCGGAACCCTTACCGTCTCGGCCGCGGCATGTGTGGGCGCAGATCGACGGCCGGCGCCGGGCGGGTGTTCGCATAGGCGGTGCCGGTCCAGGTGTAGTGCTCGGTGTTCGCCGTCAGGTCCGCCATGCCGCCGTGCCGCGTCGGCGACACCGTGATCCGGCCGCTGGCATCGTCCAGCACCTTGGTCCAACGCCCCTTGACCCAGGCATAGGCCGAAGTGCTGCATCCTCTTGAGCCACATTGCCGCGGCGACTGCAGTTGCACGAACAGCGCCGGCCGTTCACTCGCGGCGCCAAGCCGGGCGGAGCCGATCAGCAGCAGCGGGGTCTCCCCGGATCGCCTGGCCTCGGCCAAATCCTGGGCGACCAGGCTGCGGGCGGTCCGGTCGAGCGGCGTGCCGGGCTGGGCCGCCATCACCACGGGCACGCCCAGGGCCATCCCGGCGCGGTCGGGCGCGGCAGCGGCAGCAGGCAACAGCAGCAAAGCGAAGCAGGCGAGCATTCGGTGCGAAACGATCATGACTGGCTCAGCGCCGCTGCCCCTGCCCGGGTTCCAACAAGGATAGGCATCCGATGCGCCTGATCGCAATAGGCCGGCTGCGCCCGGGGCCGGAGGCCGAGCTGTTCGCCCGCTACAACGCCCGGCTGCGGCCGAAGCTGGCCGTCGTCGAGATCGCCGAAGGCCAGGGCCCGCCGCATGAGGCCAAGCGGCGGGAAGGCGAGGCCCTGCTGACCGTCCTCCCTGCCGCAGCGCTGGCCGTGGCCCTGGACCTTGGCGCGCCCGCCCCCGGCAGCGATGGCCTGGCGCGGTTGCTGGAACGCTGGCTGGGCCAGTCCCGTCCCCTATGC
>JAABUT010002783.1_pt1 | contig 16074 bp, 15 predicted proteins | sample 5559281 | NCBI WGS metagenome assembly JAABUT01 (sample SAMN10711880, study PRJNA513359) | rock metagenome | isolation source: Antarctica rocks | place: Antarctica: Victoria Land, Ricker Hills nord | collected 2016-01-04 | reverse complement strand
GGGTCGTGTTGGAGAACATGCGCTCACGAGTACGAGAACTAGGGCCGATCCGCCCATCCGCATTTGCACGCGGCGAGGCTAACAGGGCTACCTGGCCGTGAGTGCCGCTGAGATCGCCGCCTCCTTGTACGGCGATTGTACGGTCAAGCTTAGCTCGGCGTAAAGCGAGCGGGAACTGTCGGCCGCCCTGAGGCCGGGACCCGCGACTCGACCCGCGAGGGCCCACACGGACTGGGTTCGGCCCACTTGCGCTCAAGCCATGAGGAGGAAACACCGCAGCCGCTGACCGACGTCCGGCGCCGCGTGGTTGGGCGCATCCGGACCGGCGCTTATACTCCACGAGCGCGCGGGAAACCAAGCGGCGCCTCTGGACGGTCTTGCCGGCCGCCGGGGGACGTGACCTGGACCTGTTCATGGCTCCGAAGTTGTGCGGCACCCGTCCTCCCGGGATGATCGGCGGGAGTCCGGAGCTTATAGCCATACCTGCAATCACCTGGAGAACTATGCCCCGCAACATTGCTCGATACGTCGGCGGCTTCGTCGTCGTCGAGACCACCGATACCGCCTACCTCGGCACGCTGCGGCTCCTTGACGATGAGCACGTGGTGGTGCACACCGGCTTCGTCGGCCGACCGCCGATCCTGGCATTGGACGACATCGAGAAGATCACACTGGCAGCGGACCATGCGGACGTCGCCGCCTGACCCCTCGAGAAGGCACAGCAGCGAGATCTGCCCGTCTGACGTCCGATACTGGAGCGGCCAGGAACAGCAGGGTCATTGCGACAGCGCTGCCGGCTGGGACGGACGAGCCGCGCTGCAGGTGCCCGCGTCGCAGCTATGGCGACGACCGCCATCGCAAGGGCGCAGAGCGGCATCAGCCACATCTCCGTCCGCAGCGGCGCTCACGCTCCGGCCAGCTCACGAGCCGGTACGCGACTGGTCACACCGCAGCCTGCGCAGACGCCTCTGTGTCGAGCAGACCGGAGTGACCCATCGAGGCTCTTGGCGAGCAGGTACCGCTCGCTGTGCGGACCGACCGTCGCCGGCATTGGCACGACTGTGGCGCAAGTAGCGCCTGCCGCTGGATACGTCGAGCCAGCCAGCCCTGCGATTCGTCCACGGAGTGCACGCGTCCCGCCCGGCCGTTGCCGATTGTGGCCTCAGAACCGAGCAATGCGACGACTGTCCCCGCCTCACCGGCCCGCCATTCCCGCGGGCACAGCCGTCCTGTCACGGGAGGCAGGTCCACCAGGGGCGATAGCGCCAGCTGCCCGTGCTCAAGAAGCAGTCGCCTATGCCGAACGACCAGCGGGACGCTGTCTCTTTATAATTTTTGATCGAGCGGTCAGAGGCCTCCGGCGACGCGAAGGCTGGCACCTGTGACGTAGCCGGCTTCTGGACCGAGCAGCCAGGCGATGGCGGGCGCGATGTCCTCAGGTTCTCCGACGCGCCCCATGGGGATGCGCGCCCGGACCCGCTCCAGGCGGTCGGGATCACCGGCGGCGGCGTGGATGCCGGTGCGGACGATCCCCGGGGCCACCGCGTTGACTCGCACCCCCTGGTTGGCCAGCTCCTTGGCCAGACCCACGGTCAGCGCCTCGACGCCGGCCTTCGCGGCCGCGTAGTGCACGTACTCGTGCGCGGAGCCGAGGGTGGCCGCGGCTGAGGAGACGTTGACGATCGCTCCGCCCGGTCCGCCGCGGTTCGTCGACATGACCTGAGCTGCGCGGCGCGCGCACAACAGAGTCCCAAGCAGGTTGACCTCGACCACCTGGCGGATCACCCCGACCGGGGTGTCCGCAAGTTCACCGACATGTGCGGTCAGCCCGGCGTTGTTCACGAGACCGGTCACCGCCCCGAACGCGGCGGCGGCAGCGAAGAGCGCATCGACGGCATCCGCGTCAGCAACATCACCGGGCACAGCGAGGGCGCGGGCGTCGGTGGCTCGAACGGCGGCCACCACCCGCTCGGCCGCCGCCTGATCCTCCAGGTAGCTGAGCACGACAGTGTGCCCCAGGCTCGCCAGGTGCAGGGCGGTCGCTGCCCCGATACCGCGGCCGCCGCCGGTGATGACGGTGACAGGACGGGGCGAGGACGTCATGCAGTGATCCTCCAGCAGATGGCCGATAGCCGATAGTAAGTGGGACGGGGTGCGCTCCTTACTCAGGTGCACCAGTGAGTACCCAGCGGCGGTGGGCTGCCTGGCATCATCGGTGTAGCCAAGTTGTGCGTACAGCCGCAGGTTGCCGTCACGCCCCCCGAGGGCAAAGGCGTCAAGATCAGCGAGTTCGGCAGACAGCTCGGCCGTCGACTGTCGCAGGGGGGCAGGTCCAAGCCGCCGTGCGCCTGCGCCTTCGTGATGTACGCCGCGCTGCAGCGTCAGCACCTCGCCGGTGTCCGCCTCACGGAGCAGAAGCATCAGATGAAGTGGCACTTGCTTGGGAAGGCCAACGTCGGCTCTCTTCCCAGGCTGACGCGCGTGGGACAACAGAGCGGCGCCTACGCTCGCTCGCCGACAGCACGCGCTCGGCGCCGACAGGAGGCCACGTGACCAGCCGGGTGCGCATTGCGGAAGTCGCGGACGCCGCCTTGGTGGCCCGGCTGCTGGACGACTTCAACCGTGAGTTCCGTACTGCGACTCCGGGGATCGGGGTCCTCAAGGGCCGACTGCAGCGACTCCTTGGCCAGAGCGACGTGGTGGCGGTCCTCGCGGACGATCCGGCCGTCGGGCTCGCCGTGCTCACGCTGCGCCCCAATGTCTGGTCCGACGGGCCGGTGGCGCTGCTGGACGAACTCTATGTCGTGCCTGAATGGCGTGGCCAAGGAATCGGGTCTGTACTGCTGGAGGCGGCAGAGCAGTTCACGCGAGGCCGCGGCGGCGAGTTGCTGGAGATCAACGTGGACGGCGAGGATGTGGGCGCCCGCCGGTTCTACGAACGGCATGGGTATCGCAATTCGGAACCAGGCAGCGACGAGCAACTTCTCTACTACTTTCGGGAGTTGCCCACGTGACGCTGGCGCCATCCAAAAGCCCGGTTCTCCACACATCTACCCGGTAGGCCCGCGGCCCCCTCGAACGGCCCACAGTGATGGGCCTAGCCGAGCTGTTCCTTGTTGCTGAAGAGGTCGATCAAGGGCACCGTGCAGGCCCCGGATCGGTCGACCCTTCACAGCCGGAACCGCTGATTCCCCTGCTTTCACGTTCCGAGGTCAGGGGCTGGAGGTGTAGCTGTAGATGTCGCTGTTGCCGAATGAGGGAGCACAGTCCTTGGCGGGGGCGGGCTTCGCGATCGGGCTGCCGTCAACGAGCGATTGCCGGTAGCTGTCGATCCTCGGGCAGTCGGCCGCATTGCGGACGTCGTTGAAGACTGCGACAGCGTTGGTGCGGCTGGCAACCGCAGAGTTGTAGTCACCGAGGAACTCATCGGTCAACCTGTTCGCGCTGGATCCACGAGCATCGCCGGACGCTCCTGTGTGCGCCGTGGCGAAGGCACCGGGAGCCCCTGAGGTCCTGTTGACAGTGGCCTTGCGCACAACCCCGTTCATCGGGCGCGGCTTCGAGGTGTCAGTCTGCCAAATCGCCTGATAGGCGTTGTAGGTCAGATAGAGCTCGCTGCCGTCGGGGGCGATGGCGATGGCCGGCTGATTGGCTCGGCCTTCAGCCAGATCCGACACCGCAGTGGGCTGGCTGTAGCTACGGCCGCCGTTGGTGGAGTATTGCAGGTACGCCTTCTCCCTGTTCTGCCCCGCCCGGGCATCAGCCCAGGACAGCACCACCTCGTTGGTGGCGTCAGTGCCGAGGGGGGCCCCGTTGGCGATGTCCAAGCTGGGGAACACGTCGGTGCGGCTGCCCGCGACCCCGTCAATGGTGAACCGACCCTGCTCCGGGTCCAGCTGGCCGATGCCGGCGGTCTTGGCGACCACCGTCGGTCGACTGAAGTTCTGGCCGCCGTCCCGGGAAACTTCCTGGTAGAACACGCCACTGTTGAGCTGCTTGCTGAACCCGGAGAACACCAGCACTACGTTGCCATGGCTGTCGGTGCGCAGCGTGCAGCCCTGTCGACCGCCGGTCTGGCGGTTGTCGGTCGCGGCGGTGACCTGCTTGGTGGTGAAACTCGCTCCACCATCGGTGGATCGGCCGATGAGCACCGGCTCCGGGACTGCGCTGCTCTTCTCCTGCCCGCGGAAGCCGACGTTGCAGACGTACACGTTGCCGAAGTAGGGGCTGGTTCTGGCGTTGTCCGCAAAAATGGACTCCTTGTCGCTGAACAGCGCCCCGTTCTGCTTGCTCTCGACGACCGGCGCTGACCAGGCTGCGTTGCTCCCGGCCGCGGCTGCCGCCAGGTCATCAGCATGCGAGACGGTGACCGCCTCGAAGCCCTTGGTGGTGCTCGTGCCCGGGAAGTTCGACGCCAGGTTCGCGTAGTACAGCCGGGAGCCGCGGTCGTAGGTGAACCCGCCGTGCCCGTTCGGCCGCGGTCCGAACGCCAACTCCGCGTCTCCGTCAGAGGCCAGACCCGCCTCGAAGTAGTTCGGCAGCGTGCCGATCGGACCACCTCTGACCGGAGTGCCCGTGCGGTCGCTGTAGCCCGTGTACGTCGGCTGCGTCCACGTGCTGCCGCCATTGAAGCTGAAGTAGACCCCCGACACACCTACGCCGGGTGTGAAGGGGCAGGAACTGCCTGCGCACGGACCGAGGTCGATCTCGTCGTTGGACCCGGCCACCAGCGTGCGCGGGTTGGCCGGGTCCAGGGCCAGCCCGGGCTCGTTCTGCTTGTTTTGCGGGAAGGTCGTGCTCGGACTCCCGTTGGTCACCAGATGGTCGGTGGCGGACGCTGTTGCCGCGCCGGCCCGGCCCGAGAATCCGGTCAGGCCCGTCGCTGCGACGACCGCGACCACGGCGCTGCCTGCCATCAGGTGTCGTCTCATGAACGCTCCTTGGCCTGGACCGACCGGTGGACACCATGCTGGCGATCGCACCACGGCCTGTCGAACGCGACCCTGCACCCGGCGGGCCACCCTTGGCAAGCACGGCGTAGGTGCACCGAGTTGCTCCCGGAGCGGCTTGTCGGCGAGCGTGTCGGTGTGCGCGTTCTGGTCACCGGCGGAGCCGGCTTCATCGGCGGCGCCGTCGTGCCCGCACTGCTCGACGCCGGGCACGAGGTGCGGGTGCTCGACGCACTGCTGCCGGCGGTGCACGCGGCTGGCTGGCCGGCCCACCTGGACCCACGAGCCGAGCGGGTGCGCGCCGATGTACGGACCTTTCCGGAGCAGGCCCTCGACGGGGTCGACGCCGTGTGCCACCAGGCGGCGATGGTCGGCCTGGGCGTGGATCTCGAGGACCTCCCGGCGTACGTCGGGCACAACGAGCTCGGCACTGCGGTGCTGCTCGCGGCGATGGCGCGCCGACGCACACGCCGGCTGGTGCTCGCCAGCTCGATGGTCGTCTACGGCGAGGGCCGCTACGCCTGCGCCGAACACGGCGGGGTGCGCCCCGGCCCGCGGGCGGTGGCCGACCTGGACGCGGGCCGCTTCGAGCCGACCTGCCCGGTCTGCGGTCGCCCCCTGACGAGCGAGACGGTCGGGGAGGACGCCCCGCTGGACCCACGCAACGTCTACGCCGCGAGCAAGACGGCGCAGGAGCACCTGTGCTCGAGCTGGGCCCGCGCCAGCGGCGGGACCGTGGTCGCGTTGAGATACCACAACGTCTACGGCCCGCACATGCCCCAGGGCACGCCATACGCCGGGGTGGCGAGCCTGTTCCGCAGCTCCCTGGCCAAGGGCGAGGCGCCACGGGTGTTCGAGGACGGCGGTCAGCGCCGCGACTTCGTGCACGTGCGCGACGTCGCGCAGGCAAACCTGCTCGCGCTGCAGAGCAGGCCGGACGAGGGCACGCTCACGGCGTACAACGTGGCCAGTGGGGTGCCCCACACGGTCGGCGACCTCGCCCGGGAGCTGGCCAAGGCAACGGGCGGGCCGGAGCCGATCGTCACGGGGCAGTACCGCCTGGGCGACGTCCGCCACGTCGTCGCCTCCCCGACGCGGGCAGCGGCCGAGCTCGGCTTCCGGGCGGCGGTGTCCTTCCAGGACGGGGTGCGCGAGTTCGCCGACGCGCCGCTGCGGGCGGCCGCCGGTGCCTGACGTCGTCCTGCCCTGCCTGAACGAGGCGGGCGCGCTGCCCTGGGTGCTGTCCCGCCTGCCCGCGGGTTACCGGGCGATCGTCGCGGACAACGGCTCTACCGATGGCTCACGGGAGATCGCCGAAGCCAATGGTGCTCTCGTTGTCAAGGCCAGCCCCCGCGGGTTCGGGGCGGCCTGCCACGCCGGGCTGCTCGCGGCGAGCGACGAGGTCGTGTGCTTCCTGGACGCCGATGGCTCGCTCGACCCACAGCAGCTGCCGCGCGTGGTCGAGCCCCTGCTGCACAAGGGCGTCGACCTCGTCCTGGGCCGCCGGCGGTCCACCGGACGAGGCGCGTTTCCCCTCCACGCGCGGCTCGGCAACGCTGAGGTGTCCCGGCGGGTCCGGGGCAAGACCGGGTACGCGATTCACGATATCGGCCCCATGCGTGCCGTACGACGCCGGGCGCTGCTCGACCTCGGGCTGACCGACCGGCGGTTCGGCTACCCGCTGGAGATGGTGGTCAAGGCATCCCGCGCGGGCTGGACCGTCGCGGAGGTGGACGTCGACTACAGCCCGCGCGCCGCCGGCCGCTCGAAGGTGACCGGGACGGTGCAGGGCACGGTGCGGGCGGTACGGGACATGAGCCGCGTGCTCGCTCAGGCCTGAACGGCAGGGCCCCCGACGGCGGGCAGGCTCACCAGGACGCGACACCCGGGGCCGTCGTTGCTGATGGAGATCTCACCGCGGTGGGCCTCGACCAGGCCGCGGGCGATGGCAAGCCCCAGCCCGGCCCCGCCCTCCTCACCCGGGGTCCGCGCGGCGGTGCCGCGGAACGCCACGTCGAACAACCGGGGCAGGTCGTCGACCGGGATGCCGCCGCAGGCATCGACCACCTCGACGTAGGCGGTGTCGCCGTCGGTACCCGCCTGCACCGAGACGACGCCGTCAGCCGGGGTGTGCCGGATGGCGTTGGACAGCAGGTTGCGCAGCACCCGGCCGAGCTCAGGCATGCTGCCTTCGACGACCGGCGGCAGTGCCGCCGACGCCCCGCCAACCAGGCGCACCCCCTTCGCCGCGGCCACCGGGGAGGCCGAGGCAACCGCGTCGCTCACCAGATCGGCGAGTGAGACCTCCTGCAGCGACAGGCGCAGCGCCGAGGCGTTGATCTTGGAGAGCTCGAACAGGTCGTCGACCATCGCCGCCAGGCGGTCGGCCTCCCGGCGCAGCCCCGCGTGATAGCGGTCCACGGTCTCGGGGTCGGCCACCACGCCGTCCTCGAGCGCCTCGGCCATCGCCCGGATGCCGGCCAGCGGAGTGCGCAGGTCGTGGCTGACCCAGGCCACCAGCTCCCGGCGGCTGGTCTCCAGGGCCCGCTCGCGGGTCCGAGACGCCTCCAACCGCACGCTCGTCTCGGCGAGCTGCCGGTCCAGGGTGGCGAGCTCGGCGGACAGCGGCAACCGGGACCGGGAGTAGCCGCCGTCGCCGATGCCGGCAGCGGCGACGCCCAGCGCGCGGCTGCCGGCGACGACGGCCCTGCCCAGCACGAGCGCGGTCGCCACCCCCACCGAGCCGGCCACCGCCACGACGACCAGCAGCACCTGCAGGTCGTGCTGCGAGAGGAACATCGCGTACGCCGTACCGACCGCGCCGGCCAGCACCGCGGCGACCGCGACCAGGACCACCACGGTCAGCGACAAGGTCGTCGAGCGATGGCGCAGCGCGCGCAGCAGCAGCAGGCCGGCCACCGCCACGCCCAGCGAGCAGCCGAGGGCGATGCCGACGACCACGAGGAGGTCGGGGATCACGGCGCCGCGTCCCAGCGGTAACCGACGCCGAAGACCGTCACGACCCGCGTCGGCCGTCGCGGGTCGGGCTCGACCTTCTCCCGCAGCCGCCGCACGTGCACGGTGACGGTCGAGTGGTCGGCGTACTCCCAGCCCCAGACGCGCTTGAGCAGCTCCTCCCGGCTGAACGCCTCGCGCGGGTGCTGCAGGAGGAAGACCAGCAGGTCGTACTCCCGCACGGTCAGGCCCAGCGGCTGTCCACCGCGGGTCGCCTCGTGCGCGGACACTTCGACGACGAGGTCACCGTCGCGCAGGACCCCTCCCCGGCTCGGCGGCAGCACCGCGTTGCTGCGGCGCAGCACCGACTGCACCCGGAGCACCAGCTCGCGCGGGGAGAAGGGCTTGGTGACGTAGTCGTCGGCGCCGAGCTCGAGACCGACCAGGCGGTCGCTCTCGTCCCCGAGCGCCGTCAACATCACCACCGGCACCGGGAAGCGCGCGCGCAGGCGCCGGAAGACCTCCAGGCCGTCCAGGCCCGGCAGCATCAGGTCCAGCACGACCAGGTCGGGCGGGTCGGCGAGCGCCTTGTCCAGGGCCACCTGCCCGTCGGCGACGACTGTGACGGCGTACCCGGCATGTTCGAGGTAGCGGGCCACCACCTCGCCGACGGTCGGGTCGTCGTCCACGACGAGGATGCGCTGCGGGCCGGGCATCCGTTCAGCCTCGCGCACGCAGGGGAGCAGCCGCCAGGACAGCGCACCGCCGTCACCGACCGGTCACCCGACCGACCCGGTGGCCGTGCCCCGACCACCCCTACCGTCGATCCGTGTCCTCCGCCGTCGAGCTGTACGCCGCCGGGCTCGCCTCGACCGATGCTCCCCTCGTGCTGCGCTATCCCGACGGTTCGGGCCGGGTGCTGCCGGTCCGGGACTGGACGGCGCAGGAGCTGGACGGCGATGCGAGCCTGCTCGACCGCTGCACCGGTCCGGTACTCGACGTCGGCTGCGGGCCCGGGCGGCTGACGGTCGCCGCCGGCGCACGGGGACTGCCGGCTCTCGGAGTCGACATTACCCCGGCAGCAGTGCAACTCGCCCGCTCCCGCGGCGGCCTGGCGCTGAACCGCTCGGTCTTCGACCGGTTGCCCGGCCGGGGCCGGTGGGCCGGCGTGCTGCTCGCCGACGGCAACATCGGCATCGGGGGGGACCCGGTCGGCCTGCTGCGTCGGTTGGCCGAGCTGCTCGCGCCGTCCGGACTCGTGTTCGTCGAACTCGAGTCGGCGCCCGCGCGCAGCGGGCCGGTCCGGGTCCGGGTCGAGCACAAGGGCCGGACGAGCGAGGAGTTCGGGTGGGCGCACGTCGCCGAGGCGGACGCCGCCCGGCTGGCCGAAGACGCCGGCCTGCTGCTGGTCGAGCGGTGGACGGTGGCCGGACGCTGCTTCGTCGCGCTCGGCCGACCCGCACCTGCCTGACCGGCTCGGCCGACCCGCGCCGGCCTGACCGCGGACCGCGGGTTGACCCCTGCCTGATCCGGGCGAGGGCGCCGACGGCGGAGCTTGACCCTCGCGTGACCCTCAGCGACCTCTCAGGTGACTGGCAGAGGGTCACCATGTACAGCAGCAACAGTCGTCTCTCAACCACCGGCAGGAGGCTCTCGCGTGACCACGACCGCGTTGGCCCCTGCCCCGCACCGCCCCCCGTCGACCAGGACCCCGCGTTGGTGGCGCGGCGCGGCCACCAAGGCCGCATGGGCAAGCGTGCTGGTCGTCGTCGCGCTGTGGCTCGCCGGTCGCGGCCTGCAGGACCTGGCCGGTACGACGACGGTGCTGAGCTCGTTGGGCCGGCTCACCGGCCTGGTCGGCTCGGACCTGCTGCTGCTCCAGGTGCTGCTGCTGGCCCGCCTGCCCTTCGTGGAGCGCGCGTTCGGCCAGGACGAGCTCGTCCGCCGGCACCGACGGGTCGGGGTCTGGTCCTTCACCCTCGTCGTGGCCCACGTCGCGCTCATCACCGTCGGGTACGCGGTCGCGGCCCACGACGGCGTGCTGCACCAGCTGGTGTCGCTGGTCCTGAACTCGCCCGGGATGCTGCTGGCGACCGCCGGCACCCTCGCACTGGTCATGGTCGTCGTCACCTCCGTGCGCGCCGCCCGCGCCCGGCTACGGTACGAGTCCTGGCACCTGCTGCACCTGTACGCCTACCTGGGCGTCGGTCTCGCTCTCCCGCACCAGCTCTGGACCGGCAGCGACCTGCTTGCCCGGCCGCTCGCCGCGGCGTACTGGTGGAGCGCCTGGGGGGCGACGGCGGCGAGCGTCGTCGTCTTCCGGGTGGGCCTGCCGGTCTGGCGCTCGCTGCGGCACCGGCTGGTCGTCGAGCGGGTCGTGCAGGAGGGGCCGGGCGTGGTGTCGGTGCACCTGTCCGGCCGTGACCTGCACCGGCTGCCGGTGCGGGCCGGACAGTTCTTCACCTGGCGCTTCCTGGCGGGACCGGGCTGGACGGCCGGCCACCCGTACTCGCTGTCGGCCCCGCCGCACGGGGGTGGCCTGCGCATCACCGCGCGCAGCGCCGAGCTCGAACGGCTGCGGCCGGGCACCCGGGTGCTCGTCGAGGGGCCGTACGGCCGGCTCACGGCCGACGCCCGCACGCGCCGCCGGCTGACCGTGCTCGCCTCCGGGATCGGGGTCACACCCGGGCTCGCGCTGCTGCACGAGACCAATTATGCAGCAGGCGAAGCCGTACTCATCCACCGCGTCAGCACCGACCGCGACCGGTTGTTCGAGGAGGAGCTCGACGAGCTCACCGAGAGGCGCGGCGTGCGCGTCGTCCCCGTCGTCGGCTCGCGCATCCCGGGGCGCTCGTCCTGGCTGCCGCGCGAGGCCGCCCACCTGACCGACACCGAGGCCCTGCTCCGCCTCGTGCCCGACCTGACCGAGCACGACGTGTTCGTCTGCGGGCCGGCCGAGTGGGTGGACGCGGCCATGGCCGCCTGCCGCTCCGCCGGCGTCCCCGCCGACCAGCTGCACGTCGAGCACTTCTCCTGGTAGCCGAGGACATCCCGTGCAGCGCGTCACGTTCTGGCTCTGCGCCACCGGCGCCGGTGTCGTCGTGCTGTTCAGCTACCCCACCTCGACGCACGGGCCGCTGCGGCCGGCTGCTGCCGCAAAGGCGCCCGCCGGAGTCGTGGCGCCCCCCGTTCCCTCCGTCGCCGCTCCTGTCCCGGGTCGTCCGGTGGTCCGCACACGGGCTCCGGCCGCTGCCGGCCTGGTCGTGAACGGGACGTCGGTCGACACCCAGTACGGCCCGGTCCAGGTGCAGATCACCGTCTCGGGCGGTCGCATCACGAAGGCGACAGCGATCGAGCACCCCACTGGAGGTCAGTCCGGCGACATCAACGACGCCGCCGTACCGCAGCTGGTGCAGGAGACCCTGGCCGCCCAGAGCGCGCACATCGACGCGGTGTCCGGCGCGACGTACACCAGCCAGGGCTACACGCAGTCGCTGCAGGCCGCCCTGGACGCCGCGCATCGCAAGGCGTGAGCCGCCGGTCGTGGGTCGAGCAGGTCATGGGCCTGCCGGTCAGCGTCCTGGTCCGGGGGGACGACGCCGACGGACCGGCCACCGGCCAGGCGGTCTCGGCCTTGTACGCAGAGCTGCGGGCCGTGGACGCGACGTTCAGCACCTATCGCGAGGACAGCGAGCTCAGCCGATGGGCCCGCGGTGAGGTGGCCCGGCCGTCCAAGGACCTGCAGGAGGTACGTGGCCTCTGCGAGCTCGCGGCTGCGCAGACCGCGGGCGCGTTCGACGCCTGCCGCCCGGACGGTTCCTGGGACCCGTCCGGGCTGGTCAAGGGCTGGGCGGTCGAGCGCGCCGCGCGGCACGTGGCCGCGCTGGACGGTCTGGACTGGTGCGTGAACGCCGGCGGCGACGTCCTGCTGCAGTGCTTCCCCGGCGCAAGCTTCCGGATCGGCATCGAGGACCCGCGGGACGCCGCCCGGGTCGCGGTCGTGGTGGAGCGCTCCGAGGGCGCCGTGGCCACTTCGGGTACGGCGGCCCGCGGCCGGCACCTCTACGACCCGCGCACCGGCGAGTTCCCCGAGGCCCTCGGTTCGGTCACGGTCGTGGGTCCCTCGCTGCACGTGGCCGACGTGCTCGCCACCGCGGCGTACGTCGACGGCGGGCTCGCCCTGGTCGAGCAGGCCTACGGCTACGAGGGTCTGGTCATCACCCGCGACGGGGCGCTGCAGTGGACGCCGGGCTGGCGAGCAGCCGGAACGCGGACGGATTGACCTCCCACGGCGGGCGCCGGGCGGGCAGCTGCTGCTCGAGCCCGTGCGCGAGCGCCAGCAACCGCGCGTCGGTCCAGGGCCGCGACACGAGCATGAGACCGACCGGACGGCGCCCGGGCAGTGCGTAGCCGACGGGCACCACGATGCTCGGCCACCCCGCCCGGGCCGCCAGGGACGCACCTCCTGCGCCCGCGAACACCAGGGCCTCGAGCCCGTCGCCCAGCGCGTCCTGCAGCACCCGCGTGACGTGCGCGAGATCCCCGGCCCGGGCCTGCTCGTACGCCCGTCTGCTCGCCTCGAGGTCCAGCGCGACGGCGTCGTCGACGTGCGTCTGGCCGTACTTCAGCGCGACCTCGGCGTGCTCGAGGTTCCACGCGTGCAGCTCGGAAAGGGTTCGGATCGGCGCGCCAGCAGGCAATCTCGCGAGGTAGCCGTCCACGTCCCGCGCGAACTCGTACGTCAGGACCGCGAGCTCGGCGACGTGGTCGTCCGGCGGAACGGGCACCTCGACGAGCATCGCTCCCGCTGCCGCTAGTCCTTGCAGGGCTGCGGTGTGGCAGTCCCCGTGCTCGGCCTGCGACACGACCACCCCCAGCCGTGCTCCGCGCAGCGCGCCCCCATCGAGCACCACGTCGCCCAGCTGCGCGCCGGCCGTCGCCGGGTCGCGTCCGTCCGGACCGGCGAGCACCGCCAGCAGGGCGGCGGCGTCGGCCACGGTCCGGGCGAGCGGTCCCGGGGTGTCCTGGCTGGACGCGATAGGCAACACGCCGGTCCGGCTGACCAGGCCGAGGGTGGGCTTGAGCCCGACCAGGCTCTGGGCCTCGGCCGGCGAGGTGATCGAGCCGTCGGTCTCGGTGCCCAGCGCGAGCACGCACAGGCCGAGGGCAACCGCGGCCGCCGACCCGCTGCTCGACCCGCTGGGGGTCAGGGTCGCGTCGTAGGGGTTCAGGACCTGACCGCCGAGCGAGGAGTAGCCGCTGGGCATGGGCGTGCTCATGAAGTTCGCCAGCTCGGTGAGATTGGTCTTGCCGAGCACCACCGCGCCGGCCTGGCGCAGCCGCGTGACGAGCGGCGCATCCGCGGCCGGGTAGGACGCCGCCAGGGCGAGCGATCCTCCGGTCGTCGGCAGCCCGGCGACGTCGACGTTGTCCTTGACCAGCACCGCCAGCCCCTCCAGGGGACTGCGAGGCCCGCTCACCCGGCGTACCCGGTCGGAGGCGTCGGCCTGGTCGAGGGCATCGGCGGCGAGGCAGCGCACGGCGCCGAACCGCACGTCCAACGCGGCGATGCGCGCGAGGAAGGCGGCCGTCAGCTCACGGCTGGTCGTGCCGCCGCCGGCCAGAGCCGCCGAGAGCTGGGCGACGGTGGCGTTCTCGACAGCGGGCACCCGAGGAGTCTGCCGCTGGGGTCTCCGGGGGGCCGGCGCTGCCGCCCGGCGTGTCGTCGCGCCGCACCCCTTCTCTGTCCACTCTGTGCACTTCTCTGTCCACCGTGACGCGGCAGATGTCACACTTGTCATCTCCCGGCAATCTCCACGAGAGGTACGTCATGTCGCACCGCCCCACCCGCCGCCGCCTCGTCCGGGCAGCTGCGGGCGCCACCGCGGGCGTCGTGCTCGGCGCCAGCGCCCTCGTGGCAGCTCAGCCGGCTGCTGCCGCCGGCTCCGGCAGCCCGATCCTCTACCGGGCCACCACCGGCACCGGCGTGGTGCAGCTCGTGCTGACACTGCCGGCCGGCGCGGCCGCCCTGCCCATCCCGCGACCGGCCGTGCTCACCCTCATCGGCACCGACGGCGCCGGCCTGCACAGCGCCGGAACACCGGACGTGGCGCGTACGGACTCCTTCCTCGCGGGCGGCAGCCTGATCACCGGTACGCCGGCGAGCGCGGCCCTGAGCCCGCTCGGCCGCGTCCTCACTGCCGACCTCGCGCACCCGCACCCCGTCGCGCCTCCCGCGCTCACTGTTCCGCCGAACCCGCTCGGGCTGAAGCTGAGCGGCGGCACCCAGACCGCGAGCGTCCAGCCGACGACGAGCAGCACCGCCTCGTCCACGCTCGCCAAGGCCTCGCTGGGCTCCCTGGACGCCCTCGGCCTGGCGCCCGTCCTCGACCCGCTCTCAGCGCAGCTGAACACGGCGGTCACCGCCCTCACTACCGCCGGCAAGCCGCTCACGGCAGCGCTGATGAATATCCCCCCTGTCCCGTCCATGACGTTCCCCGTCCCCTTGGGGCCCCTAGGCGGTCCGAGCACGGTAACCACCCCGAAGGACCTGTCCGGCAAGACCCTGGCGACCGAGATCACCACCCTGCCCGCGCAAGTGCAGGCCCTGCTGGACAAGCTTCGTAACGGTGCCGTCGTCCAGCTCGACGGCCTGGACACTGGGCAGGGCATCTCTCCCGCGACCAGCAGCGCTACCGCGACAGGTCACACCAATCTGGCGGACCTCCGGTTGTTTGGGGGCCTCGTCGTCGTCAAGGCCAGCCAGGCGACGGCGACCGCGACGGCCGGCCTCACGAAGTCGCAGGCGGCCGCGGGCGCGTCCGCGACGCTGGTGCAGGTCACCGTCTCCGACGCGTTCGGCACGCTCCTGCAGGCCGTCGCGTCCGACAAGGGAATCACCGGGGGTCTGCTGAACGGTACCCTGGGCTCCACGGAACGTCCTCTGATCATGGCCGCCGACGCGGCGCTCAACACGCTGTTGAAGCAGCTCACGGACGTAGCCATGATGTTGAACTCGGGTGCGAAGCTGATCAAGCAGGGGACGGCCACCCACGCCGTTTCGCCGGACGGCCGCACCGCGCAGGCGCACGCCGTACCGGCGCAGGTGACCCTCGGGCTGCCCGGCGCCCCGAACCTCGTGCAGGTCTCGGTCGGCCGGGCCGACGCCGTCGTGGCGGTCGCCACGCCGGTCGCGCCTGTCGCCCCCGTGGCGGTCGGAGCCGCGCTGCCGCGTACCGGCCTCGAGCAGGGCGGTACGGCGGCCGCTGCACTCCTGCTGGTCTCCGGCCTGGGCTTGGTCGCCCTGCGCCGCCGTCGGCTGAACCCTTAGCCCTCCACACCGAGGCAGCACTGTGATCGTCACCGAAGGCCGGGGCGGCGCCGGTGTGCAGACCGTCTTCGGACCGCACGTGGGCCTGCTCGTGGTGGACATGCAGGTCGACTTCGGGCTCCCGTCCGGCAGCCTGTACGTCGACGGGGCCGAGCAGATCCTGCCCCCTGTCAACGCGCTCATCGGCGAGGTGCTGGCCGCTGGCGGCCGGGTCGTGTACACCCAGGACTCCCACCCCAGCCAGACCCCGCACTTCCTCACCCAGGGCGGACCTTGGCCGCCGCACGGAGTGCAGGGCACCGCCGGCGCGGAGCTGCTCCCCGGGCTGCGGGTCGACGGACCGGTGTTGGCCAAGGGCACCGACGGCGGGGACGGCTACTCCGGCTTCTCCGTCCGGGACCCCCTGACCGGGCAGACCAGCCCCACGGTGCTCGAGGCGCGGCTACGCGGGCACGGCATCACGCACCTGATCGTCGTCGGGCTCGCCGGCGACTACTGCGTGGGCGAGACGGCCATCGACGGCGCCCGGCTCGGTTTCGCCACCGAGATGCCCCTTCCACTCACCCGTTTCGTGGGCCTGCAGCCCGGCGACGACGGCGCCATGATCGCCCGGGCCGAGGCCGCAGGGGTCCTGGTCAGCTCCTGATCCGCCGGCGGCGCCTGCGTCGCCCCGCTCATCTCGTACGGCCACGGGTTCGTACGGCCAGGCGTCGATGATCGGCGTGCCACTCCGCGCGGGCACCCTCGAGCGTGCGCCCAGCACGCCGATCTCGTACGCCGGGTCGTGAAGATCGTCGTGCAGGACGGGCGAGCACCCTCGGGCACCCTCGGGCACCCGCG
>JAABUT010002782.1_pt1 | contig 16076 bp, 16 predicted proteins | sample 5559281 | NCBI WGS metagenome assembly JAABUT01 (sample SAMN10711880, study PRJNA513359) | rock metagenome | isolation source: Antarctica rocks | place: Antarctica: Victoria Land, Ricker Hills nord | collected 2016-01-04 | reverse complement strand
TCACCGCCGAACGGCCGCGGCGTAATCCTCGAGCACGGCCCGGCTGAGGTTGCCGGGCTGGAAGCTGTGCGGGCCGATCTCGGACACCGGCGTCACTTCGGCACCGGTGCCGCAGATGAAGCATTCGTTGAAGCTGTCGAGTTCCTCCGGCATGATCCGCCGCTCGTGGACCTCGATGCCGCGCTCGCGGGCGAGGTCCATCACGGTGCGGCGCGTGATGCCGTCGAGGAAGCAGTCCGCGACCGGCGTGTGCAGGGCGCCGTCGCGCGTGAAGAACACGTTGGCGCCCGTGCATTCGGCGACGCGGCCCTCCCAGTCGAGCATGAGCGCGTCGGCGTATCCGCGGCGTTCGGCGCGGTGCTTCGAGATCGTGCAGATCATGTAGAGGCCGGCCGCCTTGGAATGGCAGGGTGCGGTCTTGGGGTCGGGCCGGCGGTAGTCGGCCATGTCGAGCCGGATGCCCTTCATCTTCTGTTCGATATCGAACATGCTGGGCCATTCCCAGGTCGCAATCGCGACGTGGATCCTGGCCGTCTGCGCCGCGACCGCCATCATCTCGCTGCCGCGCCATGCCACGGGACGGACGTAAACGTCCTTGCTGCCATTGGCCGCCACTACGGCGTCCTTGGCGGCGACCAACTCGTCCACCGTATAAGGGATTTCGAAGTCGAGCAGTTCGGCCGACGTTCTGAACCGCTGCGCATGCTCGGCCGACTTGAAGATCACGCCATCATAGGCGCGTTCGCCTTCGAAGACCGCGGAACCATAATGGAGCCCGTGGCTCAGGACGTGCAACTTGGCGTCCTTCCACGGCACCATGGCACCATCCATCCAGATCGTTCCGTCGCGCTGGTCGAAAGGCAGGATGGACATGGTCAGGCTCCCGTTCCACTATCCCGCCGCGACGGCGCCCTGGTCGTGGTGCGGCCGGAACACCGTCGACGCCCGTGTCTCGGGGCGGCGACCCCACCTCTGCCCGGGGCCAGGGGGCGGCCGAGGCCGCAGCGGACGGTTGACGGTAAGCGAGCCGCCTGAGATGTGTCAACGATGCTGACATATCTCCCGGCAATTCGAGGATCAGCCTTTGGCCCTGCCCGCGACCGTGACGGAAGGTAAGACGGCAGGCCCGACGGCCGCGAGTTCGGGCCACCGCGCCATGCCGGCCTCCGGTGAGGCGGAGACTCCGCCCATGTTCGACCTGATCGAACTCCTGTTTTTCGCCTATCGGGATTTCGTCGGCGACGCGGACCGTTTGCTCGCGAACTTCAGCTTCGGCCGGGCCCATCACCGCGTCCTACATTTCGTGCATCGGCATCCGGACCTGACCGTGAACGCGCTGCTCGACATCCTGAAGATCACGAAGCAGAGTCTGAACCGGGTGATGAAGGACCTCACCGACAAGCGCCTCATTGCGGTGCGGGCCAGCACCAGCGACCGACGACGGCGGCTTCTCCACGTGACGCCCGAGGGGTGCAGGCTCGCGCTCGAGCTCGCCCACCTGCAATCCGAACGCTTCCGCCTCGCGCTCGAGGTCCTCCCGGTCGAGTCGCGCCGCCATGCGGGAGACTTCCTGCTCGGCATGATCGACCCCGAAGAGCGTCCCCGGGTCATGGCGTTGATCTCGGCAGGGTGCCGGCCGGACCGCAATGGGCCGACGGAGCGTGAGCCTAGGCCTGAGCAAGTCCGCCCGCGGTTGCGCGAGCAGCGTCGGGAGCACGCGGCGTGACGGCCGCGCGGGCTCTCATCGCCCGCGATGCCGCCCGGCTCGCCGAGCGGCCCTTGCCGCCCGCCGACGACGCGGCGCACTTGCTGCTTGTCGACGACGACCGGCGTATCCGCGAGTTGCTGTCGCGCATCCTGCAGAAGCATGGCTACCGCGTCACCCTGGCCGGCACGGCCGACGAAGCCCGGACGCATCTGCGCAGCTTTGCGTTCGATCTCCTGGTGCTGGACGTGATGATGCCGGGCGAGACGGGGCTCGATTTCGCGACCGATGTCCGCAGGACGTCGGAAGTGCCCATCCTGATGCTGACGGCGCTCACCGAGACCGACGATCGGGTCCGGGGCCTGGAAGCCGGGGCCGACGACTACCTGGCCAAGCCCTACGAACCTCGGGAACTCCTGCTTCGCGTCGCATCGATCCTTCGCCGCGCGGCGCCGCGGCCGCCGAAGTCCGATGCGATCCTTCGGTTCGGGTCCTTCCACTTCCACGCCGAACGGGGCGAACTACGCCGCGACGACGAGCCGATCAGGCTCAGCGACCGCGAGCGCGAGATGCTGCAGATCCTCGGCGCGGCCGCGGGCGGCACCGTGACGCGCGAGGACCTGGCCGAGAGCGGTGGGGCGGGCAACGAGCGGACCGTCGACGTCCAGGTGAACCGGCTGAGGCGCAAGATCGAGGCCGATCCGGCCAATCCGGCCTATCTTCAAACCGTGCGAGGGCTCGGCTATCGCCTCCTCCTCGATCCGTGACCTGAACCCGTCCCGCTTCGCGCTCGACGATGCCGCCCTGAGAGCTTCGGCCGGGACGGACGGGCCGCGCCCGGCCGAGGTGCCGTCCGGCGAGGCGGCGAGACCACCACGCCCCTCCCGCCCGAAGCCGCGCGGCTGGTGGTTCCGCACGACGCGGATGATCGCAGAGGCTCTGCCGAAACGGCTCTATTCACGCGCTCTGCTGATCCTGATCATCCCGATGGTGCTGCTGCAGTGCGTCATCGCCTATTTCTTCATGGAGCGTCACTGGCAGTCGGTGACGTTCCGGCTGAGCCAGGCACTGGTGCAAGACGTCGCTGCCATGATCGACCTCTACCGAGGCCTGCCGAACGGCGGGGGCGCGGACGCACTGGTGCGCATCGCCTCGAACAGGCTCGGCCTCGACGTCGACTTCCTGCCGGCCCAGCCGCTTCCGCCGGCCTTGCCGAAGCCCTTCCTCGAGCTGCTCGATCGTTCGCTGTCGAGCGAGATCCGCAAGCAGATCGCATTGCCGTTCTGGATCGACACGGTCGGGCGCTCCAACTTCGTCGAGATCAGGATCCAGCTCGACACTGCCGTGCTGCGCGTCATCGCCCGCCGCTCGGCCGCCTACGCGTCCAATTCCTACATCTTCATCCTGTGGATGGTGGGGACGTCGTCGGTGCTGATCGTGATCGCCATGGCGTTCCTGCGCAACCAGATCCGTCCGGTGCTGCGCCTCGCGGCCGCGGCCGAGAACCTCGGCAAGGGCCGGTTCCTGGAGTACCGGCCCAACGGCGCCCAGGAAGTGCGGCGCGCCGGTTATGCGTTCCTCGAAATGCGCCGTCGTATCGAGCGCGCCGTCGAGCAGCGCACGACGATGCTCAACGGGGTCAGCCACGATCTCCGCACGATTCTCACGCGCTTCAAGTTATCGCTCGAATTGCTCGACGACGGCCCCGACAGCGAAGCCATGCACCGCGACATCGACGAGATGGGCCGCATGCTCGAAGCCTATCTCGCCTTCGCGCGCGGCGACGGCGGCGAAGCCTCGGTGATGACCGACATGGGGGCATTGCTGGAGGAGCTGAAGTCCGACGCCGAGCGGCAAGGTCACACCACGATGATCGAGGTTTCGGGCGAGACCAGCGTCATCGTGCGGCCGGATGCCTTCAAGCGCTGCCTGTTCAACCTCATCAGCAACGCGCAGCGTTACGGGAAGCAGATCGAGCTGCTGGCGCGGCGCGACGATCGCTTCATCACGATCCATGTCGACGACGACGGGCCGGGGATCCCGGAAGACAAGCGGGACGACGTGTTTCGCCCCTTCTACCGGCTCGACGCCGCGCGCAACCAGGACCAGGGCGGAACCGGTCTCGGTCTCGCGATCGCTCGCGACATCGCGCGGTCGCACGGCGGCGACATCCAGCTCGGTCAAAGTCCGCTGGGAGGGTTGCGGGCCAGCGTGCGAATACCGGTCTGAGGCGGCCGCGTGCAAGTCCGAACTCCCTTGAGGAACGCCGGACCCCGGTCAGGGCGACGCCGTCTTCTCGCCCTCGAGGAGGGAACGAGCCATGTCGTCGACCAACGATGTCGGCAGGTCGAGACCGCCGAGCTTCCAGGTCAAGCCGCTGCGTCGCATGTGGATGCCGTAGTGGTCGTTCGGCCCATGACCGCCGTCGACCGGGATCAGGAAGTCGTTGAGCTGGTCGAAATAGGAGCCGGTGATGACGGACAGAAGGTCCGCATTCATCAGTTTGGGGAAGTCCGGGAGTTCGCTCCTGACCGCCACCGTCTGAGTGCCGAGCGTCACCTTGTTGATCCTGCCCTGCGACAAGAGCGCTGTGATGTTCTCGGGCGTGAGGAGCTCGGCCACGTAGGGGTCGGCCACCGTGGTGACGGCAGCGCCTGCGAGGCTCCGGCCGAAAGCGCCCAGCTTCTTGCTCTTGCCGGACACCTCGAGGTAGGCCAGCGCGATCTGCCGGGCCAGCGAGCGCCGTAGGACATCGACGTCGACCCTGTCGAAAACCTCGGCTGTGTCGCCGGCCTGGGCGGCCCGTGCCAGTTGGAGGGCTCCCACCAAAGGCCAGGCCCAAGCCGCCAGCCCGAGTACGAGGATGATCCCGACCGCGCCTATCCACCGCCGCATCGGGCAGACCTCCTCGTTGCACCAAGCTATCGCCCTTGCCGGAATGCTACGATCCTGGATCGCAAGCAGGCTTCAAGGCTGACCGGAGGGGGTCCATTGCCGAGACCGCCGAACTGTTCCGCCATCTCCTTGGTGGACCGATGTGGAGGAAACATGGCTGACCAGCGCGTTCGACCGAGTGCTTGCGCCCGACGGACTCAGCTTCGGACGATTTGCGAGTCAGCGTACAGGGTGACGTCGATCGAAAACCGCGACTCCAGAACTTGCCGGTCATCGAGGCGCGATGCGCTCGCTCAAGCTTCCGGGGACCGCAGGTCGGCGTGCTCCCGAACCTCGGCCCATCGACGCGGATCTCACTGCCTCAACCCGTCACCGCATCCACTCCTCACCGTCCGCCAGCCACCCATACTCAGCGCCGATGCAGGACGTACCCCGTCCAGAAGACGTCTCGACGGGATCGGAGCGCGACCTTTCCGGCAGCAGGTGAGACGACGGCCTTATAGGGCCAGCATCCCTACTTCTCCGACTGTTCGAGCTGCCTCATGAGAGCGAGAAACCGTTCGGGAACGGGCTGCTTGGCGACATCGTCATAGACGGCCCGCAATTGCCGACCGATATAGCCCTGGACATCGACCGCCGCCGCGGCGGGCTTGCCGCTCCCGGACGCAGGGCTGTCTCCGCCATCGCGGTGCGCCGGTTCGACCGCCGAGGCCTGGCGCCCCGTTGGGTCGTCGTCCGTCGACCCATCGAGCTTGTTCTTGGCGTCGTCGATCATCATCGCTCCACTGGCTTTCTTCCGTCTTGCCGCGCGGCTTGCGATCCAGCATAGCTCACACTAGGGTCCTGACTGCCGAGCCGTCGTCTGAGGTTCACCCCCCGGTCGCCGAATCAGAACGCCCCGGCGAGAATGAATGTTCCGGTAGCGGCAACCTTTAACGCCGCAGTGCGTTTACCCAGGGGCGTTTGAGTGCGTCTATGGACAGAGGTTAGCATGTCGATATCGCAGGCGATCGGCCCCCACTTGCCACACTTGCGACGCTTCGCGCGAGCCCTCACCGGGAGCCAAAAAGGCGGGGACGCCTATGTGGTCGAGACGCTTGAGGCTCTCGTGGCCGACCCGGACAGTTTCGACGCGTCTGCCGACGTGCGATGCGGGCTCTACAGTTTGTTCTTGAAATTGTGGAATTCGGTATCGGTCAATACGGTCACCGACGCCGCTAGTCCGACGTCCGAAGAAGTCGGCGCAAGCCGTCATCTCGAAGCTATTTCGCTGATGCCGCGCGTGGCGCTGCTTTTGACGGCGCTGGAAGGTTTCGATGTCGGCGAGGTGGCGCGCACGCTCGATTGCTCGACCGACGAGGCGAAAGCCCTACTCGAAAAGGCCAATGTCGAAGTCGCGGCTCAGATCTCGACCGACGTGCTGATCATCGAGGACGAGCCTCTGATCGCGCTCGACCTGCAGAACGTCGTCGAGGACCTCGGCCACAAGGTCGTCGACGTTGCGCGGACGCATCGGGAAGCCCTCAAGGCCGTACAGCATCATCAACCCGGTCTCATCCTGGCCGATATCCAGCTCGCCGACGGAAGTTCGGGCCTTGAAGCCGTCAACGAGATCCTGGGCGCCTTCGAGGTTCCGGTCATTTTCATAACGGCCTATCCGGAGCGGTTTCTGACCGGCGCTCCCCCCGAGCCGGCATTTCTGATCGCCAAGCCTTTCTCGGTGGAGACGTTGCGGGCCGTCATCAGCCAAGTACTTTTCTTTGATCGCAAATCCCATCGCCGTTCGTCGGGTCTGCAGATGTCGGCACGGGCCTGAGAGCCCGTCCGAGAAAGGGTTGAGTGGCCGGGATCGAGATGATTCCAGGAGGGTGCTGAAGCCTGACCTGGAAGCGCCATGTGGACCCCGACCGCCCGACGGCAGCATAGCCGCACGGGTCTCCGCTACGAAACCGATCTGACGGACGCCGAATGGGCGATCATCGAACGCCTTCTGCCGCCTGCCGCCACGTGTGGTCGGCCGCCGGCTTGGCCCATGCGTGAGATCTTGAATGGGATCTTCTATGTTCTGCGCGGCGGCATCGCGTGGCGCCTTTTGCCGAAAGACTTGCCGCCGAAGAGCACGGTGTTCGGCTATTTCAGCCGTTGGCGCGACGCCGGTGTGTTCCGGCGGATCAATCATCAATTGGTCATGGCCGATCGCGAGCGTGTCGGCCGTGAGGCCTCCCCGAGCGCGGCCGTGCTCGACAGCCAGAGCGTCAAGACGACCGAGAGCGGCGGTCCGCGCGGCTACGATGCCGGCAAGAAGGTGAAGGGCCGCAAGCGGCAGGTCATGGTCGATACCGATGGGCGGGCGCTCGTGCTCGACCCGCAACCAGCCAACGTCCAGGACCGCGACGGGGCCGTACCGGTGCTGCAACTGTCGCGCCGATCCTTCCCCTTCGTCAGCAAGGCCTTCGCCGATGCGGGCTATGCGGGTGACCGCCCCGCGGCAGCGACGATCATCGACGTCGAGATCGTCCGCAAACCGCCCAATCAGATCGGCTTTGCCGTCCATCCGAGACGCTGGGTGGTCGAGCGCTTCTTCGCCTGGATCAGCCGTAACAGGCGGCTCTGGAAGGACCCTGAGGCGACGATCGCATCCGCAAAAGCCTTCCTCTATGCCGCATCGGTCATGATCCTCTTGCGCCGATTGGCCCGAGCATGACTTCCCGGACGGACTCTGAGATAAAGAGGTCCCGCCGCCCTCGGGCGGCTGTGACCGATACCCCCGCCTTGGTGTAGGATGGCGGGTCCTTAAGACGAACAGGCGGCGCGCCCGTCGTCCTCCTCGGACCGATCGGCCAAGGCATGGTTGTGTCCGCCCGAGGGTGATGGCCGTCGATTGTATGATGGGTCATCGCCCGTGGCGCTCGCACGCTTCCCGGTGACGTGCCCGGGCTGCCACGTCGGCCTCGGGCCGTTTCTCCACATCGCAAACCGCGTTTTCCGGAGGGACAGGTCCTCTATGGGCCAGTGCGCGTTTTTTCCGACCGGTGTTGAGTCTATAAGGGAGGGCAGGGGTGATTCGACAAGCCGCGACCCCGGCACCGCCGGGGTTTGCGTGACACCCACGGCCGAGTCCGGAGGGCGGCTGTCCGGCACCGCTCGCTCGACCCAAGCACGATGAGTTTTCCGCATGTCGCTCCTTCCTGTCGAACTCAATCGCGCCGAACATCCCGTAGACGTGGTGGAGCGCCTCGCCGCGATGCGGGAATGGTCCTTCGACCGTGAGGACGAGGACGAGATCTCCATCTCGGTCGAGGGGACCTTGGCCGACTACCATGTTGCTTTCACGTGGTTGTCGGATCTGGAAGCCCTCCATGTCGGCTGTGCCTTCGATCTCAAGGTGCCGGATCGGCGCAGGGTCGAGATTCAGACGCTTGTGGCCCTCATCAACGAGCAATTGTGGATCGGGCATTTCGATCTGTGGAAGACGGAGAGCGTGGTCATGTTCCGCCATGCGCTGCTGATGGCAGGGGGCGCGGACCCTGACGGCCGTCAATGCGAGGCCATCCTCAAAATGGCCGTCACGGCCTGCGACCGCTATTTTCAGGCCTTTCAGTTCGTCCTCTGGGCCGGCAAGTCGGCCCGCGAGGCGCTGGACGGCGCGATGTTCGAAACGCAGGGAGAAGCGTGAACGCTACGGTGAAGGACACGATCCTGCTGGCCGGCGCCGGGCGCATGGGGGGCGCCCTGCTGGAGGGCTGGCTCGCGCTCGGCGTGCCGGGAAGCCGCATCACGGTCTTGGATCCGAGCCCATCCACGTCGGTCCGCGCTCGCTGCGCCGAGCACGGCGTGACTCTCAATCCGGCAACCGGCTTTCCGGTCGATACGGTTTTACTCGCCGTGAAGCCCCAGATCTTCGACGCTGCGGCCCCCGCCATCGAGGCCTGGGCCGGACCCGGCACGGTGGTGGTGTCGATCGTGGCCGGCAAGACGCTTGCCAACCTCACGGCGCGGTTCCCCCGCGCCTCCGCGGTCGTCAGGGCCATGCCGAACCTTCCCGCAGCGGTTGGTCGGGGCATCACCGGTCTCCTGCCGGGTGAGGCCTTGTCGGAGCGCGCGTCGGTCGGCGTGGCGCGCTGGCTCGAAGCCGTGGGGCGGGTGGAATGGCTGTCCTGCGAGCGGGACCTCGACATCGTCACGGCCGTTTCGGGTTCCGGCCCGGCCTATGTGTTCCTGCTTGCCGAAGCTTTGGGCCGGGCCGCCGAGCAGGCCGGGCTTTCGGCAGATCTTGCGGGGCGCCTCAGCCGGGCGACCGTGGAAGGCGCCGGAGAGCTGATGCATCGCAGTCCCGACCTCGCGCCGGCCGAATTACGCCAGAACGTCACCTCGCCCGGCGGTACCACGGCGGCCGCGCTGGCGGTTCTCATGGCGGATGACGCCCTGCAGCCGCTGCTCGACCGTGCCGTCGATGCCGCCTTCCGGCGTGCCCGGGAACTGTCCGGCTGACGAACCGACCGCAAAGGGCTCGGGATTGCCGGTCGCGCTGTTTCGCCGCCGCCCCCGTTTTGGACATCGCGACCGTGGCATCTTACATGGAAGGTTCCGGTGCCGCACCGGGCGTTTTTCCGTTCCGTGACGGCCCATCAGGAGAGTCGCGATGACGCCCGACCAGCACAGCGCCGCCAATGCCGCTCCGGAGACCGGACCCCTGGGCGGAAAGCCTGCAGGCTCGATCAAGGACCGCATCATCGAAGCGCTGATGGAACTCGCGGCCGAGCGCGAATGGGACGATCTCGGCCTGACCGACGTGGCCACCCGGGCGGGTGTGTCCTTGTCGGAGTTCCGGGATGCGTTTCCTTCGAAAGGGGCGGTTCTCGCCGGTTTCGCGCGCAAAATCGACCATGTCGTCCTGCAACAAGCCGGGGAAGCTCTGGCCGACGAAGCCCCGCGCGAACGCGTGTTCGACGTTCTGATGCGCCGGCTCGACGCTCTGGCGCCCTATAAGCTCGGCCTTCAGGGCATCATGGAGTCGGTACGGCGTGAGCCCCTGAGTGGCGCCGCCTTGAACGGCGTCGAGGCCAATTCCATGCGGTTCATGCTGGCCGCGGCGGGCATCGACCTCAGCGGCAACATGGCGCCCTTGAAGCTGCAAGGCTTGGTGCTGGCGTGGGGTCGGGTGCTCGATGTGTGGTTCGAGGATGACGACGTCGGCCACGCCCGCACCATGGCGGCGCTCGACCGGGAACTCTCGCGCGGCGAGACATGGGTAGCGCGGCTCGATGACCTCGACCGGCTCTTGTCGCCGCTTCGCATCATGGGGCGAGCCATGATGGACGCGCGGCGTCGTTCGCGCGACCGGAAGCCCAAGATGCGATCGACCTTGCCGGACGACCTCGACACCGGAACGCCCGCCTGATGAGCAAGGCGTCGAACCCGCCCGCGCAGGCCATCGCCGACATCATCGCCTACGATGATTTTGCCAAGGTCGACATCAGGGTCGGCACGGTCCTGCAGGCGGAGGTTTTCGCGGAAGCGCGCAAACCTGCGTTGAAGCTCCTGATCGATTTCGGTCCCGCCATCGGCCGGAAGAAGTCCTCGGCCCAGATCAGGCGGCATTACGATCCGGCAAGCCTGGTAGGGCGTCAGGTCTGCGCCGTGGTCAATTTCAAGCCCCGGCAGATCGGCCCCTTCATGTCCGAAGTTCTGACACTCGGTTTCCCGGACCAGGATGGCGAGGTCGTCCTGGCGTGTCCGACCTTAGCGGTTCCTGACGGCGGTCGTCTGTTCTAACCCTCGCGATCGGGCGCCTCGCCTTGATTTGGAGCCATTCGTCGGTCACGACGATGCCGTCCGGACGGATATCAATGGCGTTGGCTTGCCTTGACGCTCGAACGGCTGTTCCGATAGAGGTTTCACGCCGTTTTCCGTCGGGAACGCGTCACCTGGAAAGTTCGCGGAGACAGGATGCGTAGCATCGAAGCCCTACCGGCCTTGCAGGCAGGCCCCTCTCGGTCGCCGCAGTGGCTGCGGGAATGGCGGCTGGCGGGACAGGACCTGGACCGCTGCTTCAGGGGCTGGCACGTCTGGGCGCTGCTCGGCGTCAGCGACATCCGGCTTCGCTACAAACGCTCGCGCTTCGGCCAGTTCTGGATCACCCTCAGCATGGCCTTCTTCGTGGCCGGCATCGGGCTGGTCTATGGCGGCCTCTTCCATCAGAACGTGCGCGACTACATCCCCTATCTCGCGGTCAACATGACCATCTGGGCCTTGATGCAGACGTCGATCTCGGAAAGCTGCAACGCCTTCATCGAGGCCGCACCTTATCTTCGACAGGAAGCACTGCCCAAAGCATCCTTCGTCATGCGGGTGATGGTGCGCAACCTCGTGGCTTTCGCGCATAATCTCCTGATCGTCCCGCTGGTCTTCATCATCTTCTTCTACGCCCCGAGCCCGGTGGCGCTGCTCGCCATCCCGGGGCTCCTCCTGGTTCTCGTGGCCGTCTTCGCCGCCTCCGTCAGCCTTGCGATCCTGTGCACGCGCTTCCGGGACATGCAGCAGATCGTGAGCAACCTGCTCCAGCTCGCATTCTTCGTCACGCCGATTATGTGGCATGTCGAACAGCTCGGTCGAAACGCCTTCTACGTCGAAGTGTTCAACCCCTTCGCGGCGTTTCTCCGTATCGTATCGGAACCCCTTCTGGGTCACGTGCCGGCGCTGCAGACTTACCTGTCGGTGCTGATCTACCTCGCCATCCTGATGGCGATCGCGTGGCCCGTTTATGCGAAATTCCGCGCCAGAATTGTCTATTGGCTTTGAGCGAGGACCTACGATTTGGCTTCCATCCAACTCGTCGATGCTTCCGTCGAGATTCCGATCTTCAACTCGCGCGGGCGGTCGCTGAAGACCACGCTGATCCGGCGGGTCGGCGGACAGGTCGAGGCTGACGGCCACGACGTCGTCACGGTCAAGGCTCTGCGCCACATCAATCTTTCGCTGAAGCCCGGGGATCGCCTGGGCCTCATCGGTCATAACGGCGCCGGCAAATCGACGCTCCTGCGGGTCTTCGCCGGCTCGTACGAGCCCTCGACCGGCCGGGCCGACATCCAGGGCACCGTGTCGTCGCTGATCGACATGGAGATGGGGATGGACCACGAACTTACGGGGGCCGACAACATCATCCTGCGTGGCGTCTTCCTCGGCATGTCGCTGAAGGAGGCACGTCGCAACATCCCGAGGATCGCCGAATTCTCGGAACTCGGACCATACCTGCATCTGCCGATGCGCACCTATTCGAGCGGCATGCGGATGCGTCTCGCCTTCGCGACCTCGACGACACGCCACCCCGATATCCTGCTGTTCGACGAGATGATCGGTTTCGGCGATGCCGGCTTCGCGACGCGCGCCAAGCAGCGGCTCGACTCCATGATGGGCAAGGCCAAGATCCTGGCCCTGGCATCCCACGACCTCGCATCACTGAAGACTTACTGCAACCGGGCCGTGATGCTCGAAGCCGGAGCCGTCGTGTCCGAAGGCGCGGTGGAGGACGTCTGGGATCGCTACATCGAAAGTGTGCGGCATCCGCATGATCTGCCGCCATCGGAGGACGAATCCGAGGTGCCGACCCTCGACAACGAGGCCGCTGTCGCTGACGCCTTGGGTCTTCAGGCGATCGAGATGGCGTCGGACGGCGTGCCTCATCACTAAGGGTGGCTCGGCAGCCTGCAAGGTAGCACGACTGAGACATCGACCTCGCGGGATCGTCACTTCGGCAGGCATCCTATGATCCTGGCACGCAAGCTGACATCGGCCTTCCAAGTGTATCGCCGCAAGGGGTGGGCGGGTGTGGCCGAACTTGCGCGGATCCGTGCAAACGCCTTCTATGGCGCCAATCGTCCTGTCCCGCCTGACCCAGAGCGGCGAACCGGCCTGCTGGCCGCGACCCTCAACCGGTGGAGTGGTGTTTCGGCCGTCACGATCGACTACATCGATCTCGATGGCATTCGCGACTCGCTTCTCGTCCCCTATCTCCGCAACCGCTTCGGCGAGGTCGTGATGGCTGCACGGCTCGGTCCGTTGCGGCCGGTCGAGATCGTGGTCGTGGCCGACAGCCTGCTGACGACCTGGCAGTTCCGTGATCTGGACGACGCGCTTCCGGGCTGGACGGAGGCGGTTGCGGGAACGAAGTTTGCCGTTCGCATCGCGCAAACAGCTAGGCGGACCGCCCTGCGGCTCGGCCGCTTGCACGACGCTGATCGGCCCATCCCGGGCAGCGCCGAGGACGTCGGCTTTCTCCTGCTGCGCGGCGACGTTTGCGACGCCCTCGGCAGGATGGAGGAGGCATCCACGGCCTACGAGGCCGCAGTACGACGCAGCGGCAGCGACCCCCATGCTCGCAGAAGTCTCGGCTTCCACCTGATGAAGGCGGGCCGCGTCCTCGACGGGCTGGCCAGTTGGAGCGTCGCCGACACATTGTCCGGCAATTATCCGTTGCGACGCCATCGCCCGCAATGGACCGGCGAGGGTTTGGGGTCGCGGCGCCTCATGGTGCTGTTCGAGCATGGGCTCGGCGACATGATCCAGATGGCACGGTTCCTGCCGCGCCTCCAGGGAAGAGAGCCCGACGCCGCGATCATAGGGCTGGTGCCGCGACCACTGGCAGGATTGCTGTCGCGGGCGTTTCCCGGCGTTACCTTCCTGACCGACGAGGATCGCGAACCGGACTACGACTTCTTCTTGCCGTCGATGCAGCTGCCTTCGGTACTGGACGCATCAGACCTCGAGCCGCTCAACAGCTACATCGATCTCGGAGCACCGGCGAGAACCCGGAAGCGGAGGCCCAGGGTCGGGGTTTGCTGGCGCGGGCACCCGCGCCAGTACGAGATGACGCGCTCGGTCCCGCTCGAGCTCTTCTCGACATTGTTCTCGCTGCGGGATGTCGATTTCATGGTGTTGCTGAATCGGATGAACCCCGACGAGGTGCCGGTTCTGGCGGGCTTCGACCATGTCGAGGTTCCGGTGATCCGCGACTTCGTCGACCTGGCCGGCATCGTGGCATCCTGCGACCTCGTCGTTTCGGTCGATACGGCGGTCGTTCATCTGGCGGCGGCCGGGGGCGTACCCGTGCTGGTGATGTCGCGGCCCGACAGCTGTTGGCGCTGGGGCGCAGCGGGCTCCCGGTCTCCCTGGTACGACACCGTCGAGGTATTGCGCCACGAGGGCGATATGGACTGGCCTAGAATGCTTGCGGCGGCGAAGCGCAGCATCGGCGAGCGCTGCGGCTTGCGAGCCCTGGTGAGCGCCGGATCCTGATGTGACCGGTTCTGAGAAACTCATGGAGCCGGACGGCCCCTGGCGCGCCGTCTCGGGGTTGCGCGTCGTCGTCACCGGAGAGACCGGCGACCTTCGGGCCGCCGGGGTCGCATCGCGGATGAGTGCCGCCCTGGCCACCTCCGGCATGGCGGTCCAGGATCACCGTGCGGTGTCGCCCGAGGAGGTGGAGGCGCTCCTGTGGCGGGCGGGTGCTATCGATGCCGACATCCTGCTGCTTGATGTCGGAACCGATGTCTCCGTGTCCGCCGTGGCTGAGTTGCGCCGCGTCGTGGACAGCGACCCCATGCTGCTGGCCGCCATGCCGCGCTTCGCAGCGGCGCCGGCCGACACCGACGGCGCACAACGTCCGGACATCACCTACACGGTCCTGCCCGATCGCCGTTGCCTCTACGTCAAAGGCTCGATCCTGACGGCGTTCATCGGTCCGCGAGCTGGCGGCGTTCCGCAGTACCGCTGTTCCGCCGACCTCGGCGACGCGCTGCTCTGGCTCAACCGTTTCGGCTTCCGGATCGCCGCGGCCAACCGTGCTCTGGCGCTTCACCCCCGGGGCGCCATCCAGAACAGCGCCGACGCGGCTCCTCCCACATGGCGTCCGGCCTTGGCGCATCACCTGTCGTCGGCCCCGCGTCTCGCCGATGCCTTGCTGTCGGCACTTCGGCCGGGACCCGACGGCCGGCGCAGCATCGCGTTCGACCTCGCCCATCTCGGGCCAAGCCATTCGGGCACCACGCGGCTGGCCCGCGCGCTGATCGAACGGGCCGTCGCGCAGTGGCACGACCTGACCTTGCACGTCGTCGCGGACACACCGGCCTTCGCGTTCCATTTCGGCGATCTCGACGGCAGGGTGGAGCGGGTCGACCCGGAGGACCGCAGGTGTTTCGCGGCCGTGATCAGGTTCGGCCAGCCCTTCCTGTGGAAGGAGGTCGACGCTGTCCTGCGGCGTGCTCCGGTGCTGGTGCTGCTCATGCTCGACACGATCGGGCTGGACTGCCTGCAACACGCGCCCGACGAACTCGACGCGCTGTGGCGCTTCGTATTCGCCGAGGCCGACGGCGTGCTCTTCAACAGCGCCTTTACGAAGCGTCAGTTCGCGCGCCGCTTCGTGTTCCGTCCGGGAATGCCGTGCCGCGCGTCGCTGCACTCCCTGGATCTCGCGGAATACCGGGATGCGGAGGTCCTCAGCGCCAAGGCCGTGGCCGGCACCATCCTGATGGTCGGGAACGACTTCCCCCACAAGCATCTGCGTGAGAGCGCGGCGGCTCTGGCGGCGGCCGGCCTCGCCGATCCGGTCGTGGTCCTCGGGCTCGAACCCGGAACGGTTTCGGGGGTCGTTACCCGACCGTCGGGCCACATCGCGCCTCGCGGCATGGCAGAACTTTATGGATCCGCCCGGATCGTGGTCTACCCCTCCGTCTACGAGGGGTTCGGATTCCCGATCCTCGAAGCACTCGCCCATCGAAGGCCGGTTCTGGTGCGAGCGCTGCCGCCTTATGCCGAGATCGCGGCTGGCCTGCCCGAAGCCGCCAACATCCACGTCTTCGCCGACGACGCCGACCTCCTGCGGACCCTGCGGGAGCCGCCCGCCTGGACCGAGAACCCTTCCCCCACGGCTCCGGTCCGGAACTGGAACGATGCCGTCGAGGACCTCCGCGCCATCCTGGACGAGTCCCTGGCGGCGGCCAGTTTCGACCGCGTCGTGCGGCGCATCGATGTCCTGCGGGGCCGAATGGCTTTCATGCGGAGCCGAGCCTTCGCGACGGCTCTGGACTTCAGCGACCCTGACGGCGCCCCTGCGCAGGACGACCTCGATCGCATGGCCGGCAGAGCGGGCAGGCTCGCCTATTCCGCGGTGCTGGCCTTTGGCGGTGGCATGCCGGGCGGCCACGCCGTCTTGCGACTGGCCGACCGGCTGCTGCGATGGGGCCGGCATCGGCCGGGCCCGGAACCCGTCGATCGGGACCCCCGATGACCCATCGCATCAGGCGGATGCTGCCTCGTCGCATGCGAGCCGTCATGGGTCGCGTGGGCCGCCGTGTCCTGGCCGAGATCATGACGCCGCTGCAGCCCGCGGTTCCGCCGGGCGCCGTGGAGGTGCTGTGCCACTGTCATTATCCCGACCTCGTGCCCGAACTCGCAACCCGTCTGCTGGCTCTGCCGCGCG
>JAABUT010002781.1_pt1 | contig 16077 bp, 9 predicted proteins | sample 5559281 | NCBI WGS metagenome assembly JAABUT01 (sample SAMN10711880, study PRJNA513359) | rock metagenome | isolation source: Antarctica rocks | place: Antarctica: Victoria Land, Ricker Hills nord | collected 2016-01-04 | reverse complement strand
GTCGGAGGGCGGCAGGGTCCTCTTCTCCTCCGGTGCGCAGCTCTTCACGCTCGATCCCACCTCGGGACGGTCCGATCCGGTCCGGCGCTTCGGGTCGGACATCACGGCCTTGGCGCTCGCGCCGGACGGCACGGTCGCGGTCGGGCTCGATCGGGGCGACGTTGAATTTCACGGCGGCCCCCGACGGCGGGAGACGCTCAACACCGTTGGCGGCCAACCCCTGTGCTGTCCAAGCGCCCTCGCCTTCCTGGACGCGGAGACGTTGCTGCTCTGCCAAGGGTCGGCGCGCTTTCCCGCCTCGCAATGGCAGCGCAGCGTGATGAGCAACGATGTCAGCGGCTCGGTCTGGACGATCGATCTGTCCTGCGGCGACACGCGATGCCTCGGCGCCCCGCTGGCCTTTCCGATCGGGCTTCTGGTGCCCGCCGGGACGGAAACCGTCGTTGTCTCGGAAGCCTGGCGTCACCGGCTCGTGCGTTTGCCGATCACCGGCTCCAAGGGGCCAGAGGTCGTACTCGACAATCTTCCCGGCTATCCGGCCCGCCAAAGCGCGGCGAAAGATGGCGGAAGTTGGCTGGCGGTTTTCGCGCCCCGCAGCCAGCTGATCGAATTCGTGCTGAAGGAACCCGCCTTCGCGGCCCGGATGCAGCGGGAGATCGGCGATCCCAACCTCTGGATCGGCCCCTCGCTCAGCAGCGGGAAGACCTATCTCGAGCCGCTGCAGGGCGGTGCCGTGAAGCAAATGGGCATCCTCAAGCCCTGGGCGCCGACGCGGTCCTACGGCCTCGTCATCCGGCTCGACCAGGAGTTCCTGGCGACCGACAGCCTGCACAGCCGCGCCGACGGCCGCCGTCACGGCATCACGAGCTGCGTGGAGGCCGGGGCGACGCTGCTGTCGACCAGCCGCGGCGGCGGTTGCATCCTCGAGACGCTGATCGAGGCCTCGTCATGAACCAGCCCCTGATCTCGGTCACCGGCGTCAGCAAGGATTATCACGGGGTCACAGTGCTTGATGACGTCTCGCTGGATCTTCATCCCGGCGAGATCCTGGCGCTTCTCGGCGAGAACGGCGCCGGCAAATCGACCCTGAGCAAGATCATGGCCGGCGTCGTCGCGCCGACGCGCGGTGCGATCACCTTCGAGGGCAAGCCCGTGTCCTTCGCAGGGCCGCACGAGGCTTTGCAGGCCGGCATCGCCATGGTGTTCCAGGAAACCAGCCTGATCCCATCCCTCACCGTCGCGCAGAACCTCTATCTCGGCAGTGAAAAGCCCTTCAACCGGCTGCGCGGCCTCTACATTGCGGCCCAGCAGTTCCTGCAGAAGTTGAAGTTCCCGGTCGACCCGACCATGAACGTGAGCCAGCTCGGCGCCGCCCAGAAGCAGATGGTGGAGATCGCGCGCGCCGTCCTCAAGAACGCGCGCGTGATCATCTTCGACGAACCGACCGCGACGCTCACGCCAGAGGAGAAGGCGCACTTCTTCTCGCTGATCACGCGGCTGCGCGACGATGGCACGGCGATCATCTTCATCTCGCACGCGATCGAGGAGGCGCAGTCGGTTAGCAACCGCATCACCGTGCTGCGCGACGGCAAGCACATCGTGACCGACGTCACGGCAGCCTTCGACCGGGACAAGATCATCCGGGCCATGGTGGGCCGCAGCCTGTCGAACGAGATCTACGGCCGGGCGGTGGCCGAGCGGAAGGTGCGGCCGCGCCGCCAGAAGGTGCTCAGCATCGAGAACCTCTCCATGGGGAGCATGGTCCGCAACAATTCCTTTTCGGTCTATGCCGGGCAGATCACGGGAATTTTCGGCCTGGTCGGCTCCGGACGGACCGAGACGGCCAAGATCATCTCCGGCGTGATCAAGCGCAGCTTCTTCCATGGCGGCGAGGTGATCCTGGGCGGCCGACCGGTCCGCTACCGCCTGCCGCGCGCCGCCATCAAGGACGGCCTCGCCTACGTGACCGAAGATCGCAAGGCCGAAGGGTTCTTCGACCAGAAATCCATCGCCGAGAACATCGGCCTCGGCCAGCTCTCGGCCGGGCTCGAGGAGACGCCGATCGTACGGCGCTCGTCCTTGCTCAAGCTGGCAAAGATTTGGACCTCGAAGCTCAGCATCCGCGCGAGTGGTCCGGACGCCAAGGTGGTCGAGCTCTCGGGCGGCAACCAGCAAAAGGTCGTGATCGCCAAGGCCCTTGTGCAGAGCCCGCGCGTCATCTTCTTCGACGAGCCGACGCGCGGCGTCGACGTCGGCGCCATTGCGGAGATCCACCAGATGATCAACGAACTCGCCGACCAGGGCCTCGCCATCATCGTGATCTCCTCCTACCTGCCCGAGATCCTCAACCTCTCCGACCGGATCCTGGTGATGCGGCGCGGACGCACGGTCGAGGAGTTCTCGCCCAAGGAGGCCACGGAAGAGAAAATTATGTACGCGGCTGTGCACTGATCATGGCAGCGAATACGGGCGGATCGGGGCGGAACGCGTCCATGGACAGGCTGGACTTCGACTATGTCATCGTCGGCGCGGGGATCGCCGGCTGCGTGCTGGCTTACAGGCTTGCCGCCGACGGCAAGCACAAGGTTTGCCTGCTCGAGGCCGGGCCTACCGATCGTAACATCTATCTTCACATTCCCGGGGGGTTCATTAAGGCGGTCACCGACCCGCGCTATACGTGGCAGTTCAAGACCGAGCCGAGCCAGGGGTCTGGCGGCCGCCGGATTGCCGTCCCGCAGGGACGTACGCTCGGGGGCTCGTCGGCTATCAACGGCCTGAACTACAATCGCGGGCAACCGGCCGATTTCGACGGCTGGGCGCAACGAGGTTGCCGCGGCTGGGGCCATGCCGATGTGCTCCCCTATTTCATGCGCACGGAGCGGCGGATGGGCCCGGCTGACCCCAGCGTCCGCGGCCGGACCGGACGGCTGCCCATCACCGACACCGACTGGCATCACCCGCTGTGCGACGCCTTCATCGCAACGGCGGCGGGGTTCGGCATGCCGAGCGGGGTCGACTACAATGGCGGTCAGCAACGCGGCGCTGGCTATTTCCAGCGCTGGATCCATCGCGGCTGGCGGGTCAGCGCGGCGAAGGCGTTCCTGAGCGCAAGGGACCGGCCCGCCAACCTCACGGTTCTGGTCGACGCACAGGCCTTGTCGATCCGGCTGGAGGGACGGCGCGCGCGCAGCGTCGTCTATGCTTCGGGACCCGGCGCGCCGACGCGGGAGGTGAGGGCCACCCGAGAGATCATCCTTTGCGCCGGGGCCGCCAACACGCCCAAGCTGCTGCAGCTGTCCGGCATTGGCCCGGCTCCGTTGCTGGGTGATCTCGGCATTCCGGTGCTGCACGCACGGCAAGGAGTTGGTGAGAACCTGCAGGACCACTACCTCGTCCGGCTCGTGGCGCGGGTGAAGTCGCTGCGGACCGTCAACGGCTCGTCGCGCGGCCTGCCGCTGATGTTAGAAATCCTGAAATGGTCGCTTGGACGGCCGAGTATCCTGGCAATCAGTCCGTCGGTCGCGTTCGGGTTCGTCCACTCGACGGATGCGACGCGCGACCCCGACCTCCAGCTGAACTTCACGCCGGGCAGCTACAAGGCCAGCGTCTCCGGCGCACTCGACAGCTTCGACGGCGCAACGCTCGGCGCCTATCAGTTGCGTCCCGAAAGCCGGGGCTACGTCCGCGCCCGCGCCTCCGATCCCTTCACGGACCCGCTCATCCAGCCCAACTACCTGTCGGACCCGCTCGACCGCCGCACCGCCATCGACGGCATCCGGTTGGTGCGGCGCATTTTCGAGGCGGATCCGCTGCGGCGCTACATCGACCGGATGGACTCGCCCGATCCCTCGGCCGTGACCGACGACGAATTGCTCGATTTCGCCCGGCAGAAGGGCAACACCGCCTATCACCTGATGGGCACCTGCCGCATGGGAACTCGGGACGATCCGTCCAGTGTGGTCGACGACCGTCTGCGGGTGATCGGCCTCGAGGGCCTCCGGGTCGCGGACGCCTCGATCATGCCGACCATGCCGTCTGCCAATACCGCGGCCGCGGTCTACATGATCGCCGAAAAGGCGGCCGATCTCGTTCTCGGGCGAGAGCCGCCCGCCCCCATCATCAAAACCGAACCGCTTTTGACGGCAGAAGCGGCCTCGCCCTAGAGGCCGCCTCGCACCGGGGCCAAAGCACGAACGGAGGGACGTCATGCCCAATGTCTTTGGAAATTTCGTCGGCGGGGACGAAGTCGCACCGCAGGATGAGCGATTGTTCACCGCGTTCAACCCTACGACCGGCGCGGCCTGGGGCCGCTTTGCGGAATCCGACGCCGAGGACGTCGATCGGGCCGTGAGGGACGCGCATGCGGCGTTCAGCGAGGGACCCTGGTCGACGCTCTCGCCGACCCGGCGCGGGCGCCTCCTCATGCGCTGGGGCGAGCGAATCGCGGCGCATGCCGACGAGCTTGCCACGATGGAGACGCAACAGAACGGCAAGCTTCGCAGTGAGATGAAGGCGCAAGCCATCGCCTCCCAGGAATGGCTCTATTACTTCGGCGGACTGGCCGACAAGATCGAGGGCCGCGTCATCCCGCTCGATCGAACGTCGGTGTTCAACTACACGCTGCGCGAGCCACTGGGGGTGATCGCCATCATCGTCCCCTGGAACTCGCCGACCTTCATCACGATGATGGCCTCCTGCCCGGCGCTGGCGGCCGGCAACACGATCGTGATCAAGCCCTCGGAGGTGACGTCCGCCTCCGCACTGACGCTGGCGCGGCTGGCGGTCGAGGCCGGCCTGCCGCCCGGCGTCGTCAACGTCGTGACGGGCGGCCGCGGGGCCGGTGAGGCGCTGGTCGACCACCCGCTGGTACGCAAGATCAACTTCACGGGCAGCGACGTCGGCGGCAGGGCGATCGCCAGCCGTGCGGGACAGCGCCTCGTGGGTTCGGTGCTGGAACTCGGCGGGAAGAGCGCCAACATCGTGTTCGACGATGCCGACCTCGACCGCGCGGAAGCCGGCCTGCTGTCGGGCATCTTCGCGGCGGCCGGGCAGACCTGCGTGGCGGGCTCCCGCGCCCTGATCCAGGCCGGCATCTACGACCGGCTGGTCGAGCGCGTTGTGGCACGGACGAGCCGGATCGTGCTCGGCGACCCCATGCTTACCACAACGCAGATGGGTCCGATCGCCACCAAGGCTCAGCTCGAAAAGAACCAAGTGATGGTCGGGCGCGGCGTCGAGGGCGGTGGCGAACTCCTGCATGGCGGCCGCCGGGTTACCCATCCGGACTTTCCGGACGGCTATTTCTTCGAGCCGACCATCCTGCAGAACTGCGACGCCGACAATTACCTCAACCAGAACGAGGTGTTCGGCCCGGTGCTGACCCTCACCCGCTTCACCGACGAGGCCGAGGCCATCGCTCTCGCCAACGGCACCCCCTTTGGGCTTGCCGCCGGCCTGTGGACCCGCGACCTCGACAGGGCCCACCTGACCGCCCGCCGGCTGCAGTCCGGGACCGTCTGGATCAACACCTACCGGGCCATGGCGTTCAATTCCCCGTTCGGCGGCTACAAGGCAAGCGGCATCGGGCGGCAGAACGGCATCGAGGCGGTCGAGCAATATCTGCAAACCAAAAGCGTGTGGTGCGAATTCAGCCCGCAAATTGCCGATCCCTTCGTCCTCAAGACCTGAACGTCACGGCACTCGATAGAACTCATCATCCCCAAGATTTTCTTGACAATGTGTAAGCTTAACTCGGTTGCCTGGCGCAGTCATTTAGAGCGAAAAAGTAGTTGATGATTTTTGTTTGGAAGAGATAACGAGTTTGCTCTTGTATTCGAGCCCAGTGACAGTTGTGTTATTGCGATGCTCGTTTTCGAGAGGTGCCGCCGTGCGTTCCCGATCCATTGGGGGCCGGCGAAGCCGCGGCATGAGGCCGGGGTCATCCGGCGACATTTCCGCGGGGGGTGGAGCCCGGGCCAGCACCGGTCGAGCCGGGAGCGGTCAAGCCCGTCTGCTTCAACAGCGCGATCAGATCGGCCGCGACGTGACTGAGTGTCTGCCCTTTCAGGGTGACGACGCCGATTTCCCGGAAGATCTCCGGTCCGGTAATGGGCACGACCCGCAGCGTGGCGGGCTCGGGACGTGGAACCGCAATGCCAGGGACGATGGCAACGCCGAGGCCAGCGATCGCCATGGCGATCGCTGTGCTCACCTGCTGGACCTCGCAGCGGATGTTCAGGGTGTCGCCGCGCGCCGCGAGCGCGCTCTCGATCGTGCCCCGGAGCGCAGTCAGGTTCGTCAGCATGATGCTGGGTACACGCCCGAGGTCGCCGAGGTTCAAAGGCCCGGGCGGAAGCATGTCGAAGCCTATGGGGATCAGGGCCCAAATCTGATCATGAATGATCGGCTCGAAGGTAAATTCCGGCATCTTCGGCACAAGGGGCGCGATCGCGAAATCCACTTCCTGGTTCCTGACCACCTCCAGCAGTTCCGAGGAAACCAGTTCGCGCACGCTCAGCGCGATCTGCGGGTGGCGGGAGCGGAATGTCGCGAGGATCCCTGGCAACCAGGAGGCCGCGACGGTCGGCGAGCTGGCGAGCCGGACGCGCCCCTTGCGCTGTTCCACCGCATCGAGGATGTCCGCGATACCCGCCTGGACGTCGTCCATCGCCCGGCGAACGCGTTCGAGCAACTTTGCGCCGTCGGGGGTCAACTCGACGTGGCGTGTCGTGCGCTGGAAGAGGGCAATGCCAAGCTGCCCCTCAAGGTCCTTGATCTGCATGCTGACCGCCGAGGCGGAGCGACCCAGTTCCTCGCCCGCCTGCCTGAAGCTGCCGTGCTCGGCCACCAGAACAAAGGCGTGCAGGAGCTTCAGATTGATCTTCATGGGTTCCCGCGGTCGGTCGACGAGGATGATCAGCCACACTCGGCCGCAGGGCTGCCTGAACGCCCATTCCCCTACCACTGCGAACGAGGCGCCGACAGAGCTAAGGATGACGATGCCTGATTTTCACAGCAAAGAACGAGCACCGCGCATCCAGCGCTCCGAACTCGCTGTGCCGGCGACATCGGAACGCTTCTTCTTAAAGGCAGCCCGGGGCCCCGCAGACTCCATTTTTCTCGATCTCGAGGACGCCGTCGCGCCGGCGGCCAAATCCAACGCGCGAGGGTGCGCGATCAAGGCGCTCAATGAGGTCGACTGGGGGCGCAAGATCATGTCCGTGCGAGTGAACGGTCTCGACACTCCCTGGGCCCATCGAGACATCATCGAGGTGGTCTCGCACTGTCCCCGCCTCGACATGATTCTCCTGCCGAAAGCCTCGTCGGCTTTCGACGTGCAGTTCGTCGACCAACTCCTCGGTGGCCTCGAGCAGGAATGCGGTCGCAGGCGACGGATCGGCATCGAAGTCCTGATTGAAACCGCAAAGGGCGTCGCCAACGTCGAGGCAATTGCCGCCTCGAGTCCCCGGCTGGAAGGGATGATCTTTGGCGTCGGGGACTACACGATCGAGATGCGGACCTACGATGCCGTGTTCGGAAAGCCGAGCCCGCGCTACGCGGTGGCGGGTGAGGGCGATCCGTGCTCTCACATGAACGACCAGTGGCACTTCGCGCTCGCCCGGATCGCGAACGCCTGCCGGGCAAATCACCTTCGGCCGATTGACGGTCCCTACGCGGACTTCAGCGATCCGGTGGGATACCGGGCCGCTGCCGTCCGGGCCGCCGCGCTCGGCTTCGAAGGCAAGTGGGCCATTCATCCCTCGCAACTGGAGATCGCCAACGAGGTGTTCTCGCCGGGAGCCGATCAATTGACGTGGGCGGAGGCGATCAACGCAGCCTTAGCCGGCGCAAAGGCGAAGGGGAACGGCGCGGTCGCGCTCGACGGCGTCCTCATCGACATGGCCCACGCCAAACTCGCGGCCATGATCCTGGAGCGGAAAGCCTTGATCGACGCCCGGGAGGTCGCACCGTGACGCCCATAGAGCGGCCGATGGCCGGCATCCGGGTGCTCGACATTGCCACCTTCATCGCGGCCCCGTTCTGCGGCACCATCCTGGCCGAGTTCGGCGCGGAGGTCATCAAGATCGAGCAGCCCGGCCTCGGCGACCCCCTCCGCGCCTTCGGAACGCCGACAGAGGCGGGCGACAGCCTCGTCTGGCTCAGTGAGGGTCGCAACAAGCGAAGCGTGACGCTCGACTTGCGGAAACAGGAGGGCGCGGAGGTGTTTCGGCGACTCGTGGCGCAGTCCGACGTCGTCCTTGAGAATTTCCGGCCCGGTACTCTCGAAAAATGGGGTCTCGGGCCGGTCGAGCTGCATGCGATCAATCCGCGGTTGATCATGCTACGCATCAGCGCCTATGGCCAGACCGGCCCCTATCGCGACATGCCCGGCTTTGCCCGGATCGCTCACGCGTTCAGCGGCCTGTCGTTCCTGGCCGGCATGCCCGACGGGCCCCCTGTTGTTCCAGGATCGACTTCGCTTGCCGATTATCTTTCGGGGATGTGGGGCGCTATTGGGGTTCTGATGGCCTTGCGCGCCATCGGGGACTCTGGACGTGGTCAGATCATCGACATCGGCCTCTACGAATCGATCTTCCGACTGCTGGACGAACTCGCTCCGGCCTACGACAAATTCGGCGTGGTTCGTGAACGGATGGGGCCCGACGTTCCGCACGTTGTGCCCCATGGGCATTGGCGCACCGGGGACGACCAATGGATCGCGCTGGCCTGCTCCAGCGACAGGATCTTCGCCCGCTTTGCGGAGCTGATCGGCCAGCCGGATCTGTCGGCCCCGGACCGCTTCGCGACGAGCCCACAACGGATCAAAGGCCGAGCGGAGATCAATGCCGCCGTTACCGCGTGGGTGGGCGGCCTGCCTGCCGGAGAAGTGCTAGAGCGATGCAACACTGCAGGCGTGCCGTGCGGGCCCGTGCTGTCGATCGCCGACATTTTCGGCAACCCCCAATATCACGCACGGGGCAACCTGCAGATGATCGATGATCCTCGGGTCGGTCCCCTCACGGTCCCGGCGCCGCTGCCGGCCATGTCCGGCACACCGCCGCGGCTAGACCATCTCGGCCGGGCCTTGGGCGCCGACACCGAGGATGTGCTTCGCGATATCGCGGGCATCGATCCCGCACGTTTCCACGAACTTCGCCGCGAGAAGGTCGTCTGATCACCCCAAACACTCGAACGCGGAGCTTCAGGGTTGCGCCAATAGCTTCCGTTGGCTTGTCGCCACCTTCCGGACATTCGATTCTCAAATGCTGATTGGGCCGGAGTCGACCCGTTGCAAACCTCTGCAACGCCGGCTGTCGGGCAATCCAATTGAACACCGCCCCCAAGGTCTGGCCGACTTCGGTCCGACGGGTTTCGGACCTGTGAACTGGATAGCGGCTGTTCACACGGCTTAACTCAAGACGGCATCTGCCGATCAGTCTTGGCCATTTTCTGCCGGTAGTAGGGCGCCTGAAACCGGCCGTCCCGTTTAGACGGGATCCAGGACACGACCCGGTTCCTCGCATAGAACCAGCAGATCGGAGAGTCACGGCGTGGTGGCAAGCCGCGGGCGCGTCAGCGCCCGTAGAGATCGCTCTCCAGCGAGCCCGTCACATTGTTGAGCATGGCGCTCGCCCAATCGCCTAGAACCGGATCGTCGGCCCATGCTGCGAGCGGCGCCTTGAAGCTCGTCAGATGCGGGTTGAGCGAGCCGCCCCAGGAGCTGGGATAGATGCGCAGGCGCAGCGCGTCGCGGAACCGCTTCGAACGGCCATAGAGTTTGGCGAGCTGCTGCAGCGCAGGGTGCCAGGCCCAGGCGCCGTCCTTCTGTTCGAGAATCGGGAAGAAGGAGAGCAAGAATCCGATCCGGCCGTCCGGGTCACTTGCCACCCAGTCGAGCATCAGCTTGAGAGGCGTGTCGAACAGCGCGCCGGGACCGGTACGCGAGACATCGTAGGCGAAGAGCTTGGTCGCCGAGGTGATGCCGTTCAGAAGTTCGCGCTCGACCCGGGTCGCGATCTCGTAGAAGCCCGCGAGGACCGGCCAAACCTCGCCTGGCGCACGCTTCACGACGATGGCCAGCGCGCCGCGCAGTGCGTCCGATGGACCGCTGCGGCGCGGGCCGGTCGTGCGGCAAGCCTGCATGACCTGCTGGGCGAAGCGGCGGGCGAAATCATCGTCGATAGCGCCTGTGGTATCGAGCAGCCGGAGCATGCGATCATAGGTATAGTCGGCGTTGGAGGCATTGCGTTCGACCCCGTCGGCGATTGACGGCGAGAGGATGGCGAGCTTCACGAGATCGGGGTTATGATCGGCGATCGCCTTCTGGCCATGGGTCAGCATCGAGAGGATTTCGAGTGCCGCCCAGCCGCCGCCATCGTCGCCCCGATCCAGGAGCCCGCCAATGAAGCGGCCGAGCGCCGCGGGCGACACTTCTTCAAGGCCTCGGCCGTAGGAAATAGAGACGCTTTGCGCAGGCGTGATCTTCCCTTCGCGGACCTCGTTGGCGAAGGCGTCCAGCCTCTCATCGTTTACGCGGAGCGAGGTGACAATGTGCATAGGGTTGGCCGCCAGCACTTCGGATTTCTTGGCGATGGCTTCGAGCGTGCGGATCTCATCGGGCTGATCTTTGAGCCGGCGATCGAGAGCCGAAAGGAGCGCGCCGACAAAGGTCGCGCCCACGCGCGTGCCGGTGGCGTCGAGCGCGGCGACAGCCTGCTCGAACGCGCCCAGCGGATCAGGCAATTCAGGGGCCAGCGCGTGCGCGAAGACCTGAGGCGCGTTCATCTCCTCGCACGCCATGGCGCGGATGGCGCGCGCGAGTTGGTCGGGAGCGCGAGCGATCTCGGGCGCGAGCCCTTGGACGCGCCGGGCCGAATATTCGTAGTCGGGATTTTCCTGATCCTGCGAGCAGCGCTTGTCTGGATCGTGGAGGTCGGACATCCAGAAGCGGCTGTGGAGACGGATCTGATCGACGGGGTCCGTGGGCAGCGTCGCATCGAACAGGGCGCGAACCGCAGCCGAGAAATTGGTCGGCTTTTCGGGCCGGTCGAAATAGAGCCAGTCGCCAATGCCGTGGGTGGCGCCGAACCAGTGGCCGGAGGCGACAACGACCTCTTTGACAAAGGTTTCGAGCGTCGGCAGAAGCTCAGGAACAAGGAGATTGCGCATGTCGCCGGCAACATGCTCCTCGATCGCCGGACGGAGCGCGGGGTCCTTGCGCCAGACATCCAGCAGCCGCTGCAGCGCCCAGTCAAAATAGGTGTTGATCGTCCCGTTATCGTCCGGCGTCCATTCCGGATTATAGGGCTCGGCACCAATCTGCTCGAACTCATCGGACCGCGAGATATGGGTCTGGATCATCGCACTGAGGGCCTCGACGCCTACGCGACGGATGCGCGGATCATCCTCTTCGAGCGCTTGCTCCAGCGCTGCGCGGCGGCGGCGATCGTCGGCCTGCGTGCCGGCAAGCGCAACCTGGAAGAGCTGGCGCAGCAACCTCGTGATCGGAGGTGAGCCCGCCATCGGGCCGACAGCGGCCAAGCGAAGCACCATCCGCGCGGCGGGGGCGAAACTGTCCTGGCGTGACGCGAGAAGACGCAGCGCATCAAGGAGTTCGTCGGTGACGGGGATGGCTGCGACATTGTCGAGCGGAACTTGGCCGATCGCCCAGTAAAGGGCGGATCCCGTCCGGTCGGGTTCGACATGGACGAAGGCCGGCAGATAAGGCGCGACGTCGGGATGAACGATGTTGCCCTCGGCAAAGGAGCCGCGCAGCAGCTTCTGGATAACGTCGCTCAGCGTGCGGGACCGCGCGAGGAAGCGCCAGCGCGCGAGCATCGCATCACGATGATGCGGCTGCGCGCTGACGAGGAACCCGATCACGGTCGAGGGACGCAGACAGGCGAGCCGGCGAAGCGCGAGAAAGTCGGCGATCGGCCGGGGCTGCGCGGTCATCGCGCCATAGTTGCGTTCGACGAGATGCTGGCCCGCGGCGATGACGAGATTCTCGTACAACAGCTCGCCCTTCATATGGACGAGCGTCTCGGCAATCTCGTCGAACGCTTGCGGATTCTCATCCGGCGAGAGCCTGTCGAAGAGCGACAGGCATTCGAGGGCCCGAACGGTCTCACGCTCGGCGCCCGCCGCCTGGAGGATCTGCTGCGCGACGTCGTCGGCCGACTTGAGGATACCCCTTTTCTCGTAGGTCTCGGTCGCGAGCACGGCGATGCGCGGGAAGCCGTCGCAGAACTTGGCGAGGTAATCGATTTCGTCGCCTTTCGCCTTGGGCAGGCCGGTCTTGAGGATGCCGCGGATGGTTGAGTGATCGGCCTGCGTCGGCCGGACCATGACGCAGTGATCGTCATGATCGATGCCGTCGGCGCCGACCGTGATGACGCGCAGCTCGCTATCCTCGGCGCGGGCAATGTCATTGAGACGGCGCGACTCGGCGAGCGGGCAGCCGTCGACCACAAGAACCGCGCCGGACCGCTCCTTGACGATCTGATTGGCGACCTTCCAGAGGTCATCGCCTACCTCCCGAAAGTCGCAGAAGATGAAGTTGGCGGCGGTCAGCCCGCCGAGCAGACCGGTGCTGGTGCTGAGCGCATGATACAGCGCGCGGGTCTTGCCAATGCCGGAGGCGCCCCAGATGCGCGCGGACGTGCGAGGCTGGTCCAGCTCGTCGGCGAGACGCTCGGCGAGCTGGGAGAAATCAATCGCATCGGCCTCATAGGGCCCGAGCGAGAACTTGCGGTCGGGGCTGTAGCGGAAGGCCGGGGTCGCGATATCGGCGCGCTTGCCCCAATGGTCGAGGGTCGAGAAACCGGCGAGGTCGATCCTGGCGTTGATCTGCTTGACCCAGACGGCGACGGCCGGATGGGCGCTGGCCCAGGCCGCGAGCTTGTTGCCCTCATAGACCTCGATCGCCGCGAGCTTGTCGGGATTGCCGCCGGCGGCCGTGATACCCTCGCGGATCGCTTTGACGCGATCGGCCGGCTTCGGATTGACGAGTGCCTTGGCGGTGATTCCGATATAGGTGCCACCGCGGTCGAGCACACCTTTGACGGCGTCGCTTAGCTCCTTGACCTTGATTCGAGGCGGCTGAGTGGGCTTGGTCCAGACCTCGCGTTTCCACTGCGCGTCGCCGCTATCTTTGGCTTTGCACTGGAAGATGATGTCGCGGCCCGGGAGGTAGTCGGTCGAGGCGTTGCCGCCTTCCCAGGAAATGCTGCCGTCCTGGCCACCATCGCTGACCGTGATCTGGAGCGGTACCTCGACGCCGCGCAGGGGAACGCCGGCCTTGCGGGCTTCGGCGTAGAGCAGACGGCGCAGCAAGGCGACGAGCTGGTCGCCGCTGAAGTACTTGATCTCGTCAGGATGGACGGCGAACATCCGCCTTTCTAACGCGGCCACATCGTCAGCGAAACGATTGGTTGATCCGCAACCAAAGGTCAGTCCTCGCAGCGCGAAGAGACACATCGAACATCGTGGCCATCATCCTTTCGGTGGCGGCTCGGTGGCGGCGCGGATCTGCAAAGGATCGAACATGTCGAGGGCTTCGGGCGCTTCCCACCGGTGACACCGAAGGCGGCGTGCGGGATCGGGCCGCACCAAAGCATCAGTGCAGGGGCTGCGGGACGAGAAAGGGCCGCTTTTCGAAAAGCGCCAATCTCACCAAACCGGCGGCTTGTCCCAAAGCCGGCCCCAGTAAGGTGGCTGCCGAACATGAACATACGGCAGCTTCCAGGAACAGTCACTGAACGACGATGATGGGCGCTGAGCCGAATGTCGGCTTCCTGTCAGGACGTCAACAGTAGCTTTCCACCCCAACTCGGCCGGTCGCGGCGGCGCTGAGCCGCCGCTGCCTCCATCAGAGGTCGGTCTGCTCGGACGAAACTAGGGCATCGTCCACCTCGATACCGAGGTAACGGACGGTGCTCTCCAGCTTCGAGTGGCCGAGCAGGAGCTGGCACGCACGCAGGTTGCCTGTTCGCTTGTAGACCAGCGCCACTTTGGTCCGGCGCAGGCTATGGGTGCCGTAGGCAGCGGGGTCTAGGCCGGCGAGGGCTACCCAATCGTCGACAAGCCGACTGTACTGCCGCGTCGTGACATGGTCGCCGACATGGCTGCGGCTCGGGAACAGCCAGTCGCCCGATCGCAGGCCCCGCTTCATCAGCCACGCCGTGAGCGCTTCGCGCGTTGGGTCGGTCAGCTCGAAGGGAACAGGCCGGCCGGTCTTCTGCTGGATAACGGTCGTGCGCAACCGCACGCTGTCGCCCAGGTGGATGTCGGCGACGCGCAACTTAACGAGGTCGCAGCCGCGCAGCTTGCTGTCGATCGCGACGTTGAACATGGCGAGATCACGAACGCGGCCCTCGTGCTGGAGGCGGGTGCGGATGGCCCAGATGTGCTTGGGTTTGAGCGGCGGTTTTGGCCCGACGATCCGGCCTAGGTTCCACGAGATGCGGGTGCCTGATTGAACTGCTGTCATGATACGCTCCTTTCGGAACACACGACGCTCGCGCCCTTCATGCCGGAATGCGAATCCCTGTCTCGCGCCGGGAGCTTCCCTTCGCTCACTGCCATTTTCCGCACGTTGAAATGCCGCTGCCACACCGGCAGTTGCCGACCCCATAGACGAACTTCAGCGCGGCCGCTGTTTGCCCGGCGATCATCTCGCAACCCGTGGCGGGCGGAGGTTCGGGGCGAACCATGCACTCAGGTGGACCGCAAGCGACCAAGCACGAAGGCAAAAGCGATCGACGGATCAGTTGCTGTCCCGACCTGTGAGACCGCTTGCTCGGCGTGGGCGGCGAGGCAGTCGGGGGATAGGCCAAGCAGTTTAACGAGATTGCCGACCGGAGCGCTGGCGACTTGGCCGAGGAAGGATGCCGCGCGCTTGCCATGCCGGCGTGCGGCCTCAAGCTTGCGTTCCCGCAGTTTCACGCCCATGGCCGCCAGGAGAATGAGGCCTTGCAATAGGTTTCGTTCCGCAGTTTCCCTTCCGGCTGTTCGCCACAGTGCCTCCCATGCTTCGTGAGCCTCCCAGTAGTATCCCTGGTTGAACAGGTCCATGCCCCACATGAAGGCATTCGGGTCCGCCTCCGATTGGGACCTTAAGGCCGGCTGGTAGCTGTGCCCCCGCGCGTGACGGACCGGGTGAGGGAACCGGCCTGGAAGGTAAGCATAGGGAGGGAGTGGCCGTTCGGGGAGCAGCCTTCGGCATGAGCGCCGTTCGACGGATTGCGGAACCGAAGGACGGGGAAAGCCGAGATAAGCTTCGTCGAGCTCATGCAAGAAGCAAGGCGGGGAAGCGTAGGGGCCGAGATCATCCTCGTCGTCGCCGATCACCATCGATCGTCCCGTCATCAAGTCCCGGCCACCCACCCGCGAGCCCGAAGCTACCGGCCAATGTCGGTGGAGTCTTCGCCCCGACCATGGCCGGAACGCGACGGATGGCGACCTTTCGGATCCCACCATGTTCGTGCCGTTCGCGCTCGGGGGAATCACTGTCTCGCGCCATGAACAGACACCGGCAACATACCCGTTTCCGGACGTTCGATTTCGCGCGCAACTACGTAAGCATCCGGCGAGCACCGCAGGGACTGACCTGCTGGGCATCGCAGGTCGTGTAACGGGTCAGGCGGCCTGAGCGAGGGTCGCGGCTTCGCGGCTGGCCTTCCAGGCCCACGGCAGCAGTTCGTCGATGCGCTTGGTCGGATGGTCAGGGAGCCGGACCAGCACGTCGGCCAGCCAGGCCTGCGGATCGACGTCGTTGAGCTTTGCGGTCTCGATCAGCGTGTAGATGGCGGCGGCGCGGTTGCCACCTGCATCCGAGCCGCAGAAGGTCCAGTTGCGCCGGCCGATGGCGATGCCGCGCAGGGCACGCTCGGCGGCATTGTTGCTGAGGCAGATGCGGCCATCGTCGAGGAAACGGGTGAAGGCGCCCCATCGTGTCAGGCTGTAGCTGATCGCCTTGGCGGTCGTGCTGCCCGGCGACAGCAGGGCCCGCTTCTCCCGCAGGAAGGCCTCCAGCTCCAGCACGAGCGGCTTCACCTGGTCCTGGCGCACCGCGAG
>JAABUT010002779.1_pt1 | contig 16091 bp, 21 predicted proteins | sample 5559281 | NCBI WGS metagenome assembly JAABUT01 (sample SAMN10711880, study PRJNA513359) | rock metagenome | isolation source: Antarctica rocks | place: Antarctica: Victoria Land, Ricker Hills nord | collected 2016-01-04 | reverse complement strand
ACCGAGCAGGTGCCCTTCAGGTAGTTCCGAATCAGGTCTTGGTAACCCCGATTCTCCCTACCTGGCAGGGCATCTGCTGCTTCAACACACCCGGCACCCCAACACTACTGACGGATCTCGGTCAGACCGCTTGAGCAGCGTGTGCCCGGATTCGGTCCGCTCCGCCGTGCCGGTGCCGGTGTCCGGCCGGATGAGCCGTCCGGCACCGCGGCTGGCGTCGGCTGCGCGCTGCTGCTGCTCGGTTTGACCCTGCAGCTCGGCGATGTTCCGGTCGAAGCGGTCCAGGTCGGCGTTACGCGCCTGCCAGGTCCGCTGCTCGGCGGGAGTGAATGCCTTGTCGGCGCGCTTGTCGGCCTGCTCGGACAGGGCACGGGTGGCTTGCCATGTCTCTTGTCGTTCGCGGAGGAGGTGGTCGAGCGTCGTGGTCATGGGGGGTCCTGACGGGGGTAAGAGGCGCGCACAGCGGCAGCAGCCTCATGGAGAGGGGAGTCGATCTGCCGCACAGGTGGGAGTCGCCCGGCCCTGCCGCACAAAGGCGCTTCAACAGCGCCCGCATCTCGGTCCCGCGTTGGAGCCATGGCCGTCCGCGGTGCCTGCCTGGTCCTAAGGTGGCTTTCGGCCGGCCCCAGGATCTCTACTGCGCACTGTACGCCCTGGCAGCGACAGAAACCACATCGGCGGAGCAGGACCGCGACCGGCCACAACGCCCACCTCCCGAAAAAAACGAATCTGGGGCGGTCCGAGGCTGTAACCCGTACAAAAAAGAAGAGAGCAACTGAGCTGTCCGGGCGTCCTGAGGCTGTGAACTTTTGACCCGCCACCCCTATTCGCTGACGTCGGCGCGGGCCAGCAGTCGGCCGTCGCGGCGGTCGAGCAGCCGGGCCTCGTCACCGTTATCCACCATGATCATCTGCTCGCGAGCCGGCATGATCGTGTGCCGGGCGAGGGCGTCTATGGCCAGCAGGTCGATCTTCGCGGCGTCGGAAAGGCTCATGGTCGGGGGCTCCTTGCGTTTCGGTGGGTGGGCGTGCCCGGTGGCACACCCGGGTGGGGCTGGGTACATGCGGCGTGGTGTGCGCGCCGGTACACGTCGGGCTCGACCTCGACCAGGTGGCCGGCGGCGACCAGGGCGGCGACGTCCAAGGGCAGCGGGTGCAGCTCGGCGTGGCTAGGCATCCGCTCAGGTAGCTGCCAGGTGGCGCGGGTCATGGTCTACCTGTCGGTGCGCCGACGCGGTGAGCGGCGGCCAGATGGGCGCACACGCCGCGGGCCGGGCAGGTGCAGTGCCACCCACCGCGGCCGAAGGTCACGACGTGGATCTGTCCGCCACCACGCACCGTCGCCCGGAAGTAGCCAACCTGCGCCAGCTCCACGACCAGGCGGCCCTCGAGCAGGTAGCGGGCGCCCTTCGCCTCAGCGCCTTCCCTCACGACGCTTCGTCCTTCACGACGGAGCGAAGGTGCCGGACTTTGTCGGGGATCTCGCGCACCGCGACGTCCTGCTCCCGCCGAAGAGCCGCCAGAGCGGCGGCCAAGGCATCGGCGTCAGGAGCGGTGAGCGTCAGCGTGATCATCGAGGGGCCTTCCGGTGCGGGTGTCGTAACGGCGTCCGGGTGGGGGGCACCACAGACCTGTCGGGGGGCACCAACGGGGTCGAGTCGGGGGGCACCACAGATCTGAGCGGGGGGCACCACAGACCGGGTTTCCCGGTACAGGTAGGGCGCCAGGGCCGCGTGGTCCTCACGGGCGAGCTGGTAGAGGTTGGCCCGGCGGCTCGGTCCAGTTCCTGGACGACCGCGCTCGGCCAGGACTAGCAGCTGCCGTTCCTCTAGTCGAGCTAGCGCTGTCCGTAGGGCGGTCAGTCCGAGACCAGTGGCTGCCATCGCTTCACGGCGTCGCACGGCTGGCCGGTCCGTTGACCACTTACGTGCGAGGGCAGCGGCGTGCGCCAGCACCGCACGTTCGGACGGGGCGAGATGTGCAGCAGGGTCGGCGGCCAGCTCCGCCACTAGGTCGGCCCGGCGTACCGCCTGCTCCTCGGCCTCGGCCTTCGTCCACTTGGCCGGCTGCTCGGACACCCAAGCGGTCGCCCGGTCCCAGGCGGCGGCGTAGGTCTTCGCGATCGACTGCTCAGTCTTGAGCCGCCGACCATCCCTGGTCGATGCCTGCCGGCCCAGGACTGAGGAGGGCTCCCGGAGCAGGCACTCCCACTCCCAGCCGTCCCAGCCTCGCTGCGCGGCGCTGGCCGCGGTCCGGAACAGCGCCGACCAGACCGCCCGTTGCCCGCCGCGGCGCAGGTCCGTGGGAGAGACGCCGTCCCGGATCAGGTCGATCATCCGGCCGGGCAGGGCTCGGTTCATCCGGCGCCCCAGACGACCACCCGGCGTCCTCGGGCTGCCGGCCGCCGGCTCCGTGCCCAACCAACCTCGACGAGCCGCCCCGCCGACGCGAGCCGGCTGAAGAGCCCGCCGAACGCCGCGCCGGTCGCGCTCGGCTCGTCCGGGAACCGCTGGTGAAGGTCGTCGGCCGTGCAGGTTCCGCCGTTGGCCACCAGGGCGAGCACGGCGCGTTCAGCCTCAGCCCACCAAAAGTGCGGCGCTTCCGCGTCCCTCGGTCCGGTCGTGGGCTGCCGGGGTCCCGGTCCACGGACGTAGGAGTCGTCGGGCATGGTGTAGCTCGTGGTCCGGTTCCCGTAGGCACCGACCGACACGGCCGCCCCGAAAAGGGCGCCGTCGTCCGGCTCGTCGCACGGCTCTTGTCGGTTCTGCTGTATAGGCTTGCGGTGCTGCGGCGAGGGGCTGTTAGCGACTTTGAGGCGGTCCGTTGCGAGCGGGCCGCCTCGTCGCTTGCCGGGGCTCATGCGGCCTTCTTGCGCCGGGCCTGCGCGCTCTTGAGGGCGAGCCCGAGGAAGTACGCCTTGCGGGCGTGTTCAGCGCGCCGCGCACGCTCCGCCGGGTCCAGCAGCACCTCGGGATCGACCTGCTTCTCGAAGCGCTCCAGAGCCGCCCTGCGGGCGGGGGCGGTGTGAGCGCTCGGATTGGCTACCTGCGCGTGCAGGGCGTGGGCCGCCATCTGGGCGGCCAGGGATCGTTCTGTAGGTGTTGAGGGCACGACAGCCTCCGGCTGCGTCGTGCCCGTCCGGCATGTCGTGGTCGGCAGATGCCCCACGAGCCAGGACGACGGGTCGTCGTGTCGCAGACCCTAGCAGAGCGCTGTGCCCATTAGGCTCAAGTGCATGCCTCATCCCTCTCCGCGTGTCAAGGCGCTGCAGCTTGCGACCGTCGTACGGTCGGGTCGGTCTGAGATCGTGCGTGGCGAGTCGCGCTACCTGCGAAAGACACGCGACCTGCTCGCCGAGCAGGGACTTGACGTGTTCCTGGGCAGCGACGGCGAGGCGGCCTCGGTGCTCTACGTCGGTCCCATCGACAGGGACGCATGGGCCTACTTAGAGCCGGTCCCCGAGGCCGGCTCGGCGGTGGGCGTCTCTGGCGCGCTCAGCTCCGGCGCTCGCGGCGTACCGGCCGACCATCTGCGGGCTGCTCCACCCGGCTAGGCGCATCAGGTCGTGCTCCTGGTTGCCGGCGGCGAGCCAGGTGTGGGCGAAGGTGTGTCGGAAACGGTGCGGGTGCACGTTTGGTACGCCTGCCTCGGCCGCCCGGCGTTCCAGGAGCTGCGCGAGCCCGGAGGTCGTCAGCGCGCCCTTCTTGCCGAGCCACAGCGACGGCGTGGCGGCCGCCGGATGGACGGAGCGCAACCGCAGGTAGCGGCGCAGCGCGTCGGCGCTCTTGAGGCCGTACGGGACGGCCCGGCCGCGCCGCCCCTTGCCCATGACGTGCGCGACGGACTGCTCGTGGTCGAGGTCGCCGACGAGCAGTCCGACCAGCTCACTGGCCCGCATCCCGGTGTCGAGCAGCAGACGCAGCAGGGCGGTGTCCCGGCGGTTCTCGAACGTGTTGCCCTTGCAGGCGGCGAGCAGTCGGCTCAGCTCGTCGTCGGTGAAGACTTCGACGGGCTGCTCGGGGACCTGCGGCGGTCGCATCCGTTCCATCGGGCTGGCGGTGATCTCCCCGTCCTCCACCAGCCACCGGAACAACTGCTGCAACGAGCGGTAGTGCTTGGCGACGGTGGCCGGCGCGACCCGGTCCACCAGCTCGGCCAGGAACGCCTCCAGGTGGTCCCGCTTCACGCCGCCGGCCGCGGTCGGCATGCCCTTGCCCGACAGGTAGCGCAGCAGGGTGTCCCCCACCGTCAGGTAGCTGGCGATCGTGCTCGGGGCGACGTTGCGGGCCCGCAGGTGGGTGCGCCAGTCGGGCAGCAGCAGGGCCAGGTCGTCCACGGCGGGGGCGCGGGTCGTTTGCGTCACGTCCCCCAGTGTGTCACAGTCCCCTCTTGTGAGAGCGCTGTGCGGGACGAGGGTCGCAGGATTTCGCTGTATCTGAGCGTCTGTGGGGCGGGTGGGGCTCGAACCCACGACCGAGGGATTATGAGTCCCGTGCTCTGACCAGCTGAGCTACCGCCCCGACGGGCACTCTAGAGCGCCCGAGGCCGCCCAGTGGCCACACCGAGTTGCTCGCGGACCTGCCTGTCGGCGAGCGTGTCGGTGTGCGCGTCCTGGTCACCGGCGGAGCCGGCTTCATCGGCGGGGCCGTCGTGCCCGCCCTGCTCGACGCGGGGCACGAGGTCCGGGTGCTCGACGCGCTGCTGCCGGCCGTGCACGCGGCAGGCTGGCCCGCCCACCTCGACCCACGGGCCGAGCGGGTGCACGCCGACGTACGCACCTTCCCGGAGCAGGCCCTCGACGGGGTCGACGCGGTGTGCCACCAAGCGGCGATGGTCGGCCTCGGCGTGGATCTCGACGACCTCCCGGCGTACGTGGGGCACAACGAGCTCGGCACTGCGGTGCTGCTCGCCGCGATGGCGCGCCGGCGCACGAAGCGGCTGGTGCTCGCCAGCTCGATGGTCGTCTACGGCGAGGGCCGCTACGCCTGCGCCGAGCACGGTGTGGTGCGCCCCGGCCCGCGGGCTGTGGCGGACCTGGACGCGGGCCGCTTCGAGCCGACCTGCCCGGTCTGCGGGCGAGCCCTGACGAGCGAGACGGTCCCGGAGGACGCGCCGCTGGACCCGCGCAACGTCTACGCCGCGAGCAAGACGGCGCAGGAGCACCTGTGCTCGAGCTGGGCCCGCGCAAGCAGCGGCACCGTCGTCGCGCTGAGGTACCACAACGTTTACGGCCCGCACATGCCCCAGGGCACGCCGTACGCCGGAGTGGCCAGCCTGTTCCGCAGCTCCCTCGCCAGGGGCCAGGCCCCGAGGGTTTTCGAGGACGGCGGTCAGCGCCGCGACTTCGTGCACGTGCGCGACGTCGCGCAGGCCAACCTGCTCGCCCTGCAGAGCACGCCGGACGAGGGCACGCTGACGGCGTACAACGTGGCCAGTGGGGTGCCGCACACGGTCGGCGACCTGGCCCGGGAGCTGGCGAGGGCAGTCGGCGGCCCGGAGCCGATCATCACAGGCGAGTACCGCTTGGGCGACGTCCGGCACGTCGTCGCCTCCCCGGCGAGGGCGGCGGAAGAGCTCGGCTTCCGCGCAACGGTGTCCTTCGAGGACGGCGTCCACGAGTTCGCCGATGCACCGCTGCGGGCGGCCGTCGGTGGCTGACGTCGTCCTGCCCTGCCTGGACGAGGCCGGGGCCCTGCCCTGGGTGCTGTCCCGGATGCCCGAGGGCTACCGGGCGATCGTCGCGGACAACGGCTCCACCGACGGCTCACGTGAGATCGCCGAGGCCCACGGAGCTCTCGTCATCACCGCCAGCCCGCGCGGATTCGGCGCCGCGTGCCACGCCGGGCTGCTCGCGGCCACCGACGACATCGTGTGCTTCCTGGACGCCGACGGTTCGCTCGACCCGCAGCAGCTGCCGCGCGTGGTCGGGCCCTTGCTGCGAGGAACAGACCTCGTCCTCGGCCGGCGACGCCCCACCGGAACAGGCGCCTTCCCCCTGCACGCCCGGCTCGGCAATGCCGAGGTCTCCCGCCGGGTCCGCGCCAAGACCGGGTACGCGATCCACGACATCGGCCCCATGCGCGCCGTACGACGCCGGGCGCTGCTCGACCTCGGGCTGACCGACCGCCGGTTCGGCTACCCGCTGGAGATGGTGGTCAAGGCATCTCGGGCGGGCTGGACCGTCGCTGAGGTCGATGTCGATTACCGCCCTCGCGCCGCCGGCCGCTCGAAGGTGACCGGGACGCTGCGGGGCACGGCGCGGGCCGTACGCGACATGAGCCGGGTGCTGGCTCAGGCCTGAACCGCTGGTACGCCGACCGCGGGCAGGCTGACCAGCACCCGGCAGCCAGGACCGGTGTTGCTGATGGAGATCTCGCCGTGGTGCGCCTCGACGAGCCCGCGGGCGATCGCGAGCCCGAGGCCGGCGCCGCGCTGCTGGCCGGGCGTGCGCGCCTGAGTTCCCCGGAAGGCCACCTCGAACACCCGTGGCAGGTCGCCGGCCGGGATCCCGCCGCAGGCATCGGTCACCTCGACGTACGCGGTGCCGCCGTCGCTGCCCGCGTGCACCGAGACGACCCCGTCAGCCGGGGTGTGCCGGATCGCGTTGGACAACAGGTTGCGCAGGACCCGACCGAGCTCAGGCACGCTGCCCTCGACGATCGGTGCGGTCGCGGTTGCGCCACCGACCAGGCGTACGCCCTTGGCCTCGGCGACCGGAGTGGCCGAGGCGAGCGCGTCGCTGACCAGGTCGCCGAGCGAGACCTCCTGCAGCGACAGGCGCAGCGCGGACGCATTGATCTTCGACAGCTCGAACAGGTCGTCGACCATCTCGGCGAGCCGGTCGGCCTCCTGGCGCAGCCCGGCGTGGTAACGCCCGACCGTTTCCGGGTCGGAGACGACCCCGTCCTCGAGCGCCTCGGCCATGGCGCGGATGCCGGCCAGCGGGGTGCGCAGGTCGTGGCTGACCCAGGCCACCAGCTCCCGGCGGCTGGCCTCGAGACTCTGCTCGCGGGTACGCGAGACCTCAAGCCGGGCGCTCGTCTCGGCGAGCTGGCGGTCCAGCGTGGCCAGCTCGGCGGACAGCGGCAGCCGGGTCCTGCTGTAGCCGCCGTCCCCGATCCCGGCGGCGGCGACGCCGAGGGCACGGCTGCCGGCGACGACGGCGCGACCAAGCACGAGCGCTGTCGCCACGCCGACGGAGCCGGCGACGGCCACCACGACGAGCAGCACCCGCAGGTCGTGCTGCGACAGGAACATCGCGTACGCCGTACCGACCGAGCCGGCGAGCACCGCGCCGACGGCGACCAGCACGACGACGGTCAGCGAGAGCACCATCGAGCGGTGACGCAGGGCCCGCAGCAGCAACAGACCGCCCACCGCGACGGCCGCCGAGCAGGCCAGCGCGATACCCACGATCACGACCAGGTCCGGGATCACGCGCCGTCCCAGCGGTAGCCGACACCGAAGACGGTCACCACGCGGGTCGGCTGCCGAGGGTCGGGCTCGACCTTCTCCCGCAGCCGCCGTACGTGCACCGTGACGGTCGAGTGGTCGGCGTACTCCCAGCCCCAGACGCGCTTGAGCAGTTCAGCCCGGTTGAACGCCTCCCGCGGGTGCTGCATGAGGAAGGCCAGCAGGTCGTACTCGCGGGCGGTGAGACCCATCGACCGGCCGCCGCGCGTCGCCTCGTGCGCGGCCAGGTCGATGAGCAGGTCGCCCTCCCGCAGCATCCCGCCTCTGGTGGCCGGCAGAACGGCCGTGCTGCGACGCAGCACCGACTGCACCCGCAGCACGAGCTCCCGTGGGGAGAAAGGTTTGGTGACGTAGTCGTCCGCACCCAACTCGAGACCGACGAGGCGGTCGCTCTCGTCGCCGAGGGCGGTCAGCATCACGACAGGGACGGGTGCGTGCGCGCGCAGGCGTCGGAAGACCTCCAGGCCGTCCAGACCGGGCAACATCAAGTCCAGCACGACCAGGTCGGGCGGGTCGGCGAGTGCCTGGTCCAGGGCCTGCTGTCCATCGGCGATGACCAGGACGGCGTACCCGGCCCGGCTCAGGTAGCGGGCCACCACGTCGCCCACGGTCGGGTCGTCGTCCACGATCAGGACGCGCTGCTGCACCGGGGCGGTCATCCGGTCAGCCTCGCGCAGGCAGCGGCGGCGGGCCAGGCCGGTCGGCCTCCCGTCACCGCCCGGTCACCAGCACCGGCTGATGAGCGGACGTGACCTTCGGATGACCTTCAGCAACCTCTCAGGTGACTGGCAGAGGGTCACGATGTCTAAGCAGCACCATCTCAGGGCGAGGCCCTGGTCCACTGTCCGGTCCCAGCAGCAGGAGGCCCGCGTGAGCACGACCGCACTGGCCGCTGCCCCGCCCCGCCAGCCAGCAAGACGGACCCCGCCCTGGTGGCGGGACGCGGCCACGTTCGCTGCGGTGGGCAGCCTCGTGGTCGTCGTCGTCCTATGGATCGCCGGCCGCGGTCTGCAGGACCTTGCCGGTACGCAGACGGTGCTCAGCTCCCTGGGCCGCCTGGCCGGCCTGGTGGGCTCGGACCTACTGCTGCTGCAGGTGCTGCTGCTGGCCCGCCTTCCCGTGGTGGAGCGAGCGTTCGGCCAGGACGAACTCGTACGCCGGCACCGCTTGGTCGGGCTGTGGTCGTTCACGCTCGTCGTCGCGCACGTCGTGCTCATCACCCTCGGGTACGCAGTCGCGGCCCACGACGGCGCGCTGCACCAGCTGGTGTCGCTGGTCCTGGACTCCCCCGGGATGCTGCTCGCCGCCGCCGGCACCCTCGCGCTGGTCCTGGTCGTCGTGACCTCGATCCGCGCCGCCAGGGCCCGGCTGCGGTACGAGTCGTGGCACCTGCTGCACCTGTACGCCTACCTCGGGGTCGGGCTCGCCCTCCCGCACCAGCTGTGGACCGGGCGGGACCTGCTCGACCGGCCGCTCGCGACGGCGTACTGGTGGAGCGCCTGGGGAGCGACGGCAGCGAGCGTCGTGGTCTACCGGGTCGGCCTGCCGGCGTGGCGCTCGTGGCGGCACCGGCTGGTCGTAGAGCGGGTCGTGCAGGAGGGTCCGGGCGTGGTGTCGGTGCACCTGACCGGCCGCGACCTGCACCGGCTGCCGGTGCGCGCCGGGCAGTTCTTCACCTGGCGCTTCCTGTCCGGGCCGGGCTGGACGGCCGGCCACCCGTACTCGCTGTCGGCGCCCCCACACGGCGGCGGTCTGCGCATCACGGCGCGCAGCCCGGACCTCGAGCGCCTGCGTCCGGGCACCCGCGTCCTGGTGGAGGGGCCATACGGCCGGCTCACAGCCGACGCCCGCACCCGGCGCAAGCTCACCGTGCTCGCCTCCGGCATCGGCGTCACTCCCGGCCTCGCACTGCTGCATGAGACGGACTACGCAGCAGGCGAAGCCGTCCTGATCCACCGGGTCAGCACCGATCGCGACCGGCTGTTCGAGACCGAGCTGGACGAGCTCGCCGCCGCGCGGGGCGTCCGCGTCGTGCCCGTCGTCGGCTCACGCATCCCCGGTCGCTCGTCCTGGCTCCCGCGCGAGGCCGCCCACCTCACCGACCCCGAGGCCCTGCTCCTGCTGGTCCCCGACCTGCCCGAGCACGACGTCTTCGTCTGCGGCCCGACCGAGTGGGTCGATGCGGCGATGACAGCCTGTCGCAGCGCCGGCGTACCTGCCGCGCAGCTGCACGTCGAGCACTTCTCCTGGTAGGCGAGGGATCTCATGCAACGCGTCACGCTCTGGCTCGGCGGTACCGGCGTCGGCGTCGCCCTGCTGTTCAGCTACCGCACCTCGACCGAGGGACCGGTACGAGCGACCGCTGCCAGAGCGCCCGCCGGGATCGTGGCGGCGGCGCCCGTCGCCCCGGTCCCGGCACCGGTTGCAGGACGACCTGCATCCCCCACGACCGCCCCGGCGCGAGTCGCCGGCGCACCCCTGGTCGTGAACGGCACGTCGGTCGACACCCAGTACGGACCGGTCCAGGTGCAGGTCACCATTGCCGGCGGCCGCATCACCCGGGCCGCTGCGATCGACCACCCGACTGGTGGGCAGTCCGACGACATCAACGCCGCCGCCGTACCGCAGCTGAACCAGGAGACCCTGGCGGCCCAGAACGCCCACATCGACGCGGTGTCCGGTGCGACGTACACCAGCCAGGGCTACACGCAGTCCCTGCAGGCCGCTCTGGACGCTGCGCACCTGAAGTCGTGAACCGCCGGTCGTGAACCGCCGGTCGTGGGTGGAGCAGGTCATGGGGCTGCCGGTCAGCGTCCTGGTCCGGGGGCACGACGTGGACGACCCGGCCACGGGTGCGGCGGTGGCGGCGCTGTACGCCGAGCTGCGGGCCGCGGACGCGAAGTTCAGCACCTACCGCGAGGACAGCGAGCTCAGCCGCTGGGCCAGGGGTGAGGTGGCGCAGCCGTCCGCGGACCTGCAGGAGGTACGCGCCCTGTGCGAGCTGGCCTCGGCGCGGACGGGAGGCGCCTTCAACGCCTACACACCGAACGGCTCCTGGGACCCCTCCGGGCTCGTCAAGGGTTGGTCGGTCGAACGCGCCGCCCGGCACCTGGCCGCGCTGGCCGGCCCCGACTGGTGCGTGAATGCCGGCGGAGACGTGCTGCTGCACTGCTCCCCCGGCGGCAGCTTCCGGATCGGCATCGAGGACCCGCGGGACCGCACCCGGGTCGCGGCGGTGGTGCAACGGTCCAGCGGCGCCATCGCCACCTCGGGGACAGCGGCCCGCGGGCGGCACCTGTACAACCCCCGCACGGGCGAGTTCCCGAACGTCCTCGGCTCGGTCACGGTCGTCGGGCTCTCGCTGTGCCAGGCCGACGTGCTCGCCACCGCGGCGTACGTTGACGGCGGGCTTGCCCTGATCGAGAAAGCCGATGGCTACGAGGGACTGGTCGTCGCCCGGTCCGGGGAGCTGCTTTCGACCCCCGGCTGGTGAGGCGCCCGCACGTCCCGGAACGCTGCCGGGTTCACCTCCCACGGCGGTCGCCGGGCCGGCAGCTGCCGCTCGAGCCCGTACGCCAGCCTCAGCAGCCGCGCATCGGTCCACGGTCGGGACACGAGCATGAGACCCACCGGGCGGCGACCCCGAGGGGCATAGCCGACGGGCAGCACGATGCTCGGCCACCCCGCCCGGGCCGCCAGCGACGCGCCGTTGGCGCCGGGCAGCACCAGGGCGTCCAGGCCGCCGTCCAGGGCACGTTCCAGCACCTGCGTGGCGTGGGCGTGGTCACCGGCCCGCGCCTGCTCGTACGCCGGGCGATCCGCCTCCAGATCCAGCGCGGCCGCGTCGTCAAGGTGGCTCTGGCCGTACTTCAGCGCGGCCTGCGAGTGCTCGAGGTTCCATGCGCGCAACGCAGCCAGGCTGCGGATCGGCGCCGCGGCCGGCAGCGCAGCCAGGTAGCGATCGAGGTCACGGGCGAACTCGTAGGTCAGGACCGCGAGCTCCGCGACGTGGTCCAGCGCGGGCAGGCGCACCTCGACGAGCTGCGCCCCACCCGCCTGCAGGGCCGCCAGCGCCTCCGCGTGGCAAGACGGCTGCTCGGCCTCCTCGACCACGACCCCCAGCCGTACACCGCGCAGCGCGAACTCCCCGAGCAGCACCTCGTCCAGGTGTGCGCGGGCGGTCGCCGGGTCCCGGGCGTCCGGTCCGGCCAACACCTCCAGCAGGGCCGCCGCGTCGGCCACGGTCCTGGCCAGCGGCCCCGGGGTGTCCTGGCTCGACGCGATCGGCAGCACGCCGGTGCGGCTGACCAGACCCAGGGTGGGCTTGAGCCCAACCAAGCTCTGCGCCTCGGCCGGGGAGGTGATCGAGCCGTCGGTCTCGGTACCGACGGCCACGACGCACAGGCCGAGCGCGACCGCGGCCGCCGACCCGCTGCTCGACCCGCTGGGGGTCAGGGTCGCGTCGTAGGGATTGAGGACCTGGCCGCCGAGCGAGGAGTAGCCGCTGGGCATCGGCGCGCTCATGAAGTTCGCCAGCTCGGTGAGGTTGGTCTTGCCGAGCACGACCGCGCCGGCCTCGCGCAGCCGAGCCACGATCGGTGCGTCCGCCGCCGGATAGGACGCCTCCAGAGCCAGCGTTCCCCCCGTCGTCGGCAACCCGGCGACGTCGATGTTGTCCTTGACCAGCACGGCCAGCCCCTCCAGCGGGCTGCGCGGCCCGCTTTCCCGCCGTACGCGGTCGGAGCGGTTCGCCTGGTCCAGCGCGTCAGGTGCGAGGCAGCGCACCGCACCAAACCGCTGGTCCAACACCGTGATGCGCGCGAGGAAGGCGGCTGTCAGCTCGCGGCTGGTGATGCTCTTGGCCGCCAGGGCGGACGAGAGCTGAGCGACGGTGGCGTTCTCGGCAGCAAGCACGTACGGGAGTCTGCCTTCACCCTCCGTGGGGACTGCTCGGATGGCACACTGGTCCGACCCCGGCCATGTCCACGAGAGGCACGTCATGTCGCACCGCCCCACCCGCCGCCTCGTCCGCGCGGCTGCGGGCGCCACCGCGGGCGTCGTACTCGGCGCAACGGCGCTTGTGGCGGCGACTCCGGCGGCGGCTGCGGGTTCCGGCAGCCCGATCCTCTACCGGGCGACGACAGGTACGGGCGTGGTGCAGCTGGTGCTGACGCTGCCCGCCGGCGCGGCCGCCCTGCCCATCCCGCGGCCGGCCGTGCTCACCCTCATCGGCACCGACGGCCAGGGCCTGCACAGCGCCGGTACGCCGGACCTGGCCCGTACGGACTCCTTCCTCGCCGGCGGCAGCCTGATCACCGGTACGCCAGCGAGCGCGGCCCTGAGCCCGCTCGGGCGCATCCTCACGGCTGACCTCGCGCACCCCCACCCCACGGCGCCGCAGGCGCTGACCGCTCCGCCCAACCCGCTCAAGCTGGCGCTGGGCGTGGGTACCCAGACCGCGAATGTCCAGCCGACGACCAGCAGCGCGGCCACGTCGACGCTGGCGAAGGCCTCGCTGGGCTCCCTGGACTCCCTCGGCCTGGCACCCGTCCTCGACCCCGTTTCCAAGCAACTCGCCGCTGCGGTTAGTCAGCTGACGGCCGCGCTGGCGCCGCTCAAGCCGGTGGCGATGATGCTGCCGACGGCGCCAGTCGTGACCGTGCCGAACGTGCTGCAGCCGGTCGCTGGTGGACCAGCCACGTTGAGCACCCCGAGCAAGCTGTCCGGCAAGACCCTGGTGGACGGAATCGACACCCTGCCGACACAGGTGTCGGACCTGCTGGACAAGCTGAGGAACGGTGCCGTCGTCCAGCTCGACGGCCTGGACACCTCGCAGGGCATCTCTCCCGCAGCCAGCAGCGCGACCGCAACAGGTCGCACCAACTTGGCGGACGTCCAGCTGTTCGGGGGCCTCGTCCTGGTCAGGGCCAGCAAGGCGACGGCCACCGCCACGGCCGGCCTCACGAAGTCCGCAGCGTCGTCTTCTGCCTCCGCCACCCTGGTCGAGGTCACGGTCTCCGACGCGTTCGGCACGCTCCTCAAGGCCGTCGCGTCCGACAAGGGAGTCACCGCCGAGCTGCTCGGCCCCACGCTCAGCAAGCTGTTGGACGGGACAAAGCCCTTGGTCGAGGCCGCCGACGCCGCGCTGAACACGCTGTTGAAGCAGCTCACCGACGTCCTCGCGATGCTGAACTCCGGTGCCAAGCTGCTCCGGCAGGGGACGGCCACCCACACTGTCTCTCCGGACGGCCGGACCGCGGAGGCGCACGCCGTACCGGCGCAGGTGACCCTCGGGCTGCCGGGTGCCACGAACCTGCTGCAGCTTTCGATCGGCCGGGCCGACGCCGTCGTGGCGGTCGCCGCCCCGGTCGCGCCAGCAGCCCCCGTGGCGGCCGGAGCCGTGCTGCCGCGTACCGGCCTGGAGCAGGGCGGGACCGTGGCCGCCGCACTCCTGCTGGTCTCCGGGCTCGGCCTGGTCGCCGTGCGCCGTCGCCGGCTCAGCGCCTAGCGCTGCTGCGTTATTGGCCCGGTTCCTCACCGGTGCTGCCATCGGCTTGCTCCCGCAGCAGGTCGATGTGGCCGAGGTGTCGCGCGGTTTCCTCGACCAGGTGCAGCAAGATCCACCGCAGAGACATGTCCCGATGGACCGAGACCGCGTCCAAGGACGCTGCCGCCGTCACCGCCGCGTCGCACAGGCGGCCCTCGGTGGCGTAGTCGGCGAGCAGGTCAGCCATGGTCGTACCCGTCGGCACCCGCCACTCCGCCTCGGGGTCCACCTCGGTCCAGTCGTACACGAGCCCCTGCTGACCGGCGAACACCTCCCGCAGCCACGAGCGCTCGACATTGGTGAGATGGCGTACCAGGCCGTGCAGGCCCATCCCCGTCGGGGTCAGTACCGTGCGCAGCACCTCGTCGGGGATGTCCCGCAGCTTCCAGCCGACGAGGTCCCGCTGGCGCTGCAGGACTCCCAGCAGGGCCGTACGTTCGTCGCCGTGGTGCGCGGGCTCGGTGATCCCGAAGCGCATGCCGTTCGTGGTGCCGCCGCCGTCGTCCATGCCGCGCATCCTGCCCAACGGGTCGTTCGATCGACTCAGTCTGTGGCGCTGAGCCTGCGGAGGCCGCGGGCGACGAGCCGTCGAGCGGTGTAGGCCCTGCGTAGCCGCTGGCCAACCGTCAGCGAGACGGCTTGTCCTTCCCGCCGGCGCGTGAGTTCCTGCGCCAGCTCGTGGCCGACGCCGAGGCGGCCGAGCCGGGTCAGCGCCTCCCGCTTGGTGATCAGCCGGCCCTCGGTGATCGTCGCCTCGGCGCGAGCAAGGGTCAGCAGCCCAAGGTCGACGTGCATGTCGTCGAGCCACAGCCACGGCATGCGGACCGCAGCGGGCCAGTACACGCGCACCTCCCGGCGAGCCGCTGCTCGGAGCGCGGCGACGTCGACGGGCGGCAGCAGCTCTGCCGGCTCCGGGCCCAGCACAGTGATTCCTGCCTGCAGGAGCTCAGCGCGGCCGATGCCGCTGAACTCCCGCTGGAACAGGGTTCCGTGCGCCCACGTCACGTGCTTGGCCGCGACGTCCTCGACGTTGCCCACGGGTACGTACACGCAGTGCAGCTTTGCCGCCGACGGGTCCAGGAGGGTCTGTTCGTGCAGCGTCCGCAACTGCCGGCGTTGCCGTTCATCGAGCTCGGCGGCAATCACCGCGACCAGATCGAGATCACTACGACCAGGCTGGAAGTCGCCCGAGGCCAAGGACCCGCCGGCGTAGAAGCCCAGCACCCCAGCCACCGGCCGAACCGCACGAGCGAAGGACCTGACGACGGGTGCCTGCTGCAAGCGATCGTCCACGCGGTCGTGATCCCCCGGTGAGCTCAGCGGGCAGCGCGGCGTGACCGCATGGCGCGTACCTGGGTCAGGGACCGGTCGCCTCTCAGCCGCTCATACTCCGGCGTGTCGACGGCATGCAGCGTGATCCGGCCCTGGGCGTCGTAGTGCAGTCCCCAGCCAAACGACTTGGGCAGCGGCGAAGCGCGCAGACAGGCCCGCGGCTGAGCGAAGTACTGCTCCCTCAGCCGCTCCAGCTCTTGCGCACCGAGATCGCCGCGCCCCCGGACATCTGGCGAGCAGGCCAGCAGGACGTCCTCCTGCGTCCAACGTCCTGGCGCGGCGGCGAGCATCTCGTACTGCGTGCCCGCCACTGTCGGTGCGCCGGTCCGTCGCGACGGCACCTCGCCGCTCGTCGCCCGGCAGTCCTCGGCGACGGCGATGAACGTGTTCTCATACCCCACGACGGCACTATCGCCCACTATTCGGCTCGGGTCACGAGGCGCAGTGGTTGCCACTGGGACTTCGGGGTCCTCCACGGCACCATCCCTGGTCCCCCGAGCCGCTGAAACCCTGGTTTCTCCACAGGGGGTCGCGGTCTTGACGTAGTCGTGACCTGGCGATAGTATCGAACAAGCGTTCGAGTAAGGAGGTGGCGATAGTGGTGGAGGAGGACGTCGAGCTGCGCCTACCCGAGCTGATCCCGGATTGGGTGCTGGCGGACTGGCCCGCACCGCTGGAGCCCTGGGACTGCAGCTGCCTGCACCCGGAGCCCGAGCTGGCCGAGCTGGCCGAGCCAACGC
>JAABUT010002778.1_pt1 | contig 16093 bp, 15 predicted proteins | sample 5559281 | NCBI WGS metagenome assembly JAABUT01 (sample SAMN10711880, study PRJNA513359) | rock metagenome | isolation source: Antarctica rocks | place: Antarctica: Victoria Land, Ricker Hills nord | collected 2016-01-04 | reverse complement strand
CCCAATGCCTCGTCGCAGCAGCGCGAGTCCCGCTGCGGACCAGCCGACGTCGCCCGCGACGACGACGACGTCACCCGGTCGCGCACCAGCGCGAGTCACGGGTGGCCTTCCGTGCAGGTCACCCAGCGCGGTCACCGCGAGGGTGAGCGCGTCGGCGGCCACGACGTCACCGCCGACGACGGTCGCGCCGACAAGGGCGCCCTCCTCGCGCAGACCGTCGACGAGCGCGTCGGCGGCGTCGAGCCGGAACGACGCCGGCGCCGCGAGGCCGACGAGCAACGCCGTCGGTACGGCGCCCATCGCGGCCACGTCGGCGAGGTTCTGGGCCGCCGCCTTGCGCCCTACGTCGTAGGGCGTCGACCAGTCGAGGCGGAAGTGGCGGCCCTCGACGAGCAGGTCGGTGGTCACCACCACCCGTCCGTCGGGGGTCGGGACCACGGCGGCGTCGTCCCCCGGGCCGGCCGGGGCTGGTGGGCCGCCCAGGCGGGCCACCACCCGGGCCACGAGGGCATGCTCCCCGAGGTCACCGACCGTCACGCCCCGCCTCCCTGCTGCGCTAGGTTGCCCCGACAGCACACGAGCGCGAGGGAGCACCCGTGGTCCAGGCCTACATCCTCATCCAGACCGAGGTCGGCAAGGCCGCGTCCGTGGCCCTGCAGATCGGCGAGCTGGAAGGGGTCACCCAGGCCGAGGACGTCACCGGCCCCTACGACGTCATCGTGCGCGCAGAGGCCCGCAACGTCGACGAGCTGGGCAAGCTGGTCGTGGCCAAGGTGCAGGGAGTGCCGGGGATCACGCGGACGCTGACCTGCCCAGTCGTCCACCTCTGACCCACCCACGACCCACCCGGCCGGCCCGCCTGCGCACCGTTCGCCAGCGCGCCCTGCCCTCCGTCACCGCCTGGGGCGCCGCGGTTGTGCTCGCCGGCTGCGCCCTGCTGCTGACCCGGGGCAGCGGGCCGGTGACGGTCGCTGCGCCGTCGCCCGATCCGGTGCAGGCGCGGCGATGCGCCGAGGTGCTCGCCCTGCTGCCCACCCGGCTGGCCGGCGCCCCGCGTCGGGCCACCACCCCGGCGTCACCCTTCACGCTCGCCTACGACACCGATCCACCGCAGACGGTCCGCTGCGGCACCGACGGCAGCGACCTGCTGCCGGCCGACACGACCTACATCGTCGACCGCGTGGTCTGGACCCGCGAGGCGCAACTGGGGAAGGGCGGGACGACGCGCACCTGGTCCACCCGCCGGGCGCCCGGGCTCGAGTTGCGGGTGCCCGACGGCGCCGAGCGGGACCTCATCGACGCCGCGACCGATGCGCTCCTCGGCGTACGGCGATGATCAGCGCAAGCCGGTTCCGGCCTCGAGGGCGAGCGCGACCAGCCGGTCGACCAGCGCCGGATAGTCGACGCCCGTGGCGGCCCACACGCGGGGAAACATCGACGCGGGGGTGAAACCCGGCATGGTGTTGACCTCGTTGACGATCCACTCGCCGTCAGCGCGAAGGAAGAAGTCGACGCGAGCGAGCCCCGCGCAGTCCAGCGCCGAGAATGCCCGCAGCGCAAGCTGCCGCATCTGACCCTGCGCCGCGTCGGTCAGCCGGGCGGGGACGTGGAACTCGGTGGCGTCGTCGAGGTACTTGGCGTCGAAGTCATAGAACGCCTGCCCGCCGGTGACAGCCACCTCGGCTCCGACGCTCGCCGTCGCCGGCGCGCCACCGAGGCCGCCGAGCACGCCGCACTCGATCTCACGTCCAGATATCGCCTGCTCCACCAACACTTTCGGGTCGTGTCGCCGGGCCTCGGCCAGCGCCGCGCCGAGATCGGCCCAGTGCCCGACGCGGGTGATGCCCATGGACGAGCCGGCACGCGCCGGTTTGACGAAGACGGGCAGCTCGAGGCCATGCGCCGCGATCGCGTCGTCACCCGGGCGCAGCACCACGTGCGGGCCGACGGGCAGGCCCGCCGCGGCGAGCAGGGTCTTCATATGCGCCTTGTCCATCGCGGCCGCCGAGGCGAAGACCCCGGAACCGACGTAGGGCACGCCGGCGAGCTCGAGCAGGCCCTGCATGGTGCCGTCCTCGCCGAAAGGCCCGTGCAGCAGGGGGAAGACCACGTCGACATCGCCGAGCGCCCGCGGCACCTGCCCCGGCTCCAGCATCACGAGGCCGCCGCCGGAGGTGGGCAGCGCCAGCTCCGTGCCGCCCTCGACCGCGGGCAGCACCGCACCCACCGGCGTCAACCGCTGGCCCTCGGGCGGCAGCACCCAGCGGCCTTCGCGGGTGATCCCGACGGCGACGACGTCGTAGCGGGCGGGGTCGAGCGCGGCGAGCACACTTCCGGCGGAGAGCACGGAGACCGCGTGCTCGCTGCTCCGGCCGCCGAAGACGACCGCCACCCGGATCCGCGTCGCCACCCGGGCAAATCTAGGGGGCGCCGCGCGGCTGGGCCGCACCCGGCCAGACCGACCCCTACTGCCCGAGGCGATGCACCCGGATCGTGTTGGTGGCACCCGGGGTGGACAGCGGGGTGCCGGCGACGACGACCACGACGTCGCCCCGCTCGCCCCGCCCGAGGGAGAGCAGCTGCGAGTCGACCTGGGTCACCATCTCGTCGAGATTGGCGACGGTCTGAGTCAAGAAGGTCTCCGTGCCCCAGGTCAGCGCGAGCTGTGACCGGGTCGACGGCACCGGCGTGAAGGCATAGAGCGGGACGACGCTGTGGTGCCGGGCAAGCCGGCGCGCGCTGTCACCGCCCATCGTGAACGCCGCGATCGCGCGCGCGCCGAGCTGGTTCGCGATCTCGACGGCGGCTCGCCCGATGGCGCCGCTGCGCGTGCGCGGCGCATGGGTAAGGCTGCGGATCTGCTGCGGTGACCGGCCCGTCTCGGCGGCGACCGCGATCCGGGCCATCGTGGCGACGGCTTCGATGGGGTGCGCGCCGACGCTGGTCTCGCCGGAGAGCATGACTGCGTCGGCACCGTCGAGGATCGCGTTCGCCACGTCGCTGGCCTCCGCCCGGGTCGGGCGGTGGTTGGTGATCATCGATTCGAGCATCTGGGTGGCGACGATGACCGGCTTGGCGTTGTCGCGGCACAGCTGCACGATCCGCTTCTGGACCAGCGGCACGTCCTCCAGCGGCATCTCCACACCGAGGTCACCACGCGCCACCATCACCCCGTCGAAGGCCGCCACGACCTCGTCGAGATGGTCGACAGCCTCTGGCTTCTCGAGCTTGGCGAGCACGGGCAGGACAGCGCCCTCCTCGACCATCACCGTCTGCACGAGGCCGGCGTCGGCCGGGCTGCGCACGAAGGACAAGGCGACGAGGTCGACCCGCAGGGACAGGGCGAACCGCAGGTCCGCCTCGTCCTTCGGTGTCAGCGCCGGCTCGCTGACGGCGACGCCGGGCAGGTTGAGGCCCTTGTGGTCGCTGACGATCCCGCCTTCGACGACGCGCAGGTGCACGTCGGGGCCGGCCACCTCGAGCACCCGCAACGCGACCCGCCCGTCGTCGACGAGCACCGTGTCGCCGGCGGTGACGTCGCGGGCCAGCCCGGTGTAGGTGGTGCCGACCCGGTCGTGGGTGCCGTCCTCGACGGTGCCGGTCGTGATGACGACGTCCTCACCGGGCTGCCACAGCACCGGCCCCGCCGCGAAGGTCCCGAGCCGGATCTTCGGCCCCTGCAGGTCGGCCAGCACGGCCACCGCGTGACCGGTCAGGTCGCTCGCCCGGCGGACCCGCCGATAGGACTCGGCGTGGTCGGCGTGCGTGCCGTGCGACATGTTCAGCCGGGCGACGTCCATGCCGGCCTCCACGAGCGCGAGCACGCCGGCGTCGGTGTCGACGGCTGGGCCGAGCGTGCAGACGATCTTCGCGCGGCGAGCCACGCCGGGGAGCGTACGGCGCCGCCTGTCCCGCCACGTCGACCGCAAAAGACGTCTGGGCCAACTCTCAGGAGGTCACGGCGCTGCCTCCGGGGGCGTTCGCCACCGGGCCCGGCCAGAACCCGAGCACGCGCCAGCCGCGATCCCGGAACCCCGCTGCCTCGGCCACGTGCGCGCTCGCGGCGTTGTCGGGGGCATGGAGATAGGTCGGGACCGCGCCGCGCCGGAGCACCGCACGGGCGGCGGTGACGACCAGCCGCCGCGCCACCCCCCGCCCGCGCAAGGCCGGCTCGGTGCCGACCGCGATTTCGTGCGCAAGCGCGTCGTGCGCCTTGAGGCCGACGCCGGCGCCGTAGGCCCCGTCGTCGTCCCAGGCGCAGAGCACGCCGCCGTTGAAGGGGCGCAGCCACTCCGGCACACGCGGGTCGTCACGGTCCACCCACTGGCCGGCGTCGGGCAGGTCGGCCGGCTCGGTGCTCCAGCGGAAGAGGCCGCTCCCGTCGAGGACATGGGCGCGCCCACTGTCCGGGTGCAGGAGCTCGCCGAGTCGCGCGGCGAAGAGGGGCGAGCGCCAGTCAGCACCCAGCGCGCGCACGGCCGCGGCGTGCTGTGGCGGCACCGAGAGCACCAGGCCCGCGGGGCTCGAGACGCCCAGCACGGGGCGCACGGCGCCGTCCCACTCCGGCTCAAGGCGCCGCTCGGAACCGACGACGTCGAGGGTCGCCCTCGGGGGCCACTGCCCGAGGCGGTAGGCGAGGTGCGCGCCGAGCCGTTGCTCGGGGGGCAGGACCACGGCGCCGCCTAGCCGGCCCGGCCGGCGGCGACCTCGAGTGCCTGCAGGCAGTCGGCGACGAGGTCCGCCACGTCCTCGATCCCCACGCTGACCCGCACGGCCGCCGCCCCGATGCCCGCCGCGGCGAGGGCTCCCTCGTCGAGCTGGCGGTGCGTCGTGGTCGCGACGTGACTGACCTTCGTGCGGACCCCGCCGAGGCTCGTCGCGACCTCGGCCAGCCGCAACGCGTCGCAGAAGGCGAGCCCGGCGTCGCGGCCTCCCCGCGGCGTCACGGTGACGACCGCGCCATACAGGCCGGGAGCAAAGAGCCGTTGTGCGAGAGCGTGATCGGGCGAGCCGGGCAGGCTGGGGTGATCGACGCGCTCGACGGCGGGGTGCGCCGACAGCACCGCGGCCAGGGCGGTGGCCCCGGCGTTGGCCCGCTCGACGCGCAGCGGCAGCGTGAGCAGCCCGCGCTGCACCAGCCACGCGTCATCGGGCGACAGGGAGCCGCCCAGATTGTGCCGCAACCGGCGGACCCGCTCGAGCAGGGACGCGCCCCCGACGGTCACGCCGGCGGTCACGTCGGAGTGCCCGGCGAGGTATTTCGTCGCGCTGTGCACCACCAGGTCGGCGCCGTGCGCGAGCGGCCGGCAGACGACGGGCGACGCGAAGGTGGAGTCCACGACGAGCAGCGCGCCGGCATCGTGGGCGACGGCCGCGAGCGCCGGGAGGTCCGCGACGGTCATGGTGGGGTTGGCGAGGGTCTCCGCCCAGACCACCGTGGTACGACCGGGTTGCACGGCGGCGGCAACGGACGCGGGGTCCCGGGTGTCCACGAACGTCGTGGAGATCCCGAAGCGCGGGAGGACACCGGTGAGCAGGGCGTAGGTGCCGCCGTAGATTTCGCGCGGCGCCACCACGTGATCGCCGGAGCCGGCCAGCGCCAGCAGTGTCGTGGAGATGGCCGCCATACCCGAGGCGAAGGCTTGGCCGGCCTCCGCGTCCTCCAGCGCCGCCACTGCCGTTGCGAGCGCGTCCACGGTCGGGTTGTCCAGCCGCGAGTAGCTGTATCCCGGCGCGTCACCGCCGAGCACCGCGGCGTACTCCCCGGCGCTGCGAAAAGCCCACGCCGCCGTTCGCCAGACGGGACCCGACATGGGCGTCTGCGTCGGCGACGGCGGGGCCGGGGGGGTGACGGCGCGGGTGTGCTCGCCGCGCGGCGGCTCGGTCACTCGGCGCGGGTGCCGCGACGCATCAGCGAACGGACCATGTCGCGCGCCGTGACCCCGCCGTGCACGACCTGCACCACGTGCTCGGTGAGCGGCATGTCCACGTCGTGCTTGCGCGCCAGGTCGAGGATGGAGCGGCAGCTCTTGACCCCCTCCGCGACCTGGGTGGAACCGGCGAGGATCTCCTCCAGCGTCTCCCCCCGGCCGAGCCGTTCACCGAAGCTGCGGTTGCGTGACAGCGGCGACGCGCACGTCGCGACGAGGTCACCCATGCCCGCGAGTCCCGCGAACGTCATCGGGTCCGCGCCGAGCTGGCTGCCGAGACGGGCGGTTTCGGCCAGCCCGCGCGTCATGAGGCTGGCCATCGTGTTGTCGCCGAACCCCATGCCGCCGGCCATGCCGCACGCGAGCGCGATGACGTTCTTGACGGCTCCGCCCAGCTCGCAGCCGACGACGTCGGAGTTGGTGTAGGGCCGGAAATACGCCGTGGTGCAGGCCGTCTGCAGACGCTCCGCCGACTCCAGCGAGGAGCAGGCGACGACGCTCGCCGCGGGCTGGGCGGCGGCGATCTCCTTCGCCAGGTTGGGCCCGGAGACGACGGCGACCCGGCCCTCGGGCACGTCGGCGACCTCGCGGATGACCTCGCTCATCCGCTTGGTGGTGCCGAGCTCCACGCCCTTCATGAGGCTGACGAGGACGGCGTCGGCGGGCAGGTCGGGCACCCAGGCCGCCAGGTTGTCCCGCAACGTCTGACTGGGCACGGCGAGCACCACGAAATCGGCCCCCGCCAGCGCCTCCGCCGGGTCGTGCGTGGCACGCAGCAACTCGGGCAGTGCCACCCCGGGGAGGTACGCCGCGTTTTCATGGCTGTCGTTGACCGCCCGGGCGACCTCGGCCCGGCGAGCCCACAGCGTGGTCTGGGTGCCCGCGTCGGCGAGCACCTTGGCGAAGGCCGTCCCCCACGAGCCGGTCCCCAGCACCGCCGCGCGCGCCACCGTCGTCTGCCTCCTCGCTGCCCGCGGCGGCCTGCCGCTGGCGACGCGGCAGTCTCCCACCCACATCGGCTCACACCGGCGGGAGCGCCTACGTCACCGGTCCCGGGCGGCGCGGGTGGTGGCGGCGGGTGGTGCGGAGGCCGGGCGGGCCATGCAGGAGGATCGGTGACGTGGACCCGGTCGTGCTGGTGCCGCTCAAGCGGCTGGCGCGGGCCAAGACCCGACTGCTGCTGCCACCGGACCTGCGCCGCGAACTGGTGCTCGCCATGGTGGCCGACGTCCTCGCCGCCACCGCCGCAGTGGTGGAGGTGGTCCTGGTCAGCGCCGAGCCCGCGGCGACCGAGCTCGGCGTGCGCGTCCTGCCCGACTCGGGCGGGGGCCTCGACGGCGCCGTACGGGCAGCGGCCGCGGGGTTCGAGCGCCCGGTGGCCGTGCTCGCCGGTGACCTGCCGGCATTGCGGCCGGCCGAGCTCGCCGCGGCACTCGCGGCCGCCGGCCGGCACGCCCGGGCGCTGGTGGCGGACACGCCGGGCACGGGCACCGTCCTGCTGATGGCGGCGCGGGGGCGCGCGCTTCTCCCGTCCTACGGCGAGGGCTCGCGCGCGCGACACGCGGCCTCGGGCGCGGCGGACCTCACCCGCACGCTCGGTGTCGACGTCGCGGGCCTGCGGCGCGACGTCGACACCTTGGCGGACCTGGAAGAAGCGGCCGCCCTGGGCGTCGGGCCGGCGACGGCGCGCCTGCTGCCCGCCGTACGCGCCCGCAGCGCCGCCTGAACGGGCGGCGCCGTCGGGCCGGCTGGACAGCTGTTCACCTTGGCCCGCCATGATGCACCGATGACCGACACCGTGCAGCAGGGGCTTGGGCCCGGCGGCGTGGGAGAGGCGCACGACCTGCTCAGCGACTCCGTGGACGAGGTCGCCCGCGACACCGGGTCGACCGCCCAGCCGCCCGAGCCCGGCGAGGCGCCCCTGCCCGACGACAGGTTCGGCAATCGCGAAGCCGGCTGGCTCGACTTCAACGGCCGCGTGCTCGAGTTGGCGGAAGACCCGACGGTGCCGCTGCTGGAGCGGGTCAAGTTCCTGGCGATCTTTGCCAGCAACCTGGACGAGTTCTTCATGGTCCGCGTCGCCGGTCTCAAGCGCCGCCAGGCGACGGGCCTGGCGGTGCGCAGCGCCGACGGCCTCACCACGAGGGAGCAGCTCGACCTGATCTCCGTCAAGACCCTCGCCCTGATCGAGCGGCACGGGCGCTGCTTCTCCGCCGACGTGCGGCCGGCGCTCGCGCGGGAGGGCATCCGGATCCTGACCTGGGACCAGCTCGCGCCGGCCGACCGGGAGCGCCTCGACGGATATTTCACGGCGCAGATCTTCCCTGTCCTCACGCCGCTCGCCGTCGACCCCGCGCATCCCTTCCCCTACATCAGCGGTCTCTCGCTGAACCTCGCCGTGACCGTCCGGGAGCCCGTTGGCGGCACGGAGCACTTCGCGCGGGTCAAGGTGCCGCCCAACGTGCCGCGCTTCGTCTCCGTCGACGCGAGGACGTTCCTGTCGCTGGAGCAGCTGATCGGGGCGCACCTCGGGCAGCTCTTCCCCGGCCTCGACGTCACGCAGTGGCACGTCTTCCGGGTCACCCGCAACGCCGACGTCGAGGTCGAGGAGGACCGCGACGAGGACCTGCTGCAGGCTCTCGAGCGCGAGCTGGCGCGGCGACGCTTCGGTCCGGCCGTGCGCCTGGAGGTGGCCGACACGGTCGACGACCACGTGCTCGACCTGCTCGTGCGCGAGCTCGAGATCAGCGACCGTGACGTCCTGCGGGTGCCCGGGCTCGTGGACCTGTCCGGGCTCACGGCGCTGCTCGACGTCGACCGCCCGGACTTGAAGGACGAACCCTTCGTGCCCGCGAGCCACGCGGCGCTCGTCGAGGGCGAGGCGCCCGCCGACTTCTTCGCCGTACTGCGCGAGCGGGACGTGCTCGTCCACCACCCGTATGACAGCTTCGCCACGAGCGTGCAGCGCTTCATCGAGCAGGCGGCCGCCGACCCGCACGTCCTCGCCATCAAGCAGACGCTGTATCGCACGTCGGGCGACTCACCGATCGTCGAGGCTCTCGTCGACGCCGCGGAGGCCGGCAAGCAGGTCGTCGTCCTCGTCGAGATCAAGGCGCGCTTCGACGAGACCGCGAACATCAAGTGGGCGCGGGCCCTCGAGCGCGCCGGGTGCCACGTCGTCTACGGCGTCGTCGGGTTGAAGACCCACTGCAAGATCTCGCTGGTGGTACGGCAGGAAAAGGGGACGTTGCGGCGCTACTGCCACGTCGGAACCGGCAACTACAACCCCAAGACAGCTCGTCTGTATGAGGACTTCGGGCTCTTCACCGCGGAACCGCAGGTCGGCAGCGACCTCACCGACCTCTTCAACGTGCTCACGGGCTACAGCCGCCAGACCGGGTATCGGAGCCTGCTCGTCGCCCCCATGGAGTTGCGGGCGCGGCTGGTGGAACGCATCGATGCCGAAGCCGACCGCGCGCGCCGCGGGCTGTCGAGCGGCATCGCCATCAAGGTGAACTCGCTCGTGGACGAGGAGGTCATCGACGCCCTCTATCGCGCGTCGATGGCTGGTGTTGCCGTGGACTGCGTCGTGCGGGGGATCTGCACCCTGCTGCCGGGTCGACCTGGGCTCTCGGAGCACGTGCGCGTGCGCTCGGTGCTGGGGCGGTTCCTCGAGCACAGCCGCGTCTTCCGCTTCACGGGCGCCGACGAGTGGTGGATCGGCAGCGCCGACGTCATGCACCGCAATCTCGACCGCCGGGTGGAGGTGCTCGTGCGGGTCTCCGACCCCGGCGCGCAGGCGCAGCTCCGCAGCGTCCTGGACCTGGCGATGTCGCCGCGGACCTGCGCGTGGGAGCTCGACAGCCAGGGGGGTTGGGAGCGTGGACCCGCCCCCGCACTCGACGGCGCGCGCGGGCTCGACATGCAGTCAGCGTTGCTGACGCGCACGACCGAGCGGGCCTTCAGTGGCTAAGCGTCGGGTGGTGGCCGCGCGGACCTTCGACGTGCCAGGCCTGGTGACCGTCCCCGGCTTGGGCCCCGACGCGGACGCGGCCGACGGGACCGGAATTCCCGGCGTGACCGCTGTTGACTCCAGTCGTCGGCTGCTGCTCCGCGCCAGTTATCTCGATGCCCCCGACCTGCGCCTCACCCGCTCCGGCGTGCTGCTGCGACACGCCAGCGGTGACGGCCCCCCGCACTGGCACCTCACCCTCGCCGGCGAGGAGATCTCGGTGTCGGGGCCGGCGACAACCGTCCCGGTGGAGCTCGCGGACCTGCTCATCCCTTGGCTGCGTGGTGGCGAGCTGCGACCCGTCGCCTCCCTGCGCACGGAGCGCATCGTGACGCAGCTTCGGGGTCCACTGGGCGAGATCCTCGCCGAACTCGTCGACGACGGCGTCGCCGTCCTCGAGGGCCGCCGCGTCGCGGTGAAGCACCGCGAGCTCACGGTGCGACCAGGTCCGGAACCCGACCCCGCGGCGTACGACGGCGACGCGCCCGTGCCCGACGTCGCCGTCGTCCTCTCCGACGTGGCTCGCCGGTTGGCCGCCGCCGGCGCCGTGGAGGGCCCGCTCGTGTCCCCCGTCACCCGCGCCCTGGGTTCCCGGGTGCATGGCGCCGCGGATGTGCCGGCTCCCGTGCCGCTCCGACCGGCCTCGCCGGCAGCCGACGTGGTCGCGCACAGCCTGCGCACGGGTGTGACCAAGCTCCTGGCCGCCGACACGGCCGTGCGGCTCGACCGGCCCGACGGCGTCCATCAGATGCGGGTCTCCTGCCGTCGCCTGCGCAGCGACCTCGGCACGTTCGCCGCCCTCGTGGATCCCGAGTGGGCGGAGCCACTGGTCGAGGACACCCGCTGGCTGGCAGGCGAACTCGGCGTGGCCCGCGACCTCGAGGTGCTCCGCACCCGGCTCGCCAGCTCCGCGGCAGCGGACAATCTCGTGCCGCTCGAGGCCGCGCACCTGCTGCGCCTCGATGCCCTGCTGGCCGAGCGAGCGGACGCGGCCGAGGAGCGGGTGCTCGCGGCCCTGCGCGGCGAGCGCTACCGCGGGATCGTCGACCGGCTGATCGCCGCTGCCGGCGCACCGCGCACGACGGCGGTGGCCGAGGGCGCGTCGCAGGCGGTCCTGCCACCAGTGGTGGGCGCCGCCTGGCAGCGGCTCGAGCGCCAGGCCGCCAAGCTGCACGCCGACGATCCGGACGAGGCCTGGCATGCGGCCCGCATCAAGGCCAAGCGGGCCCGCTACGCCGCCGAGGCCGTCGTGCCGGCACTGGGCAAGAAGGCGCTCGCCACCGCCCGCGCCGCCACGGCCGTCCAGGAGGTGCTGGGTGAGCACCAGGACGCCGCGACAGCTGCCGACGTGGTGCTCGCTCTTGCCGCCGAGCAGTCCGGAGACGGGGAGCTGTGCGTCACCCTGGGTCGGCTGGCGGAGCGCCAGCGGGCCGCGGTGCTCGCCGCGCGGCACGCCTTCCCCGGGGTCTGGCGGGCCGCGGCGGCAGCACGGGTCACCCGCTGGACCAGGGCCTCCTGACGCCGTGGGGGGAGCAGGGCTGCTGGGCGGTGGCGGTGTGCTGTGGCGGCCGGCCGCGAGCGCGCCGATGTCGTCTGGCGTGATGTCGTCTGCCGTGATGTCGTCTGCCGTCACCTCGTCCGCCGTCACCCCGTCTGCCGTCACCTCGGGCGAGCCCGCCGCGGTCGAGATCGCGCTGGTGCACCGCCCGCGCTATGACGACTGGTCGCTGCCGAAGGGCAAGCCCGAGCTGGGCGAGCACCTGCTCCAGACCGCGGTGCGTGAGGTCGCGGAGGAGACCGGTCACGGCGCCGTCCTCGGCCGGGCGCTGGGCAGCACGAGTTACCGCGTCGCGGTCGGGGTCAAGACCGTCCGCTGGTGGGCTGCGGCGGCTGACGGCGGCGACTTCGCGCCCAGCCGTGAGGTTGACGAGCTGCGCTGGTGTGCGCCGACCGAGTCCCTGCGGTTGCTCACGCATGCCCACGACCACGGGCCGCTGCTCGCGCTGCTGCAGCCCCGGCCAGCCACTACCACCGTGCTCCTCGTCCGGCACGGGCGCGCCGGCGACCGTGCCGCGTGGCCCGGCGACGACCGGACCCGGCCCCTCGACGACGAGGGGCGCGGCCAGGCTGACCGAATGAGGACAGTCCTTCCCGTCTTCGCCCCGCGGCGGGTGCTCGCGGCCGACCGGGCGCGCTGCGTGCAGACCGTCGAGCCGCTCGCTCGGGCCGTGGACGTGCCCGTCGAACTCGAGCCGGCCCTGACGGATGACGCCGTCGGGCATTCCCTCGAGCGAGGCGTTGCTCGCCTGCGGGCCCTCGCCGCAACGGGCGGCCCGGTGGTGGTCTGCAGCCAAGGGGGGGCCATTCCCGCTTTGCTGCAGGCACTGTCGAGCGCCGACGGGGTCGACCTGGGCCGGGGGGGCAAAGTTGCGAGCCGCAAGGGCAGCACGTGGGTGCTGGCCTTCGCGGATCAACGGCTGGTCGGAGCCGACTATCTGCCCGACCTCAGCCCGGCGCTGCCGGGCTGAGGTCGGGCCACCCCTACTTCGCGGATCCCGACTTCTTGGCCGGTGCCTTGACCGCCTTCGCTGTCGGCGCCTTCGCGGCCGCCTTGGCCGCGGGCGCCTTCGCCGCCGGCGCCGTGCTCGCCGTGGCCGGCGCGCCCTTTGCGGGCGCCTTGATGGCGCTCTTGGTTGCCGACGCCTTGCTTGCAGCGGCTTTCGCGGCCGGTGCAGCCTTCGCCGCCGTTGCGCGCACCGCACCGGTGGCCTTCGCGGCGGCGCCGGTCGCCTTCGACGCCGTCCCGCGGGCGGCGGACGAGGCGGCGGCGGCGGCGCCCGCTCCCGCTCGGCCAGCCCGGGCTGCCGCAGCACCGGCGGCACCGCCGGCGGCCGAGGGTGCCGCCTTCGCGTATTTCTTCGCACCGTTGACGTAGGCCTTGAAGTCGTTGCCCGGCCGGAACTTCGGTGCGGCCGACTTCTTGATCTTCACGGTGGCGCCGGTGGCGGGGTTGCGCCCCGTTCGGGCGGCGCGCTCCACCTTCTCGAAGACGCCGAAACCGCTGATGCCCACCTTCTCGCCGGCGCTCACGGTGCGCTGGATCTGGTCGATCATGGCCTCGACCGCCTTGGCGGCGTTGACCCGGCCGCCGAGCTGGTCGGCGATCTTCTCGATGAGATCGGACTTGTTCACGAGACCTCCGGAGTGCCCACAGCCCCGGCACGGCGCCGGTCGTGATCGAGACGGTAGGGGTCCGGAGGCGCTGCGACAACGACATCGGGCGGCGTTTCTCCTGGCAGCGCGGGACTTTCTCCGCCGAGCAACCCGGCAGCTGACGTGGTTCTGACAACGAAAGTCAATCAGGGCAGGCTTTCTCGCGACTCAGGAAGCCACGGTGGTGGTCGGGAGCCAGACCGGGCGCCGCGACTCGAACGCGTCGATTTCCGCGGCGTGGCGCAGCGTCAGGCTGACGTCGTCGTACCCCCCGAGGAGCCGCCACCGGGTGTCGTCGTCGATCTCAAAGGGGGCGACGACCGTGCCGGCCCGGACCTCGCGGGCCACGAGATCGACCGTGACCGGCGTCGCCGGAGCGCCCTCGACGAGGTCCATCAGCGCGGCCACCACGTCGGTGGGCAGGACCACCGGGAGCAGGCCGTTCTTGGGCGCGTTGCCGCGGAAGATGTCGGCGAAGCGTGGCGAGACCACGGCCGCGAAACCGAAGTCCTGCAGGGCCCAGACGGCGTGCTCCCGCGAGCTGCCCGTGCCGAAGTTCGCCCCGGCGAGCAGGACGGTCGCCCCGGCGTACTCCGGCCGGTCGAGCACGAAGCCGGCCTGCGTGCGCCACTGGGCGAAGAGCCCGTCCGCGAAGCCCGTCCGCGTCACCCGCTTGAGGTAGTCGCTGGGGATGATCTGATCGGTGTCCACGTCGCTGCGACGCAGGGGTACGGCGCGGCCGGTGTGGACGGTGAAGGGGGTCATGATTCCTCCTGGGCGCGCGGTGGTCAGAGGTCGGCGGGCGCGGCGAGACGACCGCGGACAGCGGTGGCGGCGGCCACCTGGGGGGAGACGAGGTGGGTGCGGCCCCCGCGGCCCTGGCGACCCTCGAAGTTGCGGTTCGACGTCGACGCACTGCGCTCGCCGGGCCGCAACGTGTCGGGGTTCATGCCGAGGCACATCGAGCAACCGGGCTCCCGCCACTGGGCTCCCGAGGTGAGGAACACCTCATGCAGCCCCTCTGCCTCGGCCTCCGCCTTGACCATCGCGGAGCCGGGCACGACCAGCATGCGGACGCCGGCGGCGACGCGGCGACCGGCCAGCACGGCGGCGGCGGCGCGGAGGTCCTCGATGCGCCCGTTGGTGCAGGAGCCGAGGAAGACCGTGTCGACGGCGATGTCGCGCAGCGGGGTGCCTGGTTCGAGACCCATGTAGGCGAGCGCGCGCTCGGCCGCGTCGCGCTCGCCGGCCTCGGCGAAGGAGGCCGGCTCGGGCACGGATCTGTCGAGGGGCAGGCCCTGCGCCGGGTTTGTCCCCCAGGTGACGAACGGCGTCAACGCGGTGGCGTCGAGCATGACCTCACGGTCGAATGTGGCGTCGGGGTCACTCGTGAGCGTGCGCCAGTGCGCGACGGCCGCGTCCCAGTCGGCACCGGTCGGCGACTGGGGCCGGCCGGCCAGATAGTCGAACGTCGCCTCGTCGGGAGCGATCATCCCCGCCCGCGCGCCGGCCTCGATGCTCATGTTGCACACGGTCATCCGGCCCTCGACGGACAGCGCCCGGATGGCGTCGCCGCGGTATTCGATGACGTGGCCCTGACCACCCCCGGTCCCGATCTGGGCGATGACGGCCAGCACGAGGTCCTTCGCCGTCACGCCGTCGGGGAGCGCGCCCTGCACCGTGACGGCCATGGTGCGGGGCCGGACCAGCGCGAGCGTCTGGGTCGCGAGGACGTGCTCGACCTCGCTGGTGCCGATGCCGAAAGCCAGCGCCCCGAAGGCACCGTGCGTGGACGTGTGCGAGTCGCCGCAGACCACCGTCGTGCCGGGTTGGGTGAGCCCGAGCTGCGGACCGATGACGTGCACGATCCCCTGCCCGGCATCGCCCATGGGGTGCAGCCTGATCCCGAAGTCGGCGCAGTTGCGGCGCAGGGTGGCCACCTGCTCGGCGCTGACGGGGTCGGTGATGACCGGGCTGTCGGTCGGGACGTTGTGGTCCTCCGTGGCGATCGTGCAGTCCGGGCGGCGCACCGACCGATCGGCGAGGCGCAGCCCGTCGAAGGCCTGCGGACTGGTGACCTCGTGCACGAGGTGCAGGTCGACGTAGAGCAGGTCGGGCTCGCCCGGCGCCCGGCGCACCACGTGGCTCTCCCAGACCTTCTCCGCCAGGGTGCCGCCCATCACTGTCCCCTCGTCGTGCTTGCCATCTCAACATGTGAGATAAGAATATTGCTGCGTGGACAAGACTAGCGCAGTCGGCGTGCTCGACAAGGCGGTCGCCGTGCTGGCCGCGCTCGCCGCCGGGCCGGCCTCCCTCGCCGAGTTGGTCGAGCGCACCGGCCTGCCGCGGCCGACGGCGCACCGGTTGGCGGTGGCGCTGGCCGTCCACCGCCTGGTCGCGCGTGCCCCCGACGGTCGCTTCGAGGTGGGACCGCGGTGCGCGGAACTGGCGGCGGGGGCGGGAGACCCACTCCTGGCTCGCGCGCCCGGCGTGCTGACCGGCCTGCGCGACGTGACCGGTGAGAGCGCCCAGCTCTACCGGCGGGAGGCCGGGGGCCGTCGGTGCGTCGCCGCCGCGGAGCGGGCGGAGGGCCTGCGCGACACCGTCCCGGTGGGCGCGCTGCTGCCGCTGACCGCTGGCTCGGCGGCCCAGGTTCTGCTGGCGTGGTCCGACGATCCAGTGCCTGCCGGCGCGGCCTTCTCGACGCGGCGCCTCGCCGACGTACGCCGCCGGGGGTGGGCGTCGAGCGTCGGCGAACGCGAAGCGGGCGTGGCGAGCGTCTCCGCGCCGGTGTGCGACGAGGTGGGGCGCGTGGTCGCCGCCGTCAGCGTGAGCGGCCCGGTCGACCGGCTCACCCGCTCGCCTGGGCGCCTGCACGCGCAGGTCGTCGTCGCGGCGGCGAAGGAGCTCCGACAGGGGTGACGCGGCGAGGTGGGGC
>JAABUT010002776.1_pt1 | contig 16109 bp, 20 predicted proteins | sample 5559281 | NCBI WGS metagenome assembly JAABUT01 (sample SAMN10711880, study PRJNA513359) | rock metagenome | isolation source: Antarctica rocks | place: Antarctica: Victoria Land, Ricker Hills nord | collected 2016-01-04 | reverse complement strand
ATCCTTCATCCCTGGCCAAGCCAACGATTTGCCGTCAAACACCCAAGGTAGGAGCCGTGTGCGGGAATTCCGCTCGCACGGATCTGTGCGGGGGGCGCTCAGTGATGAGCGTCCCTACCGCGATTCCCGAACTTACCCCTTGCAGGCTGAACCCCTCGGCCTTGAGCAAGGCGCCCACCACCGTGTGGCTGACCTGGTGGCCTTGCTTCACCAACTCGTCGGCCAGGTGGCGCAGGCTCTTGCAGGTCCAGCGCAGCGGCGACATCGGGCAGCCCCGCTCGGTGGGCGACACTAGCGACAGCAGGGCCGAAAACAGCCCTGGGTCACGCTCCACCAGCGTCTTGCGCCCGCCGCCTTCCCGGCGCACCCAGCCCCCTTCCAGCGGCTCGCCTTCGTCCAGCTCGCGCAGGCCGCGTCCGATGGTGCTGGGCGCGATCCCCGTCGCACGAAACACCGCAGCAATCCCGCCGTGGCCCGCCGCACGCGCCTCGCTGGCCGCAAACAGACGCCGCCCCCGCTCGTCCAGGTGCGGCGACAACAACGCAAAACGCGAACGGATCGGGGCAGGGTCAACCATCCCGCCAAACTACGGCACCATGATCCCCACGGGAATCCTACGGATCAGACCAATTCTGTTGGTTCTTTACAGGCCCTAAATTCATCTTTTTTATCAGGCACTTAACCCAGCATGTGATAGCTAATAATCACTGTTTCTGGATTTCCTACACATCTTTCCGAATCACTATTTCAGCTCCTTGGGGTGTGATGTGATACTCGGCAATCAGCCGCTTATCTTCTCCGATCAGGTATGCCTTCGTGGGTTTATCCTGACTTTCGCGTTGGGGATCATTGGAAGCGTCTTCCAGTCCTTCAACTGTAAGCCGCTGAGCTTCCGTAATACTCTTGCCAGAGTAGAAGACGTCAAGAATTCCCACATCACCCGGTTCCGTTCGAAACAGCTTGACCGTTAGAATTTCTGGTTTCGACACAGTGTACCTTCTGTTCACAGTTGACCACACAGCAGTAATCTTACTACATGGACCCGCCCAGTGGCTACCTGCCCGGTGACATTTGGAGCCGGACTGGACGCAAATTGGGGCAGCGTACACCCTCCGGCCATCGGTGTTGGCGCACAAAGGCGAAGCACTTGGCGTCGTCCAACAAGTCCGAAAGATTGGCCAGGTCCGGTGCGGTCATGACAACAGAACTCCCTTGCGCGTGGTAGTTCGCTTCACACCTGCACCATCAGATCAAAGGTCCTGCGGACACGCTACCCAGGCACGAACCCACCGTCCTGGGAGCCTACTTGCATTGGTAAGTCGTGCCAAGTTGCCAACCAGTAGTGCCCCAAACGCAAACGGCGCGCCCTGGGGCACGCCGTCCGTCCCTCACAACAGGTTTCCCGCTGTTACCGGATCAGGCCGGCAAGCGGGCTGGACGGGTCGGCGCCCATGCGCCGCGGCATCCGTCCGGCCAGGTGCGACAGCCGCCCGGCCTCGACCGCTGCCTTCATGGCGCGCGCCATCAGGATGGGGTTCCCGGCATGGGCGATGGCGGAGTTCATCAGCACGGCGTCGCAGCCCAGCTCCATGGCGATGGCGGCGTCGGACGCCGTGCCGACCCCGGCGTCCACCAGCACCGGCACCCCGGCCTGCTCGATCAGCATGGACAGCATGGCAGGGTTCTGCAGGCCCAGCCCCGAGCCGATGGGCGCCCCGAGCGGCATGATGGCGATGGCCCCGGCTTCCTCCAACCGCCGGGCGGCGATGGGGTCGTCGGAGCAATAGACCATCACCTCGAACCCGTCCGCCACCAGCACGTCCAGCGCCTCGTGCGTCGCGCGCATGTCGGGATACAGGTGCGGCGGCGGACCGAGCACCTCCAGCTTGACCAGGTTCCAGCCTCCGGCCTCCCGCGCGAGGCGGAGGGTGCGGACCGCCTCGTTCGCGGTGTGGCAGCCGGCGGTGTTGGGCAGGTAGGTGTATCGCTTGGGGTCAACGTGGTCCTGCAGCATGGGGGCCGCGGGGTCGGACAGGTTCACCCGCCGGACTGCCACCGTCACCATCTCGGCGCCGGACGCCTCGATGGCCGCGGCGGTTTCCTCCAGGCTCTTGTACTTGCCGGTGCCGACCACTAGGCGCGAGCGGAAGCTGCGGCCGGCAACGGTCCAGGTGTCTGCGGTTTGGTAGCCGTCCATGGTTTAGCCTCCTCCAATAAAATGCACGATCTTGATCTGATCGCCGGGCGCCAGCTTTGGCGCTCGGCAGCAGATCGGGCATTGTGATTTTCCTTTGTAGCCTATGAAGCGGCTAACGGCAGCGCCGCCCTTTCTTCGATAGCTTGGTCAGGTGACGTCAAAGGAACTCATGCAGTCGGTGAAACCGGACGACCAGAAAGCCTTTCCCCAATGGTAGACGCGGACAGAGCGGCGTAGGCCAGCCATCCAGAAGGGGTCCGATTGATAGAAGGCTTCCACTGTTGCTTGGTCGGGAGCGTTGACTATCCAGATGCCCCCCAAAGGGGTGCCCTCCTGGCTGTCACGGAGGGCACCAGAGGCAACTACCTTGTCAGGGTGTTGCGCCAGGAAAGCGAGATGCGCGGGCATGTGCTGCTGACGTTCGGGCAGCCGCTCCGGCTGGTCCTCGTATATATCCTCGAACTGAACGACGAACAGCATCGGCGGCTCCCTTCGCTGGCATGACCCAGACAGGTTCAACGGGTATGATCTCAGCCCATGTTGGTGGGCACCCCGGCTGGTTGAAACGATCCTCTACATGACGAGCACCGTCAAGACGCCTTCGTTGCTGCCAAGAACGTCACGCGCTTAGCCCTGCTCCCTGGCTCTCGGCAGCACGTGCCCTCGCCATCATCCGTGCGTCCTGCGCCGCCAGCTCCTGCAACCCGGCCGTCCGCAACGCCGCCCGTGTCGCGGCCCGGCCGTGGCTGGCCTCGTAGTCGTTCCAGTCCGTGCCCTTGCCCTTCGCAGCCTGGTCGGCAACTGGCTCCGGCAGCAGCACCGTGGCGCCGACTGCTGCCGCGGCGGCCTCCGCCTTCTCGCGGCCGGCATTCGGCAGCGGCTTCGCCCGCACTGGCAGGTGATGGTCGTTGTCGGCCGCTAGGTAGATCGGCCGCGCCGGGTCCTGGTCGCGCAAGGCCGTCGTCACGGCCATCAGGTTGCTCGTGTCCAGCGCTACCGCAACCGCCATGCCCGTGGCGCGGTGAACGGTCGCACCCGTGGCATAGCCCTCCGCGACAATCACGGGCGCCCCCGGCCGCAGCTCGCCCAGCAGGTGGAACGTGCCCATCTTCTGCGCGCCGCCAAGGTAAAGCTTGGTCCCATCCGCGGCGATGGTCTGCACGTTGCGGACCTCGCCATCCGCGTCATGCAGCGGTACCAACAGGCGCCCGGCGATGCTGACGTTCCTCGTCGCCCCCTTGGCGGTCTGCACCGGCACGGTCTGCCCTGGCACCGCCACCTGCAACCCATGCGCCTCGATCCCCTTGGCAGCAAGGTAGGGGTGCGACGCATCGGCCGGCTTGGCGCCGGATAGGAGCTGCGCCGCCAGTCGCGCCCCCGCTTCCTCGCGCGCCACGCGCTCGCGCTCACGCTCAGCCGCCTGCGCCTCCGCCTTTGCTGCCAGCGCCGCCTGGTCCACGGCGGACACCGGCACCAGCTCGCCTTCCGCCTTCCAGGTGGCGATGAACCCGCCCTGCTTCCAATTGTAGATCGCGCCCGCCGGCCGGCCCTCGTCGTAGAAGCCCCGGTAGGCACCGGACTTCTCGCGCCCCTTGTTGCCCTCCACGGCAACATAGCGGAGCTTGCCATCCAGGGTCGGCAGGCCCTGGGGTTTCAGGCCGTGCGCGCGCATCGCGTCCGCGAACTGCTGCTGCGCTTCCCATTCCCCGATCTTGACCCGCCGCGCTCGGGCGGGCCGGGATGCCGGCAGCTTGACCCGTGGCGCTGGCCCTTCCTGCCCTGCTGGCGGCACCTGCGCTGCCGGCGTCACCTGCTGCACGACCTGCGCCGGCTTCTGACGCGGCAGCTCCGGCCGCTGCCGGGGCGTGCCCGCTGCGGCGGCGGCCCGGCGGGGTGCCTTCGGCGCACCCTCCTTGGGACTGAGGGCGGCGATCCGCGCCATGATGGGCGCCCGCTGCCGGGCAGCCTCGTCCAGTTGCTCCACCACCCGCGGCAGCGCCCGCCTGGCCTTGCGCTCCCCGAACGTGCGCCGCAGCGTGGTCGCCCGCTCCCCGGCAGCCGCACGGGCCTCCGACTTGCGTAGCCCCGCCTGCAACGCCCTGGCACCCTGCCCGCGCTCGGCCGCGCCGCCTTCCAAGAAGGCCAGCGCGCTTTCCTTGGGCGTCTGGCGTTCCAGGTTGCGGACCACGTTGGCCCACGCCTCCCGCCGCGCGCCCTCGCCCGTGGCCGGCGCCGGCAGTCCCATCGGCCGGCGCGTCAGCGTCTCGCGCATCTCCGCCCCCATGCTGCCCACCATCCAGGACTGCACGCGATGCCGGCTTTCCGCGACGTATGCCTTGAAGCTCTGCGCGGCCTTCGATCCCGCCGGCAGCGCGTTGATATGCTCGTCGGACGTGATGCCCTGCGAGCTGTCTATGGTGCCGGCGTCGCCATAGGTCAGCCGAATGCGGCCGGTGCCCTCACGGTCGCGCAACGCTTCCCACGACACGAAGCCCACCTTGCCGCTCTCGCCTCGCAGCTCAAGCCCCTCCGCCGGCAGGACCCGGACCACCCGCAGCACGGTGCCGTTGTCCCCGATGCTGGCGCTCTTGCGCCGGCCCCCGTCATCGGTGAACACGCCACGGGTGCGCGCGAACAAGCGCACCTTGTCGCCTTCGGCCAGGGAGAGGGCATAGGCCCCTCCCCGCCCGTCCGTCGCCCGCACCGTCACGCGGTCCTGGCCCAACTCGCCCATCGCCCGGCGCTCGTCGCGCACCGCCCGGCTGATCTCGCGGGCGTCGGCGTTGGTCGGCGCGCAGATGGTCACGGTATAGGCGGGGTCGCCGCGGTTCGCCTCGCGCCGCTCCCGGTACAGCGCCGCTACGCGCCGCACCGCCTCGCGGTAGCCGCCCTCGACCAGCTCGGCCGAACCGTTGGCCACCTTGAGCTGGATGGCCTTGCCCGCCTCGCCGGCACGGAACAAGCCGGCGATGTGGCGCTCCTCCTCCGTGTTCTGCCGAACGGTGCTGAGGATTTCCGGAATGCGCTCCGGCCCGAGCGCCTGGCGCAGCAACTCGATCACCGGCCCGGCCTCGATGCTCTGGCACTGCCGGTCGTCGCCGGTCGCCACCACCTTGAACCCATGCTGCTCGCGCAGCCGCAACAGGTGCAGCATCTGGCGCGTGCCCACCTGCCCCAGCTCGTCCAGCACCACCACGCTGCGCTTTCCCAGCTTCGTGGTGCCCGCCTCCACCCCGTCCAGGAAGGGTTGCAGGGCGCGGGTGTGGGTCGCCGCAATGCCGGCGTCCTGCAAGGCGTTCGCCTGGCGCCAGGCCAGCGCCGTGCCCCACACCTCATAGCCCCGCTCCTGCCAGGCCCCCACCAAGGGCGGCAGCACGCGCGTGGTCTTGCCGGTGCCGGCCACGCCGATCACCACGCCAAGCGACCCATCCTTTCCTAGCGTCTCGACCGCATGGAGCTGCGCGGCGCCATGCGCGCCGTCGTAGGATAGGCCGCTCCGCTTGACTGCCCCGGCAATCTCGCCCCCGTCCAGGGACAGGGCGCGGTCTGCCGCTGCGCCCCGCGCCAAGCTGACAAGCTCGGCTTCCTGGTCGCGGTGCAGCTCGGTCGTGATCTTGACCCGGTGCTTGTCCACCGGGCGCCACAACAGCGCCGTGCGCTGTCCGTCCTGCTGCACGCCGTCGCGCGCCCATGCCTTCGTCAGCGCGCCTATGTCGTCCGTGCCCTCGATGCCCGCGGCGATGAAGCCGCGGGCCGCGGCAAGGCGCACGTCCCCGCCCCCGATCACCGCGCGCTTGGCCAGCACGTCGGCCAGCAGCGGCGCCCCCACCTGGTCGGCGTGCGCCATGCGCTCCGCCCGGCTCCGCTCCGGCGCTGGCTGCCCCTGGGTGACGACGCTCCGGTGTTCCCAGCCCAGCCGCGCCGCCTGCGCCCGCCATGCCGCCATGTCGGACAGGTCATCCCCTTTGCCCTGCCGCGTCGCGTGCGCGCCGCCTTTCAGGAAGTCCACCCGGCCCGCGGGAGACATGGCATCCCAATCCAGCCCCCGCCGCTCCGCCTCGGCACGGGCCGCGCCCTCCGCGTCGCGGGTGCGCTTGCTGAACTCCTCGACCGCCGCTTCCGGGATCGCCGGCAGCTTCGCCATCTGCGTGCGCTCGCACAGCTCCACCTCGACGCCGATGCCGCGCAGCTCCTTGGCCAACAGCGCCTGGTACACCGCCCCGAACTCGTGGATGCGCCCGTCGAACAGGTCGCGGTTGATGGACACGGTGCGCCCGCTCTCTGTCACCATCAGGTTGGGCATGATGCAATGGGTATGGAGCTGCGGGTCGCCGGCAACCTTCAAGCTGTGCAGCTCGGTGTCCGTCACCCCCGTCACCGGGTCCGGCCGGGTCACTGCGACCGTGGGCCGGGACGTGAAGTGGTCGGCCGTGATCCAGGCCAGGTGCCCCCGCTCCTCGCCCTCGCGCCCGCCGTGGCCGAAACCGGCCCGGCCAATCTCCCCCTCGATGTAGCGCAAGGTGGCGTCCCGCGCGTCCCGGTGCGCCTGCAAGATGGAGTTGCGCTCGGCATCCGTCTCGGCGAACGCCCATGCCAGGCTGACCGACTTCGGCGCTGAAAAGGTCAGGTCCATGTAGCTGATGCGTGCGCGGTCCTTCCCGCCATCCTCGCCGGCCTGGTAGCTCGTCACGCCGCGCTGGTGCCCCGGCAGCTCGGCGCCGTCCGCCCGGCGCCCGCCCAACAGGTTCGCAAGCTCCTCCTCGTTCAACATCTGCCCCGGCTTGATGCCCAAGGCGTCGGCAACGGCCGGGTGCATGTCGGCCCGCGGCGTCGGCACGCACCCCATGCCCTGGGCAAGCGCCTCGTCCACGCCCTGCCCCTGGGCGTAATACTCCGCGACCTTCATCTGCTCGGCCGGCAGCGTGTGTTCCAGCAGGTGCTTGGCCATCGCCAGGGCGGCCGATGGCGCCCCCGCGGCGCCGGTCCGGTATGTCAGCACGGCGTTAAGAGGCGTCAGCCTGGCCGTTGCCGGGCGGCTCGTCCAGCAGGTCCATCCCCTCGCCCACGGCCATACGCACGCCGTCAATGGCGGCAGCCTCCACCTGGCCGGGCAGGCGCTGCAACGCCACACGAATGGCCGACATATCGGCCGTCTGCTGGGTCAGGGCGGCCTCGATGCGCTGGATCAGTTTGGTCATCTCGCCGTCGTCGCCCGTCTCGTCGCTGGCCGCCTCCAACAGCCGTTGCAGCATCTCGCGCTGCGTGCCCAGCAGCGGGATCAGGTTCTGCACCCCCTGCAACAGCATGGACATCACCAGCTCAAGGTCTGCGGCGGCTCTCGCCTGATCCTCCTGGCCGGCAAGGATGCGGTCCAGTTTCAGGTGTAGGTCAGCCTCGGCCATCGTCCCTCCGGCATCCAGTGTGCGCCAGCTTACCGCACCAGCATGGTGCGACAATGACCGCGTGAGCGGTCACTTGGTCTGTAACAACTCATTCCGCTACCCTAGTCGGACAGATGCCGGGCAAAACCCGGATAAAAAAGCAGACAAAGGCCGGACAGTGTACTAGGCTCCAACCCGTGCCTCCGATCCCATACCGGGCGGAGAGCGGGCGTGAACAGGGCGGATGACGGACCAGGGCGACAAAGATAAGGGGGCGGACGCGGGTGACGTTCTGGATGCCCTCAAGCGGCAACCGTCCAAGATGCGAGGCGGTCACAGCCCGCTCTATCTCTGGCTGTGGCGGCACCACGAGCAACTGAAAGGCGAGCTGAACCTTCCACGGCGCACGGACTGGTCCGCGCTTGCCGGTGAGCTGGGAAGGCGCGGGATCATGGACGGCAACGGCAAGCCGCCGACCACCGACCGAACCCGTAAGGCGTGGTGGCAGGTGAACCGTGACAAGGAAGCCCTGGCGGCCGGCACCATCCGGCGACGGCGCAAGCCGGGGCAGCCGGGCGGGCCACTAGGCGAGGTCAGCAGGCAGGGGCAAGCCGCCTCCTCGACGCCCGTCCACGCCACCCCGGCCGGCAACAACGGGATGCTTCCGTCTGGCATCGAACCGCCCGGAGAGGAGGAGTCCGAGTTCAAGTTCGAGTTCATGAGCGCGAAGGACTGGACCAAAGTAACCGACAAGGGAGACGAATGATGGCCGACACCAAAACCAGCACGCCGCCGAAGCCCGCAATGTCGTTGTCCGCGATGTTCCAAGAGGGGCAGGAGGATGCCGCCGACGATTTCGATGTTGCAGGGTTGCCCCCGTCCCTTGCCCTGCCTGTCCGCAGCAAGCGCACGTTGCCCGTTCCTGACCTGACGGGGCTGGGCAAGGTGTGGGAGCTGATCGGACCCGGTGGCGCCGGCAAAACTGTCCTGGCGCGCTGGCTCGGTGGCGGCCTAACGGAACGCGGCATGGCGGATCAGGCGATCCTGGCCGCTCTCGACCCGGCGAACCGCACCTTGACGCACTTCTTTGACAAGGTGCAGCAGCCCCCCAGCTCGGACCCGGTGCAGACCACGGCCTGGCTGCGTAAGCTGCTGGGCTTCATCGCCAAACAGAAGGCCAACGCGGTCCTGGACTACGGCGGCAACAACGTGTCCAAAGTTCGGCTGGTGGATGCCGCGCCGACCATAGCGGACAGCATGGAACAGGACGGGGTGGCGCTGATTGCGGCCTACGTCCTCACGCCGCGGGTGGACGACCTGGCCCCTCTCGTGACTTTTGAGGCTCACGGCTTCCGCCCGCGCGCTACGGCGCTGGTCCTCAACCTGGGCCGCGCCGAAACCCCGGCCGCCTTCGATGCGCTGCGCCGGCAGTCGGCCTACAAGGCGGCGCTGGACCGTGGCGCCGTAGAGCTGTGGATGCCGGCGTTGGAACCGCAAAGCCTGGCTTTGCAGATTGAGCAGCAACGCTTGCAGTTCCACCATGCGCGGGACGGCGACGTGCCGGCGGGACGCAACGCATCTTACATCAGCGCCTTGGAGCGCGTGATGATCCGGGAATGGATGACGCGCATGGATGAAGAGTTCGCTGCCGTTGGCACTTGGCTGCCGTGGGCGAAGTCGTGAGCCTGCTGCCGCTCGCCCGGCGCCTAGCGGCGAACAAGGCCAGGGACAAGGCGGCTGGTGCTGCTGCCCCTGCGCCAGCGGAACCGACTGCGCCAATGCCAGTCGTGCGCGATGCCGACGAGCTGGATGCATCGGTTGCGGGAGCGCAGTCCAAGCTGGCCCTAGCGGCTGCGAGCAAGGCCATGCGGCACGATCCTTACCAGCACGTCCTGACCGGGCTGTCAGACACTCTCGGGGTATTGCCGACGATGGCCCGGCGCTGGGATGCCGCAGTCCAGGACGTGATCGCCGCGCGCCACCCTCTGACGCAAGAGGAGCGCGCGGACCTGGCCCGCGCGCTGGTGGAAGCCACCAAGGACGGCGCCTATGAGGGAACCCGCAAGGAGGCTGCGCGCATGATCCGCCGGCTGGATCGCAACTTCGCCGCCCGCCTGGGCCTGTATGTCGGCGCCGCCTTCGTGGCCGGCTGCGTGCTGACGTGTGGCGCGTTCTTCTATCTCACCGCCGGCCCGTTCAACCCGGACGCGCAAGCAGGCGCGGCCTGGCGGGAGCTGGTGCGGCTCAACCCCGATCCAAGCCCGCTGCTGGCCGCGGGGGAGGTGCGGACAGACCGCACGGGCCGGCGCTACCATGCCGGCGTGTCGCTCTGGATGGACCCCTCGCCCCCGCCGCCGGGCGCACCTGCGAAGGGCAAGGGGGGACAGTGATGCCCTGGTTCGTCGTAGAGTTCCGGCCCTTCCGATACGTGCTGTTCGTCCTCGTCGTCGGCCTTCTTCGGGGCGCCGCCAATGGCGACTGGCAAGCCCTGGTCATCCTCTCGGTGTGCGTCCTGCTGCTGTGGTGGGGTCCGCTGCTGGATGCCGTTCGGGACGTGCAGGAAGCCGCATACGAGGCTCGCATGTTCGTAGAGTGGGCATGGGGCAGGCTATTCCGGTAGCCCCTGCCCGGCCCGCGGCGCCGGGTGCGCCCGGTGGCAGGCGGCCAGCGTCTCGACCCAGCCGGCAACGTCGGCCGGCACGGGCGAACGCCCGCCGGTCCAGCGCCGCACCGTTGTTTGCAGGCGCCCCGTCCGCCGCGCCAGCTCGCGTTCCGGCCAGCCGATCATGGCCAGGCAGACAAGCAGACGGTGTGGTGACATGGGCGCCGCTGCCGCGTTAGGCTCCGCACCGGCGCTGCCGCTCTCGATGCGGAAGGCCGGCCCCATGTGTTCGATTTGAACACACGAGGCTGCGTGCTCCGACCGTCGAAGGAAAATGGTGTGTTCAATTTGAACACACGCCATTGGCGCCCCGATGCTGCCAGGAACCGCCGGGTGCTGGAGTGCAGCTCGCCCGGCTTCGCCTGCCAGGTATTCGATCAAGTCCGTTTGCTCGGGATCGCTCATGTCAGCCCCGCACCCATGCGCTCCGGCAATGCACCGGATTGAAGAACATACTACGCTATTAAATTGATAGCGTAGTATGCTAATACCGAATTACCGGCGCCTGCGCCGCTGCGGCTTCAAGTCCTCCGGCTTGATCTCAAGGCCAACCTTCGTCAGCGCGTGAAGGATCATGGTCTTGAATACGTGTTCGGGATGGCTCCGCAGCCATACCGTGATCTGCTCGTCCACGTAGTCCGGGAAGTCGAGGCTGGTGGAGAACCGCTTGCGAGGGGGCGCTTCTGGGCCGGCGTCGGTCACGGCGTCGGCCGGCGCAGCCTTCGTGTCGGGCAGGCTCCGCGCCTCGGTCCCGGTCACTGCGCCTGCCGCGCCCCCCTTCGGGGCCAGCACGCCGGCAAAGTCCTCGGGATCAAAGCGGTTCTCTTTGCGGCGCGGGGCCGTTGCGGGTGCCTTAGACATGCTGCTTGGCTTTCTTCTTGTGCTGCAGGAGGCCGGTGGCGCTGCCCACGGCTTCCCAAAGCTGGCGAATTTCTTCCGCGCCGCGCCCCTTCGGGTCGGTTTCCAGGGTGGTCCCGCCGCGGTTCATGCTGGTGGCTATGCCGGTGCGGTCACCCACAATCGCCGCAACGGTGCCGAACGAGCTGAGGACGCGGGCGCCATCGGCCGCAACGTGCGTGCCGGCCTTCACCATCGTCAGCGCAAAGGCGAACGGCTTGCCCAACTCGCGCACCAGGTTGACCGTGCTGCCCAAGGCTTCAAGGTCCAGCATGTTCGGCTTGGTGGGCACAACCACGTAGTCCGCACGCCGCACAACGGCCTGGATTGCGCCAGTGACGGCAGGCGGGGTGTCTATCACCAGCAAGCGCAACCCCTTCTCCCCCAGCCGCTCAAGCGTCGCGTCCAGCTCGTCCACGCCGCCGCGGGCGTAGTATGGCGTCTCGGCTTCGCGCCGGTCCCACCATCGGGCCAAGCTCTGCTGCGGGTCGGTGTCGTACACTGCCACGGCGCCGATGCCGGCAGCGTCGGCCGCCACGGCAAGGTGTGCGGCAAGGGTGGTCTTGCCCACGCCGCCCTTCTGCGACGCCAGCACGATCACGGTGGGCTTCATCATGGCATCCCCTGTCACTCTGCCAGCACGCCGGTCACTCGCTAGGAACCGGCACAGGCTATACGGTATTACGGCTATTGCTGTCCAGTGTTGTTTGTGGTCTAGCGTTTTGCCGGACCTACCCGGCGGGCACCCATGCTAAGCCGCTTGTTAGCGGCGCATCTGTTCGGCTGATGCCCAACTACCGGTTATTAGGCCGGGGCGCAGCCCGCCCCGGCCCGTGCGAAGCGCCCTATGCCGCCCGCACCGCCATGAAGCGGTTGACCTGGATGCGGGCCTCGCGCTCCCATATCTCTGCGTCAGCGGTGTAGTCGCGGGCGGCGATGTAGCCGGACCCGTCGAAGTTGGTCCGCACCTCAAGCAACTCGACGGGCACGCCTCGCACCTTCATGCGGTCCAGCACGCGGCCGACAAGGGCAGGGGAGGTGCGCCGGGTGCAGAACACGAAATCAGCGCCGAAGTGGACAAGCAGGGCGCCCGGCTGCGGCATCCATTCCCGCTCCGCCGGGAGAACGCCCATGCTGCCCTCGGTGCCGGGATTGCTCGCTACGGCCGTCGTGCCGTCCGGCAGCAGCCAGTGCTTCACGCCGATCTTCATGTCGATCATGCCGTCGAACCGGCCGCCCGCAAACTGGCCGGCGACGCCTTCCACCAGCCTGGCGGTGGGGCCGTCCATCCAGGACACGTTGATGGAGGCGCCGCCCGAATAGGTTTTGGAGCGGACGGAGAACAGGATGCCCGGGAAGCTGCGCTTGAGCGCCGCCCTGACCAGCTTCGCCGTGTCCGCCGCCGAGAGATAATCTACCTTCATCGCTACTCACTCCCTAGCTCATTGCCGTGATACCTTTATGCCTTAATACCGTTTATATATCAACATTAAACGGTACTAAGGTAAATCACGTATTCGTGATGTAGCGTTCACGGTCGGTAGCGGCGGGCAAGCCTTGCGCGTAGCGGCAGGCCGGGAGCCAGCTCCGCCTTTGCATTTACACGCAAGTCATTGCTGTGCCTCAACGCCCCGACATATATGAGCGAGTGATGGCCTTCCCGAACATCAAATGGACCTGGTCCTTTCCCCATGTCGCCGAAGTCGCCGCACACGGGGGCGGGACGTGGCGCCTGATTATCGAGCCGCGGAGTGGCAATGCAGGGTACGGGTGGCGCGTCGCGCATAGCGGCACTGGCCGGGGTTCACGGGCAGGCAGCGCCAGCAGCGCAAACTTCGCCAAGGCTCAAGCTGAGCTGGCCACTGCCGAGCTGGAAGGGGCGGCTTCATCCAGCATCGGGGCTGGCTAGGGTTCGGCACGCCATAACCCAGCCACCCCTAATGTTCTTGTAATGTTCCCTATGTAGGTTCACCATCGGCACGCTCTTGATGGAGTGCCGATGCACCCACCGTCCTTTGATCCTCGCCATCGCCTGTCGGACTGGCCTGCCTGCTCACTGGAAGTGCGCTGCCCCTGCTCGCCCCGGCTTACAATCATTCCGATCCGGCTACTGATTGAACGGCATGGGGATCGCCCGTTCCAGGGCGTGCTGGCCCGCCTGCAATGCTCCACCTGCAAGGGACGGCCGGCGCCGGTGTATCTCGTTGCCGGGCACAATCGGACGTTCATGTATGGCCCTCCGGCAGAATGGGCGCTGGAGCTGGTGCCTGTGCCGTCGTCCGGCAGGACGGGGCTGCTGTCGCCGAACCCGTCCGGTAATTGACATGGCGCCCGAATGTCCGCATAATGCGGACACGGCAAGGGGATCAGCCCCGGCCGGATCGAGAGGAAAACCCCGGTGAGCACTACGATGGCCGATTACCCCGAACGCCTGAACCTCGCGGAGCAAGTCGCCCGCATCGAGCGTTCGCAAGAGGAAACCCGCAAGTTCGTGGCCGAACAGCACAAGCTGATGGCGGAGCAAAGCAAGCTGCTGGCTGAGGCCGGCAACCTCCGGGTCAGCCGCTTCGTCACTCCGACCGCCGCAATCGTCGCAGCTCTTGCTGCCCTGACTGCCGCCACTCCGGTGCTGATCCGCTGGCTTGGCGGGGGCGGATGAACCCCGACCGCCTCCGCGAATGCCTCGCCCTGCTGCGCTGGTCGCAACGGGGCCTCGCGGATGCTCTGGCGATGGATGAACGGCAGGTGCGCCGCTGGGCAACGGGCGCAGCCGTCATCCCCGAACAGGTCGCCGCATGGCTGGAACGCCGTGCAGCGGCTATGGCGGCCGATCCGCCGCCCGCCCGCCAATCGGCCTTACAGGAAGGGGCCGGCCTGGTGAACCATGCCAGCCTGGTGGCGTCGTGACGCTTCCCGCTCCTGACAAGCCTGAGCTAATCACCTTGCGCCAACAGGTTGCCGCGCTGCCTCCCTATGTCCTGGCGGCATGGCGCAGCCGCTATGGCGTGACTGACGGCATGGACCTGGAAGCCCGCGCGATGCTCGGCCAGGAAGCCGCAGCCGTTCGCACGGGGGGCGTCCAGCCGGACGCATTGACAGTCTGGGTGCGCCTCACTGACATGGTGGTGCGGGTGGGGTCGCCATCCCCGGAACTGGTAGCCGCTGCCACGCTCGCGGGGCTTGCGGCCGGTTTGCGACCGCAAGGATTCGATGCGCCGACTACCGCCAAACTGGACAGCATGGAGGCAGAGTAGGCAGTGAGCTTGATCCAGACTAGCAAGGCCACCCCGGACGTGAGCCGGTCCCCACGCAATCCGCATGTCTTGAACGCATGGGCGCTGGCAGTCCTGGGCACTTTGATTGTTGCGGTTTGTGCCGGCATGGCAGCCCATGCCAGCCGTGTTGCCGTTCAAGAAATGGGCCTTGATGCAGCCCGCATGGCAGTTAGTCGAATGGGCGCCATTGGGGTCGGCGGCGCACTCGTTGCAGGAGCTGGCAGCACGGTTTCACTCGTTATCGCGGGCCGGGTCCGGTGGGCTATCGCTTACGCATGTTGGCTGGGGCTGGGCGCGGGCGTTGTGATCGCAACTGTCCTCGTGGCACTTGGCTTCGATGTGACGGGTGCGGCGCAGCAGGGCGGGTTGATACTCGTGGTGGCCAGCATCGTTCCGGCCTTCTTCTTGATGATGGTGCTGATGATGCGGGAGGGCATGATACGCCCTGTCACCTGGATGTTCGATTTCCTGACCGACATGCTGAACGCGATTGCGACGCTGACCCCGTGGGGACCACGCTGGGGCAGGGCTTTGGCGGTCCTGACCGCCATCTGGCTCGTGGTTGGAACCGCTACCCTGCTCCTGATAGGGAAATAGGGCGACGCAGGTTTGGACAGGCAGCGGCAGGTCAGCCGCTCCCGTCCGCCTGGCGTCTCTGTGCAACAAGCCGGGACACTGTGGACTGACTGACACCGAACAGCTTTGCGGCCTCGGCCGCTGTCCTGCGTCCGGTCCCAATATCCTCTGCGATAGCGGCGCGCTGTTGGGCTGTGAGTTTGGGCGGCCGTCCACCATACCGCCCTGCTGCATGGGCGGCGTCCAGTCCAGCCTTCGTGCGCTCGCGGATCATGGCCCGCTCGTACTCTGCGAAGCTGCCACACATCTGCATGAACATGGTGCCTGCCGCGGTCGTGGTGTCTATGGCTTCGGTCAGGCTGCGGAAGCCTGCGCCAGCTTCTTTGAGCCGGTCGAACAGGTGCAATAGGTCTTTGAGGGACCGGGATAGGCGATCAAGCTTCCAAACCACCACCACGTCACCTGGCCGGAGTTGGTCAAGCAGCCGGTGCAGCTCGGGCCGGTTCCAGCGCCCGCCGCTGGCCACCTCGTCAAAAAACCGTTCGCACCCGGCCTCGCGTAGCGCCCGCCGCTGCAAAGCAGTTGTCTGCTCATCGCCTTTAGAAATGCGGAGATAACCAAGCAGCATCCCTTATATACCTCCGTCAAGCCGGCTTATTGGTCAGTCTTTTTGGACGGCACTTTAAAGGGTGCCGACTGCTCAAAATACCAAGTAGTATCCTGACCAATAATTCCATCACACTTCAATTCATCGTTTCCCTGAACGATGGAAGTAATCTGCCTGTAAGTCAGATAAATCATCCTACGGCTGTGTGTAGGATCACCTTTAGAACAGCTATTAAAGAAGGTGGCGAGATCAGCTTTTCGGTTCGGGATGTCACTCGCAAACGGTTCTAAGAAGCTTGCTACTGTCATGGGATAAAAGCGCTCATAATTTAATGTTAGGTTTCCAAAATTGAACAAGGTGCCCGTAACAACCGCATAATGGAAACCAAAGTGGCTCTTATTGGGTTCCGGGGTGGTGAGGCCAGCATCGGGAAACGGGGCCGGGAGGCTCTGGTGCGCGAGCAAAAGCGGGCGTAGGTGACCTGCTCGCGCGAGGAGCTTCTGCCATGGCCGCA
>JAABUT010002774.1_pt1 | contig 16124 bp, 18 predicted proteins | sample 5559281 | NCBI WGS metagenome assembly JAABUT01 (sample SAMN10711880, study PRJNA513359) | rock metagenome | isolation source: Antarctica rocks | place: Antarctica: Victoria Land, Ricker Hills nord | collected 2016-01-04 | reverse complement strand
TTTTCCGCCCGACATTGTCTTGACGAAACCGTTAGCAATCACAGGCATCAGAGATTCTCCAGCTCATGAGAAGCCGCACCGCGGACGGCCACCGGCTCGGGACAGGATCACCCTCATATCATGAGCTCACCTCGTCCACGCCGATGCAGACCAGTCCGTCCAGGCGCGCTGGTCCAGTCGGTCGGCGACCACGCGTTCACAGATCCGGCCCACGGTGTCCCAGTCGATGCGTTGCAGCCGGGTGATGGTGATCTTGTCGGTCTTGGTCGCCAGATACGCCACCAGATTCTCAAAGTCGCGGGTGAACCGCGACCCGGCCCGGGCGAACGGCACCGCCTCGGTGACCACGCCATGGGCGGGGCACTGCAGCCGACGAAGCGTGGCACGCACCTGAACCTTGCGACGTCCCAGATCCAGACCGCGCCACAGCGAGTTCACCCGCCGGACGCCATACCGCGCCCGCGTAGTGAACTCACACCGCAGGCAAGCCAGTCGGCGCCGGCGCAGCGCGACGTCGGCGACAAAGCACACCGTCGGCGCGACGTCGGACCCTCGTAACGCTGATCCCGTCGGGATCGAGCAGAGCTGGTCGTGGTCGACTCCAAACATAGAGCCACGGCCCGTGCGCATCGTAACCCGGGACCATCGTGTCGCCAGTTCCCCTGCCCCACAGCGCTCCCAGGGAGTCAACGCTGAAACCACCGACATCCATGCCGGGAGGCCCACAAAGGAGACTGTGTTCACTCCTCGTCGCTCCGTCGTGGCGCCACCGCATTCGGCGGTCTAGTCCGGGGATTCGTGCCTGCTCGTGAGGCCCGCAGCGGTACCTCGCGAGCACGTGGCGGGGCGATCGGCCACGATCAACGACCTCAAATGGTGCGTGCTGGCGTGGATTAGGTATACGCACGCGTGATGCGTGAGGATCGTTTTCATGGCGAAGCACACCACGGTGACGGTGACAGATGACTTGGACGGTTCGGCGAATGCGAAGGAGGTCACCTTCAGCCTGAACGGCCAGTCGTGGACCATCGACCTGAGCGCCAAGAACCGGGCCGCTCTGGAGAAAACGCTGAAGCCGTACATCGCCAAGGCGACCAAAAAGGGACGCCCCCGTCCCTCGTCCTCAGCGAAGAAGACGACCGGGCGGGCATCACGGACGGACCTTGCGGCGGTGCGTGACTGGGCCAAGAGCAACGGTCACCAGGTCAGCGACCGCGGCCGGGTCAGCGCCACCGTGCAGCAGGCCTACGACGCCGCGCATTAGCCAAGTTGCTGGCCAAGATCGGGGCCTCACCCGTTCGGATCGTCTTGCGCGCTGGCGGCCCATTGCGAATGGGCAGCCAGGGCGTGCGCCCTGGGATGAGAACGCACCACGGGTGAACCGCCGACTTCACACCGCTGTCCGGAAGGGCGTCCACCGGCAGTGCTGAACACGCGCAGTCTGCGTACAACGGCGTCAGCCCGGATAATGTCGAGACGCGATGCAGCCGCGCTCAGCCACGGTCGGGGAACCCACTCCCGCGGCGGACGTCAGCGGCCAGGCCTCGGGCGCTCACCTAGCCCGAGGTGGCTTTGACGCCTGGAAGAGCCTGAGCTTTGTCACCGGCGCCTGCAACGCCGCTCTGCCACCGGACCGCCGCAAGTTGACAGGGGAGGTCATGCCATGACCGCCGACACCGTAGCCCGTCCGCTGAGGGAGTGCGTCACAGCGCCCAGAAACAGCGTGGTCCCGGTTGTGCTGCACTCCGCCCACAAAGGGCTACGTCTCAGCCCCCAGTCGCACCCGTCCCACTCAAAGACGGCGAGTTTCAGCCGATGGACCCATGCATGATCAAGCGGGAAGCAGTCAAGGGCGAGCTAGTAATGATGTACTACCCATCATGACTCGACCGCCTCTGACCGAAGACCAGCTGAGCCGCGGGGCGGGGCTCGGTCGTGTCATCTCGCAATACCGTCAACGAGCCGGGCTTACGCAAGCGGAGTTGGCGGTCGCGGCGGGCGTCAGTCTGCAGTCGCTGCTCAAGTTGGAACAAGGCCATGTCGCCAACCCCGGCGTGTTCAGCACCTCAGCGCTAGCGAGGGTCCTCGAGGAGCCACTGCACTGGCTAATCGAGGCGGCGCAGCTCGATGATGCAGGGCAAATTTCGACCGTGGGGTACGAGGGACTCAACATAAATTCCTTCCTCGACCAGCTCGACGACCTGGGAGTGGACGCCATCGCCGACGTCCGGCTGACTCCGCTGAGTCGGAAGCCCGGATTCAGCAAGACAAAGCTGGCGGGCGCCCTTCGCTCTCGCGGGATTGGCTACTTCCATTACAGGGCCCTTGGGAATCCGAGGGACAACCGCGCCGCCTTCGCGGGCAAGGAACTCGAGCAAGGAAGACGTCGGTACGGCTCTTTGCTTACCTCTGATGCCGCGCGGTCCGCGCTCCGAGACATTCAGGGGAGGGCGGCACGCCAGCATGTTGCGCTTCTGTGCTTCGAGCATGATGAGGAAAGCTGTCACCGCTACGTCGTTCGGCGACACCTCGGTCAATTTGGGTAGTAAACCCCTAAGATATGAAATACGTGGTGCCGTTTCGACTGGTTGCCCACGAAGAATGCCGGCTGGCGACCACCTCCAAACATCTCATTTAAGAACCGCGATCTCAGCGCCTCGCGCACTTCAGCATCCGGGCGACGAGCAAGGCGGCGCTGAAGGGCAATGAACTCCCAATCGATGATGGACTGATCGTGACCTCGGCAGCCCTCGGCGTGACACCGCCATATGTAATGGCCGATGAAGCGCGGTGCTTCCAGTGGTGATTTGTCCGCCGAATCAAAGAGGTCTAGTTGATCCACATACGCATCAATCTTGGCCTGCTCGGAGGCTGACCAACCGGGATGCGCGGTGATCCTGAGGTCACGGATCTCCCGAATGGGAACCAGCCCGAGTGACGGGCCCGTGGCGCCCGCCTGGTTCAGGCCGTTGAGTTCGCACATTTCGTCAATGGCCAAAGAGTCCAGCAACTGGCGCCGACGCTGCCAAGGGGGCAGATGATCTGTCACGACCAACGTACTAATGTCTGGCCTCCATGACTCGGCTCGCGGATCTCCGACCGCTGGAGTCGCGCGCACACGGACGATGTCGTACTTGGTGAACTTGAGGTCTGCTTCAAGGAACCTGAAGTTGACCGGGTAGAGGCGCGCCCACCTGGCGCGAGTTCGTCCCTCTGAAAACGCGACGCCGGCCACGCACACGGTCTCGCCGGACTTCTCCGACGGGTTGGGCGCTGCCTTAACAGTGATGAGCACATCAAGTTCTTGGGGTCGCGCCGGCTTTACGTCGATGCGATCGAGACCCCCGAACAGCGATTCTTGCCCCCGGATCACGTCGTACCCCCTTCTCGCTCATCCCTCGATGCAAGACAGCGCAAGCAAAGCAGCTCCACCCATCCTTCAAAAGAAGCGTGCTGCTGCACTGGCCCTCGTAGTGGTTTGCGCAGATAAGGAGTCATGAAATGACCGGCGCCGTCGAGCGTTCGGCATCCGCTAGGACACCTTCTCACGCTTTGCATCGGCGCAGTCAGGCTGGGAGCACGGGGGGCGAGGCTTCGCTCGACGGCCGGGGCCATGCGACTTCCAGATCGCATCCATGTCCTGCTTGGCGACGGCTTCCCGCATGCGCGTCAGGGCATTGTCGGAGTACCGGGGATGCTTCTGCGCGCCGAACTCGAAGACGTGCAGGCAGTCAGCGTCCTTGTCGATGCCGAGGTGCTGACGGACCGCAGTCGCCCGCGGCCGAGAAATGCGCAACTTGTCGGCTAGGTCAAAGGGCGACCAATGGAACTTCTTCTGGAGGTCCACCTCCCGGACCGCGGCAGCGTCCACGACCTCACCGCCGTCGCCGTCACGCACAAGCCTGATCGGTAGGGCCTCCGACTGCTTGACGATCTTAACCTTGACCGTCAACCCCTCTCCGCTGATCTCGGCGGAGAGTGGGTTCAATTTGGGGAACACCTGCTGCCGCGTCTTGCCTGCCTTGATGCCCTTCTCAACGCGGTTCACGTCAGAGTCGCTGACCTTCGTGTCCTCGGCAACGTGTGCCTCAAGCGCGAGGAGCGTGCGGATCTTGGCCCGTGCCTCCCCGCGCGCCCGGCGTCCGGGCTTGAGCAGCTCGGTGATGTTGGCGTACTCGCTGTCCACGAGCACGAGGATGTCCTGCGGAGCCTCCGTCGAGACTGGCAAAACGCGGTTGGGAAGATGGTCCGCCAGCCGCTGCTTGAAGGCGCGCAAGAGCAGGTCGTCGAACTGCGTCACTGCAGCCCTCGCGTGGAGGTAAAGCAGGCCCTCGGAGACATCGTTGAACCAGTGCTGCTCGTCGTCCCGTAGGGCGTCGATGGCCCGGAGCGTCCCGGCCTCGCTCTGGCTCAACTTGAGGGCCGCAAGTTGGCAGGACTGGTTGATCGCTGCCTCGAACCCGATGCTTCGGCCGGACTTCTTGTCGAAGACCTTCGCTCCTTCTTGGACGAGCGCGGCCTTGAGGAGCATCTCGAAGGCGTGCTGAAGGTGCCGGAGCACAACGGTAGGTCGGCCGTCGTCGTGAGGACTGTTGAAGGCGGTCATCGCTGTGCGCATGGAGGACAGCGACTTGCCGTGCAACACCTTAGCTATGGCCCTCATATCGACCATGGTGCGTCATGCGAGTTGAAAACACACGAACGTTTCGCGGTGCGGTGGGGACGTTTGCGGAGGGCTGGCTGGCAGTTCAGCCGTGGCCCAGGGGTCGGAGCCGTCCAGATTGACCTGCCAGCAGCCACCAGCCAGCAGACGTCAGGGAGTGGCCGACCAAATGCATCCATCTGGGGTCTCATCTCGATGCAGCCACATTCGGCATCGTCATGCTCGTCGGCACATGCGGAACCTTCCGCGCCCGCGTCTATCCGCCGCGTAGAGCGATAAGCCCCGATTCGACCATTCCGCCTGGGCTTGGACGGAATCGACCGTCAGGACGACGCACCGAGTCGGTGTCGCACCACCCTCCGGCGCAGGGTGGGGGAGGCCTCGACCTCGTAACCGGCGTCGAGCAAGACCTGGAGCAGCCCGACCGACGCCTCGTCCCAGATCACGGTCTTCCCCGGCGGCGGCTCGGTGGGGTAGCCCTCGAGGACGCGAGCGCCGACCTGCCTGCCGTACTCGACGGTTGCGGCGGCGAGCTCGTGCATCAGTCCCTGTCGACGGAAGCCCTTCCGCACGACGAAGCAGGTGACCGACCACACGCCCTGAAGGTCGGGGTCCATCCGCATCCACGACTTCTGCCGGGCCCAGATCCTCGGGTAGTTCTCCCTCGGCTCGACCGCGACCCAGCCGGCCGGTTCGCCTTCGAGGTACCCGATGAGGCCGGACGTGGGGCCGCTCGTGCCGCACCCGGCCTGCTCCAGGAGCGCGGCGTCGCGCTCCTCCTGGGTCGTGTCGCGCCAGATCCAGCCCGGGACCTTGAGCGCCTGGCAGCGGCATTTGCGGGCGCCGCCCGCCTCGAACACGGCCACGACGTCCTCGCTCGTCGCGTCGTTGGCCGGTCGCCATCTGAACTCGGGCACACCGCTAGACTAGTGACGGGCCGCCGCCAGGAACGACGCCGTGACTATCAATCCCTGACGTCGTCGATGCGTCACACCGCCGCGAAAGCTCCAACTCTCCTGTCCCTCCCACGTCCGTTCATGCCGCATTGAGGTCGCCCTTGGCGCCGACCGGTTCCCCCAAGTGCTCGGTCATCACAGGTCGGGACCGCATGACGGAGGCCAGTTCTAGGATGAAGCGGTGCTCGACCTAGCCAGGCTCGACCTAGACGAGATCGCGATGGCGCTCTCGGATCAGACCGACTATGAGCACCGATGGCTCATCGACCCTGGCACCGGCGAGATCGTCTTGTGGACCTCCGACACCGGCATCGACGGGGAGAACCCTGTCGATCTCGACGAGCTCGACCTGCTCCCAATCGGACCTGTCTCATCGGCGACCTGGTACGGCGACATGGTGGACTTCGCCGAAGGAGTCAGCAACGACACAACCGGCCGACGACTCGCTCGCGCGCTCCGCGGCAAGGGCGCCTTCCGCCGCTTCAAGGACGAGCTGTACGACGAGTACCCGGACCTGGTCTCAGCCTGGCAGACATTCCGCGACGTCCGCGCCAGGCGTCGGGCGGTCGAATGGCTGCTCGACGAAGAACTTATCCAGGACGAAGCCGCCCACACATACCTCGCGGAACATCCCGACCCGCCACTGCCCTGAACGTCGACCGATCCCTGCCCGACGTCACTGGCTTTCTCCTGACAACCTGTGTGCCGGTCCCCGCGGCACCCGCGTCATATCGCCGCGAAGGCAGCAATGCTCCTGCTCCTTTCATGTCGGCAGCAGTGCCCTCAGACCGCGGATCTAGCGGTCCCTCATCGAGGACCGGAATCTCGACCAACTGCTTCGGGCCGAGGTCGCGAACACCCCCTGTTGCGAGCGAGCGAGCGCAGGGGCGCTGCCCGCTGCCGGGGGACCCGTCGCACGCGGGTCAGGTCGTCGCCGCGGCCACAAATGGAGACTGTGTTCACTCCTCGTTGCTCCGTCGTGGCGCCACCGCATACGGTGTATCTGGTCCGGCGCTTTGGTCCTGCCCGCGATGCCCGCAGCGGTACCTCGCGAGGAAGTGACAAGGCATGACCCATGGTCGCCAAACCCCTGAGCAGGTCGCCGCTGCCGGGTTGCGGGCCCTCGAGCACCGCCGCGGCCCGACAGTGACCTTCGGTCTCGGCAACCGCCTCCTGGCCAGCGGCTACCGAGTCATGCCGCGTGCGCTGATGCTGCGCATGGCGCGGCGCAACGTCCGACCCACCTGAGCACCGCCACCCACTCGTGGTCCGTCTCATTGATCCAGAACGACCTCCGCAGGTCTGAACACCGATGAGAGTCAACGGTTAAGGCTCGGTTAAGGTCTGCGACCTGGAACGATATCGTTGGCCAGCGTTGGCTGCGGCTGATCCATGACGGGCAGGCTGCGGACCCTGTGCGGACTGAGATTGACCGGCGTGGTCGTCCCACGACGCCTCAGCAACGCCGACCGGGAACTCGTACATACTGGCGTAACCCCGCGGGGTGTTCCAGCTGTTGTGAGAGTGCAAGACCCAGACTGTGGGCGGAGGACGATCAGGATGAAGCGACACCGGCACACCCCGAGCAGATGTGGCGGTGTCGGCCATACGAGCATTGTCACACGGGTCGAAAGACAGATGGAGCTGTCCCTGGGTGAAAGAGCGCAAGTAGGTGCCCAACGTCGACGGCGCCCGGACCGCGCCGAAGAGCCGACCCATCGCGCCGTGACGGGGCGGGTCGAGATCGTCGTCGATACTGTCCGCGCCAGCGAGCATCCCGTCGACGACGCTGGCGCTTTCACGACGCGGTTCGGCGAGTCCGCGCTCAAGCGCGCTCGGGCCGCAGGTCGTGCAGTCCCGCGCGGCCTCGGCCAGTAGCAGCATCGGGACGCGCCCAGACGACGAGACCAGATTCGGGTCATCGAAGACAGCGGTGACCTTGTGAGGTGCTCGCCCTTTCGAGGATGCCCTTCGCAGTCACTGAATTTGGCCTTCAGCAAGGCCGATTCACCCGCCACGAAAGGGCGTTCTCGTTCACGGCACGCTCGGGGTCCTGCCCTCATCGATGGATCACGGCTCAGCGCTAGGTCTCGCGGAGCGGGACGGTGATCCCTCCAGGGTCCAGGAGCAGTTCTGTTCCCCATGGTGCTGACAGCATCACAAGTCTTTCCGTGATTCTCTTGAACGCCTCCCCGTGCGCCAACCGTGGCAGCCCGGTTCCCTCATTAGACGTGGGCACTATCCGCAGCCCGGTAGCGCCAGTGGAGCCAACATTAAGGAAAGCCATATAGCTGTCGGGAGACAACTGTTCGTACAGAGCGAGGACATCGTCAGAAGCGTGCTCCCGAGGCAACTGGTCCACGAACAATCCCGTCCCGTACAGGATCGGCTTGTCTTGGTACAGCTCGATCCCGCGAGTGGTGTGCGGATGGTTACCGATCACCAGATCCGCGCCTGCCCTGATCAGGCTGTGGCCGAGCGGCCGTTCGTAGTCGGCGAGATCATCCCCGAAGTCTGCTCCCCAATGTACGGAAACGATGAGGTAGTCGACGTCCTCTCGGGCTCGAGCCACCCGCTCTAAGGCCCGCTCTTCAGCCATCGGGTCCACCCAGGTGAGCACCGGAGGACTGGTCGGTGCCTCGAGCAGACGCACGACCACTTCGTAGCCGGTGTGTATCGCGATCGGAGCAACCCCTGGTCGCACGTCAGTCGCGGTAGCGCCGGGAGGAAGGATGGTAGACCAGGCAAGGAACCCAATGCGCCGTCCGGCCACCTGACGCACCGTCAACTCCATGGCATCGGTGAGATTCGAACCCGCACCCACGTCTTGGACGCCCTCGCGTTCCAGCGCCGCCATCGTGTCGAACAGCGCGTCGGGGCCGTAGTCCATGATGTGGTTGTTGGCGAGCGACACGACGTCTAGCCCCATCTTCTTCACGTCGCGCGCACGATCGGGAGACGTGCGGATCGTGATGAACTTGTCGGCCGGGTAGCCCCGCTCAGACAATGGAATCTCGAAATTGCCAAAGGCGATGTCCGCCGATCTGAGGAGTTCAACGACTTCGAGGAAGCGCTCGTCGGACTCGCGGTCATGTCCGAAGTTGTCACGACTGATGAAGACATCGCCCACGAGCGCGACCGAGATCGAGTCATCGCTTGCCATTGTTGACGCCTCCTCGCCCATGTTGGACGTCATAATGCCGCTGCTGTGTCAGTGACGCGGTGCCAAAACGCCGAAAGCCGGGCACAGCCCTCGACGAGGTTCTCTTCTTGTGCCGCAAGCGAGATGCGTATGAATCCTTCGCCGCCGGCGCCGAAAGCGGATCCGGGTGCGACCGCGACGGCCGCCTCCGACAAAAGTCGTAGCGCAAAGTCGCGGGAGCCCGCGCCGTAAGCGGACACGTCGACCCAGGTGTAGAAGGCTCCTGCTGGGCGGAAGGCGTCCATGCCGCTTGCCGTCAGCTGTCCGACGACGGCGTCTCGGCGTTGTCGGTACGCCGTCACCATGGCCCCGACGACTTCGGGCGCCGACTCGAGCGCCGCCATCGCGGCGTACTGCGTTGGGGTTTTGAGGCAAGAGACGAGGGGTTCCTGCGCCTTGGTAAGCACGTCGGCCACCCCCGGAGGTGCGGCGACGTAACCCAGCCGCCACCCCGTCATGGCATACGTCTTCGAGAAACTGTACACGGTGGCGACCCTGCCGTCTGTGTCCAACGTCGCTGGACTGACGGCGGGGCCGTCGAAGGTGATCTCGTCGTAGCACTCATCCGACAGCACCCAAAGATCGTGCTTCGCAGCGAACGCAACCAGCGCCGCCATGCGCTCGGTGTCGATCACCGAACCGAGTGGGTTCGACGGTGAGTTCAGCACCAGCACACGAGTCCGCGGCGTGATCAACTGCTCCAGTTTGTCAAGCTCGGGAACGTAGGCCCCAGCCGCGCTCAAGGAGTAGTGGCGGACTTCGAGGCCCAACAGAGCGGCCATCATGTCGAAGTTTGGCCACGCCGGGTCCGGCAGCAAGACCCCGTCGCCCGGTTCGGTCAGCGCGACGAGCGTCGCGTGGATCGCCTGGCCACCGCCGTTGCCCAACACCACTTGTTCGGGTTCGACCTTGAAACCGTTGCGTTCACGGATCTTGTCCGCGAGCGCGGTTCGCAGTTCGGGGATCCCGGCGGTCGGCGTGTAACCGGTGTGCCCAGCGAGGGCCGCCTCATTCGCCGCTGCGATGACGTGCGCCGGCGTCGCGAAGTCCGGTTGGCCGACCTCGAGGTGGATCACGTCGGACCGTCCCCAGGCGGCGTTCATGATCTCTCGGATACCAGACGGCGGCATAGTCGCTGCGGCGCGATTAACCCTCATTGTGGCCCTCCTGTTCCGTGCGGGTCGGACGTCGTTCGACCCGCCGACCGATCTGGCAGCCGGCGTCCATCAAAGTCGGTACAGCTGCCGGGCGTTTTGGCTAAAGAAGGCACGCCCGGCGTCGTCGAGCCATTCCGCGCGGGCGACGGCGCCGAGACGCTTACGTACCACCGACCAGGCTTCGCTCAGTGTGCCGACCGCGAACCAGTGCGTCTCGGGTGCGCCGTGCCCGTCGCTGCCCATAAGCAGCCGTGCGGTCGGGGCGAGGTCGATCAGGCGCAACAACCGGTCGGCGGTAGTCGCCGGACTGACCAGGTCCGATAGGGAGAAGTCCACCCACAGGTGGGGACGGGTGGAGGCCAGGTACGCCACCTGCTCGTGCCACGGAAAACCGCCGTGCAGGAGCACGACCCGGGCGGCCTCGCCCTCCGGCGTACGCAGCACCTCCTCCAGCAGCAGGGGATCGGCGTCGCGGAGGCGGAGGTCGGAGTCGCCGAAGCCGGTGTGCACCTGCAGCGGTAGGCCGAGGTCCGTGCAGCACCGCAAGACTCGACGGAATACCAGGTCACGCAGGGCCTTGCCGCGCCGGCGGACCGGCAGGTCGCTGCGCAGCGATGCGTCAGCGGCGGCGAGGTCGGCGTCGGGATCAACCGCCAGACCGGTGCGGTACGCCAGGACCGTCTTGGCCCCGACGGCACCGCGGGCGGCGCCGGACGCGAGCTGCTCCTCGACCGCCTGCACGATCTCCTGCGCCCCCGCACCGGATGCGATCAGCCGGTCTGCCAGTGGGTCGATGCGGACCAGCTCCCACATCGGCACATCGGCCAGCGCGGCGTACGGGCCCACCCCGTCCGCGGTGGCGAAGGTCTCGGCGCCGGGGTCGAGCAGCATCCCCGCGATCTCAACGTCGGCGAACAGCCCTCGGACGTACGCCGACCAGTCGGCCGCAGCGTCCTTCCGGGCAGCCGCTACATCGCTCACCGCGCAGCCGAGGTGCCCGGCGAGGCGGACGCGCATCATCTCCGTGGCTAGCCGGCCGGGTGCGACGTCGCTACGCCGGGCGTCCGCGGCGTCGCCGGTAGCGATATCCAGGGTGACGTCAGCAGGATCGAACCGGTCGGTCGCGAGGGGGAACGGGTGGGCATGGCCGTCGATCACTGGCGCTCCACACCGATGGCGGCGTCCTCGCCGCCCTCCTCGCCGAGGATCGACCCGATGCGCTCGACCGCCTCGGGGTTGCGCGCCCGCAGCATCATCACGACAACAACGCCAATGACGAACCAAGCGATGGTGATGTAGGGCGTCAGGTTCAGCGGATACGTCGGCGCCGGATATACCGAGCCGTACAACGCGGCGGCGAAGATGATGACGCCGATGAGCGGGAGTCCGAGGTGTACCAGCGGATTGTAGTTCTCGTTGCGGCGGAAGTAGACCATGCCCCCGATGCACAGGCCAATGTAGACGACAATGATCCCGAGGGTGCCGAGCGTCGCGAAGAAATAGTAGACGGTGGTCGTGGGCGCTCCGAAGGCGTCCCCAACGGTGAACCCGACCAGGGCGGCCGCGAGGGTGCTGATGACGGCGACCAGGATCGTCGCGTTGGCCGGCGTCTGGAACTTCGGGTGGGTCCTCCCTAACCAGGCCGGCAGGACGCCCTCGCGCCCCATGGCAAACATGGTCCGGGTGCCAGCAGTGGCGACACCGACGCAGACAATGAACGCCGAGAGCATGCCACCGATCTCGATGAGCACCCCGAACGGTCCACCGACGAACGTGGCGGCGACGGTCTTCAGTGCAAAGGGGTCCGCGCCGAGCTGCGCGCCATTGTTGACGCCGAAGCCGATCGTCACCGCGTATGTCGTGAACACGTAGAGGACGATCGCGAAGAGTGTGGCGGCGAGGATGGCGATAGGGATGGACCTTCGTGGGTTCGCGGTCTCCTCACCGAAGTCGGCCGCGGTCTCGAAACCGATGTACGACGTGACGCCGAGGATGATGCCGTAGAACACGCCGTTGAAGCCGCCACTGGCTGTGTGAGAGAAGGTGAACGGCGCGAGGGTGTTGCCGCTGGCGCCCCCCTTGGCGACGACGACTACGCCAACGACCACGATCAGTGCAATGGTCACGATCCCGATGACGAGCTGCAGCTTGGTGGTGACGGAGATCCGGACGATCGACAGCACCACCAGGAGCACCATCCCGATGAGAAACAGCGGGAACCACCAGCCGGTGGAGATGCCGAGCAAATCGGCCGCGAGGCCGGCCGTACCGGCCATGGTCATCGGCACGAAGCAGGTGAGGCCGAACGCGTACAGCCACCCGGCTATGAAGCCGCTTTCCTTGCCGAGACTCCGGCTGGCGTAGGTATATGCGTACCCGGCCGAGGCCATTCGTCGGGTGAACCCGATGACGACAACGGCCAACGACAGGCAGGCTACGCCTCCGAGGAGGAAGGCCAGCGGTGTGGAGCCGCCCGCCACAGCCGCAACGCCGGGAACGTTGAGCAGCATCGCCATGCCGGGCGAGAGGACCGAGATCGAGATCGCGATGGCGTCGATGGTCCGTAGCGTGCCCTTGGCGAGATGTTGCTCTTGCTGGGCGGCGGGCACGCTCGCTCCCGCGGCACCACTAACTTCACGACTCATGACGACTCCTTAGGTGTGGGCTCCGGCTCGGGACCAAGCACGGTCGTTGCGTCGAGGTGGTAGTCGAAGGCGAGTGGTGTGCAGAAGCGCTCGGTGACCCACGCGAGGAAGCGCTGGTGGACGGGGTGCGCTTGGTAAGCCTTCAACGCATCCTCGTCGGAGAACTCGGTGTAGAGGAGGTACGCATAGCCGCGGGTACGCGCACCGGTCAGATCGGTACCGAACCGCAGAGCGCTCATCGTGCCGATCTCGGTGGCCCATGAGACAACCTGATCCCGCATGTCGCGGGCGTCATCCGTCGACAGCTCCTTAGGGAAACTGAAGAGGACGATGTGCTGAAGGGTCACAGGGTCTCCAGGGCGTCGACGGGTTACCGATCAGAAGAACTCGAAGTACTCGCGCATCTCCCACGCCGAGACCAGTTGGTCCTCAGCGGGCGGCTCCGCCTCGATGCCGGCGTTGTAGCGGCCCAGCTCGGCGCGCTTCATCATCAGGTAGTAATCGATGAAGCCGTCGCCGAACTGCTCGCGATAGAGCGGATCGGCGGCCATCGCCTCGATTCCTGCCTCCAAGGAGGTCGGCAACCGTGCGGCGGCATCTACGGCGTAGGGATCAGCGTCGACCGGCGGCGGGGGGGTGAGCTGGCGCCTGATCCCGTCGAGACCGGCGGCGATGTCGGAGGCCATGTAGAGGTACGGGTTGGCCGACGGTTCACCAAGGCGGTTCTCCAGGTGTGTACCACGGTCGCCGAGGCCACCTTGCACCCGCACCATCGCGCCACGGTTCTCCACCGCCCACGCGACCCGGTCTGGGGCGAAGGAGTACGGCTGGAACCTGCTGAAGCCGTTGACCGTCGGTGTGGTGAACAACGTCATCGCCTGGGCGTGCTCGAGTAGCCCCGCGACGTACTGGTGGCCTATGTCACTGAGGTCCGCGGTGTCGCTGGCGAAGGCGTTGGTGCCGGTGGAGTCGAGGATCGACTCGTGAAGGTGCCACCCGGAGGGAAAGAAGTTAGGCAGGCCGGGCCGACACATGAACGTGGCGAGCAGCCCACGGCGCTGGCAGACCTGCTTCACCGCGCTCCGGAAGAGCACCATCGCGTCCGCAGCAGCTAGCCCCTCCATCGGGCTGAAGGTGAACTCCATCTGTCCCGGGCCCCACTCGTTCTCCATCGACCGGGGCGGAAGGTGCAGGTCGAAGAGGACGTCGCGCAGCGCCGTGAGGGTGTCGTTGACACTGTCGAGGCGGACCTCTGACTGGAACTGGTAGCCGTGGGCGAACGCGGTGACCGCAGGCGGCGGCGGCGAGGCACCGGTTTGATCCAGCCCGATGATGGCGCTCTGGCGCTGGACGATGTAGAACTCCACCTCCAGGCCAGCGAGGTAGCGGTAGCCAGCGTCCCCAAGCCGCGCGAGCTGGTTGCGCAGGATGCGGCGGCCGTCGAGCGGCACCGGTTTGCCGGTGCTGAAATACCCGTCGCACAGCAACCACCCGGTCCGGTCCGCCCACGGAAGCACTTGGAAGGTGGTTGGGTCGGGAACGACCACGATGTCGGGAAAGCCGGTGAACTCCGGAATGCCGAAGCCGCCCCCCTCGACGAACGCTGGCGGGAACACGGTGTTACCCGAGTCGAGGCTGTAGATGGCGCCAGAAAAGTCGATCCCGTTGCGCAGGCCGGCAACAGCCGCGTCAGCCGAGAGAAACTTCCCCCTCGGCACACCGTGCTGGTCGACGGTGGCGATGCGGATCGTGCGCAGGTCGAGCTCACCGATCATCGCCACCATCCGCTCGGCCGCGTCCTTCTGCTCAGCGCTGTGCAGATCGTGCTCCTCGACGAACCCGCTGCGTCCGATGCCCTGGTCGTTGACCTTGCTCATTCGGCATCTCCTTGAAGATGGACGGCCACATCTGTGGTGGACTCGTCCACACGCATCGACTGGACCAGCTCGGACACGAAGTTCTTGGGGGCGCCCTCGACGATGGACAGGTAGGTCTCGGTGCGCTGGACGCCGCTGATCTGCCAGACCTTTTCCAGCAGGACGCTGCGCAGGTGCTGGACGTCGCGGACCCGCAGGCGCGCCAACAGGTCCAGCTCACCAGTGACCACCGTGATCGTCTCCACCTCCGGTAGCTGACTGACCGCTGCCATGACGGGCTCAAGGTCGTACCCCTGGGTGGCGGTGATCGCGAGGTAGGTGACGACCGGGAATCCGGCCGCCTCCCAATCGACAACCACGCTGTAGCGCTGGATCACGCCGGAGCGCTCCATGCGGCTGATCCGCTCGCCGATCGCCGGTGCCGACATCCCGAGCTCCCGGGCGAGGCCGCGCTGCGAGGTACGTGCATCGGTGGCCAGAAGCTGGAGTAGGGCGAGGTCGACGTCATCAAGCGCGACCAGCGCCGAGGGTGCCGAGGTGACGTGCGCGAGACCAGCCAGCGGGGCATCTACTCTCGTGTCGTCACCCACTTCCCCGGATAGTTGTTCATTCGAAAGGTTGCAGCGCAGCAGGACACTGCGCGCTGATGGTGACCTTCCGATTTGCCTGACACTTGGCTCGACACTGCCACGAGTAGGATGTATCGTCGAGCTGAGCCTGTCAAGGCCCCGAAAACCCTGAGGTGGCCACACGTTGGTCGGACGAGTGGAGGCAGCCGGCAATGACCGTGACCGCGCATGACTGGGCGCCCCTGCTGGCACGTCGTGCCCGCTCCAACGACAGCGGAGGAGCGATCGCCGCGATCCTGGCGCAGGCGAACGCCACCGACATCATCACCTTGTCCGGGGGCTTCCCGGCCGCCGAGACCTTCCCGGTCGACGTGCTCTCCGAGCTCACCGGCCGGGTGCTGAGCAGCGGCTCCGCGACCGCCCTGCAGTACTCACCCACCCAGGGTCTCCCCAGCGTCCGGGACGCGATCACGGCCCGGCTCGGTGAGCGTGAGGGACGGGTGCCCACCGAGGCCGGGCTGCTGGTGACCAGCGGCGGCATCGACGCGTTGGAGCTGCTGTCCAAGAGCCTTATCGATCCCGGCGACGTCGTCCTGGTGGAGGCTCCTTCCTACCTTGGGGCGATCATGGGCTTCAAGGGCTACGAGGCCGACGTCCGCGGTGTGCCCATGGACGAGTCGGGCCTGGACGTCGAGGCGCTGGCGGACCTGCTGGCCGACGGGCTCCGGCCGAAGTTCCTGTACACGATCCCTGACCACCAGAACCCGTCGGGTCGCACGATGTCGATGGACCGTCGGACGGCCCTGACGACGCTCGCCGATCGCTATGGGATGCTGATCGTGGAAGATGTCGCGTACCGCGAGCTGTCTTTCACCGGGGTACGCGCCACGAGCCTGTGGGAGCTCGCCCCGGACATCGTCGTCCAGGTCGGCACCTTCTCAAAGATCTTCTTCCCCGGCGTGCGACTCGGATGGGCCGCCGGCCCTGACGCGATCATCGCGCAGATGATCGAGGCCAAGCAGAACTCCGACCAGTGCTCGGGCGCGTTCGGGCAG